>Ga0066788_10000100_pt1 | contig 15743 bp, 11 predicted proteins | sample OrgsoiDNA2013048_FD_70943 | JGI IMG/M metagenome (GOLD analysis project Ga0066788, IMG submission 70943) | Permafrost soil microbial communities from the Arctic, to analyse light accelerated degradation of dissolved organic matter (DOM) -... | ecosystem: Environmental > Terrestrial > Soil >... | reverse complement strand
AATCCCTGCCGCTGCCGACCTCTGCCTCTCGCACCCCGGCCGCTGCAGCGGCGGCCGGCGCGTCGGCCGTTCCAGCCACCATGGCAGGTGGGGCCGCGACGGCCAAGACCATCTTCGGCATGCCGGCCGTCGATCCGGCCACCCTGGCGGCTGCCACCGAGAAGATCAAGAGCACCCCGATGCAGCCGCCGCTCAAGGTGCCGGGCGCCACGTCTCCTGCCGGGGCGACCTCCGCGCCGGCGCGCAACGGTAGCAGCGCGGCCCCGGCTGGCCAGCCCGTGGCCGCCGCCGGTGGGCAAAAAGGCGCGGTGCCGGATTCCGCCCGCGCCAACGCAGCCGCGGCCAAGACCATAATCGGGGTGCAGCCGCCGGGCCCCACTCCCCCTGCCAGCAGCCCGGCGAGCACGGCGCTCCCTGCAGGTGCCGGGACCGCGCCGCCGCCGTCGGCAACCGCCGCCGCTCCACAGCCAGTCGCGGCTCGCGGCCCCGCCTCCGAGTCGGGCAAGGTCGGACGCAAGGGCTCCGCCGGGGCGGATCCGGCGGCGGCCGCCCGAGCCGCCCAGCCCACCGTCCCCGCGATCTCGGCGGCAACAGGCGCCCCCGGGGAGGTCGATCGTGTCGATCGTGTCGATCGTACCTTGCCCACCAAGACGCCGAAGCCCAAGCCAAACGAGACCCCGGTCTGGACCTACGTGGGTGTGGGTTTCATCTTCGGGCTGGTCCTGCTCGGGGTTTACCGTCTGGTCATCGTCCTCGCGCACTGATCGGCGGGCGCTCACGTGTTCGCGCGCATCGCCGAGGCTTACCGCCTGACGCGGAAACCCAAGGACCTCATCTGGAACAAGTACGTCGCGCGACCCATGGCGGCCGTGCTGCTGGTGCCCCTCGCGTCGAGCTCGATCACACCCAACCAGGTCACGCTGGCTTCCCTGGTGGTGTTCGTTGCCGCCTCGGGAAGCATTGCGTTCGCGCCGGGACGAACGGGGCTGCTGATCGGGGTTGGCATACTGGAGCTCGCCTACGTGCTCGATTGTGTCGATGGTCAGCTCGCGCGCCTGCGTGGCACCTCCACGCCCATCGGTGCGCACCTGGACTTCCTGATGGACGAGCTGAAGGCATTCTTGCTGGTAGCCTCCGTGGGAGTTCGGCTCTGGCTCGTCGATCGAGGGCCACGCTTCCTGCTCGAGTCACTGGCGGCCCTGGTGGCGGTCGCGTCCGCGATCAGCCTGACCACGTTCTTGCGCCGCCCCGAATATTCCGCCGCGCCGGGAGCACCGGTCAACCCAGGGACCGGAGACTACGGCGGAGGGTTCGCGGTAAAATCCGCGCCCGCCGCCTGGTCCGCCACCCGCGTCGTGGAAACCCTGGGCAGCCTCGTCGTTCACTATCCGAGCTACATCGTGTTCGTTGCGCTGGCCAATCGGATCGATATCTTCTTGCACGCCTACCTGATCGTGAATGCGGCTCACGTGGGACGATCGCTGCTGGCGATCACCTGGAAGCTCGGCCGGAGGACGACCTCATGAAGGCAATCATCGTGGCGGCCGGGCGCGGCCGGCGCCTGGGACCCAAGACGGCGAACATCCCCAAGTGCATGGTCGAGGTGGATGGCCGTCCCATCCTGCATCGCCAGCTGGACGCGCTGGTGAGCGCCGGCGTCACGGAGATCGTGGTGATCCGGGGCTATCTCGGCGACAGGATCTCCGCGCCCGGGTTTCCCGTACGCTTCGTGGAAAACGCCGACTGGGAGAGCAACAATATCCTGAGCTCGCTGTTTTTTGCCGAGCACGAGATGGATGACGGATTCGTGTTCTCGTATTCCGATATCGTTTTCGCCCCTTCTTACGCCAGGGATGTCGCCCGATCCCCCGCGGACGTCGCGCTGGTCATCGATCGACGGTGGCGAGATACCTACCAGGGACGCCTGCAGCACCCCGTCGCCGAGGCCGAGCTGGCGTCCGTCAAGCCGACACCGGCGGGTCCAGTCGTCGATCGGGTGGGCAAGCTGGTGGTCACGCCGGATCAGGCGGCCGGTGAATTCATCGGCCTGGCCAGCTTCAGCCGGCTCGGAGCTGCCGCCCTGAAGGCCACGTGGGCCGAAGCCGTGTCCAGGGGACTGGAGGTCCCATTCGGACGCGCCGCACACCTGCGGCAAGCCTACCTGTCCGATGCGCTCAACGCGATGTCGGATCGAGGAACGCCGCTGGCGCCCGTGTTCGTCGACGGTCGCTGGCGAGAAATCGACACGGAGGAAGATCTGGCCCGAGCCCACACGGCCGTCGCCGGATGGTCCCCGTGATGGCGCCTCAAAAAGATCCGACCCACTGGCTCTATCGGCTTTCGGCGGCCGAGTGGCTGGCGTCCGCCGAGACCGAGTTGCAGCACTGCGCCGACACTCTGCGCCGGCGCGCCTTTCGTCCAGGTGTCACCCACGCACGCCGGGCCGCCGGGATGGCCTGGAACGCGGTCCTGGTGGAATCGCTCGACGAGCGTTACGGACGCAGCTACATGGAGCACGTCACCGCGCTCGCCAAGGACGATCGCGCGCCAGCCGACGCCCGAAAGGCGGCACAGTATCTTCGCGACACGCCGCCCGCGCCCCCGGAGCTGGTCACGCTCGGCGCGCCAAACCTGGCTCCCCTCGACGCCGCCCGGGTCCTCGTCGACTACGCCAAGGCCCGCGCGGTCAGGACCAACTGAACGATATTCGCCCTTTTCGGCCGTCGGAAGACCCCGGTCACCTCGAATCGGCGGGGCCTGTTTGCCCACCTTGACCTGCCCGTCGCCCCGGCACTATGGTTACCCCGAAATCGCGCCAAGGCGGCAAGCTCATCCGGCGCTTGACGGGCGCATCATTCACCTGAACAAAACGGATTGGGCACCTCGGTCCGTAACCGGAACCCGGATGATCCCCCGCAAGACCAAAGGAGAGTACGAAACTCATGAAGAAGGCTGATCTGGTGGACCTCGTGGCGCAACAGCGCGGACTGCCCCGACCGCAGGTCGAGGCAACAATCGATTCCTTGATAGACGCTGTGGCCGAGGGACTGGCGAAGGGAGAGCGGATCGATCTGAGGGGTTTCGGAGCGTTCGCGGTGCGCGAGTCCGCCGCTCGGTCGGGTCGCAACCCGCAGACCGGTGAAACGATTCAAATCGCCGCGCGTCGTGTGCCGACCTTCAAGGCCGGTAAAGAGCTTCGGGATAGAGTCAACAATCGGCCCAGTAACTAGTCCAATCAACGCAGGATTTACGTTCGATGGGTACGCGCCTTTTCATCGGCAACCTTTCCTATAACGTCAACGAGCAGGAGCTTCGCGAGGCTTTCTCGGCAGAGGGGATCGAGGTCCGCAGCGTGCGCGTCTCCCTGGACCGCGAAACGGGGAGACCGCGAGGCTTTGCCTTCGTCGAGACGATGACCGATGAGGGAGCCAAGTCCTCCATCGAGAAGCTGTCTGGACGAATTCTTCAGGGTCGACCCATCGTCGTCGAGGAGGCTCAGGCCCGCCCCGCAGGCGGCGGCGGAGGTCCCGGCGGGCCGCGCCCGAGCGGTCCGGGAGGAGGGAGTGGAGGTAGCGGCCCGCCTCGCCCGGGGGGATTTGGCGCTGGCCCCCCTGGCGGCAGCTCGGGACCGCCGCGTCCGGGTGGCTTCGGTGGGGGCCCCGGTGGCCCCGGTGGCCCTCCGCGTCCTGGCGGATTTGGCGGTGGCCCGTCCGGACCTCCGCGTCCCGGTGGGTTTGGGGGGCCGCCGCGAAGCTTCGGTCCTCCGCCACCAGCAGGACCGGCGCCCCCCGCGGGCGAGCGCCGACGCGATCGGCCCGAAAAAAAGAAGTCCACCCGGCCAAAGCCCGAGGAGCAGGAACGTGGCAACTGGCGGTGGGATGGAGGGGTCGACGAGGACTAACGCGCCTTCGGCGCTCGCGGGAAGGGGCGGCCCCTCCCCGCGGCCCCCTCCCGACGGATCCGTAGGCCGTCGCGGCCGGTGCGGCAAAGCCGCACCTCCCGGTGCTGGAACAGCTACCGCTATCGCCATCCGGAAAACTTGCCTCATTCGTTCACATTTCGATCGGAGGTCCAGCTTTGCTGGACCGGCGACGCCGTCGAGCAACTCCCTGGGGGTCTCGCAGGGGGCCTTCTGAGGCCCCTTGCGGCGGCGAAGCCGCACGGGGGGGAGGGCCCGCAAGACGACGAGGACATCATTCGGCTGCAGATCGTGGTACCGGGTGAGTGCGAGGGGTGGCGCCTGGATCATTTCCTCAAGCGACGAATCGCTCGCCTGTCGCGCACCCGCATCCAGGAAATCATCGCCACCCAGATCACGCTCCCCGGTCGCCACCCCCATCCCCGGCCCTCGACGACCGTTCACGCTGGCGAGACCATCCTGCTCGCGCGCCCGGCCCCCCTCGAGCCCGAGGTGCCACGAACCTTCGACGTGCTCTACGAGGATGACGCCTTGCTGGTCATCGACAAGCCCCCGGGGTTGCCCATGCACACCTCCGCCAAGTTCTGGCGGAACACGCTGGTTGCGGTTCTGCGAGAAAGGTATCCGGACCAGCACACGGAGATCTGTCACCGCATCGATCGCGAGACCTCCGGAATCATGTTGGTGGCCCGCACCGCCTCTGCCGGGGCACTGCTCAAGCGTGCCTTCGCCGCGCGCAAGATAACCAAGCGATACCTGGCGCTGGTCAAGGGCTGTCCCCCTGACCACGGGATCATCGATCAGCCCATCAAGCTGCTCGAGACCCCAACCCACCTCATGATGGGCCCCGCGGCGGATGGCCTGCCGGCCGTCACCCGTTTCGAGGTCGTGAAGCGTTTCAAGGCCCACGCCCTGGTGGCGGCGTCCCCGGAGACCGGCAGGCAGCACCAGATTCGTGTCCACCTGGCCGCGCTCGGATGTCCCCTCGTGGGCGACAAGCTCTACGGCGCCGGCGAGCAATATTTCATGCAAGCCTGCGACACGGGCATCTCGGCCGAGTTGCTGGCGCGCTTCGACGGGCTCGCCCGGCACGCGCTGCACGCCGAACGCCTCACCTTCCCCCACCCCGTGGCAGGAAACCTCGTCACGGTCACGAGCCCACTGCCTGCCGATCTCACCGACTACATGTCCACCCTGGCGTAAGGGCTCGCCAGAGAATAGATGTCAAGACCTGGGCGGCGAGGCGCCCGTCAGGCCTTCGGCGGCGTCAGCTCTTCGTCGGCGAGCCGCCTGACCATGGCTGCCTCGAACCGGCCCTTGTTGGCCTTCATGATCTCGCCCACCAGGCGTCCCACCTGTTTCGGGTCGGAAACGCCCAGACGCGCGATGCCTTCCCGAACCGCCGTTCGAACCTCGTCCTCGCCCGCTTGCTGAGGCAAGAAGCGCCCGCACAGCTCGATCTCGAAGTCGAGCTGTGGCAGCGCCGCGGCCCCTCGCTCGCCGACATTCACGTACTCTTCGCGCGTCTTGCGAAGCTGCTTCTGATATGAGGCGATCACCTCCAGCCACAAGGCGTCATCGAGGGGAGCCTTGAACCCGACGGCCGTGCGACGCTCCATGTGTTTGGTCTTGATCATGCGGAGGCAGTCCGCGGTTGCGGCGTCGCGCTTGCGTATGGATTCCTTGAGGAGATCGGCGATCTGGGCTTCGATGGACATAGCGTCGGCTAAGCTAGGACGAATCGAGGCGCACCGCAATGCCGACGTAGCGCCACGATGGCGCCCACGCATCACCCCATGTCGTGTCTCGTGTGCCGCCGCTCAGTTGAATCCGTGCGGGAAGAAGCTGTCGTCGTACGAAAACTCCGAGTAGCGGTCGAACACGATGGCCAGGAAAAGATTGATGGGGATCGAAATGATGATCAGCCCCTTCCACAGCCGCGTCAGCGGGCGATTGCCGACCGCCAAGATCATCATCAAGAGCACCATGTAGTCGAGGCTGAACCGGTAACCGACCTGCACGTAGCCCGAGTTTTGGTAGAGCAATGGCGGCAACGCGACCCCGAGGACCGTCAGCCACAAGGGCGCAGCCAGCCGGCTACGCTCGGCGGGCAGCACCGTATAGGTCAGGGCCGGCGAGGTCACGAGCAGGCTCATGCCGTGCTGACTGATCTTCACGAAGGGCCAGCGGGTCATGATCCGCGGCAACAGGACCAGCGCCGCGGCCAGGTTCCGCGACAGGAAGTGATAGTTGAAGAGACCGTAGTGTGAGATGCGCTCTTGCCACTGAATGTTCAGATAGCGGTGGCCGAACTCCAGGGGGTGCGCGAAACGGGCCCAATTGTGGACCATCAGGACGACCAGGACCGCCCCCAGCGGCGCCGCGAACCGCGCCGTCCTCGAGACAAACGCGGCCGTGGGCCTCCACCGCCACCCTCCCTGTCGGGGTCCCTGGCCTGCCTCCTCGTCCCGGGTCAGCGCACCCGTCGAGCGGGCCGCCTCCCAAAGGAACAATCCGCCCAGGGCAGCAAACCCCGGGTTGGGTCGCGAGGCAAGGGCCAGGCCCACGGTGAGTCCTGCCAGCGCCGGTCGCGCGCCATCGATGGCGGCCCACCCGAACCCGATCACGCAGGTGACGGCGATGACGTGCGCCGTGAACCAGACCTCCCCCACGACCGACGCGTAGTAGTACACCGAGCCGAGCCCGAACATGACCGTCAGCCACAGATCGTCGACCGCCGTCCGCCGGGACAGCCTGCGCCGATTCAGGAACCGCAGCAACGAGAACAGCAATACCGGGTTCAGGGCCGCCCACAACACCGTGAAGACTACGTCGTTGAATCCGAGGCCCCAGATCGCGACGAAGGGCACCATCAGGACCGCTGGAAAGGGCGGGAACGACACGTACCGGATGGCGGTGCGAGAGACGATGTCCGTGGGCGATACGGTCTCGGAGTGTCCGCGCAGCGGATAAAATCGGTCGACCGGACCACCTCGCCCTCCATAGCTGCCGCGAATCGTGCGCCCATCCCGCAGTTTGAGCACGTCCACCTTCGCCCAGTCATTCTCGTTGGGCGGAGCGCCCGCCAGGGACAGGCGACCATGCAACCAGCCCTCCGCCAGGTAAACGTAGTGGTTATAGGGGGAGTGCTGGCGCAGGCGCCCGCCCGACGCGCCTAGATAGGCGCCAGCGAAGATCGCGTACAGGACGACCAGACCCCTCCAGGTTCCGAGGCCCCGGGTCACCCACCGCTCGAGGGAGTCCTTGGCGGCGGGTGTCGGTCGAGTCGGAGAGGCGCCGGCAGCCGCGAGATCAGGGACGCTCATGGCTTGGGACGCTCGTAACCGATGACCAGGGGGACTCCTTCTCGCGCGCGAACGAGAGCCGGCTTCAGCGTCCCGTAGCTATCCCAGATATATGACTCGAACATTGCCCAGTGCCTCTCGTACACCATCAACCCCATGGCCGACCGAGCGACCCCGGGCTGGCCATAGCCGGTGTCGCCGACTGACATGGCCAGCCGTCCCTCGCGCTTGTACATCGCCAGCGCATCGCCGATCACGTCGTGCCAGTACATGCGCTGATTTTCGGGCTCATGACCGTTCACCCAGTCGAGTATTGGTAACACACAGTAGGCCCAGAACTGACGGTTCATGCCCAGAGAGGCCCCGCCCGCGAAACCTCCCGCGATCATGTTGTAGTGCGATAGCCCGTCGGGAACCGAGCGCCAGGTCTCCGTGACAGCGGGAACGCAGATCAGGGCCGACCAGAGGATCACGGCCGGCGCGAAGGCCCCGCGGCCTCTAGGCAGCGCGTCAGCCCGACCGTCAGGCCGATCGTCAAGGTGACTCGGTGGGAGCCCGTCAGGACGGCCGAATCGCTGCCGTGAGCGCTCACGAAGGGCCTCCACGAGCCCAGACGTTATCCAGGCCAGCCCGCAGGACGCCGCCACGGCGATGTACGGCGTGGCGGGCATGAAGTGCTTGACCCCGCCGAAGATGGGGGTCGATGGAAGAGCCAGCACGGCGAGCGGTCCGAACAACTGCACCGCGATGAAGGCGCCCGGGGAGCGATCGAGACCGGCTCCTGGCCGCAACCAGGAGGCGCGTGGCGGGGACAGGGGTGGAGGCGGGGAATCGTCAGCCGGCCCCGCCCCCAAACCCAGGCCCAGACGAAGACCGAGACCGAGACCATCCTCGGGTGGATCCGGATCCAGGACCAGCGCTTGATTGCGACGCCTTCTCCCAAGCGCCAGACCGCCCAGGACCGCCAGCCCCAGCGTGGTGACGGGGACGGTGAGGCCGGTCGAAACGAAGGGAAACGTCAAACGCAGCAATTTCAGATCGCGGTCTGTGGGCGGCAGGTTCCAGTTGCGGCCGAGATACTCGAAGTTGTAGTGCTCGTGTTGCAGGTGACGGTTCAGATAGGTGCGCGTCCGCAGGATCGGGTGATGCCACAACCAGGGCCAGTGCAGGAAGAAGATGAGCGGGCCCAGCACTGCCATGGACACGAAGGCCAGCGGAACCGGGGGCGGGCGCCACCGGCGCCAGTCGCCCCGGCGCATCCACAGGTGATGCGCGGCCAGAAAGACCGGCATCAGCCAGGCGTTGTGCTTGACTCCCAGCGCGATGCCGAAGACCAACCCGCAGAGCAAGCCCCAGCGAGCACTGCGCAGGGACTTCCAGTAGGCAAAACCCAGCGCGAAGGCCATGGTGGTGATGGGGGCGTCGAAGCACGCTATGGGGGCGTGAAAGAAGTAGTGCGGCTGCGCAATCGCCAGCACCGCTCCCGCCGCGGCGGCTGGCCAGGGCACCAATCTTCGAGCGAAGCGGTAGACGAGAGCGGCCAGCAAGCCCGACATCAGGATGGCGGGGAATCGAAAGGCGGTTGATTCACGCTTGAAGAGCGGCAGCGTGACGTGTCGTCCGGTGATCCGGATCGGATGCAGCCCGCGAGCGAACCCGGTGCAGGTGCACCGGTGAAAGGCCCTCCAGGATAGTCCGTAGAGGGTCTTCATGATCACGGGGTGGTCCGGGGCGTTGTCGCTCCAGAAGCGATCGATCTCGGCCGCGCTGAACGAGAGCCGGCCGCGCCCACGCCTGATGTTGCGGCCGAGTTCCTCGAACCATCCCCAGTAGTGCTCGGCGGCACGCATGTACTGGCCCTCGTCACGTCCAAACCCTTCCTTGCCCTCGGCGCAGAGCAGCCAGGTCACCACCCCCGCGAACAGCAGCAAGGTCATGGCTCGGTCGATTCCACGGCGGCCCAGCCCACGGCGGCCCAGCCTCACCGGCGCGCCTCGGCCGCGAACGCCAGAAATCGCAGCGTGGGCTGCGGCGACGAGATCTGGAAGCGGACCGGGACCGATTGCCCGAGGCGGGCAGCGGTGTCGATGGTGAACGCGCGCCAACCGCCGCGATTGTCGACGGTCACGCTGCGGACCGGCTGTCCCGCGATCCAGACCTCGAAGCAGACAGTCCCGGGCGACTTGCGCGCCCAGGTGTCGTGCAATCCAGCCGCCACGGCCAGCTCCCGGCCCAGGGTCACGGCGCGGAACTCGACAGCCACCACGCCGCCCGGCACCGGGGGTGCGAGCAGCGCGCGTCTGATTCTCTGATCCACCTCGACCAGCGTCCGACGCACGCTGTTGCCCGAGGCCTGACAGACGAAGCCGCTGGCCGGCGTCTGCCACGGACACGGCGACGAAGTACGCGCCACGGGATCCCAGCGTCTGACGGTGGCGTCCTGCCATCGCTCCAGGAAGTCGTACGTGACCTCCGCGGCCACCCCTTCGAAACGGCGCAGGGTGAGGGCTCCGAACCGAGCCTCGAAGGCCTGCACGCGGCCTGCCTCCTCCGGAGCATGCGCGCCCCGCTGACTGAGCACCCAGACCCGCCCGAAGCGTGCATCATCCATGCGGGCCATGATCGGGATGGGTAGCAGATCGCCGGCGTGCAGGCGCATGACCGGATCGGCCCAGGCGGGGGCGGCGACGATCAAGTCGCCTGGCTGGAACCCGGCGCGCAACTGCACGGTGGCGGCCTGCCAGTCGGCGGTGCGCGGGGCCCGCCAGGGGGCGATCAGGGCCTGCGCGGTCTCGAGCAACGCGAGGAGCGCCACCCCGGCCGCGCCCCACACCCCCAGTCGCGGACCGGGAGACCACGGCCTTCGATTGTCATCATCTTCCCGGAGCTCTCCGGGGGGAACGGCTGCAGAAGCGGTGCTCACGCGTCTTCCGCAGACTAACGCAATTGCGCGAGCCCTGCCGCATGCGGCAAGACTGGATCAAGGGATCTGGATCGTGACCAGGCGCAGCGCCTGCTTTCCGTCCGACAGCGAAGTGGGAGAAACCGGCAGGCGGTCGGTGCCGCGGAAGAGGCCGAGGATGAGCTCGTAGCGGCCGGGAGGCGCGCCGGGGGGAATCCGAACCCGAACGCGATCGAGGATCCGCTGACCCGCTCGCCAGCGCTCGGGTGGCATGGCCCCATCGACGGGTAGGTGGTCGAGATTCCGGAAGCTCCCGCCCGGTCCCATGAGATGAAAGAAGAATCGCCAGCCCGCTGGGATCGTCTTCCGGCAAGCGAACAGGATCGCTACCTCCACTTCGCCCGCGGGGCTGGTGCCGACAGCTGGGGTGAGCGTGTAGCCCTGCACCGTCACGAGATCGCCGATGCTGGCCTCGAGGTGGTGCGCCGGCTGGGGAGCGACGGCGCCGGGCGAGAAGACCGCCGAGCGCAGCTTTTGGGCCACGTCGGCGGGCATCGAGAAGGCCGACACCATCCCCTGCAGATCCGCCTTCAGACGCCGGCAAGCCGCGTCGCCCGAGCGACCCCATAGATCACGACGCTCGTCCGGATCGTGGCGTCGGTCATAGCACTCGGTCGTGTTGTCGGGGGTCCAGTTCCAGATCACGTGCAAGTCCTGGTTCACGAGCGCACGCTTCATGCCCCGCTCCGAGCTGACCTCCTGAAAGATAACGGTCGGCGCGGCTGTATCCTCCCCCGCCTGGGGCGCGGTCGCCGAGGGCCCACCCGTCGCGAGATCGCTGACCAGCGAGCGCCCCAGAAAGGATGGGTTCCTGGCACCGCGCGCCAGGTTCAAGAGCGTGGGGGCGAGATCGATATGCCCGGCGGGATCGCTGATCCGCCGCGGCGCCAGGCCAGGCACCCGCACGATGAACGGGACCTTGGTCTGCGCCGCGTACAGATCGAAGCCGTGCTCGGTGATCCCGTGCTCGCCGAACCCTTCACCGTGATCCCCGGTGACCACCACCGCGGTTCGGTCCCACAGCCCCAGCGTCCGCAACCGGTCCAGGACCCGTCCAACATGCAGATCCGTGAATCGGATCTCACCATCGTAAAGGTCCATGCGGTTCGACCCGAAGGACGGAACTTCGGCGTGCGGCTCGTATGACAGGTGAGGATCGTAAAAGTGAACCCAGAGGAAGAACTTCAGCTCCCGATGGGTCTCGAGGAAAGCTATGGCGTCATCCGCCATCTCCCGCGAGGATGAGCCCCGCGATTCCATGGGACCGTTCACCGCCTGATGAAGCGACGCGCGATCGGTGCGGTACAGATCGACGCCGCGTTCGAATCCCCGCCGGTCGGCAGCCGAGAAGTAGTCGTAGCTGAAGAAGGCGGCCGTGAAATAGCCTTGCGCCTTCAGGGCCTCGGCCAGCGTGGGGACCCGCGGAGATATTCGGGGCCACCAGATCGATTCATCCCACTCGATGGTGGTCGGCCAGCGGCCCGTCGCGATCGCGGGCATCGAGTATCGCGTCGAGGGTGCGTGGGCCCAACCCTCCAGAAACAGGCCACCCTCGGCGGCCAGTCGATCGATCGCCGGGGAGGTGGGGCGGCCGTAACCGTAGCAGCCGAGGTGATCGGCCCGCACGGTGTCGATGGTGATGAGGAGAATGTTCAGTGTCTTGGGAACGGCGTCGGGCACCGTCGCGAAGGGCGGAGCGACGAGCCGAGATGTCGAAGCGTCCTTGCCATCGCAGTCCTGATCGATGCCATCGTCGGGAAAATCCAGGGCCCCCGGGTGAATGGTGGGATCGGCGTCGTCGCAGTCCCCTCCTCCGAGCAGCCGGGGGTAGCCATCGTGATCGCGATCCAGGGCCCGCCGCGCCGCCGCCAGCACCGGCCCGACCATCCCGCTGTGGGCCGAGGTCACCTTGCGCGCTGTCTCCGATTCGCTCGCGAGCAGGACCAAGAGCAGCAAGACGGCGGTCCCGCCAATGGCCAGCAGGACGCCCTTGCCCACCGACGGGGGGTGCAAGAAGCGCGCGACCAAGGGCACGTTTCCGATGGCGATGACCGCGATCGCGAGGCCCGGGACCACATCCGTCCAGGGAATGAAGCGGAGATTTTGTTCCCAGTTGCGAAGCGCAAACACCAGGAGCCCGCCCCCCAGGAGGGCCACGGCAGGCGGGGCCGCCCAGAACCATCTCAGGTGCAACGGCAGCTCCTCGGCCCACCACAAGAGGCCTGGCAGCAAGCCCGCCTCGACGCCGATGAGGACGAGACGCCGGGCCGCGCTCGCGGAAGGAAGCGGCGGGCGCAGGTCGGTGGCGGCCGAGGCGATCACGAGCTCGACGGCCAGGATGGCCAACGGCGCCAGCAGCAAAAACGCGGGATCCGGGTGCCGGGCTCTGGCCGGTCGCGTGCGGCGACGCGACAGGAAGCGCGCCAGCCAGGGCAGCAACGCGGTCCCGATCAATCCACCGATGAGCGCAACGATCGACACGACACCGGCCGCCAGGAACCGATTGCGCCGATCAATGGTGGCGGCGGCCGCGGCAACTGTGGCGAGCGCGGCGCACGCGCCGAGGGCCAGTGCCGCCCCCGCTCTGGCTCCCGCTTGCCGCCTCAAACGTCCGCTGCGTCCCCACCAGGCCAGGCGGGCAAGCAACTCGACCAGGATCGCCGCACCCGCCCCCAGCAAGCCATCCACGCCCGCCGCCAGCAACGCCGCGCTCACGCCGCCCCGGACGTCCACGCCCCAAGCGATCGCCGCCCAGCCGCCGTCGAGCAGCCCGACCAAGAGGCCCGCGGCCATACCGGCCAGCACCAAGGTGCCCCGCGGAACCGGTCTCGTCATACGGCCAGGAAAGTACCACCTCCGAGCAGGCCCGAAACCCGCCTTACGATCCGAAGTGCAATCCACCCCTCGATGCAAGGATGCAACGCAACGCGATGCGGCACCGCCTGGGAGACCCGCCCACCTTGCTCCACCTTGGCTCCACCTTGCCGGGTGCGGCGTAGGATGTGTCTTTACCGGGTCGTGGTCCGGGCAGGGGCGGCGGAGTCCGGTGGTCCAGCCAGCACCCCCGCCGCGCGCTTGAGCACGACCACCGTATTGAGCGATTGCACATCGTTGGATTCACGCGCGAAGACCTGGACGGTGTTGCTTCCAGGCCACAGTGGAACCTCCGCCTCGAAATCCAGCTTGGTCCGATCCCCGGTCTGTCGATTCGGCAAGTAGAAGACCTTCTTCATCGGAACCTTCGCGTCGCGATTCCACACCCGAATGTAGACGTCCCGCACCAGCCGATCATCGGTGGCGTGGCCCTTGATGCGGACCGTCTCCCCTGAAACCACGGTGGGTGCGGCAACAGTCAAGACCGGTGGGGTCACCTGCCATTCCGGCTTCCAGGATGGGTGCATGGTCGGGGCCCCCCCAGCCTTGACGTCGCTCGAGGCCACGAAAGCCGGCCGCCCACTCTCCAGCTCCACCCGGGTGAATGCGCCCATCTTTCCAATGACCTTGAACACGCTTGACTTGGGCGCTCGCGCCACCACCAGAGCCTCATCCTGGGCCGCTTCGTGCATTGGCACGCCGTCGCGGAGCATCGTCACAGACCCCGTCGCCACCTCCGGAGCCGGGCCGGGCGGCGCGACCTTGATCTTGATCTTGTCGGTGACCGATTCGCCGAGCGTGGTGTCCCCCACCGCGAGCTCGAGCTGATACTCGTCGCCGCGAAACGCTGGGCCCACCTCGTACGCAAAGGAGAACGTCTTGGTCTCGCCGGGTGCCAGCTCCTTGGCGTCGAAGCGCCCGGCGCTGATCAAGATCCCCTCCTGTCCCGTGCCGTTGCGCAGGACTGCCTCGGTATGCAGCGCCCGACCCAGGCCGATGTTCTTGACGGTGACCAGCGTGTGCACCTGCTCGCCTCGCTGAACCAGCCCGTCGCGATTGCCCTTCACGTCGTCGACCGTCTGGTAGGCATAGGAAAACAGCGGGCGCGGCTTGCCCTCGATGTTCAGCATCATCTCGGCCGTGCTGGCCTTGACCGCCCGTTGTGAGAAGACCGTTCCCTTGATGGCGTCGGTGCGGGTGAAAGACGAGATCGGAACCTTGACCGCCAGGTCGTAGATCTTCGATTCGCCGGGCCCGATCTTGCCAAACACCATCTCGTTCTCGTCGAAAATGGGACTGTCGCTCTCCAGCACGGCCCGGACCCGGAACGCCGGTACCGTTCCGGTGTTCTTGACAATGCCGCGGATCTTGACGTTGTCCCCCGCCGATATCTTGAGGTCCGACTTTTCGGTCTGCAGGGTCAGCGCAAGCTGCGGGGTCGCCGTTCCGGCGGGGTTGGCCCCGGACGGCGACGCGCTCGCCAGCCCAGCCGTCGCCCCGGTCGGTCCCGCCGCCCAGTCGACGCCCAGCTTCTCCAACGCCTGGGTCAACTTCTTGTCCTCGGTGGCGCGGACCTTCTCCAGGAAGGGCTTGGCCCCCGCCAGCAACTCCCGTCTGCGGATCCCCTTGGCCTGAGCCAGAAAATCCCGGGCGAACTCGATCAGGAAATCGTTCTTCGGCTCGGCGTCGTCGTCGTCGGCATCGGCGGCGTCGTCGTCATCGTCGTCGTCGAGGCCGGCCTCGTCTTGTTCGTGCTTCTTCTTGTCGCCGGGCTTCGGCACCAGCAGATAGGAGACCGTCTCGGACGGCTTCTCGCCTCGCCGTGCGCTCGGATGCTCGAGGTGCCACTCGTAGTCGGCCTCCCGACGCTTGTGCGCCGACGACTGAAGCCGAATCCACGATCGCTCGCCCTCCTTTTGAACCAGCATCGCCACCGTCTCGATATCCGGGATGACGCCGACGCCCTGGATCGAGATGTCACCCGGCGTCAGGTACTGGGCCGTGGTCAGCTTCAGGCCCAGCTTGTCGTCCTCGGACTTGTCACCGAAAGGAACCGGCGACGGGATATCGAACAATACCTGAACCGAGCCCTTCCCGAAGGTCCCCTCGCCGATGACCACACCTCGATCGAGGTTCTTCATGGCCCCGGCCACGATCTCGCTGGCGCTGGCCGAGTTTTGATTCACGAGGACCGCCAGGGGCACGTTCGGCTCGTGACCGCTGTCGGACGCGGTCTCGTCCTTGCGCTGCGCGCCGCCCACCCCAACCATCGAGACCAGCGTCCCGCTCTTGATGAATGCGTCCGAGACCTTCTGGGCCTGTTCGTAGAGGCCGCCGGGGTTGCCGCGCAGATCCATGATGATGCCACGGACCCTCTCCTTCTCGAACATCTGGAGCGCATCGCCGAGATCGCTGGCGCTGTTGGCGGAGAAATGCTGCATGTGGAAATACCCCACCTTGGCCCCCGGCTGGCCAGGACCGGCGGGGACCACGAGGATCCGGGCCGGCGGATCGATGGCCGGTGGTCGGATGAAAGCCCGCGTGATGGTGAACTTCTTCGACCCGGTCACGCCATCGCGATCGATGTACACGTCGACCGTGGTGTCGACGTCGCCGCGCAGACGCTCCACGGCCTCGTTGAGGGTCATGTTCATCGTCGATTCGTTGTTGATACGAACGATGT
>Ga0066788_10000099_pt1 | contig 15777 bp, 14 predicted proteins | sample OrgsoiDNA2013048_FD_70943 | JGI IMG/M metagenome (GOLD analysis project Ga0066788, IMG submission 70943) | Permafrost soil microbial communities from the Arctic, to analyse light accelerated degradation of dissolved organic matter (DOM) -... | ecosystem: Environmental > Terrestrial > Soil >... | reverse complement strand
CTTCTTGCCGAAGAAGTCATAGGCGCGCAGGAACCAGCCTCCGTCCCACCCGTGCTCGAGGACCACCTTGGTCATCTTGGCGGCCTCGATCTCGGCCGCAGCGGCCTGGTCGGCCTGGCCAACCTTGCGTGCGAGATACGCGTAGTCGGGCGCCACGCCCACGAACATGCCGGCGATGAAGACCGACTCCGCCGTTCGCCCCACCCTGTTCCCGGTGGTCTGAAACGACTCATCCGGCGTCTCGGAGAAGCAGTTCAGGTTCAGGCAATCGTTCCAGTCGGCGCGCCCGATCAAGGGCAGCCCGTGGGGTCCCAGATTGTGCAGCACGTGCTCGAAGGAACGCTTCAGGTGCTCGAACAGCGTGGCGCTGTTCTGCGCGTCGTTGTCGAAGGGAACCGGCTCGCTCAGGATGGCGAAGTCGCCCGTCTCCTTGATGTAGGCCGCGACCCCGAAGATCAGCCACAGGGGATCGTCATTGAATCCGCTGCCGACGTCGTTGTTCCCGCGCTTGGTCAGCGGCTGGTACTGGTGATAGGCGCTGCCGTCCGCGAACTGGGTGGAGGCGATGTCGATGATCCGCTCGCGCGCCCGCTCGGGCAACAGGTGCACGAACCCGAGCAGGTCCTGGTTCGAGTCGCGAAACCCCATCCCGCGGCCAATGCCCGTCTCGAAGTAGGAGGCGCTGCGCGACATGTTGAAGGTGACCATGCACTGGTAGGGGTTCCAGATATTGACCATGCGGTCGAGCTTGGGATCGCCCGACCGAACCTGGTAGTAGCCGAGCAAGTTGGTCCAGTGATCGGACAGCGCCTCGAGCGCGCGGCTGACCTGCTCGGTGGTCGAGAACTGCTCGACGAGCGCGTGGGCCCGCCGCTTGTTGATCACCCCAGGCTTCTCCCACTTCTCGGCCACGGGGTTCTCCACGTACCCCAGCGTGAAGACGAAGGACTTCTCCTGCCCCGGCGCCAGCGTCACCTCCAGGCAGTGTGAGCCGACCGGCGCCCAGCCGCTGGCGACCGAGTTGCCGGGCTCGCCCTTGCTCACCACCTGCGGCTCGCCCATGCCGTTGTACAGGCCCATGAACGTCTCTCGATCGGTGTCGAAGCCGGCCACTGGCGCGTTCACGTGATACACGGCGTAGTGGTCGCGCCGCTCGCGGTACTCGGTCTTGTGATAGATGCTGTTGCCGGTGGCGGTCTTCTCGATCTCGACCTCGCCGATGCTGAAGTTCCGTTGATAGTTGGTCATGTCGTCGTAGGCGTTCCACAGACAGAACTCCAGGTACGAGAACAGCTTGAAGGTTCGCGTCGCCGTCCCCGTGTTCGTGAGGCGCACCTGGTGCACCTCGGCGGTCTGGCCGAGCGGCACCAGGAACGTCACCTCGGCGCGCAGGCCCCCACGGGCCCCCGTGATCTTGGTGTATCCGAGCCCGTGCCGGCACTCGAAGGAATCCAGCTCGGTCTTGACCGGCATGTAGGAAGGTGACCAGAAGCTGCCGTTCTGCTCGCGAATGTAGAAGTACCGCCCCCCCACGTCGGTCGGCACGTTGTTGTACCGGTATCGCAGGAGCCGCCGGAGCCGGGCGTCCCGATAGAAGCAGTAGCCGCCCGCCTGATGCGAGATCAGCCCGAAGAACTTCTCGGACCCGAGATAGTTGATCCAGGGATAAGGCGTCCTCGGGGTGGTGATGACGTATTCGCGGTGCTCGTCGTCGAAGAAACCGAACTTCATGTGATTCGCCTCCAGGGATGGGCCGACCAGGGAAAATGGGGGGTGGTGCCCGACTCCCCACGAGACGGAAGCCAACCAGCAGGCGAGGACATGGAACCGGGAGGGACGCGGGGCCTGGTCGGCCTGTTTGGGGTGCGAGCGGCGGCGGATGTTACCCCAGGCCGGGTCATCTCGCAGCCGTTTTCCCGTGTCAAACGACCGAGTTGGCGTAGACTGCCACCAATGGCGCGCAGGGGCTGTCGCCTTCCCACGCGGGCAGCGGTGGCCGTTGTATTGGAATGAATTCGTCCGCGCTCCGCGCGTGTTCCAGGAGGTCGTCCCCTTGAAGAACCGTCTCTGTCTCGGCTGGTCATTGCACGACGGGTGTGAGGCGCGGGGTGTGGTGTCAGGGCTTTTCGCTTCCGTGTGGCTTGCCATTGCGATCTCGGCCGCGGCCGGGGCCGGGGCCGAGGGGTGCGCGAAGATCGAATCGGCGCCTCTGGCCGGCAGTGGGACAGGGGGCACGGGAGGCATCCGCGGCCTCGGTGGCTCGGGTGCCGGGACCTCGCTTCCCTCGGTGGGAACCTGCGTGGGCAAGTGCAAGGATTTCCAGGGAGCAACCATCGTCGACACGGGCGCGCCCGCCAACGCCGCGGGCATGTTTCAGGGCAGCCCCCCGTCGAGCGGAGGGCCGTGCGTGGTCGAGCCCGAAGACGGAACCATGTTCCCCAACAACTGGCTGCGCCCCCGGGTCCGGTTCACCGGGGCTGGCGGCAAGCTGGTGAGGATCACCATGGAGGCGCCCAACCAGGACAGCACCCTCACGGCCTTCACGACCAGCGACACCTGGGTGATACCCAAGGAAACCTGGAGCAACCTCCGCTTCCATCAGGTCAACGATCAGGTGACGGTGACGGTCTGGGTGCAAGGAGGAGGGGCGAGCCAGGTCAAGTTTCGCACGGCGCCCGTGGGGGCCGCCGGAAACCTGGTCTTCTGGGCGGCCAAGCCGTCGGAGGTGGACAAGAACCTGGACACCAACTGTTCGAAGGATCTGACCGGACAGCCAGTCCCGAGCTGCTACGCGAACGACTCCGAGCTGCGCGGGTTCGCGGTCGGCGACGAGACGACCGTGAGCGTTCTGGGCATCGGGCAGGTGCAGCAGATGAGCAAGGACAACAACAACAAGCCGTCGAAGGTTCGCTGCATCGGCTGTCACGCCGGGGTTCCCGGGGGAGATTACGTCGCCTTCAACGACGGCTGGCCATGGCGCGGCGTCGTCGCCGGTGTCTCTCCGACCAACGTCGGGATGGCCCCTCCCTACGTCACGCAGGGAGGCATCCAGGATCTCTGGCAGCCGGCGCTGGGTGTGATGACCTTCACGCCCAGCCACTGGATGGACGGCCCCCCCGAGGATCGCATCGTGATCACCTCGTACAGCTTGACGTCCATCAATCAGAACGACTGGTACAATGCCCCCCACAACGCGCGGCCCAGCCTGGTCTGGTTCGATCTGGCCTCACCTCCGGTTCCGCTGGTGGCCGGCAATGGCAACTTCACGGGGGACGTCGCCAACCCGCAGCAGATCTTCCCCATCGCGGGCGTCAACATGGGCCAGATCGCGCGCACGGGCGATCCCCGGGGCGGCACCACGCCCAACTGGAGCCACGACGGCATGCAGATCGCCTACACCTCCACCGACGCCGCCCTGGATGGCCGCCTCGACAATCAGCCGGTCCCCAATCCCAATCCCAACAATGAAACGCACAACATGGGTCACGCGGACATCTGGACGGTGCCCTACAACAACCGGGCGGGCGGGACGGCCAAGGCGGTGAGTGGCGCCGACACAACGACCTTCGAGGAGTACTTCCCCGCCTTCTCTCCCGACGACAGGTTCATCGCGTTCAACCGGGTGCCGGCGGGCGAGCCCATGTACGCGAACCCGCACTCCGAGATCGCGGTGGTCGCGGCGACCGGCGACACGGCGGTGGTGCTGCGCGCCAACACCCCGCCGGCTTGCACCGGCAAGACCAGCCCCGGCGTCAACAACCACTGGGCCAAGTGGTCGCCCGAGGTGAGCGCCGGCGCGGAGGGCAAGTTCTACTGGTTGGTCTTCTCCTCGAACCGGTCGGACATCCCGCCGGTCCAGTCCAACTACGGCGCCAAGCGCTCCATCCAGATAAGCCAGCTGTACATCGCGCCCGTGATCGTCGACGAGACCGGGATTCCGCACTCGTATCCCGCCATCTATCTGTGGAATCAACCCAGGGACACGGTGAACACCACTCCGGCCTGGGAGACCTTCCAGCTACCGCCCGTGCAATGACCTGACCATGGATTTGAACCCCCGGCGGCGCGCCGGCATCTCAGTTGACGGTGTTTCGGACGGGCTTGGCTCCCGGACTTGCAATCATCACGTTCAGGCCCTAGACTGCCCGCCCTTCATGTGGGGCCCGATGGGTCTCATCCACGTCACGGACGCGGCGCAACCGCACCGCGCCCGCGGCGATCAAGGAATTCCGACCATGGCACAAAAAGGCATTCACCCCGTATACAAACCTTCCGTCATCACCTGCGCCTGCGGCAACAAGGTCGAGACCTACTCGACCCGGGGCGACTTCATGACGGACATCTGCTCCAACTGCCATCCGTTTTATACCGGCAAGCAGAAGTTCGTGGATGCGGCCGGACGCATCGAGCGGTTTCAGAAGAAGTACGGCAGGCCCAGCGCCGTCGGTGCGCCCGCCGGCGCTCCTACCAGCACCGGTGGCGATACCGGCGGCTCGACATCGTAGGGTGGACCTTCAGCGGGCGGCCCCGCGCGCGCTGAAGCCGGGGGCGCGGGAGCGGTTGGCGAGGGAGCCGTTTGGAGTGATCCATGCTCGATGAGCTGTTGCTGAGAAAGCTGGCGGCTGTCGAACACCGGTTCGAGGAGCTGTCCGGAAAGCTGGGCGATCCGGCGGTCCTGGCCAACCGCCAGATGTTCCAGAGGATGTCCAAGGAGCACTCGGATCTGCGCGATCTGGTCGAGTCATTCCGGGTCTACCGGGAGCTGAACAGACGGTCCGCCGAGGCCCGGGAGATGCAAAAGGACCCCGAGATGCGGGAGATGGCCTTCGAGGAGGAGCGCCAGATCGCGGGCGAGCAGCAGTCGCTCGAGGAGCGCATCAAGGTTCTGCTCTTGCCCAAGGACCCGAACGACGACAAGAACATCATGCTCGAGATCCGGGGCGGCGCGGGCGGCGAGGAGGCCGCTCTTTTCGGCGGGGATCTCTTCCGGATGTACACCCGCTTCGCCGAGCGACGTCGCTGGACGGTGGAGATCGTGTCCATGTCCTCGGCTCAAGCCGGGGGAATCAAGGAAGTCGTGGCCTTGATCAAGGGTCAGGGAGCCTACAGTCAGCTCAAGTACGAGTCGGGGGTTCATCGCGTGCAACGCGTACCGAGCACCGAGGCGCAGTGCCGCATCCACACCTCGACCGCAACGGTGGCCATCATGCCCGAGGTCGAGGAGGTGGACGTGGTGATCGATCCCAAGGATCTCAAGATCGACGTGATGCGTTCGGGAGGCCCGGGTGGTCAATCCGTCAACACCACCGACTCGGCGGTGCGGATTCACCACCTTCCCTCCGGCCTGATCGTACACTGCCAGCAAGAAAAGTCGCAGCACAAGAACAAGGCCATGGCCATGGCCTTGCTGCGCGCCAAGCTCTACGCGATTGAGGAGGAGAAGCGCCAGTGCGCGGAGCGAGACGCCCGCCGGGGCCAGATCGGCACGGGCGATCGCTCCGAGAAGATCCGAACCTACAATTTTCCCCAGGATCGTCTGACCGACCACCGGATCGGCCTGACCACGCACAATCTGCCCGGGATTCTCGACGGCGATCTGCAGGATGTCATCAACAACCTGCGCGCTCACTTCCAGGCCGAGGCCCTCAAGGAAGCTGGCGCCAGCGACCTCGCGGGGGCGTGACTCCGGGCGCGCTGCCGCCTTGGTTGAATCGGGGACGTGGCTCACTGCAAGGTTTCATCTCCGACGAACACGTGGTCGCTCAAAGCACGGGGAGGTCCAGCTTTGCTGGACCGGACACGCCGTCAAGCAACTCCGTGGGGGTCTCGCAGGGTTCACTGGGGTCTTGCCCAGGCCCCTTGCGGCGGCGAAGCCGCAATCATTCGCCCCAGATGGTCGCCGTGACGGTACGGGAGCCGCCTTCATCGCGGTGCTCGCCCAGATAAATCCCTTGCCAGGTGCCGAGCGCCAGCCGCCCGTCGCGGATGGGGATGGTCAGCTCCGCCCCCAGCAGCACGGCCTTGACGTGGGCGGGCATGTCGTCGTCGCCCTCGGTCGTGTGCTCCAGGTACGGAGCTCCGTCCGGAATGGCCTGGTCCAGCCATCGCCTCAGATCCGCGCGCACCTGCGGATCGGCATTCTCGTTGAGAGAGAGAGACGCTGAAGTGTGCCGGATGAACACATGCAGGAGTCCCACCTTCACCTGCTTCAAGACCGGCAAGGCGGCGATCAGCTCCTCGGTCACCAGGTGAAAGCCTCGCGCTCGGGATCTCAGTCGCACGTCGATCTGATGCCATGGCATGTCACCTCTCCTATTTCACACAGGGTGGGGAATGCAACGACTTCACCGACACGATCCGCCCGACGACGACGACGACGACGACGACGACGACGAGTCGAGTCGTGGTCCGGATCCGTCCGCGCCCGACGACAAAGTCGACGCGTTCATTGACAACCCGCGCAGCGGTGTCATCGTCGAAGAATCAACCAGGTTGAGATCGTCGCTGCGCACTCGGATCCCTCCCACAGGGGCCCCCTCCTCCCGGGCCGAGTCGACGGCACGGATGGTTTCCCGATGACTGGCATGCACACGAGCACTCCACCTGCCGCGATCGCTCCGGGTCCCCGAGGGCCCGTCTGATGGCTGTGCCCAAGATCCTGGTCGTCGACGACGATGCGGACTCTCGCACCCTCCTGTCTGATGAGCTCCGGAAGGAAGGATACGGAGTCTCGGTCATCACCGACGGTCAGGAGGCCATCTCCTGCCTGTCGCAAACAGAATTCGACGTCGTGATCACCGACGCCCGGCTGCCGGGCGCGAGCGGGGTGGAGGTGCTGCGGGCGGCGCGCGCGCGCACGCCGGAGACCGAGGTGGTGGTCACCACTCGCCACGCGTCACTGGAACTGGCCGTCGAGTGCCTGCGGGCGGGTGCCTTCGACTTCGTCCAGAAGCCCTTCCAGCTCGTAGAGCTGATGTCCACCGTCGGCCGGGCCATCGAACGCCGGCGCCTCCTCGCCACGAGTGAGCTGTACCAGGCCAGTCAGGCGGTGCTCGCCACCCAGGAGCTGGAGCGACTGCCCGAGGTGATCGTCGAGGTGGCGCGGCGGGTGATGGCGGCGGCCGATGCGTCGCTGATGTTGCCCGACTCCGAGGGACGACTCTACGTCGCCTATTCATCCAGTCTGCTCGCCGAGGTGCGGGCCGCCGTCGGTGGCGAGGAGCGCGTCGCCTCCCGCATCGCGCGCGGGCGACAGCCCGTGCTGATCACCAACGGCCTGGATGGGGATCCCCGCTTCGCCGATATCGAGGACTACAAGCGCGTCTCCTCCAGCATCGTCTACCCGCTGATGGCGGGCGAACGGTTGGTGGGGGTCTTGAACCTGAACCGCGACAGCGCCGATCGTCCCTTCCGACGGCCGGACGTCGACCGTGCCGCCGTGCTGGCCTCCCAGGCCCTGCTGGCCCTCGAAAACTCGCGCCTGCTGCGGCAGATGGTGTCCTCGGAGCGGCTGGCCTCCATCGGGCAACTGGCGGCCAGCGTGGCCCACGAGGTCAACAATCCGGTCTCGTTCGTGCTGACCAGCCACGAATTCCTGCACCGGAGCATCGGCCGACTCGGCCGTCTGGCCACGGCCATCCGCGCGGAGCCCGCGCAATCACCGGTTCGGCGCGTCTGGGAGCAGCTGGGCGGCGATGGTCTGTACGGCGATCTCGTGCAAGCCACCGATGATCTGGCCGAAGGCGTCGGTCGCATTCGCGACATCGTCTTCGATCTGCGCGGGTTGGCGCGCACCGAGGATGTCGCCACGCTGGTGGACATCAATGACGCCGTACGGTCGGCGCTGCGGGTGGCAGCGGCCGAGATCCGGGGACGCTCCCTGGTCGTGAACCTGGGAGCGAACACCATGATCGTCGGCAGCACCGGTCGCCTGTCCCAGGTCTTCCTGAACCTCCTCGTGAACGCCGCGCAAGCCGTCGCGGAGCGAACCGACGGCCAGGCCGAGATCCTGGTGGCGACCCGGCGCGAGGGCTCCCAGATCATCGCCGAGGTATTCAACAACGGTCCGGAGATCTCGGCGGAGCACCTGCCCCGCGTCTTCGAGCCGTTCTTCACGACCAAGAACGCGGGGATGGGAACCGGGTTGGGCCTGTCGACCAGCCGCGAGATCGTGCGTCGACACCACGGGGAGATCCGGGTCGAGTCTTCGCGCGAGCAAGGCACCCGGTTCACGCTGGTGCTCCCGGCCGCGGCGGAGACCACGCCGAGCGTCGGCGGACCAGCGGGCGACGTGGTCGACGTGCCCAACGCCCGCCTGTGAGCCGCGGTCCCGAGCCCCAAGGCGGAGTCGCTCCCCCGCGGTGAGACGCCCGAATGCCGACCGAGCGAGTGGCGCTATATTGGTTCGCATGCCGGTCACCAGCCCCTCCCAACCAAGGCAAGGGCCGATTCCCCTGATCGTGTTGACCGGCTTCCTGGGCGCGGGAAAGACCACGCTCCTGAATCGTGTGCTGGCGTTCCAGCACCACCGCCGGGTGGCGGTGGTGGTCAACGAGCTCGGCCGCATCGACATCGACGCCGGGTTGATTCGCGCTCGCGCCGGGGATGTTCTCGAGCTGACGGGTGGGTGCGTCTGCCATCAGATCGGCGTGCAGCGGGAGCTGTGGTCGGCGCTGCGCGACATCGTGCGCAGATCGCGCCCCGAGATCGTGGTGCTCGAGACGACCGGCATCGCGGAGCCCGCCGAGATCTGGGCGGGACTTGCGGCGATGGAACGCGAGCCGGCAGCTGGCGACGGGCAGGCCCTCGCGGATGCCAGCGAGCCCGCCGGATTCCTGACCATCGAGGCATCGTCGACCTTGACGGTCGTCGATGCCGCCGCGGGTGAGCGGCAGCTCGAGAGGCACGAGGAGGCCCGCGCCCAGATCGTCGCCGCAGATCGTATCCTGCTGTCCAAGATGGACACGGTGGCATCGGAGACCCTGGGTGGATTGCACCGTGCGCTCCACGCCCTCAACCCCCTGGCCGAGCGTGCGTCGTTCCCTCCGGGTGACTGGGGAACCGCGGCGCTGGCCCGGTGGTTCCTGGAGAGATCTCCCCGTCCCGGACGCGCCAGGCCCAGGACCGGGAGCGCTGGAGCTCCGGATCACCACGAGCACCCTCGCGCGGGGAGACCGCATCAGCTGGCCGCGGCCACTTTTGTCGACGCCGCGCCGCTGATCGGCGACGCGCTGCTGCTGGTCTGCGGAGGGCTCGGAGATCGCCTGGTGCGGGCCAAGGGCCCGGTTCACCTGGCGGGGGAGAACCGGCGGGGGTTTCTGGAGAAGGCCGGCCAGAGCCTGCGCCTGGACCTTCGAGAACCGTGGGGAAGCCAGCCACCCCTCACCCGGCTGGTGTTGATCGGGGAAGACCTGGATGAGGCCGCCCTGCATCGTCAGCTCTGGGCGTGCCGGGCGGCTTCGCCGCCGCAAGGGGCCTCGGAAGGCCCCCTGCGAGACCCCCACGGAGTTGCTTGACGGCGTGGCCGGTCCAGCAAAGCTGGACCTCCCCGTGCTTCGATCGCTACGCGGTCGTCGGAGGGTTTGCTTCAAACGTCGACATTTTGATCGAGTCCTGCATGCAGGTCAGCTCACCTTGACCATGATCTTGGAGGTGGTCCCGGGATCCGATGCCCAGGCCGCCAGAGCCTCGGGCACGTCGACCAGCGCAACCTCGCGCGAAATCAGCACGCGCGGATCGAACAGCTTGCGCTCGAAGAAGGCGATCACCTCGGGAAACTCGGCCAGGCAGTTTCGCGCCCCCAGGATGTCGAGCTCCTTCATGACGAACAGCCGGGTCTCGTAGCTGACCGGCTCTTTTCCGTAGCCGATGTAGACGACGCGCCCGCAGAAGGCGACCCAGTCGACCGCCTGCCGATAGGTGGTCGCCGCCCCCACGGCCTCGATCACGACGTCCGGTCCATCGCCGCCGGTGAGCTCCATCACGGCGCGACGGGCATCGCCGGTGCCGGCGTTGACCAGATGGCTCGCCCCCACCACCTTGGCCAGGGACAGCTTCCCGTCGACGGTGTCGAGCGCGATCACGCGGGCTCCGCGACTGGCTGCTCCCGCCACAGCCCCCAGACCCACGCCGCCACAGCCCATCACCAGCACGGTGTCGGCCGCGGCAATCCTCGCCCGAGCCGCCGCGTGAAATCCGACCGAGAAGGGCTCTACCAGCGCCAGCTCCTCGAGGGACAACCGCGGTGCGGCGTAGAGCTTCTGATGGGGAACCACGGCCAGCTCGGCCAGGGCGCCATCGCGCTGGACGCCCATGGTCTGGTTGTCGCGGCAGGCGTTGCGCCGTCCCGCCCGGCACGAGGGACAGGCGCCACACGCCGTATACGGCGTGAACGTCACCTGCATCCCCACCTTCCAGGAGTCGGGGACCTCCGCCCCCGTCCGCAGGATGGTGCCCGAGACCTCGTGACCGAGCACCCGCGGATAGCTGACCATGGGGTTCTTGCCGAGAAAGGTCGTCAGATCCGAGCCGCACAGTCCCACGCGGCCGACGCCGATCAGCACCTCCGGGGGAGAGGGCGCCGGCTCCTGCACGTCCAGGACCCGCGCTTGCCCGGGTGCCGTGACCGCCACTGCCTTCACCACACCTACCATACGTCGCCGTCGTGCCACCTGTCACCAGGCGCTCCCCGCACGCCCCGCAGCCGGCGGTCAGCGCTCGACGAAGGCGCGCTCGACGACGAACTGGCCGTGCCCGTCGCTGCTGCCCTCATCGAAGCCCCGCGCCTCCAGGATGGCCACCAGATCCTTGAGAGCGGTCGGGCTGCCGCAAATCATCACGCGATCGTCCTGGGCGTCGAGCGCGGGCAGCCCGAGATCGTCGAACATCTTCCCGCTCTCGATCAGGTCGGTCAGCCGACCCTGGTTGCGAAAGGGCTCCCGGGTGACGGTGGGATAGTAGCGGAGCTGCTTGCGAACCAGCTCCCCCACCAGCTCGTGATCGCCCAGCTCGCGCTCGATGTAGTCCCGGTATCCGAGATCACTGACGGTCCGTACGCCGTGCGCGATCACCACCGTCTCGAAACGATCGTAGGTCTCGGGATCCCGGATGATGCTCAGGAACGGGGCCAGGCCGGTGCCGGTTCCGAGCAGGTAGAGGCGCTTGCCGGGCAGCAGATGATCGACCAGCAAGGTGCCGGTGGGCTTGCGGCTGACCAGGATGGGATCGCCCGGCTTGATGTGCTGCAGACGGGACGTGAGCGGGCCATCCGGCACCTTGATGCTGTAAAATTCCAGGTGCTCGTCATAGTTGGCGCTCACCACGCTGAAGGCGCGCAAGAGGGGTCGTCCTTCCACCTCCAATCCCAACATCACGAAGTGCCCGTTGCGAAAGCGCAGGCTCGGGTCGCGTGTGGTCTTGAAGCTGAAAAGCGAGCTGTTCCAGTGGTGTACATCCAGGACTCGTTCTTGATTCAGGTTGCTCATTTCGCTTTCACCAAGATTTCGTTTAGCCCAGGTTACGAACCTACGCTAGTCTTCTAAATCGGTAAAACGGAATATTCAGATATAACTATTCGGTTCGTCCGATTACTGGGAGTCATGCGCTACACCCTGCGACAGCTGGAGGTCTTCCTGGCGGTGGCGCGCGCCGAGAGCGTGAGCCAGGCCGCCCGGGAGCTGCACATGTCGCAGTCGGCGGCCAGTGGCTCCCTCGCCGACCTGGAGCGCCAGTTCGGGGTGCAGCTCTTCGATCGGTTCGGCAAGCGCCTGCAGACGAGCCAACTCGGACGATCCTTGCGGCCCCGGGCCGAAGCCCTGCTCGAGCGCGCGCGGGAGCTCGAGAGCACGCTCGAAAAGCAAAAGGACGTGGGGCAGCTCCGTATCGGGGCCACCCTGACCATCGGAAACTACCTGGCGGTGCCGCTCATGGCCCGCTTCATGCGAGAGCAACCGGGCGCCGCCCTGACCCTGTCCGTGGCCAACACCGAGGAGATCGCGCGCCAGGTGGAGAATTTCGAGATCGACGTGGGCCTGGTCGAGGGCGAGCTCGAGAGAGCGGACCTGCAGTTGACTCCCTGGCGCGACGATGAGCTGGTGGTGTTCTGCGCGCCCGACCATCCCCTGGCGCGACGACGCGTCCTCGACGACGACGATCTCCGGGCCGCCTCCTGGATCGTTCGCGAGCGCGGCTCGGGGACCCGACAGGCCTTTGACCGGGCGATGCGGGGCCTGCTGCCCGAGCTGCAAATTGCCCTGGCGCTCCAGCACACCGAGGCCATCAAGGGGGCGGTGCAGGCTGGTCTGGGAATCGGCTGCATCTCGCGCATCGCGCTCGTCGATGCCTTCCAGCATGGGACCCTCAGGGCCTGCCGGGTCCCCCACCGGGACTTCCGCCGGCAATTTTACTTCTTGCTCCACAAGCAAAAATATCGCGGCCCAGCCATCGAACGCTGGCTGGAGCTCTGCGGCCGCGATTCGTAGCGCGCACCGAGCGGGTCGAGATCGCCGTGACGCCGAGCCCACCTGAAGGAGCCGCTTCAGCCCGTCGAGCTCCCGTCCGATGTAACTGACATGGCCATCGCGGACGCCAACACCCTGCTCGGACTCTCGGGATTGACCGGATGCGTGGCGATCTTGATCGGGTACCTGGCGCGGGCCGGGCGCGTCACCGGCGTGTTCATCGTGATCTCGGCCGGGCTGTTTGGATTGGCCCTGGGACTCCGGGCCATCTTGTCCGACCTTCCGATACCGGCCGGTCTGCGATTCGTCGCGATGGCCGCCTGCGGCAGCCTGGCCTTCCACCGATCCTGCCGCTGGATTCAGGAGCAACTGACGCCGGAAGTCTAGAGCGGCTTCGCCGCCGCGAGGGGCCTCGGAGAGGCGCTGGGAGGCTGGACGGTGTCGTTGTGGATGTTGACCGCGTCGATGGCGTGGGTGAAACCCGATCCCATGAATCCGAGCCCGGTTCCCAGGAAGGCGGCGCCCACACCAATCACCACCCAGCCGATGGGTCCTGAAAGCACGACCACCCCGACGATGACGCCAGCAGCGCCCGTCAGGTATGCCGGGACGCCGATCAAGAGTCTTGTATGGGCCGTACGCGCGTGCGCCGCCGCTGCCGGGAGATCGCCGGTCAAGTCTTCGAGCCCACCGCCAAATGGGCCGATGGGGACCTCGCGCCCGTTCTTGATGTAGAAGGCGCCGGCATGGTGGATGACCATGGCGACCCGGCCGGTTGGCCGCGGCTGATACGTGGTGCTGCAAGCGGCCTGGTTCAGCATCCAGAGCACAGCCCAGGCCAACCCCACGCAAGACAGCTCCGGGACCCCCGTCGACCTGGCGACGGCACGCGCGTTGGGCCGACCGTTCACGAAGAAGCGATGACCAGGGTCGGCCGCCCCGCCGCGCTCCACTCGCTCACGAAACCATCGAAGTCGTCCTCGCGCATCCCCCGCGCGGGATCGAGCAGCAGCACTCGCCGACTTGCTTGATTGATGCCGGCCACCACCTCGTAATGCGATTGGGTGCGCTCGCCATAGCGCTGCACCAGCCCGACCAGGACCGGGCGATTCAATCCCACCTCGTTGGCCAGATCCGACAGCTCCCCCCTGATGAGAAACGCGCGCAGGCCCTTTCTGCGCGCGAAATCGCGGAGCGCACCCGCGGCGATGCCATGTCCGGGTTCCATGGGAACGCTTCGCAGGATCTCCTGCGGCGACGAGGGCACGTGCCATCGACCGAGCATCATGGCCAGCGCGGCGGCGCCACAGTCGCGATCGGTAGTTTGCTTGACGAGGGAAACTCCCTCCACCAGCACCCAGCTGTGATCGCGGGTCAACTCGGCGGGCGAGACCGTCCTGGCCGATCCGTGATAACAACCTCCCACCACCCCTGCGACGAACAAGGCCCAGAGCCCTGAACGTCGCTGCCGGGGCGTCCGCGGCTTCGCTGCCATGAGGGGGTGTGCCCCCTCATGGGCTCCCCCCGCCAGCCGTCGACGCCGGCGTGGCAAAGCCACGCCTCTGGGTGCTTGGAAAAGCCTCGCGATCGTCATTCGGAAGATCTGGCTACGCGCGGGCCGCGCCGTGTGCTCAGAGGAGGACCAGGATGATCACCACCACCAGGATCAGCACCAGCGCGCTGCTCCCGATCACGACGGTGGTCGAGCCACCCTCGAACTTCTCCAGGTCTCGGGCGCGCGCCTCGCGCGAGGCATACTCAGGGGACTGCTGCGGTGAGCCGCTGGCCGGAATGGTCGTGGCGGGCGCCCCCTCCGGGGCGCTGGGATGTCCGATTGGCGCGCTGGTTTCGGTCTGAGCCGGCACCGGGACCGCAGATCTGGCCCAGGCTCCCCGCGGAGTTGCAACCACGAGAAGCGCCGCCACGAGCCCGAGCGCCCTCCATCGAGGCGCCCCCACCCGCGTCGCGACGCGGATCCGACCGGACCTGCGCGAGCGAGTCACGAGAGAGCTGGCCAACACGACGCCCATCACGAAGATTGTCGACGGTATCAAGAGCATGTTCATGTTCCCCCTTGTTATTGGTGATCTTCTGGAGCCGAGCGCAAGGCGCTCTCACCAGTCGGTAACTGTCCCCACGGTGAAGAATACGAGCGCGGGCGCGAAACCGGCGGCAGCCGCGTACGGACGCGACATCCCGGGATTGGCGGTCAGAAAACTGGCCGCGATGCTGGCCGCCGTGGCGCCCAACAAGCTACTGACTCCGATCGCAACGGCTTCCTCCATGGAGCAGTCTGCCGATCGACATCCGTATAGCTGCACGAGGCCGTAGCCTACACCCGCGCCCAGGCTGAACCCACCCCAGCCGGCGGCGCTCACCGCCACGCTGCGCCCGACGAGATTGTCTCGCATCAGATACGCGCCGCCCGTGGCGAGCGCACCAAGGGCGATAGTCCCCGCCAGCAAGGCGGCCCATGTGCCGCGAGAACGCTTCTCTTCCGATCGTTTTTCGGGATAGTCGCTCTCGCCTCCGGCGTGCCCCGGGGTTCCGCACGAGACGGCGATCGCGATCGACGCCAGGATCAGCGCCACCGAAGGACGCCGTCGTCGCTGGGGGTGCGGACGCCGGAGCGCCGTTTGACAGAGGCGGGGAAAAGCTACCAGGGACGCGGCTCCCGCTGGGGTTGGAGTTGGGGGTGGGGTTACGTCGAGCATGGTTTCGCTGCGCCGGCCGGGTGCTGAATAGCCGAGATCGGGGTTCGAGGCCGTGAAAACGTCTTTGGAGCGCGGCAGCCGTCCGTCACCTCGCGGCCCACCATCTGTAAGGACATTCGGGGACCAGCGCAACCTCGGGCGGCCCGCATTGGGCGCCGGTGCGTCTCTCCCCTGGCTTCAACCTGCCGACCGCCAACTTGCGGTACGATCTGCTGACTCGTGGAACCGCCCTTGCTGCTTGCACCCATAGGATGGGTGATTTCGCCCTATCACCGTCGCTTCGCTACGCCGCATCAAGCGACGGCCGTTGGCTCCGATGTCGAGGCGGTGCTTCGGCTCGACCCGGCTCGCATCCCCGAAGCGGCGCTCTGTGATCTGGAGGGTATCGAGCGAATCTGGGTCATCAGCTGGCTGCACCGGGGTGGGACCTGGGCGGCCCGGGTCATGCCGCCACGGGGTCCGCGCGTGCGGCGGGGTGTGCTTGCGACCCGATCGCCCGACCGACCCAATCCCATCGGTCTCTCCGCGGTCAGCGTGATTCGCATTGAAGGTTGCGACATCCACGTTCGGGGAATCGACCTGCTGAACGGGACACCCGTGCTCGA
>Ga0066788_10000097_pt1 | contig 15867 bp, 8 predicted proteins | sample OrgsoiDNA2013048_FD_70943 | JGI IMG/M metagenome (GOLD analysis project Ga0066788, IMG submission 70943) | Permafrost soil microbial communities from the Arctic, to analyse light accelerated degradation of dissolved organic matter (DOM) -... | ecosystem: Environmental > Terrestrial > Soil >... | reverse complement strand
CAAGCATCCAACGTCGAGCGCACCGAAAAGAAGGAAACCGTCGTGGCCCTGAAGGCAGACCTGGCCAGGGCCGCCAGTCTGGTGCTGGCCAACTTCCGCGGCCTGACCGTGAAGGTGGACACCGGACTGCGACGGGAGTTCAGAGCCAGCGGCTGCCGGTACCAGGTGGTCAAGAACACGCTGCTGGGGCTGGCCGTCAAGGGCACACCCATGGAGGGCATCGAGTCCCTGCTGGTCGGGCCAACCGCCATCGCCTACTCGTTCGAGGATCCGGCGGCGCCCGCCAAGGTCGCCGCCAAGATCGCCAAGGCCGAGGAGAAATTCGTCATCAAGGGCGGCTACGTCGAGGGACGTGCTCTCGACGTCAAGGGGGTCGAGGCGCTGTCGACCTTGCCTGGTAAGGACGAGCTCCGTGCGATGTTTCTTGCAACTCTGCAGGCCGTGCCGCAGAACTTCGTGCGTCTTCTCAACGCGGCGCCCCAGAACTTCGTGTATCTACTGGCGGCGCGCGAGGCGGCGCTCAAGCCCGAGGGGTAGGCCCGAGGGGGCCGGTATTGAAGCGGCCGGTGTCCGATTCTGACGGCACGGGCCGATTTGTCTTTCGATGAAATCTGGATCTCAACAGGGAGCACTGAAATGGCCGATGTGACCAAGGAACAAGTCGTTAGTTTTCTTTCCCAGATGTCCGTGATCGATCTCGCCGGTCTGACCAAGGAGTTGGAAGACAAGTGGGGCGTCAAGGCCGCGCCGGTCGCCATGGCCGCCGCCGCGGGTCCGGCCGCTGGCGCCGCCGCCCCGGCCGCCGAGCAGACCGAGTTCACCGTCATCCTGCTGGAGGCGGGGGCCAACAAGATTGGCGTAATCAAGGCCGTACGCGAAGTTACGAACCTGGGCTTGAAGGAAGCAAAAGATCTGGTAGATGGCGCTCCCAAGACCGTGAAAGAGGGTGTGTCGAAGGCGGACGCCGAGGCCATGAAGAAGAAGCTGGTCGACGCGGGCGCCAAGGTCGACGTCAAGTAGCAGCAGAAATTCACCCATCAACATCGCACACACATTGTTTCAGAGGTCGGATGCCGGGTTCTCACCTCGCAGGGGAGCGCCAGGGCATTCGACTGTTTGGTGGTTGGTAACCGGCGGGAGCATGGGCCGGGGCAGTCTCAGTGAGTGAAGGAGCTTCGATGGCGCTTGTGATCCAGAATAATTTTCGGGCTCGGAAAAGCTTCGCAAAGATCGGGAAGATCATCGATATCCCGAACCTCATCGACATTCAGAAGCAGAGCTACGAGAAGTTCCTGCAAAAGGACACCCCGCTCGACAAACGTGAGGACGTAGGTCTTCAAGGTGTCTTCAAGAGCGTCTTCCCGATCAAGGATTTCTCCGAGACCTCGTCGCTCGAGTTCGTCTCGTACACGCTCGACAAGCCCAAATACGACGTCGACGAGTGCCGGCAGCGCGGCATGACGTTCGCCGCCCCCATCAAGGTCGTGGTGCGCCTGGTGGTCTGGGACACCAACGAAGAGACCGGCTCGCAGTCGATCCGGGACGTGAAGGAGCAGGAGGTCTTCTTCGGCGAGATCCCGCTCATGACCGAGAACGGAACCTTCATCATCAACGGCACCGAGCGGGTCGTGGTGAGCCAGTTGCACCGCAGCCCGGGCGTGTTCTACGACCATGACAAGGGCAAGACCCACTCGTCCGGGAAGTTGCTCTACAGCGCCCGGATCATACCTTACCGCGGCTCGTGGCTGGACTTCGAGTTCGACCCCAAGGACCTGCTCTACGTCCGGATCGATCGCCGACGTAAGCTGCACGCGACCGTCCTGTTGCGCGCTCTCGGCTATTCGACCGAGGAGTTGCTCAACTACTATTACGACACGGAGGCCGTACACCTCGAGCCGGGCAAGAAGTACGCGAAGTCGGTCGAGTATGATCTGCTCCCCGGGCAGCGGGCCAGCCGCGACATTCGCCATCCCGAGTCCCGCGAGATCCTGGTCAAGAAGAACCGCAAGTTCACCAAGCTCGCCATCAAGAAGCTGCAGGACTCCAAGATCGATCGCCTGGCCGTCGAGGTCTCGGATCTGGTGGGCAAGGTGGCCGCCACCGACGTCATCGACGAGCAGACCGGCGAGGTCATTCTCCAGTGCAACGAGGAGCTGAGCGAATCCAAGCTGGACGAGCTGCGCGAGCACGGGATCGCCAGCTTCAAGATCCTCTTCATCGACAACCTGAACGTCGGGTCGTACCTGCGCGATACGCTGATCGCGGACAAGCTCCAGTCCTCGGACGAGGCCATCCTTGAGATCTACCGCCGGTTGCGTCCGGGAGATCCGCCGACGCTGGAGACGGCGCAGAACCTCTTCAACAACCTGTTCTTCAATCCCGAGCGGTACGATCTCTCCAAGGTCGGCCGCCTGAAGTTGAACTACAAGTTCAAGCTGGACGAGGCCCTCGACACCGTGGTCCTCACCAAGCGGGACATCCTGGAGACCGTCCGCTACCTCATCGATCTGAAGAACGGCAAGGGCTCGATCGACGATATCGATCACCTGGGCAACCGGCGCGTGCGGGCGGTGGGCGAGTTGATGGAGAACCAGTACCGCATCGGCCTCGTCCGCATGGAGCGCGCCATCAAGGAGCGCATGAGCATGTCTCAGGAGATCGAGACGCTCATGCCGCATGACCTCATCAACGCCAAGCCGGTCTCGGCGGTGGTCAAGGAGTACTTCGGCTCGTCGCAGCTCTCGCAGTTCATGGATCAGACCAACCCCCTGTCGGAGGTCACGCACAAGCGGCGGCTGTCGGCCCTCGGCCCCGGGGGCCTGACCCGCGAGCGGGCGGGGTTCGAGGTGCGCGACGTGCACACCACCCACTACGGGCGCATCTGCCCCATCGAGACCCCGGAGGGCCCCAACATTGGGCTGATCGCGTCGCTGTCCACCTACGCGCGCGTCAACGAATTCGGGTTCATCGAGACGCCCTATCGCAAGGTCACCGAGGGTCGGGTCAATGACGAGGTCGAGTTCTACTCGGCGCTCCAGGAGGAGGGGCACTACATCGCCCAGTCCAACACCCTGCTCGACAAGAAGGGCAAGTTCACCGACGAGCTGATCTCTTGCCGGCACAACGGCGAGTTCGTGATGTCCAAGCCCGAGGAGGTCACGTTGATGGACGTGTCTCCCAACCAGTTGGTCTCGGTGGCGGCTTCGTTGATTCCGTTCCTGGAGAACGACGACGCCAACCGCGCCCTGATGGGCTCGAACATGCAGCGGCAGGCCGTGCCACTGATCCGCACCCACTCACCCCTGGTGGGGACCGGCATCGAGGGCATCGTGGCCCGCGACTCTGGCGTGACGGTGGTGGCCAAGCGCGACGGCATCGTCGAGTCGGTCGACGCCACCCGCATCGTGGTGCGCCCCACCAGCGAGGACGAGTCCGACGCGCTCGCCGCCAAGCCCGACATCTACAACCTTACCAAGTTCCAGCGGTCCAACCAGAACACCTGCTTCAACCAGAAGCCCATCATCGAGCGTGGGGATCGCGTCAAGGTGGGCGACGTGATCGCGGACGGTCCCGCCACCGAGCGCGGCGAGCTGGCCCTGGGGGAGAACATCCTGGTCGCCTTCATGCCCTGGGGCGGTTACAACTTCGAGGACTCGATCCTGGTGTCGGAGCGGCTGGTGAAGAACGACTACTTCACCTCGATCCACATCGAGGAGTTCGAGTGCGTGGCCCGGGACACCAAGCTGGGCAAGGAAGAGATCACCTGCGATATCCCCAACGTGGGCGAGGAGGCCCTCAAAGATCTGGACGAGGCCGGTATCGTTCGTATCGGCGCCGAGGTGAAGCCCGGTGATATCCTGGTTGGGAAGATCACGCCCAAGGGGGAGACCCAGCTGTCTCCCGAGGAAAAGCTGCTGCGGGCCATCTTCGGCGAGAAGGCAGGGGACGTTCGCGACAGCTCGCTGCGGGTTCCCCCGGGCGTGCAAGGGATCGTGATCAGCGCGCGGGTCTTCTCGCGCAAGGGCACGGAGAAGGACGAGCGGTCCAAGGACATCGAGGACGCCGAGAAGGAGAAACTGCTCGCCGACCAGCGTGACGAGGTCAAGATCGTCTCCGAGTCGTATCACGCCCGCATGCGCAAGTTGCTGATGGGCAAGACCACGGCGGTTCGCCTGGTGGACGACAAGGGAAAGGTTCTGGTCGCCAAGGGCCAGAAGATCGACAACGCCACCCTGGACGAGATCCCGGCCCGCTTCTGGCCCGAGATCCAGATGGAGAGCGGAGCCGGCAAGACCGAGGACGCCGTCGAGCAGCTCAACCTGAAGCTACAGGAGGATATTCAGGTCATAGAGGCGGTCTACCGCGACAAGATCGGCAAGCTGACCAAGGGTGACGAGCTGCCACCCGGGGTCATCAAGATGGTCAAGGTCTACGTGGCCATCAAGCGCAAGATGTCGGTGGGCGACAAGATGGCGGGTCGTCACGGCAACAAGGGCGTGGTCTCGCGGGTGCTGCCCGAAGAGGACATGCCCTACCTGGCCGACGGAACCCCCGTCGACATCGTGCTCAATCCGCTGGGTGTTCCGTCCCGCATGAACGTGGGACAGATCCTGGAGACCCACCTGGGTGGCGCGGCCCGGGCCATGGGCAAGCAGATCGAGGCCATGATGCAGACCCAGTTCTCGGCCGAGGTGCTGCGCGGTCGGCTGAAGAAGGTCTTCACCGAGGAGCACCACCAGACCATGCTGGACGAGCTCGATGACCAGGGTGTCACGCGGTTCGCCCGAACTTGTTACGAGGGCGTGCACCTGGCCACCCCCGTTTTCGACGGCGCCAAGGAGGTCGACATCAAGGCGCTGCTGGCGTTGGCCGAGCAGTCCAGCAACGGTCAGTCCACGCTCTTCGACGGCAAGACCGGGGACGCCTTCGACCACGACGTCACGGTCGGAGTCATGTACATGCTGAAGTTGCACCATCTGGTCGACGACAAGATCCACGCACGGTCGATCGGGCCCTATTCGCTGGTCACCCAGCAGCCCCTGGGCGGAAAGGCCCAGTTCGGTGGTCAACGGCTGGGGGAGATGGAAGTGTGGGCGATGGAGGCGTACGGAGCCGCATACGGATTGCAGGAGTTCTTGACGGTCAAGTCGGACGACGTGATCGGCCGGACCCGCATGTACGAGGCCATCGTGAAGGGGGAACATGTCCTCGAGTCCGGGCTCCCGGAGTCGTTCAATGTTCTGCTCAAGGAATTGCAGTCCCTGTGCTTGAACGTCGAGCTCATCGAGGATCCCAGCGCTCCTCGCAAGCAGGAATCGACGCTGGAGGTGATGGCGCGCGAGGTCGCGGCCAAGGCCAGCGCCTCGGCGGCCAGCGCCTCCGCCGCGGCTGCGGCGAGCGCCCCGGCGCCGGCGGCGGAGTGATGATGGTGCCTCAGGCGCCAATGACAGTTATGAACGCTCATAAAGAAGGACGGCTATGAGGGACATCTTCAATTTCTTCGAGAAACCGAAGGATCCACTTTCGTTTTCGGCCATCCGGATCTCGCTGGCATCGCCCGAGAAGATCCGCGAGTGGTCACACGGCGAGGTCAAGAAGCCGGAGACCATCAACTACCGGACGTTCAAACCCGAGCGCGATGGGCTGTTCTGCGCCAAGATCTTTGGGCCCGTCAAGGATTACGAGTGCAACTGCGGCAAGTACAAGCGCATGAAGCACCGGGGTGTGGTCTGCGAGAAGTGCGGCGTCGAGGTCATACAGTCAAAGGTTCGCCGTGAGCGGCTCGGCCACATCAATCTGGCCACGCCGGTCGCGCACATCTGGTTCCTGAAATCGCTCCCGTCGCGGATCGGGAACCTGCTCGACATCACCCTCAAGGACATGGAGAAGGTCCTCTACTGCGAGGCCTACGTGGTGGTGGACCCCAAGAACACGGGGCTGCAGCGGGGCGAGCTCCTGACCGAGGAGCGCTACGCCAAGACCGTCGAGGAAGTGGGGGAAGACGCCTTCGTGGCCGGCATGGGCGCCGAGGCGATCCGCGATCTGTTGCGGCACATCGAGGTGCATTCCCTGTCCGAGCAGTTGCGCATCGAGATGAAGGAAGCCACCAGCGAGGCCAAGCGCAAGAAGCTGGCCAAGCGCCTGAAGGTGGTCGACGCCTTCCGGGAGTCGGGGAACAAGCCCGAGTGGATGATGCTGGAAGTGGTGCCCGTCATCCCGCCCGATCTGCGTCCCCTGGTGCCGCTCGATGGCGGGCGGTTCGCAACCTCGGATCTCAACGATCTGTACCGGCGCGTGATCAACCGGAACAACCGGCTCAAGCGGCTGCAGGAGCTGAATGCCCCCGAGATCATCATCCGCAACGAGAAGCGGATGTTGCAGGAAGCGGTCGATGCGCTGTTCGACAACGGTCGCCGCGGCAAGACCATCACGGGGCCCAACAAGCGCCCGTTGAAGTCTCTGTCCGACATGTTGAAGGGCAAGCAGGGCCGGTTCCGTCAGAACCTGCTCGGCAAGCGCGTCGACTATTCGGGCCGCTCCGTGATCGTGGTCGGCCCCGAGCTCAAGCTGCATCAGTGCGGTTTGCCCAAGAAGATGGCGCTGGAGCTGTTCAAGCCCTTCATCTACAACAAGCTGGAGCAGCGCGGCCTCGTCACCACCATCAAGAGCGCCAAGAAGCTGGTGGAGAAGGAGCGCCCCGAGGTGTGGGACATCCTCGAGGAGGTCATCAAGGAGCATCCCATCCTGCTCAACCGAGCTCCCACGCTCCACCGCCTCGGAATCCAGGCCTTCGAGCCCTTGCTGATCGAGGGCAAGGCGATCCAGCTGCATCCGCTGGTCTGTGCGGCGTTCAACGCCGACTTCGACGGCGATCAGATGGCTGTGCACGTCCCGCTGTCGCTCGAGGCGCAGATGGAGGCGCGCGTGCTGATGATGTCGACCAACAACATCCTCAGCCCGGCCAATGGACGTCCCATCATCCTGCCGTCGCAGGACATCGTGCTCGGCCTTTACTACATGACGCGCGAGCGGATGTTCGCGAAGGGCGAGTTCCAGTCGGTGGGAGACATCCAGCCCACTGGCGCCTCCAAGGCCCACAAGGACACCCGCGACCTCAAGGAGAAGATCCGCTTCGACAACATGCAGGGGGTGTTCTCGTCGTCCGAAGAGGTGCGCATGGCCTACGATCACGGCCAGCTCGATCTCCAGGCGGCCGTGCGGGTGCGGATCTCGGGCGAGCTGGTTCCAAGTACGGTGGGGCGGGTCCTGCTGTACGAGATCGTACCCAAGCGACTCCCCTTCAAGCTGGTCAACCGCGTGATGGGCAAGAAGCAGCTCGGCGATCTGATTGACGCCTGCTACCGCCTGTGCGGCCAGAAGGAGACCGTGCTCCTGGCCGACAAGCTGCGGCATCTCGGCTACAGCTACGCCACCAAGGCCGGAATCTCGATCTGCGTCGACGACTTGCAGATCCCGGCCCGCAAGGTGGAGCTGCTGGAGACCGCCCAAAAGGACGTCCAGGAGATCGAGGAGCAATACACCGAGGGCCTCATCACCGACGGCGAGCGCTACAACAAGGTGGTCGACATCTGGGCCCAGGTCTCCGAGCAGATCGCCGAAGAAATGATGACCGAGATCGGCAGCGAGGAGCTGATCAACGATGTGACCGGGGAGAAGCGGCGCAGCCCGTCGTTCAACCCGATCTACATCATGGCCGACTCGGGCGCCCGCGGCTCGGCGCAGCAGATCAGGCAGCTGGCGGGTATGCGTGGACTGATGGCCAAGCCCTCGGGCGAGATCATCGAGACACCTATCACCACCAACTTCCGGGAGGGGTTGTCGGTTCTTCAGTACTTCATCTCCACCCACGGGGCGCGCAAGGGTCTGGCCGACACGGCCTTGAAGACCGCCAACTCCGGGTATCTGACCCGACGGCTGGTCGACGTGGCGCAGGACTGCATCATCGCCGAGTACGACTGCGGCACCATGGATGGCATCGACATGTCGGCGCTGGTCGAGGGCGGAGAGATCATCGAGAAGCTGGGCGACCGGATCTTGGGTCGCGTGGCGCTCGACGACATCTTCGATCCGTACACCGGTGAGGTGCTGGTGCAGGCCGGCGAGGAGATCACCGAGGACAAGGTGCGCATCATCGAGGACGCGGGGATCGACCACCTCAAGATCCGGTCAGTGCTGACCTGCGAGACCCGGCGCGGCATCTGCGTGCTGTGCTATGGCCGCGATCTGGCGCGCGGGCACATGGTCAACATTGGCGAGGCGGTGGGTGTCATCGCCGCCCAGTCGATCGGGGAGCCCGGGACCCAGCTAACGATGCGGACCTTCCACATCGGGGGCGTCGGTCAGGTGCGCACCGAGCAGTCGCAGCTGGAGGCGCGTTACGACGGCATCATGCGCCTGGAGAATGCCGACGTGGTCAAGCGCGAGAAGTACTGGATCGTCATGAATCGGCACGGCGAGGTGGTGATTCAGGACGAGACCGGTCGCGAGCGCGAACGGTACGGCCTGACCTACGGGGCCAAGTTGTTTTTCGGGGATGGCGGCGCGGTCAAGGCGGGAGCCTTGCTCTCCGAGTGGGATCCGTTCTCGGTTCCCATCCTGACCGAGGTCAGCGGCGTGGTGAAGTTTGGTGACGTCATCGAGGGCGTGACCATGACCGAGCAACTGGACGAGGTCACGGGCTTGTCGCGCAAGAGCGTGACCGAGAGCAAGGACGCGGATCTGCGCCCGCGCATCTCGCTCAAGGATGACCACAACAAGACCCTAAAGATCCCGAACTCGGAGAACGATGCTCGCTACTTCCTCCCGGTGGGCTCGACCATCGCGGCGGCGGAGGGCGATCGGGTCGAAGCCGGCGACATCATCGCGCGTATCCCGCGCGAGACGACCAAGACCAAGGACATCACGGGAGGCCTGCCTCGCGTGGCCGAGCTCTTCGAGTCTCGCAAGCCCAAGGAGCACGCGGTCATCGCCGACATCGACGGCACCATCAGCTTCGGGAAGGACACCAAGGGCAAGCGCAAGGTCATCATCACAGCCGAGAAGGGCGATCCCAAGGAGTACCTGATCTCCAAGGGCAAGCACCTCAGCGTGCGCGAGGGCGACAGGGTGCGGGCGGGTGAGCCGCTGATGGACGGGTCATCCAACCCGCACGACATCTTGCGGGTCCTCGGCGAGAAGGCCCTGGCCAAGTATCTGGTCGATGAGGTCCAGGAGGTCTACCGGCTTCAGGGCGTCAAGATCAACGACAAGCACATCGAGACCATCGTGCGCCAGATGTTGCGACGCGTGCGGGTCATCGACGTGGGTGACACGGGGTTCCTGGTCGACGAGCACGTGGAGAAGTACGTGTTCGAGGAGGAGAACGAGCGGGTCATCGCCAAGGGTGCCAAGCCGGCTCAGGGCGAACCTTTGCTGCTCGGAATCACCAAGGCGTCGCTCTCGACCGAGAGCTTCATCTCGGCCTCCTCGTTCCAGGAGACCACCAAGGTGCTCACCGAGGCGGCGGTCTGTGGCAAGGTGGACTATTTGCGCGGCCTCAAGGAGAACGTGATCATGGGACGCCTGATCCCGGCAGGTACGGGGCTCGGCGCCTACAAGCGGCTCTCCATCCACGTCGACGAGCCGGCCGAGGACCTGAGTTTGTCTCCGCCGTCGGTGGCGATCTCGGCCAGCGCTTCCGCATCGGCGGGAACCGTTGCCGTGGCCGCCGAGGAGTAAGCCGCCTCCGCGATCAGATGCGGTGCGCCGATGCTCCGCGCCTCTCGGCGCGGAGCAGGCGGCAGCGAGTTAGAGGGACGGCGGGCGTGGCGCATCAGTTGGGCGGCCAGAGCCACGCCGCGCCGCGAACACCACTGGCGTCACCGTGGCATGCGGGGAATAGCCGCGTCGTCAGGTCCCTGGCGACCGTATAGCGTTCCCAGAGGCGAGGAACCCTTTCGAACAGGCGGGAATTGTTCGATATGCCCCCCCCGAGCACGATCGCGCGGGGATCGAGAAGGTTGATGATCCCCGCCAGCGCCCGGGCCAGGCGATCTTCGTAGCGCCCGAATGACGCCGAAGCCTCGGGCTCTCCCTGTCTCTCGAGCTCGGCGATCTCGACGGGGGTCCGCCTTTGTCCGGTGGTCCGCTCATAATCCCAGGCCAGGCCGCGGCCGCTGAGGAATGACTCGATACAAGCCGGATGAGGACAGACGGCGCATCCGCTGCCATCCGCATCCTCGGCCCGCAGGAACGGCAGGGTCGTGTGACTCCATTCGGCGGCGCTGCCGTTGGCGCCGCTCCAGATCCGCCCGTTCACCACCAGCCCACCACCGATGCCGGTCCCCAGGGTGGCGCCAAACACCAGATCGCCGGCGACGATCTCCATCGGGGAGGGGGCCGCCCAACCATCGGTGGCCTCGGACAGGACGAAACAGTTGGCATCGTTGTCCAGGCGGACCGGGCGGCCGAGGCGCGCGGCAAGGTCACGATCGAGGGGGCGATCGTTCAGTACCAGCAGGTTGGAATTGCGCATCAGGTGATCCCTGGGCGACAGGAATCCGGGCGTGGCCACCCCTATGGTCGGTCTTTCCGACCCGGTCGATTCCGTCTCCCCGACTGCCGCTTCCAACCCCTCGACCAGCTGTGCAATCGCGTCGAGCACGGCAACGTAGTCATCGGCAGGAGTCGGTATGCGCCGCCGAGCCAGCTCTGTGCCGTCTTTTCTCAGAATGACGCCCTCGATCTTGGTACCACCGAGATCGATCCCGATCCGCATGACCTTTTGTATCACGTGTGCAGATCCCTGGTTGGAACCTGACGCTCGTGCCTCCTATAATCATGGACATGAGGCCCCCCACAGCGATCGGCGTCGCGGTGCTCGGTTCTGTGTTGGGTCTGTCGGGGGCGCCGGTAACGGCGGCAGGCGCGGCCGCCGCGCCCGGCGCGACGCTCGCTCCCGCGCCAGCGACGACTCCAGCGTCAGTGACGACTGCGGCCACGATTCCGACCAACGCGCTGGCCAGGGCCGTGGAATTCCGGTTCACGCCGACCGCGCGCGCCCAGATCGCCCTCTGGATCGAAAATGCCGACGGTACCTTCATGGGCACGGTGCGCCTGACCCAGGCCGTCGGTGTTCGGGGCATCGGCAATCGCCCGGGCGCATCGCAGATGAACAGTGGTTTCCGGTGGCCCTACGGACGGCGACTGGATGCCCTGCCCATCTGGGCTCACCGCCGGGCAGCGGCGCCGGGCGCGGCCCAATTCAAGCCGGTCATCTTTCAGCACCGCACCTCGGAGGGCTGCGCCTCGAATGCGGGGTGCGGCGGCTCGGATTCGTCGACTGAATCCTATTTTTGCCTGTCCTTCAAGCCGGAGACGACCCGACAGGATGCCCTCGACGCAGTGTCTTGCGCCAGCGTCTTTTCGAGCGACAAGGGTCGCTACCTGACCGCGGACGACGTGGCCAAGGGCTATGCCGAGCCCGCCGAGATTGGCGGGATGGGGACGATGCGTCAGCTCGATCCCGTGTCGCTGTATCCTCCCCGCCGGGACGGGGCCGGATGCGGCAGCCAGGCGGGCTGCATCGACCATCCCGATGCCGCCACCTACGCGAGTCACGCCCGGACGGTGATGCCCGAGCTGGACGCGGTCACGATGGCCACGCCGCCCGCGGATCAGGAGCAGGTGGTGCTGTTCACGATCCCGGACAGCTGGAACGATAGCGAGTACGTCGCCTGGATCGAGGTCAACGTCGAAGGCGATCACAATGACGTCTTCAGCGCGGCGGCCTACGCGACTCCCCAGCTCCCTGCAGGGGCCTGGGACAGCTGGGCTGTCGGATTTGGGTATCCCTATCGGGGTCAACCCTCGGTGGTTTTCAAGGTTCCCTTTTCCCTGCAAGCGTCGGCCGCGTCCTCCACGTCCAGTCCCAGTGGCTATGGTGACGTCGACGGTTTCGGGAGCTCGGGTGGTCAGATTCACCCCATGGACGGCACCATCACCGATGACGTCTCCTCGCCGGCCACCATGGGCAGCGGGGCCGATCGACTGCGCTTGGTGTCACCGCGCGATTACCGATTCCAGGTCAACGTCCAAGACATGGAGCTCTGTCAGAGCCATGCCCCTCCAGAGACCCCGGCTGCCATGAACACCCTGGTGGACCCCGACGAGAAGCACTCTCATGAATGGGGCCACTTGCAGTTCCTGGTGCCCAAGAGCGAGCGCCGGATAGATCACTACGAGGTGCGCTACAGCAAGACCGAGATCTCGGCCTCGGATTCGTCCTCGTTCGCCCAGGCCCTCCCGGTCATGGCTGCCCAGACCGATTCCGTCGCCTTGTCCGTGCCGACCTCGGGTTCCCCCGGATCACTGGTGGACGTTCGTTTCGGCGGCATGGAGCCGCTGACCAAGTACTGGATCGGCCTCAGGGCCGTGGACGCCTGCAACGTGGCGGGGCCCTACGCGGTGTCCTCCCTCACGACCACGCGCATCAACTTCACGCAGCTCTCGGGTTGTTTCATCGCGACCGCTGCTTATGGCTCGGCCCTGCAGCCAGAAGTCGGGGCCTTGAGGGCAGCGCGGGACGCTCTTCGCCCGCGGAGCCCCGTCTTCGCGGCGGCCACCGACCTGTATTACCGTTCGGGTCCGGCGGCCGCGGCCGTCATCGCGCGCAGCGATGTGGCCCGAGCCGTGGTGCGGAGCCTGATCGGGCCGGTGGCCCAGTTGGCCAAGCTGGCGCCAGGGCCGCCGGGGGGCGGTTTTCTGCCCAGGGCCCATGTCCCTCGAGGCCGTCTGTCCCCACCTCGAAGCGGGAGCCCCGGTCTCCCTGACGTCCGAAGCGGAGATTGAGGCACAGCTTCGTCCATCTCCTATACTGACGCGATGTTTGCCCGGGGCCACGCCTGCTGGGGTTCGCGGTTGCGCGGCGCCTCTGCGCTCGCGCTGCTTTTGGCCTCGGTCGTCCCCCGGACGGTGCGAGCCGTCGACGGGCAGGCGGCAACCGGTGCACCGTCGTCGTCGCCCGCGGTTGCCGAATTCCGGTTCACGCCCACGTCCCGCACGCAGATCGCCCTCTGGATCGAGAAAGCGGACGGCACCTTCGTGAAGACCATCGCGCTGACCCAGTCCGTCGGCTATCGGGGAATTGGCAACCGCCCCGGCGCGGCCCAGATGAACAGCGGCTTTCGATGGCCCTACGGACGTCGTGAAGGGGTGCTGCCGATCTGGGCTCACCGGCGCGCCGCAGCGCCCGGCGCCATGCTTTTCGACCGGGTCATTTTCCAGAACCGCGACTCCGAGGGTTTTGCCTCACGGACCTCGGCCGACTCCAGCCCCGATTCGTATTTTTGTCTCTCCTTCGCCCAGGCAGCCACCCCGGCGCTCAGGATGAAGGAGTCCATGGACGCCGTCACCTGCGCCAGCGGATTCATGAGCGACAAGGGTCGCTTTCTGAAGGATTCCGACACTGGCTACTCGGAACCCGCCGAAGTGGGTGGGATGGGGATCATGCGACCTCTCGGATTGACCTCCCTCTATCCCCCGCGCCGGGATGTGAAACCTTGCGCGGATCCGAGCTGCGCCAGCGACACGGCGGACGTCGCCAGCTTCGATCAGCATGCCCGCACGGTCATGCCGGATATCGATGCCATCACCATGGCCACCCCACCAGCCAACCTCGAGCAGGCCATCCTGTTCACGATCCCAGCCGATTGGACTGATGACGGTTACGTCGCGTGGATCGAGGTCAATGTCGAAGGCGACTACAACGAGACCTACAACGATCAGACCTATCCGACACCGATCACGCCGGGAGACAAGTGGGACGTCTGGGCCATGGACTCGGGCTACGCGTATCGCGGTCAACCCTCGGTGGTCTATCAGGTGCCGTTTCGCGTTGGATCGGCGGTGCCCAAGGTGGCGACCGAGCCCACGTTTTATGGCGACGTCGACGGATTTGGGCCCGGCGGCGGAGACATGCACCCGATGGACACGCAGATCACCGACGATCCCGTCCGCTGGCCCGGCCTGGGCGCCGACCGGCTCCGCTTGACCGCGGGGCACGACTATCGGTTCCAGGTGTCCTTTCCTGGGGCCGCACAATGCGGTCCCCACGATCCGCCGGCTCCGCCCACCGGCCTGGGTGCCGCTCCCGTCGCGGATGCCAGGCACTCGCATCAGTGGGGCGAGCTGGATTTCGTGGTCCCGTCCAGTGATCTGCCGATCGCTCATTACGACGTGCGGTTCAGCACCGAGCCGCTCACCGACGCCGATCCCTCCGCCTTCAGCCGGGCGTTGCCGGCGGTCGCGGCGGCCCTCGACTCGGAGGCGCTCACGATTCCGACCGCCCCCGGACCTGGAAGTCGGGTGGTCGTAGACTTCGGAGGGATGGAACCCCTCACCCAGTACTTCGTCGGAATCCGGGCCGTGGACATGTGCAACATGCCGGGCCCCTATGCGGTCACCAAGCTGACCACCACCCGAATAAACTTCACCAAGCTCTCCGGCTGTTTCGTCGCGACGGCGGCCTACGGCTCGGAGCTCGCCCCACAGGTCGGGGCTCTGCGCCGGGCCCGAGACAAGCTCCGGGGACAGAGCAGCCTGTTTTCGATCGCCACGGATCTGTATTACCGGGCCGGCCCGGCCGCCGCCGCCGTGATCTCCCGCAGCCCGGTGGCTCGGGCGGTGGTCCGTGGCTTTCTGGCCCCTCTCGTTGCCGTGGCCGAGACCGTCTATCCGTAACCGGCGGCCGCAGGCCATTTCTGGCGTTGACTTCCGGTCGCGCGTCCCTATAATCCTGCGCTTCTCGCGTCCCGGGGACTGTTTGGTCCTCCGGTCGACACGGAGCAGAGGGAAATCCCCGAGGTCAGAAGCCCAGCATGCCCACCATCAATCAGCTCGTAAAGTTCGGCCGCGCCAAGGCCCACGCCAAGACCAACTCGCCGGCGCTCAAGTCCTGTCCCCAGCGACGGGGGGTGTGTGTGCGCGTGTACACCACTACCCCCAAGAAGCCGAACTCGGCGTTGCGCAAGGTTGCGCGCGTTCGGCTGACCAACGGCATGGAAGTCACCACCTACATTCCTGGTGAGGGCCACAACCTGCAGGAGCACTCGGTGGTGTTGATCCGCGGGGGCCGCGTCAAGGACCTGCCCGGCGTCCGCTACCACATCATCCGGGGAACCCTGGACACATCCGGCGTGACCAATCGCCGGCAGGGCCGCTCCAAGTACGGCGCCAAGCGGCCCAAATAGGCTGACGGCGCAGGATTAGTCGGTTTTTTGGTTTAGAGAAGAGAGGATCGAGGCGCGATGCCACGTAAAGGCGAAGTACCGAAACGAAAACCGCTTCCTGATCCCAAGTTCACGGATCAGCAGGTCGACATGCGACGGCGAGTCACCAAGTTCGTGAACACGGTCATGCGGGACGGTAAGAAGTCCATCGCCGAGCGCATCGTCTACCGTGCGTTCGATATCGTGGCGGAGAAGGCCAAGGATGATCCGGTAAAGGTCTGGGACCGCGCCCTCAACAACGTCCAACCCAAGGTGGAGGTCAAGTCCCGGCGGGTCGGCGGTGCCACCTATCAGGTGCCTGTGGACGTTCGTCCAGATCGGGCCATCGCGCTCGGCATGCGCTGGCTGATCGGCGCCGCCCGGGATCGTTCCGACGGCCGGACCATGCAGGAGAAGCTGGCCGGCGAGTTGCTGGATGCCGCCTCGAACAAGGGCAACTCGGTCAAGAAGCGTGAAGACACCCACAAGATGGCCGACGCCAACAAGGCGTTCGCCCACTATCGCTGGTAAACCAGCCCGACCGGCGTATATTGTCGACCCCTCACGGAGCCCCCAATAAGAAGCTGAAATAGAACGGAGA
>Ga0066788_10000094_pt1 | contig 15929 bp, 13 predicted proteins | sample OrgsoiDNA2013048_FD_70943 | JGI IMG/M metagenome (GOLD analysis project Ga0066788, IMG submission 70943) | Permafrost soil microbial communities from the Arctic, to analyse light accelerated degradation of dissolved organic matter (DOM) -... | ecosystem: Environmental > Terrestrial > Soil >... | reverse complement strand
CCAGGGCGGCGAGGACTCGGGCCAGCACCACCACCCGCGACACGGGAATGGAACGCCCGTCGCCGCCGTTGCCGTTGCCGTTGCCGCCGCCGCCGCCCGCCAGTCGCAGCGAGGTCGCTCGATGGGTCAGACCCTCGGGAAAGGCCGTCGTGTTCACGTTCAGCCCCACACCGACCACCACGTGTCCGACCCGCTCCCCCTCGGTGGCGGCCTCGGTCAGGATCCCGGCGACCTTTCGACGGCGGCCGTCCGGGCCCATGAGCAGGAGATCATTTGGCCACTTGACGCGGACGTCGAAGCCCAGCCCGGCCACGGCCTCGGCCAGGGCGCCCCCCACGAGCAGCGTCAGGGGCGCGATCTCGTGGGCCGGCCGGCGCGGGCGCAGGAGCACGGATGCGTAGAGGTTCTCCCCGGGTGGCGAGTGCCAGGAGCGTCCCTGACGCCCACGCCCGCCGGTCTGCTCGTCCGCGGTGATCAGCAAACCCTGCGCGGCGCCACCCCGCGCCTCGACGGCCACCAGATCGTTGGTCGACCCGCAGCTCGCCACGTGGACGTGGGCGCGTCCAAGCCATTGTGTGCCGATGCGCGCGGCCAGCGCCGCCACGCTCAGGACCCTGGACGCCTCCTCCTCGGCCTGGTCTGCAGACTCGCCGCCGGCTCCGGCGATCCCACCGTCCGTCGTCACGTCGAACCGGGGGTCAACGCTCGGCGGCGCCGCCGCGGCCCGCCAGGACCGGCCTGACTTCCATGGAGAGATCGACCGCGCGGGCCGAGTGCGTGAGCGCGCCCACCGAGATGATGTCGGCGCCGCTCTTGGCCAGCTCGTGCATTCGATCCAGCGTGACGCCCCCCGAGATCTCGATCAGGGTTCGCGGCGCGCGTTCCCGCACCCGCTTTACCGCCTCCTGGACGTCACGGGTCGCAAAATTGTCGAGCAGCACAACCTCGGCCCCCGCCTCCAGCGCCTCATCGAGCTGGGTCAAGGAATCGACCTCGACCTCGATGCGCAGACTGTGGCTGGCATTGGCGCGGGCCCGGCGCACGGCCTCGCGCACCGATCCCACCAGCGCCACGTGGTTGTCCTTGATGAGGATCCCCGATGACAGATCGGCCCGATGGTTGTGGCCGCCCCCCACTCGCACGGCGTACTTCTCGAGCGCCCTCAGCCCTGGCGTGGTCTTGCGGGTGTCGGCCACACGCACCTTGGCACCCTCGGCGGCCGCCACGAAGGTCTGGGTCAGGGTCGCCACCCCGGACAGGTGCTGCATGAAGTTCAGCGCCACGCGCTCGCCCGCCAGCAGGGCCTGCGCCGGTCCGCGCACGGTGGCCACCAGCGTTCCCGGAACCACCGGATCGCCGTCGGCGACCCGGGTTCGCAGGCGGGTCCGCCAGTCGAAGCGCGTGAACACCGCTTCGGCGATCCCCAGGCCGCAGACCACGAGCCGCTCCCTGGCGACGATGTCGGCTTCCGCCTCCTGTCCCTCGTCGATGACGGAACCCGAGGTCGCGTCACCGCGTCCGGCGTCCTCTTCGAGCGCCATGTCGAGCAGGCGCTGCACCGCTGGGGTGTACCACGGGGCCTGAAATACGCTCACGCGGCTGCCTCCATCCAGTTTTCGACCGTCCATCCCCGCTGGCGAGCGGCGCGCCGCAGTCGCGGGTCCGGGTTCACGATCACCCGGTGACCAACGCGTTCCAGCATCGGCAGGTCACTGTAAGAATCCGTGTAGAACCAGCTCTTTTTCAGATCGAGATCGTGTGTGCGTTCCATGGTCTCCGCCCAGTGGACCTTGCCGGCCCCAAAGCAGGCCGGGGCGATCACCCGGCCCGTGAACAGCCCTTCGCTGACCTCCAGTTGGGTGGAGATCACTTCGTCGATTCCGAGCGCGCGCGCGATCGGGCGAACCATGTAGGTGGGGGACATCGAAAGGATAGCCAGCAGATGTCCTTGCTTGCGGTGCTTCTCGATGGTCCGCAGGGCGGCCGGGAGCAGCAGCGGCAGGACATCGTCCTCGACCAGCCGGCGGCAGCGCTCCTCGAAGTCCTTTTCGGACCAGCCCCGCACGCTGAGCAAGATTTTCTGGGCCATGACATCCAGATCCATCAATGACAGGTGGTAGCGCGCCAGCCAGCCCATGGCTCGCAACGCCCGACCGAGGGAAATTTCGCCGCGCCGCCTCAAATCCTTGAGAAACAGGCGACCCGTGTTGCAAGACACCAGGGTCCTGTCCAGGTCAAAGAAGGCGCCAACACGGGACATGAGCACCCCTAGCCTATCACGATTGGCTGATTCTTTCTCCATGGCGCGAAGTTGCTTGTAGTTCCAGTTACGGCTTTATGGTTGTCTTTTAAATCGCCGCTTTTGCTCGGCCGTTTGCCCTGACCGTCCGCGTTGGATGATTCGGGGATATTTGACCGACGGCGCGGGGCAGGTTAGGAGTCAGGCAGCAATGCGCCTGACGGGTGGGTTGGATCGCGGTCGTCGGTTGAAGGCGCCGCGCGGTGTGGGGACACGTCCTACCGCCGCCAAGGTCCGCGAGGCGATCTTCAACATCCTCGGACCACCGCCCGAAGGCGCGGTACTGGACCTGTTCGCCGGCACCGGGGCCCTCGGGCTCGAGGCGCTGTCGCGCGGGGCGCGCAAGGTCGTCTTCGTCGAGCGGGACCGCCAGGCTCTCGTCGTGCTCAAGCACAACCTGCGCGAGCTGAACGTGGAAGGGCGAAGCACGGTGGTGGCCACGGACGTGGGCACCGCCATCCGCCGGCTGGCCGTCTCCATTTCCCGGGAAGATCCCCTCTCCGAGGACCGCTTCTCCTGGGTCTTCATGGATCCTCCTTACGCGATAGAGGTCGAGAGTATCCTGGCCGAGCTCTCCGACAAGGATCTGCTGGCCGGCTGTGCCGTCGTGATCGTCGAGCACGACAAGCGCCATCGCCCCCCGGCGTCGATCGGCGGTCTGTTCCTGACCGACCGACGGGGTTACGGAGACACCGAGCTTTCGTTCTATCGGTCGGGTCGCTCGTGACCCAACCGGCGACCAACCCAAACATAAAATGCCGAGCCTCGAGCGCATCGCGGTCTATCCGGGCACGTTCGATCCCATCACCAATGGGCACGTGTACATCCTCAAGCGGTCGTTGAAGATCTTCGACCGGCTGGTCGTGGCCCTGGCCCAGAACGTGCGCAAGACCCCGCTGTTCTCCGTGGCGGAGCGACGCGAAATGATCACGGAGGCGGTCGACCGCGATCCCCGCATCGAGGTGGACGCCTTCGGGGGCCTGCTCGTGGACTATGTGCGGCAACGGGGCGCCACCACGGTGATCCGGGGGTTGCGAGCGCTGGCGGATTTCGAGTACGAATTCCAGGCCGCCCACATGAACCGGCACCTGGCCCCCGAGGTCGAAACCATCTTTCTGATGACCAGCGAGGAGAGCTTTTATGTATCCTCTTCCCTCGTGAAGGAAGTGGCCTTGATGGGGGGGGATGTCTCGCGCATGGTTCCCCCGGGGGTCGCCGCTTCTTTGCGGCGAAAGTTCAGGGAAATGTCACCAGAAAAGTCGCAAGAATCACCTGAAACACCATCGAAAACCAGGAGTCGTCCGTGAAACTCGCGCGTCGCTTGTCGCTGATTGAACCATCTCCCACGCTGGCCGTGTCGGCCAAGGCCGCCGCTCTGCGCGCCAAGGGCCTCGACGTGATCAGCTTTGGCGCGGGGGAGCCCGACTTCGATACGCCCGGACACATCAAGGAGGCCGCCAAGCGTGCCCTCGATGCGGGGGCTACCAAGTACACGCTGGTGGAGGGCACGCCGTCCCTGCGCGCCGCCGTGGCCAAGTGGCTGGGCAAGGCCCACGGGATGTCGATCGAGCCTGGCGAGATCATCGTCAGCGCGGGCGCCAAGCAGTCGCTGTTCAATGCGATGCACGCCATCGTCGACGAGGGTGACGAGGTGATCATCCCGACGCCGGCCTGGGGCAGCTACGGAGAGATCGTCAAGATGGCAGGCGGCCGGCCGGTGCCGGTGCCCGGCGCCGCCGAGAACAACTTCGTTCCCCGCATCGCCGACATCGAGAAGGCCATCTCGCCCCGCACCAGGGCCATCGTGTTCTCGTCGCCCTGCAATCCGACCGGCGCCATGCTGGACGAGAAGACTCTCCGGCAGATCTCCGACCTCGCCGTCAAGCACGACTTCTGGATCATCACGGACGACATCTATCGAACCTTGATCTACGGGGATGCCCGGTTCTTCCAGCCGGCCACCATCTCGCCGGCCGTGCGTGCCCACACCATCATCATCGACGGCGTGTCCAAGTCCTTCGCCATGACGGGATGGCGGATCGGGTTTGCCTGCGCTCCCAAGTTCCTGGTGGAAGCCATGGGGACCTTGCAGGGGCAATCGACCACCAACGCCGCCGCGGTCTCCCAGGCGGCGGCCCTGTCGGCCATCGAGGGACCGACCGACGAGCTGGAGTCGATGCGGGTCGAGTTCGATCGACGTCGCAAGGTCATGATCAAGGGCTTGCGCGAGATCCCGGGCGTCAAGTGCGTCGAGCCGCAGGGGGCGTTCTATGCCTTCCCGGACCTTTCGGCTTTCCTCGGCCGCAAGACCCCCGACGGCAAATCCATCAGCAACGACGCGCAGCTCTGTGAATACCTGATCGAGGCCGCCCGCGTCGCGGTCGTCCCTGGGTCGGCCTTCGGCGCGCCTGGATACGTTCGGCTGTCCTACGCCACGTCCATGAAGAACGTGGAGGAGGGCGTCTCCCGCATCGCGAACGCCCTGCCTCGCCTCGTCTGACAACCCCGTCCGCGAGTGCCGAAGGCGCGTCAGGCCTGGCTGGACGGGGCGCGCCGGCGCCTCAGTTTTTCGACCAGCGTCGTGCGATTGAGACCCAGGAGCTCGGCGGCGCGGTTCTTGTTCCCGCCCGTTCGCACGAGGGCCTCGCCGATCATTTTCTCTTCCACGGCCTCGAGGATGGTCTTGAGATCGGCGCCGCTCGCGGGCAACTCGGGGATGGGAGAGCCGGACGGGGGTGGGTTCCGGGGCGTGCGCACGCTGGCCGGCAAGTCGGTGGGAAACAGGACCCCGGCACCTTTGACGATCACCATCCGCTCCACCAGGTTCTCGAGCTCCCGGATGTTGCCGGGCCACGAGTAATTCTTCATGAGCGCCATGGTCTGCGGATCGATGGCGGTGACCTGTCGGCGATGCCGTTCGTTGGCGCGCGCCAGGAAGTGCTCCGCCAGCCGCACGATGTCGGTGGTGCGTGCACGCAGGCTCGGCATCTCGATCGGGATGACGTTCAACCGCCAGAACAGATCGGCCCGAAATCGCCCGGCCGAGACCTCGCTCTCCAGATTCCGATTGGTCGCCGCCAGGATGCGGACGTCGATCTTGTGGGGCGTCTCCTCACCCACCGGGTAGAGCTCGCCGTCCTGGATCAGCCGCAGGAGCTTGGCCTGCACGCCCAGCTCCATCTCGCCGATCTCGTCCAGGAAGATGGTGCCCCCGTCGGCCTGGCCAAACTTTCCCAGCCGCGAGGCCGTGGCGCCCGTGAAGGCCCCCCGCGCATGGCCGAACAGCTCTGACTCGACCAGATTCGCCGGGATGGCCGCGCTGTTCACGGCCACGAAGGGCTTCGAGGCCCGGGCCGAGCCGGCGTGCAGGGAGCGCGCCGCCAGCTCCTTTCCGGTCCCGGACTCACCCGTGATCATCACGGTGCACCGGGTGTCGGCGACCTGTGACAAGAGCGCCAGGACGGGAAGCATGGCGGGATCGGCGCCCAGCAACCAGGGGGCATTTCGATTGCGCCAGTCAAGCGGATCGGGCGCATCCTGGCTCGTGCCGCTCGGCCTCAGGACGGCGGCCACGGCTTCCTCGAGCGCCCGGGTGTCGAAGGGCTTGATGAGAAAGTCTCGCGCACCCGCGTGCATGGCCTTCACGGCGTCGGGAATCTCGGAGTTGCCGCTCATGGCGATCACGGGAGTCTGAGGGGCATGACGACGAGCCGCGGCGATGATCTCGAAACCATCCACGCCGGGCATGCGAATGTCGGTCAGGATCAGGTCGAAGCGATCGTCACGGATGCGGGCGGCCCCCTCCGGGCCATCCGCCGCCACGACCTCGTGCCCGCCACTTCGCAAGATACGCGCGAGGCTCCGGCAAAGAGCATCTTCATCGTCGCAAAGTAATATTTTCCCCATACGGGTCCCGCGGCGAGCATCCAGTAAGCTACGCAACCAAATCATACACCAGCACCATCCCAAATTTCCAATCACGTCGCTGATTTGGCGGACTTCTGGCGGACTTCCGCGCACAGTCACCGCACACCGCACACCGCACACCGCACACCGCGACGTGGTCATGTCGGATCGTCAGCCGCTCCTTCGCCGTTACTTCGGATGCGTTGGCGTGGGTCGGCCGGGCCCGGACTTATCATCGCGACGGTGGGCCTGATGGGGGAGCTTGATTGGTGAGGTGGAACAGCTTAAACCGTGCCTATGGTCGATGCGGTTCGGACGTTGGTCGGGGCTCTGGAGCGCGAGCTGGCAGAGGTTCCGGGTGCCACTCTTTACGCGGGAGCAGGTGCTGACGCCGCCGAGCGGTTTCGTTCGGTTTTCGGGAGTGAGCCGCCTCCGGGTCTGGCGGCGTTCCTCGCGGCGCACGACGGCGGTCGCCTGGCCTCCGAGTCCGAGCTGTTCACGCTGGCGGACGCGGCAGCCCGCTTCCAGGAGATGGCCGCCTCCGGGCAGCGCGGTCTGTGGCCATTCCTCGAGCAGGGTGGAAGGCTGTTCGCGCTCGACGCCGAAGGCACCAGCCCGGACGGCGAATGGCCAGTCGTGGAAGTGACCGACCGGGGCGTCGATCGAGTGGGGACGTCGTTGCTGAGGTTCTTGCATGTCCTGGCTGCCGAGCTGGCCGCGGCGGCTGTGACAGGCGTCGGCACGGGCACGGATGCCGATGCGGGTTTGCCACGGACCCGGGCCCTGGCAGAGGAGTGCTGCCGGCGCGATCCGGGGCTGGCCGACCATTGGCTGGAGCTGGCCCAGATGCAGGAGGAAGCGGGGGACGAATCAGCAGTCGACGCCACGCTGGCCGCGGCGGTCCGGGCCGCCACTCCGCCCACGCCGGCGCTCCTGTTTGCGGTCGGGATGCGGGCTGCGTTGCACCAGGACTGGGCGGCGGCTGCCCGCGCCTTCGAGGACGCCATGGCGCTCGAGCCCCTGACCATGAGGGATGACGACGCCCGCCTGGATGCCGCCGCGGCGGCCTTCGTGCTGGCCTCCGAACGCGGGGATGCCGCGGCCGTGGCGGTCGCTCGCCGCGTGCTGGCAGACGGAGCGGCGGCCACGGCCGCGTTCTGGCGAGTGGAGGCGCTTCACGCGCTCGGGGCCGACCCCACGGAGGCTGGGCTTCCCGAGGTTCGGCTGCGCGTCGATCTGGGCCTGCGAATCGTGGCCGCGCTGGCGCCTGGCGATCCCGATCTGGCGCGCGTGAAGGAACCGCGGAGCACGTCGCTCATCGCGGGGCTGCGGGCGCTGCGACGGGCCCGGGAGGCGCTGGAGATGGGTCGCCCGGAAGAAGCAGTCCGGGCCGGCCGATCGGCGACCGAACAGCTCCCCGACCTGGGGGCGGCCTGGGCACTGCTGGCGGAGGCGATGAACGCCACCCACGATCGGGGCGCTCTCGAGGCCGGGCGGCGCGCGACCGTCCAGAACCCGATGTTGCTCGAGGCCTGGCGCGAGCTCGGCGACGCCGAGCTGGAGGCCGGCGACTTCGGGGGGGCCGAGCGGGCCTTCCGGAAGGTCGTCGACATCGATCCGACCTACGGTCTCGGATTCGCCAAGCTGTCACAGGTGCTGCTGGAGCAAGAGCGGACCCTGGAGGCGCTGGAGGCCATCAGCGCCGCCGCCGAGCACGGTGGGGATCCTTTCTTCGTGGCGGCGATTCGCGGGGACGTTTACGCCGAGATGGAGCGCCACTCCGACGCGGCGGAGGCCTATGACGATGCGCTGAAGATCGATCCCGAGGATCACTGGGCGCTGCATCAAGCTGCCGTCGAGCATGGCCACGCCGGGCATATTCTCCGGGCCAACGAGCTCTTCGAAGCCGCGCTCAAGCACGATCGGGACGGGTGCCACCAGACTCTGATCGACTTCGGAGATCACCTGCGACGGTCGGGCCGGATCGGGGACGCGGTGCGCCTGTACCGGAAGGCGGTGGCGGCGGTCCCGGGTGATCCTGAATGGAAGCAAACCCTCAAGGAGGCCGAGAGGGAGCTGCTGGCCGCGCCCAACTGAGCTCCGCCTCCGAAGGTTGTCGGACCTCCGTGTGTTACTCTCGGGTGAGCGCGAGAATGAACTATCTGGACCAGCTCGAGCAGCAAAGCGTCTTCATCCTCCGGGAAGCCTTCCGCCACTTCGACCGCCTGTGCATGCTCTGGTCGATCGGGAAGGATTCGACGGTTCTCCTGTGGCTGGCGCGCAAGGCGTTCTTTGGCCACGTGCCGTTTCCGCTGGTCCATATCGACACCAGCTACAAGCTGCCGGAGATGATCGCCTACCGGGATCGGCTGGCCATGGAGTACCGGCTGACCATGGTGGTGGGCCAGGCCGAGGAGGCGATCGCCGCGGGCCGGACCTTTCCCGCGACCCAGCACCTGCCCGACGGGCACCCCGACAAGCTGTCGCGCGTCGATTGCTGCGGGCTCCTGAAGCGGGATGCCCTGAAGGCGACCCTGCAGGGGACGCACCCGCGCAAGCGGTTGAACCTCCACACCGGGCGATACGAGATCGACCCTGACCGCGAGCCCTATCACGGTGTCATCGTGGGCGCGCGGGCCGACGAGGAGGGCAGTCGTTCCAAGGAACGCTACTTCTCGCCGCGCGACAAGAACAACGCCTGGGACGTGGGAGATCAACCGCCCGAGTTCTGGAATCAGTTCAAGACCGACTACGCTCCCGGGACCCACGTGCGCATCCACCCGCTGCTCGACTGGACCGAGGTCAATATCTGGGAGTACATAAAGCGCGAAGGGATCCCCACGGTGTCGCTCTACTACGATCAAGGGGCCGGCACGCGCTATCGGAGCCTGGGATGCGCGCCCTGTCAGGCGCCCATCCAGAGCACCGCGCGTGACGTCGACGAGATCCTGGTCGAGCTGAGGAGCGGAAAGCTCAAGGACGTGGCCGAGCGGTCGGGGCGCTTGCAGGACGGCAAGCACGGGCTCGAGGAGCTACGGCGCGAAGGGTACATGTGATTTCACCGGAAAGCGCCGCCGCGGGGGCGGGCGCGGTCGCGGGCTCCGGCGCCGCCGCTGCCCCGGTCGCCCGCACCCAGATGCAGATCGTCGTGGTGGGCCACGTCGATCACGGCAAGTCCACCGTGGTTGGGCGACTGCTGGCGGATACCAACTCTTTGCCCCAGGGCAAGCTCGAGGCGGTGCGCCGCGAGTGCGAGCGCACCGGCAAGCCGTTCGAGTACGCGTTTTTGCTGGACGCCCTCTCTGACGAGCAGGACCAGGGCATCACCATCGACACCGCGCGCTGCTTCTTCAAGACCGCGAGGCGCGACTACATCATCATCGACGCGCCCGGGCACATCGAGTTCTTGAAGAACATGATCTCGGGGGCGGCGCGCGCGGAGGCGGCCGCCTTGATCATCGACGCCAAGGAAGGGGTACGCGAGAACAGCCGGCGACACGGCTACATCCTGTCCATGCTGGGCATCCGGCAGGTCGTCGTGTGCGTCAACAAGATGGATCTGGTGAACCACGACGAGGCCCACTTCCGCAGGGTCGAGCAGGAGTACCGCGCGTTTCTGGAGGGAATCGGCGCGGTCAGTCCCAGGCAGTTCATTCCGGTGAGCGCCATCGCGGGCGAGAACCTGTCGATCCGGAGCGGCAAGATGCCCTGGTACGATGGGCCGACGCTGCTCGAGACGCTGGACGGCTTCGTCAAGGCGCCGGGGAAGTCAGAGGCGCCGTTCCGGATGCCGGTCCAGGCCGTCTACAAGTTCACCAACGCCGGGGACGATCGGCGCATCATCGCGGGTCGGGTCGAGGCGGGCCGGATCAAGGTGGGCGACAAGGTGATGTTCTCGCCGTCGAACAAGAGCACGACGGTCAAGAGCATCGAGGGGTTCAACGTGGCCCCCCGCACCGAGATCGACGCCGGGTGGTCGACCGGATTCACGCTGGCCGAGGAGATCTATGTCACGCGTGGCGAGATGATGAGCCACGCCGCGACCTTGCCCCTCGTCAGCACCCGCTTGCGCGCCAACGTGATCTGGCTTGGGCGCAAGCCCTTCTCGCAGGGGCGGGACTACAAGCTGAAGCTGCACACGGCCACGACCCCCGTGCGCATTCACAAGCTGCTGAAGGTCATCGACGCGTCCGAGATCGACGGTCAGCTCGGCAAGGATCACGTGGGTCGGCACGACGTGGCCGACGTGATCCTCGAGACGCGCAACCCGGTGGCCTTTGACCTGATCGGCGACTCGGAGGCGACGGGGCGGTTCGTGATCGTCGACGGATACGACGTGGCGGGCGGCGGCATCATCACGGCCGCGGAGTCCGACGAGCAGGATGATCTGCGGGCCGAGGCGCGCCGGCGCGACTTCAACTGGGTGCGCGGCGCGGTGAGCGCCGCCGAGCGGGCCGAACAATTCGGGCACCGGGCGGCGCTCATCATGTTCGTGGGCAAGTCCGGGACCGGGAAGCACCGGTACGCGCGGGCCCTCGAGAAAGCGCTCTTCGACCGGAAGCACGGTGTATACATGCTGGACGGCAGCAACGTGTTGCTCGGGGTGGATCAGGATCTGGTGTGGGTGGACGCCACCCAAGCCGAGCTGGTGCGCCGCTTTGGCGAGGTCGCCCACTTGTTGCTGGACGCCGGTCTGCTCGTCGTTTCCACCACCAACGCCATCGGGCTGGGAGACTTCGGGGCGGTGCAGGCTCTCATCCCTCACGCGCCCAGCCTGGTGATCGAGGTCGATCCGGGAGGGACCAGCGCCGAGGCCTGTGACCTGCGCATCCGGGGCGACGAGCTCGAGGCCGAGGTCATCACCCGGATCGTCGATCTGCTCGGCAAGCGGCAAATTCTCGGCGGTGGCAAGTAGGATTGGCAAGTAGGATTGGGTTCTGCGATCCGGGTGGAGCGAATCCCCCCGGTCGCGCGGTTCAAAACCATGGCTCAGCTGGCACTCTTCGGTGACCCCACGGCAGGGTCCAAGGTCTCCCCCGGCGGCAAGGTCTCGTCCGAGGGCGAGATCTCTCCCGAGGTCGAGAGGGCCAGGACCCCGCCAGCGATCTTGGCGCGCGCCGCGCCGTCGCCCGTCGCGGCGTCGCCCGTCACCGCATCGCCTGTCGGGCGTCGCGACGTCGAGGCGGGACCGTTCTCGACCGCGGCCCTCGCGCGCGAATTGAACGCGCCTCAGCTCGAGGCCGTCGTCGCGGGTGGCGGGCCGCTGCTGGTCGTGGCGGGGGCCGGCTCGGGAAAGACCCGGGTCATCACCTACCGGATCGCGCGGCTGGTGGCGGCGGGGTCGGATCCGCGTCGCATCCTGTCGGTGACCTTCACCAACAAGGCCGCCGGCGAGATGCGCGAGCGGGTCTCGCACTTGCTCTGGCACCGGCTGGGCGTCAGCTCCGCGGGCTTGTGGCTGGGGACTTTTCATTCCCTCTCCGCGCGGCTCCTGCGCCAGTGGGGGACTCACATCGGGCTGCGCAAGGACTTCGTGATCTACGACGACGACGATCAGAAGCGCCTTCTGGCCCGGGTGCTCGTGGATCTCGCGGTCCCGGATCGGATGTTTCCGGTGCGCCAGGTGCTGTCCGCCATCGATCGCGCCCAGAACCAGGGCATCACCGCCGCGACCTTTCGGGCCGACAGCTACGTCGACGACGTGGTGGGCAAGGCCTTCTCGCTTTATGCCCAGCGCCTGCGCGCCGCCAACGCCACCGACTTCGGCGGGTTGCTGATCGAGGCCTTGCGCCTGTGCGAGGAGGCGACGCCCGCGCGCGACGAGATCCGGGCCCGCTTCGATCACGTTCTGGTCGACGAGTTTCAGGACACCAACAGCGTCCAGGTCCGCCTGGTTCGACTCCTCGCCGGCCGGAGCGGCAGCATCACGGTGGTGGGAGACGAGGACCAATCCATCTACCGTTGGCGGGGCGCGGACATTCGCAACATCCTGGATTTCACACGCGATCACGACCAGGCGCGGGTGGTCAAGCTGGAGCAGAACTACCGCTCCACCGGGCACATTCTGCGGGCCGCCAACGCCATCATCGCCCGCAATACGGAGCGTCGAGCCAAGAACCTGTTCACGACGGCGGGTGACGGGGCGCCCATCGTGCTGTTCGAGGGGGAGACCGAGCGTGACGAGGCCGAGTTCGTGGCGGGTCGCATCGCGGCCGGTTTGCAGGAAGCCATGAGCCCTCGCGACTTCGCGGTCTTCTACCGGACCAACGCCCAGTCGCGCGCGCTGGAGGACGCGCTGCGGGCCCGCGATCTGCCCTACGTGGTGGTGGGCGGCACGCGCTTCTTCGACCGGGCCGAGATCAAGAACCTGATCGCGTATCTGCGGGTGCTGGCCAATCCCGACGACGCCATCGGCTTGCAGCGCATCATCAACGTCCCGGCGCGCGGGATCGGCGACGCGACGGTCGAGAGGATCGCCGCCTCCGCCTATCAGCGGAAGCTGTCATTCTGGACCGTGCTCGAGGAGGCGGCGGACAGCCCGGACCTCCTGGCGTCCGGGCCCCGCCGGAAGGTGGCCGCCTTCGTCGAGATGATGCGTGACCTGCGGGCCGAGAGCGTGGCGATGGGTCCGGCCGAGCTGGCGGAGCGGGTCCTGGAGGCGAGCGGCTACCGGGATGCCCTGTCCGACGAGTCCTCCATCGAGGCCGAGGGGCGCCTCGAGAATCTGCTCGAGCTCGTGGGTCAGATGCGAGAGTACGAGAAGGAGGCGGAGGAGCCGTCGCTGCTCGGCTTCCTCGAGCGGGTGGCGCTGGTCTCCGACGTCGACGGCTACGACGCCGAGAAGGGCGCCGTGTCCTTGATGACGGTGCACACCGCCAAGGGACTGGAGTTCCCGTCGGTCTTCATCACGGGCATGGAGGAGCGCATCTTCCCGCACGCCCGCAGCGTCGACGATGACTCGGCGGTGGAGGAGGAGCGCCGCCTCTGCTACGTGGCGGTCACGCGGGCGCGCAAGGAGCTGGTGCTGACGCGCGTGCGCCGCCGCCGGCTGTCGGGCCAGGAGCTGCCTGGGATCCCCAGCCGGTTCCTGGCCGAGCTGCCGGCCGAGTCGGTCGAGGCCATCGTCATGGAGCGCCCCGCCGGTTATGGAGGAGGCTCCCGGCCAGGGAGCAGCGACAACCAGGGACCCTGGGGCGGCAACTGGAGCCGGGACCAACCGGTGCGACGAGGGCCCCTTGGGGGGGGCGGGGGGCGTGTCGGGGACGTTGGTCGCTCATCGGGCGGCGTGACACCGACGCGGCCCGGCCGGTCTGGCGAGCTCCGGGTCGACTACGACGCGACCGAGGGACACGACGGTGCGGATGGCCTCGTCGTGGGTATGAAGCTTCGCCACAAGACCATGGGAGTCGGCGAGGTGCGCGCCTGGCAGGGCGTCGGTGCCGACATGAAGGTGACCCTACGTTTCGAGGCCGTCGGCACCAAGACCATCCTGGCGCGGTTTCTGACCCGGCTGTGAGGCCTGACCGTCGCGGCCACATGACCCGGTCCGACTCGACGGCGCCTCCCCAGAGCACCCGTGGCGCGCTGGTGGTCGTTGAACCGAGACGCACCGAGTACGGGCCGGCGTGGTCCGCTCAGCGGCGTGAGCGACGAGAGTGACAGCTTGGTGCTGCGCCTCCTGCGCGAGATGCGCGCTGACCTGGTGACCAAGGGCGAGCTGGGCGCCCTGCACCGCGACCTGAGCGCCCTGCGACATGACCTCGGCGACCTGCGCCAGGACGTGGGCGTCGGATTCACCAGCACGACGGCCGCCCTCACCACGCTCGCCCGCCGCCTCGATGAGCTCGACCACGGCGCCTGACTGGCTGACCGCCTGGCTGCCATCGAGAAGCGCCTGACCGACCTCGAAGGCCACCGCGGGTCGTAATCCCGCTCGGCCACCTCCGAGCGTCCGGGCTCCATCCCCACGGTCGAGCCGCGAGACCATCTCGAGCTATGCTCCACCACTGGCACCTCGCCCGCGACGGCACGATGTCCCGCCGGCGGTTCCGAACCGTCATGGGGTCGATACGCCCCATCGTCGAGGGTCTGCTCGCTCGCCCTTTGGACCTTCGCCGACCACGAAGGTATCGAACCTACGAATAATCACGCAGACCGCGAGTTGAGGGCTTTCGTCCTGTGGCGCAAGCAATCCTTCGGATCGCAAAGCGATCGCGGCGATCGCTTCGCCGCGCGCATCATGACCGTCGCGCACTCCCTCCGAAACCTCAACCGTCACGTCCTCGAGCATCTCACTGAGGCGTGCACCGCCGCCCTGGCACAGCGTCCGGCCCCGTCTCTACTTCCGTCAATGGCCACCCCGTGAACGGTTACCCCAGGAGGGTTGCGAGATTCATCGGGCGGCAACCCCGAAATGGAACACCGGCTGTCGATCGATCGACAACCTGATCACTTGAAGTGTTCTCGGGTCAGCCTCAACGTTGTCTTCTCGAGCGGAACGCAGGTTGCCAACACGGACCTTTGGCAGCATCGTTGAAAGTTCTGCAGCCACCGCTCGCACTCCGACAACCCAGTAAGTCAACATGGTTGATCGAGGTGCCAGCAAGAGCCTGCGCCAACTGTCGGGTCGTGATTCTTTGGTTGGCCGTCGGAAGCAGCACGTTCTCACCCATCAGCGCATGTCCGTAGTAGAACTGGCCGCGGTCGCGGTTTCGGGAGTGCCGCCGGCGGGGCCCCAGCTGCGCCGAAACATGTCGCATCGTCACGTCTCCCTGGGCGCCCAATCCGCCATGTCGCCCGCGGTGGTCAGGTGCGGGCCCGTGCCCATGAAATCGGAGCAGGCTGCGGCTTCGAGCGTGGGAGAGACCTTCACCAAATCCGACGCTGAGCGGGATTCGAGACCGGGCGATCTTGGAGACGCCGTCCTCGACGGGGATCCGGCGGTCCGAGCTTGTGAACCTCGGCCTCTACGACATACATGCTACGTGTGCAGGTGACCGGTGACCGCGGTAGGATTGCTGGATGAGGTCAGTTCAATCCTCGATCTGTGTCGATCCAGAGATCCTGTCGGGCATTCCCGTTTTTGAAGGAACCCGCGTCCCGGTTCAAACGCTGATGGACTACCTCAAAGTTGGCGACCGGGTGGATGACTTCCTGGATGACTTTCCTACGGTAAGTCGTGAACAGATTGCGGCGGTGCTTGATGTCGCTGGCGAGGCCGTGACCCGGTATGCGCGTCCTGCTTGACGAGTGCCTACCCCGCGGTCTGAAGAAATACCTCCACGAACACGAAGTGAAGACGGTGCCGGAAGCCGGATGGGCAGGAAAGAAAAACGGCGAACTGCTCCGGCTCGCAGCCGGAAGTGTTGATGCCTTCGTGACCATTGACAGCAACCTCGCATACCAACAAACGGTTGCGGGGTTGTCATTCGGTGTGGTCGTTCTTGTTGCACACAGCAACCGACTCGGCGATCTGATCCCACTGGTCACGGACATCCTGGCTGCCCTTCAGTCGGTTGGACCGGGACAGGTGTTGCGGGTCGGTGGCTAACCACGCGTTGCAGCGGACCGGGCTGCGCCCAGCCGCTGAACGCGGTAACGCTGGGCAGACAGCTGGTATTGATGAGAGAGAAGGCGTCGCTGCTCGGGCAGCGACAGCACGCTTTTGGACAAACTGCCCCACTCCGTCAGCGAGCCGATGTGCCAAAGACGGTCGGACCGTCGT
>Ga0066788_10000093_pt1 | contig 15963 bp, 11 predicted proteins | sample OrgsoiDNA2013048_FD_70943 | JGI IMG/M metagenome (GOLD analysis project Ga0066788, IMG submission 70943) | Permafrost soil microbial communities from the Arctic, to analyse light accelerated degradation of dissolved organic matter (DOM) -... | ecosystem: Environmental > Terrestrial > Soil >... | reverse complement strand
TACTCCGGGGTTCAGGCGGGCCTGAGCATCGGCTCGCCAGTCAAGCTCAAGCTGATCAGGTGGGCTCTCGGCGTCGCACGTCGAACCACCGAGCTCGCGACGGCGCCCAACGGCACGGGCCGGGGCAAGCCGGCGCTCGGGTTGTGGATGGCCGCCCAGCATGCCATCGCGGACAAGCTGGTGTTCTCGAAGCTGCGCGCCAAGCTGGGCCTCGATCGATGTCGCTTTCTGGCGTCGGGCGGCGCCCCACTGGCGGGCGAGATCGCCAGGTTCTTTCATGGCACCGGAATCATGATCCTGGAGGGGTACGGACTGACCGAGACCGTGGCCGCGGCCTTCTGGAACCGCATGGATCATTTTCGCTTCGGCAGCGTCGGCCCGCCGCTCGACGTGGTGGAGCTGAAGTTCGCCCCCGACGGTGAGATCCTGATGCGCGGGCCCTCGGTGTTCCGGCAGTACCACAACAACCCGGCCGCCACCGCCGAGGCGGTGGACGCGGAGGGCTGGTTTCATTCGGGAGACATCGGTCAGCTCGAGGACGGTTGCCTGCGAATCACGGACCGGAAGAAAGATCTCATCGTGACCGCGGGTGGGAAGAAGGTGGCGCCTCAGCCGATCGAAAATGCCATCAAGGCCCGCTCCACCCATGTGAGCCAGGCCCTGGTGTACGGCGACAACCGACCTTACTGCGTGGCCCTGCTGACACCTTCGGAAGAGGCCCTCAAGTTGTTCGGCGGCGACGGCCAGGGCGCGGGGATCGCCACCTCCGAGAGCCTGCGCGCGGAGCTCGAAAAGGCACTCGCGGACGTCAACCGGGAGCTGGCGCCGTACGAGACCATCAAGAAGTTCGCGGTCCTGACCAGCGACTTCACCGAGGCGGCCGGGGAGATGACCCCCAGCCTGAAGGTGAAGCGCAAGGTCGTGATCGATAAATACCGGGACGTCATCGAGGCGCTCTACCGGACGGGCCACGAAGCGGCTTGACGAGCGGTTGACGAGCGGTTGACGAGCGACCGTTCGGTCACCGTGGCGGCAGCTTGAGGAGCTCGCGCAGGGTGGGCGGCATGCCCGACCCTGCGTCAGGCGACGATCTCCGGGCGGGGCGAGCCGCGGGCCTGGCCGTCGCCGGAGCGACCTTCTTTGCAGCCGCGGGCGCATCGGGCTCGTCGTCGGCCGGCTCCTTTTCGTCTACGGGTCGGGGAGGTGGCGCAGCGGGCGGCGATTTCCCCTCGGTCGAACCCGCTTGAGCGCCAGGGGAAGCGGGCTGCGGCCTGGACGGCGGCAGGGTTTTGGGGGGCATTGGCAGTTCCGGCGGGGGCAGACGTCCTGGCTTTTCCTTTTGCTCGGCGTCTCGATGATGTCGAATCCGTCGGCGGCGCTCCAGCCGCTGCTCCTGTTTCTGCTGTTCTTCGGGGTTGACCCCTTCGATGTGAAACACCACCCGCCGGTTCATCGCCCGGCCCTCCGGCGTCTCGTTCGACGCCCAGGGCAAGTGCTCGCCATGCCCAATCGGAACCAGGCGCTTGGGTTCGACACCTTTGTCGGCCAGGAATTCGATCACGGCGGCCGCTCGCAAGACCGAGAGTTTCTGGTTCCACTCGGGCGGACCCGTGTCATCGGTGTGCCCCTCGATTGCGCAGCGGCCAATCTCGGGGTGGGCCTTCAGCAGCGATGCGATCTGGCCAAGGGTGTTGTAGAACGCGTGTCGCACGCGAGACCGATCGGTGTCGAAGTAGATCGGTTGCAGGGTCTCGATCTCGCTTTGGCCGAGTCGCACTTGCGACTGACCCTTGTCGGGGCAGCCGTCCTCGTCCTCGATGCCGTTGATGGTCTCGGGCTCGAGCGGACACTTGTCGACCGCGTCGGGGATGCCGTCCTTGTCATTGTCCAGGTCGGGACACCCATCGGCGTCCTCGAAGCCGTCGCGGTCCTCGGGCTCCTCGGGACACTCGTCGGTGTCGTCGGGGATGCCGTCCCGGTCCTTGTCCGACGCGGGCGGGGATGCGTCCGGGCATCCGTCCTCGTCCTGGAAGTCGTTGACGGTCTCGGGCTCGTTGGGGCACCGGTCGACGGTGTCGGGGATGAGATCCTTGTCATTGTCGGGATCGGGACAGCCATCAGTATCCTGGAAGCCATCCCGGTCCTCCGGCTGGTTGGGGCACTTGTCGACGGTGTCGGGGATGAGATCCTTGTCATTGTCGGGATCGGGACAGCCATCAGTATCCTGGAAGCCGTCCCGGTCTTCCGGCTCGTCGGGACATCGGTCGTCATCATCGGAGATTCCGTCGAGATCGCGGTCCGGTGGACGGTTGGCCCAGGTCGCGCCGGCCACGACACGGAAGACGGGTGAGCCGTATCCGTTCACGAGGCCGGGGCCGGCCGCCAGCGTGAACCAGGTGCTCTTGAGGCGCTGGCGAAGCCCGAGTAAACCTTCGACGGGAGACTGCTTCGCGGTCGCGAACGGGCTCCCGGCCGCCGTGGACCCGGCCAGCTCGGCCAGGAGGGCCGTCCGGCTCCAGAGCTGCCAGGTGACGCCCGCGGTCGCGGTGAACTGGTTGCCGAGCGGCACGTCGTAGAAGGTCTTGTGGGAGCGCAGGAGAAGCCCGGCGCCCACTCCCGCCGTCCACGAGCCTCGCCGGTAGCCGGCGAGCAGCCGCCCCTCCCCGGTCCAGCCGCTCTCGTGCGCGAGGGTTCCGGCACCCGCCGGGGCTGCCCCCACGAGCGTCGCACCGAGGCCCAGTCCCCGGTGGTCGAGCAACTGCGCCTTGAGACCCAGGCGGACGTTCCCGATTCCCGCCACCGAGGGATTGGCGGCTCCCGCGACGTTGTCACCGGCCTGGACGATCGTCAGCGGCACCGCCAGCCCGGCCTCGAGCCGGCTTGCCAGGCTGAGGCTGGCGAGAACCGTCGCGGAGAGCGCGTGCTCGACGAGGTGGTGCTCGGTCCCCGGGGAGCCGGGCGTCGTATCGGTCAGGACCAGCGGCCTGAACGCGTAGTCCGCATCCAGGCCCAGGTGGAGCTCCCCCGCCGCGGGGACGCGCGTGCCATCGAGGCGCAGGATACGATCGGAGAACGGCGTCGGCTGGTATCGATCGAGCTGCAGGTGGGCGACCGCCGTCTGCGCGGCCGCGGACGCCGGCAAGGAGCAGGCGGCCATCAAGATAATGGGGAAGCGTGTCGGCCAGCGCACAGAGTGACTCCCCCGGACGGTACCAGTTTTGGGCCGGTGCGAAAAATAACGCGTCAAGGACGCCAACGCGCCCGCAGCGACTGACAATTCGGAATGACCGGCGCGCTCGAGAGTCGTGAGGCCGATTGGTTGGAACGTATACCAGCCGTGCGATGCAATCGACACGGAGGGTCATATGGGCGAGGGGACCGGAATCGGAGCGCCGCTGACCTCGGCAAGGTCCGAGGCAAGGTCCGCTGTGGGGCCGTCCGCGGTCCCCCCCGAGCGCCGAAGGCGCGCTAGCTAGCCACCCGCCGCTGTCAAAGCGAGCTTCGCGCGGCTTTGCCGCGCGAAGCGAGAGGGGCGCGGGGACGTGCGAGCGGCAGCGAGCCACGTCCCCGATCAGATTGTAGGCACGGGCGGGATTGAACCGCCGACCCCTACCGTGTCAAGGTAGTGCTCTTCCACTGAGCTACGTGCCTGTGCGCTCCCGATCGGGGCGTACGTTACGACCGGAACCGGCGCTGTCAAGGATCCCCTCGCTCCCGGGCGCACGTCAGCCGAATGGCGGTGAGCCAAACCCCGTCGTTGCGACACGCCCGCCCCTCGTCTCGTCCTCATCGGTCGGCTCTTCCGGTGTGGGAACTCTCCCCGCTCCCGCGGGGCGAGGGGATAAGAGGGGGGGGCGGCGGTCTACAAGGTCGACGTCACCTTCCAGACCTCGCTCGCAACAACGCCCACCCATCGCACTGATCCGATTCCCAACGAGAAGGACCGTTGTCGAGCGAACGTAGGAAGCCCCAAAGCGTCGTGGGTGGGCAATGGTCCCGCGCGCAGTTCCGCAGCGCCCACGACGCCCGCCAAGCAGCTCCGCCCCCGAGCGCGAGGACTGTTCAAGCACGGGACCATTGCCCACCCCCGGCGCCCCGCGACCGGAGCGAGCCCATCGATCCCGATTTTCACCCACAAGGATGGGCCGCCACGGACCGCCGGGACTCATTTCACAAATCTGACGTGCACCCCTTGTGGACGGCCGCCCTCGCCGTCGGGCGGGTCGGTCGCGCGCCCGCGTCCCCGATCCACGCGAGGCGGGGGGCCCCCTCAGCGCAGGTAGCGACCGACGATGGCCCGAAGGTTGGAGGCGTCGAACGGCTTCTCGATGTGCTCCCGGGGTGGGTCCGTCAGAAAATGACGACCGCTCTCCGTGAAGGCGCCGCCCGTCAAGAAGATCATGCTATTCGCCTGCTCGGAGGCGACCCGTGAGAGCTCCTTGTGAAGCTCCATCCCCGTCATGTCGGGCATCATTAAATCGCACAGGATGAGGTCGAACCTCTGGCCGCTCACGCACAGCGCCAGGGCCTCCCGGGCAGCCGCGACCACCGTGACCTCGTGATCCCGGGCCAGGCTCCGCTTGACGGCCCGAAGGACCATCTCCTCATCGTCCACCACCAGGATGCGGCCGCGACGACCGACCCGGACGACCTCGACGAAGGGGATGGCCTCCCGCTCCTCGGCGCGCGCGATCGGAAGGGTCACGGTGAAGCAGGATCCCTTTCCCACCTGGCTCTCCACCGTGAGGGCGCCCCCGATGTCGGTGACGATTCGCTGGCAGATGGCAAGGCCGAGGCCCGTCCCGGCCCCTGCGACCTTGGTGGTGAAGAACGCGTCGAAGATCCTGCCCAGGTTCTCGGGCGGTATCCCCGCTCCCGTGTCGCTGACCTCCACGATCACCTGTCCGGCGGTCAACCGGGTGTTGACCCGGATTTCATTCCTCTCGGCCTGGCCCTCGGGCAACGACTGGGTGGCGTTGACGATCAAGTTGAGGAAGACTTGGCCGAGGCGCGCCTCGTTGGCCTCGACCGGCGGAACCTGACCGTAGAGCTTCACCACGCGGGCGCGGTGACGAATCTCGTTCCAGGCCATGCGCAGTGACGATTCCATGACCACCTTGACGTCCACCGGGCCCCGCCGGTCATCGGAGGGCGAACGCGAGAAGATCTTCAGATCCCTCACGATCAGTCGAACCCGATCGGCCGCCTCTCGGGCATCGTCGAGCGGTCCCTTGATCTCGTCGAGGAGCCAGGCCCGACTCATCTTCGGGGCCGCCTTGGACGGGTCGCGCCCGATGATCTTGGGCGCCAGGTTCTCCGACACGTAGTCCAGGTTGGCGATCACCGCCGCCAGGGGATTGTTGATCTCGTGCGCGACCCCGGCGGCGAGGGTCCCCATCGAGGCCATCCGGTCACTGACCATCAGCTGCGCCTGAAGCCTCTTTCGCTCGGTCACGTCTCGCACCACCCCCAGGTTCCCGATCAGGTGTCCCTCCACATCGACCAGCGCGGAGGCAGCCAGATTCACCGAGATCTCGGTTCCGTCCTTGTGGCAAAAGGTCACGTCGAGCGATTCGGTGCCAGCCGACAGCGCGGCCTCCATGACCAGCTTGCCTTGCCGACTCATCAAGTCGAACACGCTCGTTCCCACGATGCCGACCGGATCGCAGCCGAGCATCTCGGCGAATCGGCGGTTCACGAAGAAGATCCGATCGAGGAGATCGAGCCGGATGATCCCGTCAGACGTGGCCTCGACGATCTGGCGATACTGCTCCTCGCTGGCGCGCAGGGCCTGCTGGGCCTGGGAGAGCAGTACCGGCGTCTCGCTGACGGCGTCGAACACCGCGTCGATCTGCCCGGAGAGCAGGGCGGCGATGGTCGCCTCGGCCTCGGCGAGCCGCTGGCCCAGCTCACGGTGCGAGCTCGCCTCGGCGGGGGTCATTTGGCGACCAGCATCAGCAGCACCTGGTCCTTGTCGCTGAGGCTGCCCACGATCTTCAGAGTCGGCAGCGGCGATACCCTGAGGAGCGTCGGGGTCACGAGGACGCCGTCGGCCAGGGCGCGGCGCGGGTGCTTGAGCACGTCGACTATCTCCAGCTCGAATCCGGGAGCCGACTGACCCTCGCAGATCGCGCGAGCGTTGGTGACGGCGCGCAATGAATTGGGGGCCGCTCCCGCGACATAGAGACGCAGCACGTACCGCCCATTCCGACCTGGCCCGCTGGGCATTTCAGTGCCCGCCGACGCCGTTCTTGACGGGCGCCCCTAGTCCTCTGCCACGCCCGACCTCTTCGTCCGCGTGGCGCAGCTTCCGCAGCGCGGCGCGATCGGTCTTCACGAGCCGGGAGGCCGAGCCGGTGGCTTCGAGCAGGACGGCGATCTCGGCCTCGCGGGCCTCGATCTCCGTCTGGATGACCTTGAGCCTGGCGGCCGCCTCCGCCTGCGCCAGCTGGAGGTGCAGGTGTTTGAGCTCGTTGGAGACTTGTGTGCGCTTCCTCTCGGCCCGCTCTCCTTGCTCCCACTCCCAGCGCGCGACCCCCATGAGGACCCGCCCCTGGGCCGCGTAGACATCCGTCAGGTCGACGCCCTTGTTGGAGAGGGTCAGCTCTCGAACCTGATTGGAGTGCCCGGTTCCCCGGGACTTCACGATGGTCAGCGCGCGGTTGCGCTCTCCGTCCTGCACAACGTAGGAGACATGGATCCAGGTGTCGGCGATGGTGGAGATCCCGGTCGCGGTTTCCTCGTTGGAGCTGATTCCATCCATCAAGGACGTGTTGACCACCGTGATCCCTTCCACCTTCAGGAAGTCGAGGAACTGCTGGGCCGCATCGGCCGAGGCGATATGCGCCACCTTCGTCGAGAGGGCGGACAGAGGATCGATGACCAGGCAGCGGGGCCGATGCGCGCGCACCTGGGCGCGCAGGTTGCTGAACTGATCCTCGATGTTCGGCCCCCGCGTGCGGGTCGAATACATCTTGAGCAGACCTGATTTTTGAAAGGGGGCCAGTCGAATGCCCACCGAGCGGAGGTTGCGAACGATCTGCGCCGCCCCCTCGTCGAAGCTCACGTACAGCGTGCGCTCGCCGCGCCTGCAGGCGGCGGCGACGAAGAGCCCCGACAGCGTCGACTTGGCGGTTCCGGGGGAGCCGGAGATGAGGACGAAGCTGCCGCGGTGATATCCGCCGCGCAGCATGCTGTCGAGGCGGGGAATGCCGGACGACACGCGCTCGTCGGTCACTGCGTACTTGAGCTCGGTGGGACCGCGGTGGGTCAGTTGCATGCCCTCCTTGGTGAGCATGATGGGAAACTCGTCGCCCATGAAGGGGGAGCCACGGTACTTCATGACCCGCAGGCTGCGGAAGGCCGAGCCGTCGACCACCTGATGTCGGAGGATGACCACGCAGTCGACCATGAACTGAAGGAAGTTGTAGCGCTGATCGATCTCGATGCCGCCGACCTTCTGGGTGATGATTCCGGTCAGCCCGGTCTCGGCCAGCCAGTCACGAATCCGATAGATCTCGCGACGCTCCGCCACCGGATCGTCGAGCAAACCCAGCAGGACGTCGATCCCGTCGAAGACGATGCGCCTGGCGTTCATGGCCTCGGCCTTGGCTCGCAGGAGGCTCAGCATGCCAATCAGATCGAAGTCCCCCGCCTTGACCGACTCGGGGGACAGTCGGGCATCGAAGAAGTAGAGCTTCTTCTTGGCGAGCGCGTTCAGGTCCCATCCGAAGGTGGCCGCGTTGCCCATGATCTGGCGCGTGCTCTCCTCGAACCCGACGAAGATCCCCGCCTCCTTGGTACGCTCGAGCCCACTCACCAGGGACTGAAGCGCGAACACCGTCTTCCCGCAGCCCGGTCCACCCATGATCAGGGTGGTCCCGCCCCGCGGAAGGCCTCCGTGGGTGATCTCGTCGAACCCCTGGATTCCAGTCAGCGTCTTGGTGACGGCAGGGTACAAGGACTGATTCTCCATGGGATGGTTACCTTTCCGGGGGCGGCTCGGTCCACTCGAGAGTGGCCATCCAGCCGCGACGGCCAGGGCAACACAAGAGCCTCGGGTCACCATCCGCAGAGCTCGGCAACCAGTTGGAGGTCCATTGCTACGCGGCTGTTGTTTATTAAAAGATCAAGAACCGTAACACGCTCTACGACCGCTTGAAGGTTTTTGTTTTGCAATTCCGTTGAGGCGTTGCTCGATTGAATTCGACATCGGTCAATTCAATTCATTGCAGCGCAGCCAAATTCACTGAGGGTTGGCATTTTCGGTTGCGGTTGGGCGGTTGCGGCTCGGTTTCAGATCGATTCAAGCTCATTGATCAATTGAGCCGTGCCAAGCGCCAGGATTGTGGGCGGGGCAGGGCGCCAGGATCGTTTCTGGCCTCCATCTGGACCGGCCACACGTCAAGCAACTCCCTGGGGGTCTCGCAGGGGGCCTTCAGATGCCCCTTGCGGCGGCGAAGCCGTGCCGCCACCGAAGTTTCCCACGGGAAATGGCCGGCCGGGCCGGGCGAACAGGTATCCCTGGCACAGATCGCCGCCCAGCCGGACCACCGTATCGCGTTCGGCCTCGGTCTCGATCCCCTCGGCCACCAGCTGGATCTCGAGATCGCGGCACAGGCTGACGATCGATCCCAGCAGCTTTTGCTTGGTCAACGAGGCATCGATGCCCCGGATGATCGCCATGTCGACCTTCGCGACCTCGGGCTCGAGCTGAGCGAAGCTGGCCAGCCCCGCGTACCCGGCCCCCAGATCATCGAGGGCGATGCGATAGCCCATGGCACGAAGTCTGGCCATGCGCGGAACCAGATCGCTGATCTTGTCCAGCGCGGCGCGCTCGGTGATCTCCAGAACTACCCGAGCTGCGAAGGCAGACAGCGGCGCCTCCGACGAAAAAAGGGAGGGATCGCTCAGATCGCAAGGATGAATGTTCACGAAGACCGACTCCGTGGGCCGGAGCTCGGCGAGGGTTCCCGCGACATGACGACGGATCGCCTGGCCGAGCTCGTGAAGGCGGCCCAGTCGGTCGGCGGCGTCGAACAGCTCCAGCGGGTTTCGCAGCGTGGGCTCCTCGGTTCGCACCAGGGCCTCGTGAGCGAAGGTCGTTCGTCTCGACCACGAGACGATGGGCTGGTAGGCCATCCAGAGTCCGACCAGGGCGCGGTCGAATCGCGCCGCGGTTCCTGCCTTGTCGCCGGAATACTTGGAGAGGGCGCCGCCCCCCTGTTCCAGGATTTCGCGACGAACACGCGCCATCTGATGCAGTCGCAGGGCGCGAGCCACCAGGCTCAGGAGCTGCCCCATGTCGACGGGCTTGGTGATGTAGCGGAAGGCGCCGTGCTCCACGGCCTCGACGGCGCTCTGGACGTCGGGGCTCCCGGTCATGATGATCACCGGCACGTCCAGATCGGCCTCGCGGATCGAGCGCAGCAGGTCGAGCCCGCTCGAGCCGGGTAGCCTGAGATCGCTGACGACCACGTCGATCCCCCCCTGCCTGAACCGCGCCAGGCCGAGCGTGGCGTCCGGCGTCGACTCCACGCGGTACCCCGCCTTCTTCAGGACGCGCTCGAGAATCCGCGCCAGCCCCAGCTCATCCTCCACCAGCAGCAGCGTGCCGCGGACGGCGGTGGTTTGCGCCCCCGGCGGCTTGAAAGAGACGGGTGAGAGGAGCGAAGGCGGGGACATGGGGCATTCATCGACCCTTTCCCCGATCCCTTGAAACCGAGGGGATAGGCCCGGGTCAACCTTAGGGGAAATTTGGCGGGCAATGGGGTAGGGTGGACTGGTGAGTCAGTCGAAAAATGGGCCGGTGCGACCGCGCGACAAGGGCGATGTCCCCGATGATCCCCTGTCACGCATGCGGCACTCGGCGTCGCACGTCCTGGCCGATGCGGTGTGCCGCCTCCGTCCGAACGCCAAGGTCGCGATCGGTCCCGCCATCGAGACGGGATTCTATTACGACTTCGACACGGAGCCCTTCGAGCCGGGTGACGTCGAACGAATCGAAGCCGAGATGCGCAAGATCATCGCCGAGAATCTGCCCTTCGAGCGGCGGGTGGTCTCGCGCGACGAAGCCGTGGCGCTCTTCGAATCGCGCGGCGAGAAGTACAAGGTGGAGATCATTCGCTCGATCCCCGAGACCGAGGAGGTGTCTTACTTCCAGCACGGCGGGTTCATCGATCTCTGTCGGGGACCTCACGTGGAGCGCACGGGCGACATCAAGGCCTTCAAGGTGCTGTCCTTCGCGGGGGCCTACTGGCGTGGGGACGAGCGCAACGCCCAGCTCCAGCGCATCTACGGGACCGCCTTCCCGACCGAGCAGGAGCTGAAGGATTTCCTGACCCGCATCGAGGAAGCCAAGCGACGGGATCATCGAACCCTCGGCAAGCAGCTGGATCTGTATTCGATGGACGATCTGGTGGGTCCGGGATTCGTGCTGTGGCATCCGAAGGGTGCCTTCGTTCGCTACCAGATCGAGGATCTGATCCGACGGGAGAACATCCGCCGCGGGTACGAGCTGGTCTATACCCCGCACGTCGCCCGGGAACAATTGCTCGAGACGTCGGGGCACATGGCCCATTACAAGGACAACCTCTTCGGGGGAATGGAGCTGGACGGGCAGCGCTTCCTGGTCAAGCCCATGAACTGTCCCTTTCACGTCGCCATCTACAAGTCCCAGATGCGCTCGTTTCGGGACCTGCCCATCCGCTATTCGGAGCTGGGGACGGTGTACCGCTATGAACGGTCCGGCACGCTGCACGGGCTTCTGCGCGTGCGCGGCCTGACCCAGGACGACGGTCACCTCTTCGTTCGGGAAGAGCAGATCGGCGATGAAGTCGGCAAGTGTCTCAAGTTCGCGCTCGACATGCTGGATATCTTCGGGTTCCGCGACTTCAAGCTATTCCTGGCCACGCGGCCCGATGGGTTCATGGGCGATCCTCTGGTCTGGGAGCGCGCCGAGAAGGCGCTGCGCGGAGTCATGGAGGGGCTCGGACACCCGTTCGAGCTCGACGAGGGAGGTGGGGCGTTCTACGGGCCGAAGATCGATCTCAAGATCAAGGACGCGCTGGGGCGCGAGTGGCAGTGCTCGACTGTGCAGCTCGACTTCCAGATGCCGGTCCGGTTCGAGCTCGAATACGTGGCCACCGACGGTTCGCGCCAGCGGCCGGTCATGATCCACCGCGCGCTGCTGGGCTCGATCGAACGCTTCATGGCGGTGCTCATCGAGCATCACGCGGGGGCATTCCCCCTGTGGCTCGCGCCCGTTCAGGCTCGGGTGCTCTCGGTCAGCGAGAAGGCTGCCGCCTATGCCCAGGAAGTGGCGGAGCGACTGCGGGCCGCCGGATTGCGGGTGGAGGCGGACCTGGCGGCCGACAAGCTCGGGGCCAAGGTGCGCCGGGCCCAGCTGGAGAAGATCCCCTACATGCTGGTGGTGGGGGAGAAGGACATGGCTGCGGGCGTCGTCTCGCCTCGTACGCGCGAAGGGCAGCAGCAACCGGCCTTGCCGATTGATGAATTCGCCCGTCAACTGGAGGGGGAGGCTCGCCCCCCGGCCCCCTCCCGCAGCGCCCAGGCGCAATCCCTGGACCTACACGCTGCGCCCGCGGGTGCGGCGGTGACCTGACCACCTGACATCCACCTGACATCCACCTCACCTGGGGCGGTATCCTGTCGGGGCCTCACGCAACGGGCGAAAGGAACCGGTGCCCCGTAATCAGCATCTCACGTTACACGACTGTTGCCTCTGACCCATTGTCGAGCTTAGCTTCTCTCCCCGCCCTTCATCACCGCCACCGTCACCACCCCAACAGGAGAATCCGCCATCGCACGACCAAGCTATCAACCCCCTAGCGCCACGGACAATTACCGCGTCGGTCGCCGCATCCGTGTTCCCGAGGTTCGCGTGATCGGCGCGAACGGCGATCAGATCGGTGTCATCCCGACCCACGAAGCCCTGAAGCTGGCCGAAGACCAGGGGCTCGAGTTGGTGGAGGTCAACCCGCGCGCGGTCCCTCCCGTGTGCAAGGTGATGGACTTTGGGAAGTTCAAGTACGAGACCTCCAAGAAGGAAAAGGCCTCGCGCAAGCACCAGTCGACCATCGTGCTCAAGGAGATCAAGCTCCGTCCCAAGACCGACGATCACGATCTCGACTTCAAGGTCAAGCACATCAGGCGCTTCCTGTCCGAGGGCAACAAGTGCAAGCTGGTCACGGTGTTTCGCGGCCGCGAGATTGTTCACCCGGAGACCGGCCAGGCCATGCTCGACCAGGTCATCAAGATGGTCGCCGACATCGCCACCGTCGAGCAGCGGGCAATGATGGAAGGCCGCAGGATGGTCATGGTGATCGGTCCGCGCGCCGGCGTGATTCGTCCGCCGACCCCGGGTCAGCCGACCCCCGCGGCCACCCCAGTCTCGGCGTCGCCGGGCGGGGCCTCGCCGCCGCCGGCTCCCGCGCCGGCCCGGGCTCCGTCGTCGCCGTCACCGTCGGTCGCGGAAGCGAAGGCACCGGCGCCTGCGTCGGCGGCCGCCAGCGCGTCGTCCAAGTCCGGATCGTCGGTCCCCGCCGCACCCGCCGGCGCCAAGGTCTGACCCGCCCACTCACTTTCGCCCGTCCCGCGGTCGGGATGACGGTGCGTGGGATGACGGCGCAATAGTTCGCCAGATGTGGCTGGCGGAGGCGCTGGACGTAACCATATCGTCTCGGCAGTGATACTTTCCTGCCGACATAAAAGAGGCTCGGTCCTGGTCGCCATCGCCTGCGCGGCGACCATCTTGGCCGAAGGACGGGTGGGGTTTTCTCAAGCCCCCACCTCCGCAAACCCCCGCGACGGCCGTCACATCGAGCTGGGGTTGGTACCGCTGGTCGGGGGGGATACAGACGTGGGGGTCGGGTTCGGCTTCCTGAGCACGGTCGCCAGCGTTGCCCCCCAGGTCAAGCCCTACGTCTGGGCGGTCGAGTCCGCCGGGTTCTTCAGCGTCAAACGCTCGGAAGGCTCTTTCATAAATCCGTACCAGGATTACTCGATCCAGTTGACGGCCCCCCAGTTGATGAACGGCCGCCTGCGCCTCGAGATCCGTCCCTCGTACACCAAGGAGACCACCCAGAAGTACTACGGCCTCGGCAACGCCTCGATCGCCCCCACGGACGACGTGCCGGAGCGGGATTTCTACGGCCGGACCCATCCCACCCTATGGGTCCGCGGACGTTACAGGATCTGGGACCACTTCCATCTGGGGCTCGGCACCTCCTACACCGAGAACTGGCTGCAGATCAGGCCACAGAGCACCCTCGGCCAGCAGATGAACGGCGTCGGCGACGCGCAGGATCCGGCCGTGCAGGCCTTGCTCGGACATGCGACCCGTCACGGGGTGCTGCTGCTCGAAGGGATCCTCCTTTACGACACCCGGGACAGCGAGACCGTGACCGACTCGGGACAGATGCACATGGTCCGGGTGCGGGTCAGCCCCCGGATTGCGGGCGACGTGATGCCGTACCAGTACCAGCAGGTGAACCTGAGCTCGCGGCTCTTTTTCGCGGCCATTCCCGAGCGATTGGTGGTGGCGCTGCGGGCGGTCGCCGACATGCAGTTCGACAACCCGCCGTTCTACGAGTTGGCCCGCTACGACGACACATTCGCGCTGGGCGGCCAGAATGGGGTGCGCGGGGTGCCGGGCCAGCGGTACTACGGCAAGATCAAGGTGTTCGCGAACTTCGAGGTTCGTTCGCAGCTGGTGCGATTCAAGTTCTGGGGCAAGCAACTGACGCTGGGGGCCGCGCTGTTCTTCGACGCCGGGCGGGCCTGGGCAGAGTGGGCGAGCCACCCGGACCTGGATGGCACGGGGTGGGGGCTGAAGTACGGAACGGGGGGTGGCCTGAGGTTGCAGCAGGGGAAGACCTTCGTCGTGCGGGCCGATCTCGCCTGGTCGCCCGACGCCCGACCGGTGGGAGGCTATGTCGGCGCGGGACAGACCTTTTAGGAAGGGCCTCGGGCCTCAGACCTCGGACCTCACAGAGGTCGGAGTCCGAAGTCCGAAGCCCGAGGCCCGAGGCCCGAGGCCCGAGGCCCTCCCGAGGTCCCGGCCTCCCAAAGGGCTTGCCTGAATCGCGCGGGTGGCTATACTGCGCCGCTCACATGCCCAAAATCAAGATGAAGTCCAACAGCAGCGCCAAGAAGCGCTTCAAGCTGACGGCGAACGGGCGCGTCAAGCGGAAGAAGGCGTATCTGCGCCACAACCTCGGCGCCAAGAGCACGAGCGCCAAGCGCAAACTTCGACGCGGCGGCTACGTGAGTGAGACTCAAGAGCATCAGATCAAGGCGATGCTCCCTTACGGAACCTGAGTCTGAGCCAGTCGGTCGACCCCAAGATCTCCTCCAACAGTCTCCTCCACAAAGTCAGCAAGACTAAGGACAGTCGGACATGCCGCGCGCAAAAGGTGGATTCAAGTCTCGTCATCGTCGTGACCGCATCCGGAAGCACGCCAAGGGTTTCCGCGGCGGGCGTTCCAAGCTGTGGAAGTCCATGGTGGAGGCCGTCCATCGCAAGTGGCGCTTCGCCCTGTTCCACCGGCGCAAGAAGAAGTCCGACTTCCGTGGCCTGTGGATCATCCGCATCAATGCCGCGGCCCGCGCGCTCGGCGTGTCGTACTCGCGGCTGATTGGCGGCCTGGCCAAGGCCAACGTGAAGCTGGATCGCAAGATCCTGTCCGACCTGGCCATCACCGATCCCAACGCCTTCCAGAAGGTCGTCGAGGCGGCGCGAACCTCGTAGGCCGGCCCGCATGCCGAGCCCCGGCTCCTTGGAGCTCATCGCCGAGCTCGACCGCCTCGCGGCGGCGTTGGGCGAGGAAATTCGACCGCTCGAGACCGAGCAGGAGATCCGCGCCGCCCAGGCGCGCTATCTCGGCAAGAAGGGGAAGGCCTCCGAGTTGATGAAGGCGCTCGGGCGGCTGCCGGCAGCCGAGCGCCCCGCCGTCGGCGAGGCCGCCAATCGTGCCAAGGCCGCCATCGAGGGTTTGATCGCCGCACGCCTCGGCGCCCTGGGCGAGCGCGCCCTCGCTGCCAGCCTGGCCCGCACGCTCGACGTCACGTTGCCCGGGCGGGGCCTCCCGCTCGGGACCTTGCACCCTCTGACGCTGGTCCGGCGCGAAATCGAGGAGATCTTTTTGGGGCTGGGGTTCGAGGTCCGCACGGGCCCTTGGATCGAGACGGAGTGGAACAACTTCGACGCGCTCAATACCCCGGCCGATCACCCCGCCCGCGACATGCAGGACACCTTCTTCGTCGAAGGGGGGCGCATTCTCCGGTCGCACACCTCTCCGGTCCAGGTGCGATCCATGCTCGCCGGGCCTCCACCCATCAAGATCATCGCACCCGGCAACGTGTTTCGCCGGGACGACGACGCCACCCACACTCCGATGTTTCCGCAGATCGAAGGCCTCTGCGTCGATCGGGACGTCTCGTTCGCCGATCTGAAGGGGACCCTGCTGCACTTCGTGAGACGGTTCTTCGGGCCCGACCTGAGCATTCGCCTGCGTCCCAGCTTTTTTCCCTTCACCGAGCCGTCGGCCGAAGTGGACGCCGGCTGTTACCTGTGTGGCGGGACCGGACGCCGCGGGGGCGCCGGTTGCCGGCTATGCAAGGGTTCGGGCTGGATCGAGATTGGCGGGTCGGGGATGGTGCATCCCAACGTGTTTCGGGCGGTGGGCTATGACCCAGGGGCCGTCCGCGGGTTTGCATTCGGGATGGGGATGTCCCGGATGGCGATGCTGAAGTACGGCGTGGACGATCTGCGCGCTTTCTACGAGAATGATATCCGTTTTCTGGACCAATTTCGGTAGCCTGGAGACGATAGTTGAAGATTTCGTTTAACTGGCTAAAGGAGCTGGTGGCCCTTCCCTCCGGGGCTGGACCGGAGGATGTCGCCCGCAGGCTCACCCTGGCTGGCCTCGAGGTCGAGTCGAT
>Ga0066788_10000089_pt1 | contig 16092 bp, 14 predicted proteins | sample OrgsoiDNA2013048_FD_70943 | JGI IMG/M metagenome (GOLD analysis project Ga0066788, IMG submission 70943) | Permafrost soil microbial communities from the Arctic, to analyse light accelerated degradation of dissolved organic matter (DOM) -... | ecosystem: Environmental > Terrestrial > Soil >... | reverse complement strand
CGCGTGGAGGTGGAGATCCCCAAGGGGGCCAGCGCCGGTCAGGTGGCGGAGATCCTCGGCAACGCCGCGCTCATCGATCGACCCTCGATCTTCCGGCTGTACGCGGGGCAGCGGGGCGTGGCCGGTCGCTTCAAGGCCGGCCGCTATACCATCTTCGCGCCTGCCACCCCCAAACAGATCCTGGAGGTGCTGGTCAAGGGCGCCGCCGACGAGCTGATCGCGGTCACCGTTCCTCCCGGCAAGAACTTGCTGGAAGTGGCCGACATCTTCGACGCGGCGGGCGTCACCGCCAAGAATGACTTCCTGGTGGCCGCCACCGATCCGGCCTTCGTGGCGCAACTCGGCCTTCCCGGCGCGACCCTCGAGGGATACCTGTACCCGGACACGTACAAGCTTCGTCCCCACACGCCCGCGGCTCGGGCCCTGGTCGCCATGGTCAGGCGTCACCGCCAGGTCTACGAGGAGCTGCGCGCCGCTCACGGAAGGGGTCTGGCCGACCTGCGCAAGACGCTGGGATGGGACGATCACAAGGTGGTGATCCTGGCCTCGATCGTCGAAAAGGAGACCGGGCAGGCGCGCGAGCGACCGCGCATTGCGCAGGTCTTCCTGAACCGGCTCCGCTTCCCCAGCTTCAAGCCCCGGTTGCTACAGACAGATCCAACCATCATCTACGGTTGCACCGTGGCCGTCCCTCGGTCAGCCGCCTGCCAGCGCTGGGATGGGCGCATCCGGCGGATCCAGCTCGACGACAAGGAAAATCGATACAGCACCTACGCGCACGAGGGCCTGCCTCCCGGTCCCATCTCGAATCCTGGCCGCGCCGCCCTCGAGGCGGTGATGGTGCCGGACGGAACCCCTTTCCTCTATTTCGTGTCGCGCAATGACGGGACCCACGTCTTCGCTCGCACCGCGGCAGAGCACGAAGCGAATGTCGTCAAGTTCCAGCGCGGGGGCAAGCCGATGGGCGAGCCGTGAGAGATCCTGGCGAGCCCGGCGCGGGGCCCCGGCCCGCCGGACGGTCAGGTGCCGTCGAGACCCCCCATGCCGTCGATGTCGGCATCGATCCTGCGGTCGTGGACCCCAGCCAGGATCTTGCCGCCATCGCGGTCACGGCGCTGGGCAAGACATTCCGTCCCCCCGCAGGCATCCGGGAGCTGCTGCGAGGCCGGCTGACGCGGGCTCCCGTGTCGGCCCTGGCGGACATATCGTTCCGCGTGGACCCCGGCGAGATCGTGTGCGTGATGGGACCGAACGGCGCTGGCAAGTCCACGCTCTTGCGAATCCTGTCGGGATTGCTGTCGCCCTCGACGGGTCAGGCCCGCGTGGCCGGGCTCGACGTCGAGAGTCACGGGTGGGACTTTCGTCGTCGGGTGGCCTTCGTCGTGGGCGATGAACGAAGCTTCCACTGGCCGCTGTCGGGGCTGCACAACCTGGAGTTTTTTGGCGCCTTGCACGGGTACACGCCAAGGGAGGCCGGGAGACGCGCCCGGCAACTCCTCGGTCGGGTCGGACTGGCCGAGGTCGCCGACCGCCCCTTCCACACCTACTCGCGCGGGATGCGACAGCGACTGGCGCTGGCCCGCGGTCTGCTCGGCGCGCCGGACGTCATCTTGCTGGACGAGCCGACCCTGGGCCTCGACCCTCTGGGGGCGCGAGATCTGCGAAACTTTCTGCGGGACGAGGTGATCCGGGGCGCCGGCCGCACGGCCCTGGTCGGGACCAACGATCCGGGCGAGGCCAAGTCGCTGAGCGATCGCATCCTGCTGCTCGACCATGGGCGATTGGTTTGCGAGACGGTGCCGGGGCGGCTGGACGCGGAGCTGGGGCTGTGACCCCCGTCGAGGTCGACCGGGCGGTCCGGCCTTCCCTGGCCTGGTTCGTGCGGGTCCTGTTCGCATTCGCGCGCCGGGAGGCGCGCACCCTGGCCGGTTATCGCGTGGCCTTCCTGGTGCGAGGCATGGCCTTCGGTCTGTCGGTCCTGGCCCTGGCCTTCATGGCCCGTCTCATCGGCGCCTCCAGCAACACCCACCTGGCCCCCTATGGTGGGGACTACCTGGCGTTCGCGGTGGTGGGCTTCGTGGTGATGGACTTTCAGCAGGTCGGGGTGTCGAACCTGTCCTTGCGGGTCAGGGCGGCCCAGGTGCAGGGCTTCCTCGAGGCGGAGATGGCCACCCCGGCTCCCGCCTGGATCGTCCTTGGGGTCGGTCCGGTCTACGAGTTTGGCCTCGCCGTTTTACGAGCGACGCTTTACGTTTCGCTGGCGATCCTGGTCTTCGGCGTCCGCTTCCCGCACGCGCGTCTGATCTCGGTCGTGGTGGGCGCTCCCTTGGTCATGAGCGCCTTCGTGGGGCTGGGGCTTCTCTCGGCGGCGTTGACCATGCTCGTGAGGCGGACCAATCCGGTGGCTGCGCTGCTGGGGAGCGCCTCGCTCTTGCTGTCAGGGGTGGCCTACCCGGTTTCGGTGCTGCCCGAGTGGTTGCGGCTCGTCGGGCGCCTGCTCCCCCTGACTCATGCGCTCGAGCTGGTGCGTGGATCGCTGCTACGCGGGGCGAGCCTGTCGGAGCTCTGGCCCTCGATCGCCATCCTGGCCGGGTTCGCGGGAATTTTGGTCCCGGCAGGTGTGGCTCTCTTCGTGTTCGCCCTGCGGCGAGCTCGCATGGACGGCTCGCTGGGGCACTACTGACGCGGCTTCGCCGCCGCAAGGGGCCTCGGAGGCCCCTGCGAGACCCCCAACGGAGTTGCTTGACGGCGCGGACGGTCCAGCAAAGCTGGACCTCCCCGTGCTTGGATTGACTACGCGGTCGATGGAGCGATGGTCTGTGGCGATGAGCCTCGGGGAAAAGCACGTCCCGGGGTTCGCGGTCGCGCGGGGTTTGGTGCGTCCGTGCTAAAATACAGAACGCCCTATCGATTGACCCATACGACCCGCGCTCACTCGCCCGAGTAAGGAGAATGCCGATGGCCCCGTCCGATTCTGTCGCTGGCAAGGTCGGCGACGTGCCGCCTTTCACCAGCAAGATTGCGGGTCTGCAGAACCTCAAGGAGTACGCCGAGCTGAACTGGTTCGGCACCTTCGAGGATTACCTGTCGCTGATCAAGAAGAACCCCTCCGTCACCCGCACCGCCTTCCAGCGTGTCTACGACATGATCCTGTCGTACGGCCAGGAGGAGTACATCGACAACAAGAAGCGGTTGATACGGTTCAACTTCTTCAAGGATGATCACCACGGAGGACGCGATGCGATCTTCGGGCTGGACATCCCCCTCATGCGTCTGGTCAGCGTCTTGCAGAGCGCGGCGCAGCGCTATGGCACCGAACGACGGGTCATCCTGCTGCACGGTCCCGTGGGCAGCTCGAAATCCACCATCGCCCGCTTGATCAAGCGCGGCCTGGAGGAGTACTCCCGCACCGCCGAGGGGGCCATGTACACCTTCGATTGGGTGCTGCCCGAGGCCTTGGCCCAGGTGGCAGGCGGGCAGCGCGAGTTCAAGTGCCCCATGCACGAGGAGCCCCTGCGGCTCATCCCGTTCGAGTGGCGTGACAAGGCTTTGGTCGAGCTCGGGGTCAATGTCCCGGGACGCCAGCACGTTCACATCGAGGGCGATCTCGATCCGGCCTGCCGCCTGATCTTCAGGGAGCTGATGCTGCATCACAAGGGCAACTGGGCTGAGGTGGTCAAGCACATCCGGGTCAGACGTCTGATTCTTTCGGAGCAGGACCGGGTGGGCGTGGGGACATTTCAGCCCAAGGACGAGAAGAACCAGGACTCCACCGAGCTGACCGGCGACATCAACTACCGCAAGATCGCCGAGTTCGGGTCGGACAGCGATCCGCGCGCCTTCAACTTCGACGGCGAGTTCAACATCGCCAACCGCGGCATCATCGAGTTCATCGAGGTGTTGAAGCTGGACGTGGCCTTCCTCTACGACCTGCTGGGCGCGTCGCAGGAGCACAAGATCAAGCCCAAGAAGTTCGCGCAGACCGACATCGACGAGGTGATCCTCGGCCATACCAACGAGGCCGAGTACAAGAAGCTGCTCTCGAACGAGTTCATGGAGGCCCTGCGGGACCGGACCGTCAAGATCGACATCCCCTACATCACCCGCATCTCGGAGGAGCGTCGCATCTACGAGAAGGACTACAACGCCGCCAAGATTCGCGGCAAGCACATCGCGCCGCACACCCTCGAGACCGCCGCCATGTGGGCGGTGCTCACGCGCCTGGAAGACCCCAAGAAGAACCAGCTCACTCTGCTGCAAAAGATGAAGCTTTACGACGGCAAGACCTTGCCGGGGTTCACGCAGGACAACATCAAGGAGCTGCGCAAGGAGGCGGTCCGGGAGGGGATGGGGGGCATCTCGCCCCGCTACATTCAGGACAAGATCTCGAACGCGCTGGTCAGCGATCGGGGCGAGGGGTGCGTGAATCCCTTCATGGTCATGAACGAGCTCGAGTCGGGGCTGCGCCACCACTCGCTGATCACCAACGACGATCAGCGCCGCCACTATTCGATGTTGCTGGGGATGGTCAAGCAAGAATACGAGGACATGGTCAAGAACGAGGTGCAGCGGGCCATCAGCGCCGACGAGGAGGCCATCGCCAAGCTATGCGCGAACTACATCGACAACATCAAGGCCTACACCCAGAAGGAGCGGGTCAAGAACAAGTACACCGGTCAGGATGAGGAACCCGACGAGAGGCTGATGCGATCGATCGAGGAGAAGATCGACATCCCGGACTCTCGCAAGGACGACTTCCGGCGCGAGATCATGAACTACATCGGTGCGCTGGCGGTGGAAGGGCGCCAGTTCGACTTCCGCACCAACGAGCGGCTGCAAAAGGCCCTGGAGCTGAAGCTGTTCGAGGATCAAAAGGATTCGATCAAGCTCACCAGCCTGGTCTCGGCGGTGGTCGACCGCGATACCCAGGAGAAGATCGACGTGGTGAAGAACCGGATGATTCGCAACTATGGGTATTGCGAGATCTGCTCGACCGATGTGCTGAACTTCGTGGCCAGCATCTTCGCCCGGGGAGACGTGAAGGACTAGGGCGGGTGCCCCGGGCCCGCCCGAGAGGATCGAACAGGGCAGGACAGCACAGGACAGGACAGACAATTTGACGGAAGCGGTGTTCATGGAAGTTGGGAGTGCCTCGGTTACTATCGAGATGAACGGAACGGCTGCCGAGTTGCTGGTCAAGCTGATGGCGGAGCTGAAGACCACCGACCCCATGGCGGTGCTGTCGCGGGCGCTGGGAATGCTGGAGCAGGGCCTATCCGCTCGCCGTCAGGGACGTCGGCTGGGGATTTACGATGCCGAGACCCAAAGATTCATGGATCTGGTGATCTGACGTGGCGCTGAGGATCGATCCGGATCACGGTCGTTTCCGCGACATCGTGCGCGGAAAGATCAAGCAAGACCTGCGCAAGTACGTCTCGCAAGGCGAGCTGATCGGTCGGAAGGGGAAGGATCTCGTCTCCATCCCGCTGCCGCAGATTAACCCGCCGCGGTTTCGGTTCGGCAGCAAGAGTAGCGGCGGGGTGGGGCAGGGCGAGGGGGACGTGGGCGACAGCCTGGGGAAGGGCGATCCCAACGCCGACGGCAGCGGCAAGGCGGGCGACAAGGCGGGCGAGCACGCCATCGAGGTGGAGCTTTCGCTCGACGAGCTGGCCCAGATCATGGGCGAGGAGCTGAAGCTTCCGCGCATCGAGCCCAAGGGCAAGGAGCGCATCATCAGCCAGAAGGATCGCTACGTGGGGATCCGGCGCACGGGGCCCGAATCGCTGCGCCACTTCAAGCGGACGTTCCGTCAGGCCCTGCGCCGGCAGATGATGACGGGGACCTATGACCCCCTTCATCCCATGATCGTACCGGTGAGAGAGGACCGCCGGTACCGTTCCTGGCGCACCACGCCCCTGCCCCAGTCCAGCGCGCTCATGATCTTCATCATGGACGTGTCCGGATCGATGGGCGATGAACAGAAGGAGATCGTCCGCATCGAGTCCTTCTGGATCGACACCTGGCTGCGCTCGCAGTACAAGGGCCTGGAGTCGCGTTACATCATCCACGACGCGGTGGCCAAGGAGGTCGATCGAGACACCTTCTTTCGAACCCGCGAGTCGGGCGGGACCATGATCTCGAGCGCCTACAAGCTGTGCGCCAAGCTGATCGCGGACGAGTTCCCGCCCTCCGAGTGGAACATCTATCCCTTTCACTTCTCCGATGGGGACAACTGGTCGGTCGACGACACGGTCCAGTGCATCGAGATCCTGCGCACCCAGATCCTGCCGCGTGTGAACCAGTTCTGCTATGGGCAGGTGGAGAGTCCCTACGGATCGGGCCAGTTCATCAAGGATCTGACCGAGCACTTCGATGAGGACGATCGGGTGGTGGTCTCCGAGATCAAGGGCAAGGACGCCATCATGGACTCCATCCGGGACTTCCTGGGAAAGGGGAAGTAGATCACCTTGGCGCAGCTTCCCCCGTATCTGCAGGACATCCAGCGGGAGATCGAGGGCTACGGCCGCGGGTACGGGCTCGATTTCTGGGACGTGCAGTTCGAGATCCTCGACTACAAGCGCATGCAGGAGGTGGCGGCCTACAGCGGCTTTCCGGTCCGCTACCCTCACTGGCGATTCGGGATGGAGTTCGAGCACCTCACGAAGAGCCACATCTACGGCCTCTCCAAGATCTACGAGATGGTCATCAACAACAACCCGGCCTATGCCTACCTCCTGGAGGGGAACTCGCTCGTCGATCAGAAGATGGTGATCGCGCACGTGCTGGGGCACGTGGACTTCTTCAAGAACAACTACTTCTTCTCCAAGACCAACCGGCGGATGATCGACGGGATGGCCAACCACGCCACCCGGGTGCGCCGGCACATGGAGCGGCTGGGTGTGGAGAAGGTCGAGACCTTCATCGATTCCTGCCTGTGTCTGGAGAACCTGATCGATCCCATGTCGCCGTTCATCGTGCGCAAGTCCGCCGAGTTGCCCAAGGACGTCGAGCCCCGCGAGACCCCCGAGATCCCGCGGTTGCGGGCCAAGTCTTACATGGACAGCTTCATCAACCCGCCCGAGTACATCGAGGCGCAGCGCCGGAAGCTCGATCGCGAGCGGGATAAGCCACGCCGCAATCCGGCCGAGCCTGAGCGGGACGTGTTGCTTTTCCTGCTCAAGAACGCGCCACTCGAGCCGTGGGAGCTGGACGTGCTCGAGATCGTGCGCGACGAGGCCTATTACTTTGCTCCCCAGCGTCAGACCAAGATCATGAACGAGGGCTGGGCCTCCTACTGGCACGCCAAGATCATGACCCAGCGGGCGCTCAAGGCCTCGGAGATCATCGACTACGCCGACCACAACGCGGGCGTCCTGGCCACCGCCCCCGGCCAGTGGAACCCGTACAAGGTCGGCATCGAGCTGTTCCGGCACATCGAGGAGCGGTGGGACAAGGGCCGATTCGGCCGGGAGTGGAACGAGTGCCAGAACAGCGACGAGCGGAGGGTCTGGGATAAGCGCCTGGGGCTGGGGCGCAAGAAGATCTTCGAGGTGCGGCGGTTGTACAACGATGTCACCTTCATCGACGAGTTCTTCACCGAGGAGTTCTGTCAGGAGAAGAAGTTCTTCTCGTTCGCGATGAACGAGCGCACCGGGAACTACGAGATAGATTCTCGCGAGTTCCACCAGGTGAAGCACAAGATCCTGTATCAGCTCACCAACTTCGGCGAGCCCTTCATCCTGGTCGAGGACGGCAACCACGACAATCGCGGCGAGCTCTTGCTGCGGCACCGTCATGAAGGCGTCGACCTGCAGGCCGATCACGCTCGCGCCACCCTGGTGGCGTTGCACCGGGTCTGGCGCCGTCCCGTGAACCTGCTGAGCGTCTTCGACTCGAAGCCCAAGGCCCTCCGCTACGACGGCAAAGACCACACCGAGAAACCGGCCACGTAGCCCTGGTGGCGGGGGCGTTCAGTCAGGAGGCGTCGGGCCTCGGGCCTCGGACTTCCGGGGGAACGGTCGCGCGCGCGGCCGATTGAGCACGCATGAATACGAGGTTCGCTCGATCGGTTTGGCGGTGCGCCTCAGCTCGCGGGAGGCCCGAGGCCTCCTGAGTCCGGGTCCGATGTCCGATGCCCGAGGCCTGAGGCCTCCTGACCGAACGGCATTTGCACCGGGCACAGGGGGCCCCGGTTCCGTCAGTTGTCGTTGGAGACGTGGATGCAGATGCAGGTGACGTTGTCTTCGCCGCCCCGATCGTTGGCCATGTCGATGAGCATCCGGGGCGCGTCGCGATAGAACTGGGTGGTCAGGACCTGTCGAATCTCGTCCAGCGAGAGGTAGTTCGACAGGCCGTCGGAGCAGAGCAGGTAGCAATCCCCCGCCTGGATCATCAGATCCTGCATGTCTGGTCGGACCGACGGCTCGAAGCCAACCGAACGGGTGATGATGTTCCGGAAACGTGATTCCTTGGCCTCCTCGGCGGACAGCAGCCCGGCCCGGACCTGCTCCTGGATCCAGGAATGATCGTCGGTGAGCTGGCGAACCTTGCCGTCGCGGTAAAGGTAAGCCCGCGAATCCCCCACGTGACCAAGGTGGGCCTTCCGGCCGCCAAACAGAAGGGCCGTCAGCGTGGTGCCCATCCCGGACACCGCGGGGTCGGCCAGGGCATTCTCGTAGATGGCGCGGTCCGCCCCGATCACCGCTCCCCTCAACAGGCTTCCCAGCGAGAGGGAGGCCGAGTCGACCGTCAGGGATGGGGTCACGGCGTCGGAGTCGGAGTCGCCCGTCGACGCCCGGGGGGACGGGAGCGGGGCGCTCAGCGCCCGCTCGATGAGATCGATGGCCATCCGGCTGGCGCGCTCGCCGCCCAGGTGCCCGCCCATTCCATCCGCCACCGCGTAAAGGGAGAGGGCATCGTTGCAAAGAAAGCTGTCTTCGTTGTGGTCGCGCTTTCGCCCTACGTCCGACGCGCCCCAGCCGCGGATCCGCATCTCAAAAGGAGGTGCCCGCGCCTGCGGGCGTGCTCGCGGGCTTCGAGCCGGCGGCCGGTGCGCCCGCAGGTTGTGGTATCGACGGCTTGGGGAGCCGCTTGTCCATGATGGTGAAGGTGATGCGCCCCCCGCCCGGCCCCGCTGCGACTGGCACCAGCCGATCCGACTCGACACCCTTGCGGACGATCACGTCACGAATCAGCTCGGCCCGTCGCTGCGCCTCCTGGGCGGAGATCCCGTCGGCATGCACCTCGATGCGAACCTTCCTCAGCTCGGGGTGCCCCTTCATGACCAGCGCCACCAGGACCACAGTCTTGGCCGAGCTGTCCCTCAATTCACTCTTGTCACTCTTGCCGCTTCGGTTGAAGAAGACCAACCGCTCCGACACGTCTATGGAGTCGTCGCGCAGCCTGACGATCTCGGGCCCCGGGTCTGGGCAGCCGTCGTCGTCGAGGTGGCCGTTCAGCGTCTCGGGCTGATTGGGGCACTTGTCCTCGGCATCGGGAAAGCCGTCCTTGTCATTGTCTGGATCCGGACAGCCGTCCTCGTCCTCGAATCCGTCGGCGTCCTCGGCTTCGTTAGGGCAGTTGTCGAAGCCATCCGGGATGCCGTCACCGTCGTTGTCGGGATCGGGGCAACCGTCCTCATCCTGGAACCCATCCCGGTCCTCTGGCTCGTCGGGACATTTATCGACGGTGTCGTTGATGCCGTCACCGTCGGAGTCCTCGGCGGTGGAGGGGCAGCCGTCCGTGGGGCGCTTGCCCAGGCCATCCTCCGCGGCGTTGGGGCACGGATCATTCAGATCCGGAATGCCGTCCTTGTCGTTGTCGAGCTCCGGGCATCCATCGGCATCCTCGAATCCATCGAGATCCTCGGGATCGTTCGGGCACCGATCGAGCGCATCGGGGATGCCATCGCCGTCGTTGTCCGGGTCCGGGCAGCCGTCCTGGTCCTTGTAGCCGTCGCGGTCCTCGGGCTGGTCGGGACAGAGATCCTCCGAATCGTAGACGCCGTCATGATCCGCGTCTCGAAAGTCGGGAACGAAGACCGCGCCCAGGAAGACCCGCGCGGCCGGTGCGCCGATCCCCTTGCCCAGCCCGGCGCCGAGGCCGCCCGTCAGGGCGAGCATGCCGGTGGGATAGACCCGCGCGGCCACGTCGGCTTCGACGGGATTCTCGTCCCACCAGCGCTCGGAAAAATCGGTCAGGCCACTGCGCCCCACCACCTCACCGAGGACCTCGAACCCCTTGAGGACCTGGAGCTGGGCGCCGCCGCCGTAGAGCAATTGGCTGCCCACCTTCGCATCGAGTGTGGTCACCGACTGGCGCAGCAGCACGCCCACCTGTCCTCCCAGCCGGAACTGACCCAGCTGCAAGGAGGCCAGCGCCTTGGCCCGGCCCGTCACCCCGTTGTTCCTCAGGTAAGAATCCGCGCGTCCCGTGGGGAGGCTGCCGCCGAGCAGGCCGGCCAGCACCAGTTGATCGTCGTCGCCGAAGGACGCGATTTGACCCTTGCCTTCGATCCGCAGATCGCCGAGGCCGGTGACCGCCAGATTGTCCCCGGTGGCCAGCCCCATGGTCGAGTTGACGACGTCGCCGGTCAGGCGCCAGGTCACGGGCAGCGAGACTCCCAGCTGAAAGCGGTCGAGGAGGCCGACCGCGACCTGAAACTCGGTCTTGTACTGGTTCTCGACCAGGTTGGCGGTCTGGAGCGCCGTCCCCGAGTTCCCGTCGCTCGACTTAACCCGGTAGGCATTGGCCTGGTAGTCGAAGATCAGGCCGAACGTGAATCGCTGGTGAGCCGGTACGTCCGGCGCGTCGAGGGTGAGGAAGTTTCGCGGCCCGATGGCCGGCTGAAACAGGTCCGCCTCGAATCTCCGATCGGGGGTCGGCTCCGCGATCTGGGCCGAGGCCGGAGACCGCGCGACAAGAGAACCGAGTAAGCTAAGAGCTAGCAGTGGCAGGCGGTAATGGTGTCTCATCCGATGCCGCAGAATAGCCCCGAGTCCGAGGACAAGTCCATTCCCGCGGGCACCGGGGCGGCCGCCCGACTCGGAGGGTGGGGAGGTGCCTGCACGGCTGCGGTTCTGGCACGTCAGTTCTTGACGTTGAACGTGAACCGGTAAGGTTGTAGACGGAAGGGGATCGGGCGTCCGCCGGCACGGCGCGCTGGCGAGAACACGAACTTCTTCATGGCCCCGACCGCCGCCTCGTCAAACTGGTGCCCCGCCCGGCGCAGCACCCGCACCCCGACCACTTTGCCCATCTCGTCGATGTCCACGCTCAGCTCTACCTGACCCTCGATTCCCAGGCGCCGCGCCTCGGCCGGGTAGACGTCGTCGCTGTTCACCTCGTTCAGCACGGATGGTAACGTGGCGGCGTCTACCTCCGAGGCGGGGGCGAAGGGCTGCGCTCCCTGGGGCGATCCGACCGCGGGCGCCAGGGGCCCGGCTGACGACCCCAGCTTGCCGAGCTTGCCGAGGCTCCCGAGGCTCCCGAGCTCGGCGGAGATCGTGTTTCCGACCGGCACGGAGGCGGCCGGCTCGCCCGACACCACGGACGTCATCGTGACGCCAAGGATGGGCGGCCCGTCTCGCTTGGCTTCCGGGGCCGCCTCCTGATCGGGCCCGGGGGACGTGTTTTCAGCCCGCGGACCCTCGGCGGGTGTGGGTGGTGCCTCCCGGGCCGCCGTCACCTGGCGCGGGGCCACCAGCTTGCTCGCCAACCTTGCCATCACAGGCCGTGTTTCGGGTGACGAAGGCACCGCGGCCGACACGGCCAGTGCCGGTGGCGGTTCCCGCGTGGTCGGCGAATTGACCTCGACCTCGACCTCGACCTCGACCGAGGCCCGAGCGGTCGGGCGCCACCGGTCGTCGGCGTCCACCCGATGGACGCGCAAGCGGAGAACCAAGACCGCCGCCAGGACGTGAATCGCGAGCGCAATCCCCAGCGCGGCCACCGACGGCAACGCGCCGTGCTTGCCGCCGTGCTTGCGCCGCGTGCCGAAGGTGAGGGAGTTTCCGATGGCGTCGGCCGTCACCCGGGTATCATCTGGCGCGGGTGGCTCCATCGGGATCGACGTTGATGGCGAACCTGCGCACACCCGCTCGCTTCACGAGATCGATGAGATGAACCACATCGCCATGGGGCACCACGCGATCCGCGGCGATCACGGCCTGCAGCTCGGGATTGGTTGGCAAGGTCTGCGCGATGTGCCGGGTGACCGCCTGATCGTCGCTCTTCTGCCCGTTGAGGTAGAGGGTTCCGGCCTTGTCCAGCGTGAGGGCCAGGGTCGTCCTGGTCTGATCGGAGCCGGAGGCCGCCTTTGGTAGCTCCACCTTGATCCCGGAGCTCACGATGACGGTCGCCGTCACCATGAAGATGATCAGCAGGACCAAGGTGATGTCGACCAGCGGCGTGACGTTGATGCCAGAGATGGTCTGCGACCCGAGATCGTCCTCGCCGGACCCGAAGTTTTGCGGTGCACCGGTCAAGGGGTTCTATCCCGTGCCCTGGCCGCCGGCCTTGGCCGGGCCGGCCGTGGCGGCCGGGCCGATCCCGACGGCACCGACTCCTGCCCCGGCCGTGCTGACGGCCACCGGGACCGAGGCCACCGGCGCTGCCGTCAGCATCGGCGTCGGCGTCGACATGGCCACCATCACCAGGTTTGCTATCGAGTCCACCCGTCCGAGAATCCTCCGGATTCTCCCCTGAAAGGCGTTGAAGGCGATCACGGCTGGGATCGCGACCAGCAGCCCGAGCGCCGTGGCGACCAGCGCCTCGGCGATGCCGGTCATGACGACGGCGATCCCACCGCTTTGGTTGTGGGCCAGATCGGCGAACGCCCGGATGATGCCCAGGACGGTGCCAAACAGCCCGATGAAGGGGGCATTGTTTCCCAGGGTGCCGAGGATGCCCAGGTTCCGCTCCAGATCCATCCGCAGGCGCGCACGGGCGCCCGCCATCGCGGCCGAGACGGCCATCGGGCCTCGATCGAAGTGCTCGATACCCGAGAGCACGACCTCTGATTCCGGCGACCGCACCGACCCGAGGACGAGTCGAGCGCCGGCCAGATCACCCGCCGAGAGGCGATCGAAGAGCTGGCGGCCGAGCGTCTCCATGTCGATCGAGCGCCCCGACATCCGGAGGGCGCGTTCCACCATGACGGCCACCGACACCACCGACAGAGCGATGAGAATCCAGAACACCCAGTCCGCTCCGACCATGGTCAACCCGAGCAGACGTTCCGCGAGCCGCATCGATCCCATTCCTAACCCAGTTGCGTCGGCCAATCGAGCCTAAAGGGGCGTCGCCACGTGCGGCGCATCCACGGTCACGCCGAGCGCCTCAATGAGAACGGTGGCGTAAGTTCCGGCCGGAAGCTGAAAGTGCAAGCGCACGGCTTCCGGGTGGTCGGGGACCAACGTGGCGGCCGCCGGCTGCAGGACCACCTCGACCAGCAAGGGTCGGCGCGTGCCCGGCAGGTCGCGACCGAACGCCGACAGCTCCTGTCGAGAAGCTCCCACCGCAAGCAAGGCCTGATCCTCGATCTCGCGGGCTCGACTCCCGGCAGGTGGCTCGCGCGCCCAGCCACCCGGCATGGGGCCGGTCACCACCAGCTCGCCCGCGTCGAGGCGCCGCTGGTCGGTCGATGGGTCCTCGGTGACGAAGACGCCGCCGGTCTCGACCTTTTGCAGGACGTCACCCGTGAGCACCGTCCGCAAGAGGCCGGCCGCTTCGCGCAGCTCGAGGACCTGATTGAATACGGCCGACTGCAGCGCCGAGAGCATCAGGCGCCGGCGCCGGTGGTCCCGCTCTCGATCTTGACCCCGCAGGATGGCCAGGCCGCGCCCGGAATTGTCGGCGTGGCTTCCAAAGCGCTGATTGCCGTAGCGGTTGGGCAAACCCTCCGAAGCGAGCCGCGCCAGGCCCTCCACCAGTCGCACGCGGTCGCCGTCACCGAGGAGCTCGGTGACGACGACCTCGAACCGGTTGCCGCGCAAGTGTCCGACCCTCAGCTTGTTTCCATGACGGGCGGCGCCGAGCACGAACAGCTGATCATCGCCAGCCTCCCGGGCCAGCTCGGGTGAAATTCGCGGCAGGCTCAGCCACTGGCGCGTCGTGGCGTGCCGGTCCTTCATGCCCGCGTATCCGATCTCCCGCGCCTCGATCCCGAGGCGCCGACCCAACCGGTTGACCGCGTCGAATGTCGTCAGCGATCGCTTCTCGATCCAGATGAACGTGTGCTCGCCCGTGCCGGATGGCTGGTAGGCCGGGATCTCCTCGACCAGGAAGGTCTCGGGGGAAGGGGTGAACCTGGGCACGACGGCAGCAGGGCAGATGCTCAGCGCGTCTTGAGGAAGTGGGGAGCGGTGTCGGCTTCGTCGTCCCTTCTGGTGCCGACCCCAGGCATCGGGCTCGTGATCGCGCTCGCCATCTGACTCACCATGGCGATGTACATCGCGGCGAATCGGTTGGTGGGCTCGATGCCGAGGATCTGCTGCCACTCCGACAGGGCCTCGGACCGACGTCCCATCGTGAAATAGGTCAGGCCCAGGTTGATACGGGCCGCCAGATACTTCGGGTTGTCGCGCCGGACCCTCTCGAACTCGCGGGCCGCCGCCACCAGGCTCCCCATCTCGCGCAGCGTCGATCCGAGGCGGGTCCGGATGTCGTGGAAGGTCGGGCACAACGACAGCGCCTTCTCGTACTCCCGGACCGCGTCCACGTACTGCCCTACCTCGTGATACGCGCCGCCCATCTCGGCATGCATGTTGGCGAGCTTGCCGCGGGCGAAGGGATCGAGCTGTCTCGGCGCGCCCTTCGAGAGCATCATGGCCCGCGCGTAGATGTCCTTGGCCTCCTTGTACTTCCCGAGATCGTTATAAGTTACCGCCAGGTTCAGGGCCGCCTCGGTATAGCCGGGATTGATGACCAGCGCCTTCCGGAACATTGCCTCGGCGTCGGGAAGCCGACCCTGCTGGTGATAGACCACGCCCAGCATGTCGTAAACGTCCGCGAACTCGATGTTGGCTTCCGCGATCTCGGCCAGAAACGGCTCGGCCTTGCCATACTCCCGGGCCTGGTAGTGGTCGCGCCCTCGCGTCAGGTTCTCTCGGGTACGCTCATCCATGAGCCGGTCCGGCGGACTCCGAGGGATGGTCTCCGTAACGTTTTCGAATAAACTCGAGATAGAGCTCCGAGCGTCGCGCCTGTTCGGCCTCGCCGAATTCACGCACGACGCGCTCGAAGGTGTCGCGGGCTCGGGCTGGCTCACCCATGTGCAGGTAGGTCTGCCCGAGGGTCATCAGCAGCTCGGCCTCGCGACCGGAGCCGGGGTAGCGGCGAATCGCACCCTCGATGCGCATGGCGGCAGCCTTCGGGTAGTCGCGATCCAGGTAGAACCGCGCCACATAGACCTCGTGATCGACCAGCCGCTTGAGGGCCTCGCGGCGAAGCGGTTGCGCTTGCTTGACATACGGTGAATCGGGATACCTCTTGACGAAATCGTCCATCTCGCGAAGCGCGTCGCCCACCGCCGACTGATCCTTTTCGTAAGACGGGGGCAGCAACCACACGTCCTCGGGCATGTCCTTGTAGGCGCATTCACCGACCTTGAAGGCGGCGTAGCCGTCGGTTACCTTCTCGTTGGTGGGGTGCAGGCGGGTGAACTGCTTGTAGCTGTCGGCGGCCTCCGTATAGTTGCCGCGGGCGAACTGGGTGTCGGCGATGGCCAGCTCGGCCAGGACCGCGTACTTCGAGAACGGGGACTTCGACCGTACGAACTGAAAGTACTTCTGTGCCTCGGGATAGTTCTCGTCCTTCAGCTCCGCCAGACCCTTCTCGTAGTTCTGCTTGGCCGTCGACGAGTAGTTGACGGGCCTGCTGGCGTCATCCGACGTGGCGCAGCCGGCATTGGACGACGTGACCGCCGACGCGACACCCAGGGCGGTCGCCACGGCCGAGAGCCGGACAATCCGGCGGCACGTGTCTGACAGCTGTTGGAACATAGGGGAAATATGGTACGTAAGCGGCACTCTGTCGTCCAAGGGTTTGATCGGGGGTGCGCCTGGCGTCCCGTTTTCACGGCTTCAATCGCCG
>Ga0066788_10000088_pt1 | contig 16162 bp, 16 predicted proteins | sample OrgsoiDNA2013048_FD_70943 | JGI IMG/M metagenome (GOLD analysis project Ga0066788, IMG submission 70943) | Permafrost soil microbial communities from the Arctic, to analyse light accelerated degradation of dissolved organic matter (DOM) -... | ecosystem: Environmental > Terrestrial > Soil >... | reverse complement strand
CAGCGGGCCGACAAGTCCGTCAGCGGGCGGGAAAGTCGGGTCGAGGACCCGAGTTGCTCGCCTGGCTAGGACCCCCTGGGTCGACGGAAGGCTTTGCCGACGATGACATTCACTCTCTCCGCTGAACATGGCTGCCCATGCGTGGTTCTCGTCAGCGCAGTCCGAAAGGTTGCGCGTCGCCGGCAACTCTTGTCGAAGGTGGCCGAATACCTCCTCAGCAGGTCGGGAAGTGCCGACTCGCGCCGAGTTGCTCGACCTGACCAACACGAATCGCGACCGTCGATGGACGACGGTCCGCGCTGCTCATTGATCATCCTGTTGACGCGAGAGGTGTACCCGATGCCATTGACGCGTGCGCAAGTTGCTCTGATGGCCGAGAAGGCGCGGCGAATGCCCCCGGCGCCGTTAGCCGAGGCGAACGTCACCAAGCAGGAGGCCGTGAGGTTGCTCGCGCCGGAGTGTCGCCGCCGGAGATCGCGGGACTCCAGCGCAAGGGCTACAAGTTGGAGCAGATCGTCGCGGGCTTCAGAGGCGACGGCCTCGATCTGTCGACCGCCACGATGAAGAGCTACCTGTCGCGAGCGAAGGCATCGAGGGGCCGTCGCCGTGGTGCGCCAACGCAGACGACGGTACCGACGAAAGGGGCAGCGCCGTTGACGAAGAGGGAGACGCCACCCTCGGCCGAGCGGAAGACACCTCCGTTGACTGACACGGAGACGCCACCGTCGACGAAGGCGGACACGCCCGCCAAGAGCGGCAAGAACGCATTCCTGGTGAAGGACAAGGACAGCTACTAACGCGGAGGAGAGACCCATGACCAGACCAATCTTTCTCATCGGCGGCGGCAAGGGCGGCGTCGGTAAGTCACTTTTGTCGATGACGGTCGTCGACTTCCTGAGTTGCACGGAGCGGGCACCATTCCTCGTCGAAACGGACACGTCGGTCCCGGACGTCTTCAAGACGTACCAGGCCGAGACGGGCGGCGAGCTCGTCAACCTGGACGAGCGCGAGGGATGAATCGAGCTCGTGAACCTGGTCGCGGGCAAGCCCGAGAGCACCTTCGTGGTCAACACCGGGGCGCGCAACCAGACGGGAATCAGCAACTTCGGCAAGACGCTCAGCAGGGCGCTTCCGCTCCTCAAGCGGAAGCTTGTCGTCTTCTGGCTGATTGACCGCAAGCGGGAGAGCCTGGAGCTGCTGTCGGACTTCCTCGAGGCCATCCCGGATGCCGAGATGCATGTCGTACGAAACATGTACCTCGGCACCGAGAAGAAGTTCGAGCTGTACAACGGCTCGAAGATGCGGGCGTCCATCGAGAAGAATGGCGGCCGCTCGCTGAACTTCCCAGAGATCGCGGATCGAGTCACGGACGCCATGAACAAGGGCCGGTTGACGATCGCGAAGGCGATCGGCGAGCTCTCGTTCGGCGACCGCATGGAGCTGGAGCGGTGGAGGGACGAGTGCAAGACGATGTTGTCCGAGGTCGTCGATGGGTGACCTCGACGATAGCTTCACGCAGCTTCTCGGGCGCCAGCCCACCGACAAGGACAAGCAGAACCTCTACCGCGCGCGCGACGTCTTGAATCTCAAACCCACGGACGCGGTGTGGCGCTTGTTGATGGTGCTGGAGCACTACGAGACGCTTTACGAGCAGATTCCAGCACGCATCGCGCTCGCGGCGCGTGACGTGACCAAGACCGTTCGCGAGGCGGCCGAGGCGGAGGCCAAGGCGGCGCAGGAAGAGACGAAGAAGGCCCTGAGCCAAGCGGTCCACCAAGCAGCTATAAAATCCGCGGAGAATGTCGCCGGCGCCCAGATCGTGAAATGGGTCGGAATAGCCGCCGGCGTTATCTGTGTGGCGCTGGTCCTGGTGGGGTGGAGTGCGTTCGATCACGGCCAGGAGAAAGGCAAGGCGGTGGGGGAGAACTCGGCCGACAAAAAGTGCGCAGCGCTTGTGGCAGCGTCGTCTTGGGCGAACACGCCCGAAGGACACCTCGCGTACGGGTTGGCGAAGGCGGGCGGCCTCGGTGAAGTCGCGAGATGCTCGGGTCGCGGCATGGTTCCTCGGGATGGATGGTGCACGGTGCAAACAGAGCGGGGAAAGTCCCTGGCACGATGGCCCTTGCCTCCTACCGGAACAATGAGCATGGGGGCAAACCCATGAGTCATGCCGATGAATCGGTCGACGAGGAGCCCACCACGCTGGTATTCCAGCGATCGGGTCCCAGTGCCCGCAGACCGCTCCTTCGCGACGGGGGGAAGGAACGGACTGTGGAATCCGACTGACGTAGCCACTTTTCTCCAGGTCAGTCGATCTTGGGTCTACCAGAAGGCGGAGGCCGGCCTGTTGCCGGTGATCCGACTACCCGGTAGCTCGCTCCTGCGATTCGAGCCCGAGGCGATCGGAGCCTTCGCCAGGGGTGAATGGATGCCGGCGAAGATCCCAGGCCTTCACGCGGTCAAACGACGGAAGTAATCTCCACGGAAGGACAACGACAATGGCCGAACCGTTCAGCAAGGCCGGAAAATGGTACAGCGCTTTCAAAGACCGGCGCGGTCGCTGGCGCTATCTCGTTCTCAAGGCGACGACGAAGACCGAAGCTCGTCGCCAGAACGCCGAGCTCGAGCTTCGCGAGGACAGGATTCGGAAGGGTCTGGAGCACGCGCCCCTCGAGAATGTCGACGCCACCTTCGGCGACCTCCTCAACTGGTGGATGGATCACAGGCTGCGGAAGACGCGAGCTTACTCTCGCTGCGCGGGCACGGTACGTCGACACCTGCTTCCATCAAGACTGGCGCGCTACGCGCCGGAAGAGGTCACGCCCGGCAAGGTGGACGACCTTCTGTGCGAGAAGGAAGGCGAGATCAGCGCTTCCAGCGTGAATCACCTGCAGGCGTACATCCGAACTGCCTTCAATGCCGCCCGCACAGCTGAACGGTTCCACGGTCCGAACCCGGTCACCCGCGACGTGAAGAAGCGAAAGGTCCCGAAGCGCAAACCGCTCTACCTGCAGCCGGAATGGATTTCGCCAGTCCTCGATGCCATGCCTGAACGCTGGCGGGGTGTCTTCGCGACCGGCATCTACGCAGGCCTCCGGAAAGGTGAGATTGTCGCCCTCAAAAAAATCGATGTCGATCTCGATGCGGGCCTGCTATTCGTACGGCGCTCGAACGGGGCCGACATCACGAAGGGCGGTCACGAGGACGGCATCCCGATTGCCCAAGAACTGCGACCCTACCTGCGCGAGGCGATCGACACCTCCCCGAGCGAATGGCTGTTTCCGCTCCCCGACGGCGGACGCCACCTCGAAGGTGTCGATCTCGTCTCGATTCTCCGCACGGCGCTCCGCAAAGCCCAGATCGTCACGGGGTACGTACACAAGTGCCGCCGCCAAGGCTGCGGTCACTCTGAGGAGGCTGTCGACGGCAACCTGCGCCGCTGCCCCAAGTGCCAGATGAAGCTCTGGCCCGTGGGGAAGGTTATCCCGATCCGATTCCACGACACGCGCCACACCACTGCGTCGCTGCTGATGATGTTCGGCGCGAACCCGGCGGCCGTGCAACGAATCCTCCGGCACTCGGACATTCGCGTGACCATGGACGTCTACGGACACCTCGCGCCCGGATACTTGCGAACCGAGATCGATCGGCTCTCGTTTCGCCCAAAATCCAACGGATTTACTTCACCGGTACTTCAAGGCTCGCCCGACGGCGATCCAGGCTCGCCGGCACCCACGGCGCCAGCCAATGATTCCAGTGAGTTAAGCTGGTCGGGGCGAGAGGATTCGAACCTCCGACATCCTGCTCCCAAAGCAGGCGCGCTACCAGGCTGCGCTACGCCCCGAAGGTCGCGAATACTATCACGGCCGCGGCGGACCGGGGCGGGAGCCAGGTTCGGCAGGTCTGGGAGGTTCGGCAGGTCCGGACGGCGCGGAGCTGGCGACGAGCTCGCTGGCCTCCCGGAACATGGAGGCGAGCGCGCGGACCAGGGATTGAAAAGCCATCCCGCGATGCGAGAGTCGGTTCTTCTCATCGAGGTCCAGCTCGGCCATGGTGCGCGCCATCGAGGACACGAGGAAGATGGGATCGTATCCGAACCCCAGCTCTCCCCTGGGTGCGCGGATGATTTGCCCCTCGCAGGCTCCGGTCCGCACGAGCTCCAGACCGCGCGCCGGATCGACGAAGGCGGCCACGCACCTGAAGCGCGCTCCGCGCCTCCCGGTCGGGACGTCGCGCAGGGCCTCCAGCAGCTTGGCGTTGTTGCGACCATCGTCGCAGGGCTCTCCCGCGTAGCGTGCGGACCAAACACCGGGGGCGCCGCCCAGGGCATCCACTTCCAGGCCTGAATCGTCCGCCAGCGCCGGCAAGCCGGTCGCAGCGGCCGCTTGACGAGCCTTGGCCAGGGCGTTTCCTTCGAAGGTCGGCTGGTCCTCGATCAACGCCGCGCCCGGGGCGATCTCGTCGATGGTCACGAGCTCGAGCTCGAGGGCTGCCGCCGCCGCCGGCTCCTTCTCGAGCAGGCGCAGGATCTCTCTGAGCTTGCCGCGGTTGCGCGTGGCCACCACGACTGTCCTGCGGCGGTCGCCCGACGTTCCGCCTCGCTTTGTTTCATCATCAGCGATCGACGGCGCGTCGGTCATTTCTTCGCGCTCGGGCGAGCCGTCGCCCCGTCGGCCCCCGCCACCCCAACCCCGACCCCCGCCCCCGCTCCCGCCCCCGCTCCCGCGGCGTCGAGGGCATCCCGTTGTAACGTGAACAAGGTCTTGGTCCCGGCACTGGCCAGGATCACAAGACGGCCGTAGTCGTCGCCCGAGAAGCTGCCCTTCTCTGCGGTGCCCTGGATCTCGACGAAGTTCCCGGCATCGGTCATGACGAAGTTGAAATCGACCTCGGCCGCAGAATCCTCGGCATAGGGCAGGTCCAGGCGCGGCTCGCCGTCGACGATGCCTGCCGAAATCGCAGCCACCGCCAGCTTGATGGGGTCCTTCGCGATCTTGCCCGCTCTCAACAAGCGCCGAGCCGCCAGGGCCAGAGCGACCCAGCCGCCGGTGACAGCGGCGGTGCGGGTGCCGCCGTCGGCCTGGATCACGTCACAATCCACCGTGATCTGCCGCGGCCCCAGGAGACGGGTGTCCACCGCAGCCCTGAGAGCCCGGCCGATGAGACGCTGAATCTCCTGGCCGCGGCCGCCGGTATTCCTACCGGAGCGGGTATGTGTCGACCGCGGCAGCATGCCATATTCCGCGGTGATCCAGCCCTTCCCTTGACCCTCCAGAAATGGTGGGACCTTGTCCTCCACCGAGGCCGTGCAAATTAGGCGTGTGGAACCGCACTCGATCAGCACCGAACCTTCGGCATACAGGTTATAGTCGGGGGTGATACGAACTGGGCGGAGCTCATCGGGTCGGCGACCATCTGCACGCATGTGATGAAGAATCTACACCAGCCCACTGCCGAACCCACTGCCGAACGAGCCTCGAATGCCGGCTGCTGACGGACGCTCGGGCTCGACCGTCGGCAAGTATCGGCTGCACGAGGTCGTGGGACGCGGAGGAATGGGCGTGGTGTATCGGGCCGAGCACGTGTATATCGGCCGGGAGGTAGCGGTCAAAATCCTCCACGAGGGGTACGGCGGACGCGAGGAATCGATCAAGCGCTTCCTGCGCGAGGCGCGCGCCGCCAGCCTGATCAACCATCCCAACATCGTCGACGTCACGGACTTCGGCAAGGCCAACGACGGCACGGTCTTTTTCGTGATGGAGCTCCTGGTGGGGGAGCCGCTCGACAGCCTCCTGGCGCGAGACCAGCGTCTCGATCTGCTACGATCGATCACCATCTGCAACCAGCTGGCGGCGGCGCTGGCGGCCGCACACAGCAAGGGCATCATCCATCGAGATCTGAAGCCGGAAAACGTCATGCTCATTCCCCGGGAAGGTCGGCGTGAGCTGGTCCGGCGGGTCTCGGATGAGATGGGCGCCCATGAGCAGAGTGAGCGCGAAAAGCAGTTCGACTTCGTGAAGATTCTGGATTTTGGAGTCGCCAAGGTGCGCGAGCCGGAGAACGAGGGACACGTCACCAAGGCAGGAGTGGTCTTCGGAACGCCCGAGTACATGGCTCCCGAGACGGCGCGCGTGGGTCACTCCGACGCCCGCTCGGACATCTACGCGCTCGGGATCATGTTCTACGAGATGCTGACCGGGACCGTTCCCTTCACCGGGGACTCAGCCGTGGAGGTGATGACCAAGCAGGTCAACGAGCCGGTGCCTCGCATGAGCAAGCTGGCAGCTGGGGCCGAGATCACCGATGACGCCGAGCGGATGATCCTGAAGGCGTTGGCCAAGGATCCCGACCAGCGCCAGCAGAGCATGGAGGAATTCCACCGCGATTTGCAAAAGTGCTACGGCCAGCTCCGTTTTCGCCGCACCCTGAAGACCCCGTCGACGAAGACGCCCATCATCACGACCATACCGCTCACCAAGAGGAAGAAGATCGGGCCTCTCGATACCCCCCCCAGCTCGATCGACGCGGGGGGGGAGTCGCCGTCACCGTCGGATTCTCCTCCCCGGCCGCGACCGCGAACCAGACCCCACGCGCCCACCCCGCGATTGCCGGGACTGCCGCTGAGGGCGTCCGCCCCCATACTCCTGACGAGAAGAAAGTCTCCCCGACCGGAGGCGCCAGCCTCCCGGCCCGGCCCCTTGACTGCAGCAGCAGGCCCGGCTGGAGCCTCGTCGGCCACGCCGCCCAGGCTCCCGGAGCCGCCCCTCAAGAAGAAGCGGACGACCTTGCCGCTCGGCCTCGACCAGGATTCCGACCGCTCGGTTCGGCCAGCCTCCGTCGGTGCCGATGCTCACGCGGAGCTCGTCGCTCCCGGGGATCGCGTGGCTCCCAACCTGCCGCCGTCGTCGATTGGGGCCGAGGCAGAGCGCGCAGGAGAGCCCGCAGGCGAGGATGACGGCGTGCCCTCCTTCATCCCTGAGTTGATGACACCCCGGGCACCGGGCGAGCCGGGCGACGAAGCCGACGAACGAAGCTGGCATGACGAGCCCACCCTGCCCGCGGTGCCGGGATATCCGGGCTACCCGGACAAGGCCGACAAGATCGGCTAACGCGGCTTCGCCGCCGCAAGGGGCCTCGGCAAGACCCCAGTGAACCCTGCGAGACCCCCACGGAGTTGCTCGACGGCGTGGCCGGTCCAGCAAAGCTGGACCTCCCCGGGCTTGGATTGACTACGCGGTCGTCGGAGAAGAAAACTTGCTTCAAACGTCGACATTTTGGCGGCGAGGGCTCTGACAAGCCCTGACCCGGGCGTGCGCCCCTTCAGCGGGCCATGCACTGCTTGTACGGAATTCCGCCAGCTGGGGCGGGGATCTCGCGACACTCCTCGGTGTCTTCACAGTCGGGATCAACCTGGCAGGACACCTCGGCGGCGATCCAGCCGCCGGCCGCCACCATCGCGACGATTCCGGCTGCCACCAGGCCGAGCCCGATGTCGGGGACTGTGCTGGATCCCGACCGACGCTCGCCTTCCACCCACAAGCCCCCGCCCACCACCGCCGCCGCTGCACCCACGAACCCCAGCGCCCGCGGCCGCCGATGGTGGGCAGTCGCGCAGGCGCTGAGCGCGCCCGCCATCAGCACGGCGACGATTCGAACCCACGGCCCGCGAATTGGTGGGCGCGGCGCGGCGGCCCTATGCTCGTGCGCGAAGGTCACCGCCCCAGGCTATGTCGACGCGATTTTCTTTTCCATTGACGCGGACCACGCCGACCACGCCTTCGAGCGCGGCATTGACGACCTGCGTGCGTCCGCCCGCCCGGACGCGCATCTCGACACGTTCGTCGAGGCACACAATTAATTTGTGGATCGCACTTTGCGTGTTCATGCTGGGAGCGATGACGGGAGGTCCCGCCCGGGCCGAAGACCTGATGCTGACCGGGCCTCACCCCTTCCTGAAAGAAAATGCACTGAGCCTGCAATTCTTGCTGGGGGAAGGTCTGGGAGATTCGTTCAGCGGCCGGGGCGTGGGACTGGGCTACGGGTACATGCTGAACGGTCCCCTGTGGCTCGATCTGCAAATGAACATCCGCGCGGCTGCGTGCAGCCCTTATGGCGCCTGCGCCGCCACCAGCGGCAGTGACGTCGAGCTCCTGGCAGGGGCGTCGTGGAGAATCCGCACGGCGGTGCCGCTCGTGCCGTACCTGCGCGCCGGCGCCGGACTGGTTTACCTTTACCCGAGGGCGGGAAACGACGCGATCGGGCTGATGGGCCGCGGGGGGGGCGGCGCGAGGTACTACCTTTTTGACTGGCTGGGCTTCGGTCTGGAGGCGGCCATGTCGCTCGGGCATGTCACCTTCGCAGAGTCGTACCAGCGCGGCCGGACGTATGCGGTCTTCGATGTGGCCCTCGGGGTCGAGTGGCAGTTCCGCTGAAGCCGCCGCGTCCGGGCCAGCTCCAGGTCGAGGCTATCGGCCGGGCCGCGAGATCTATGCGGCCATGCGGATTCCTGCACAAACTGTGCAGGTTTGCTCAGCTAGTTACCCGGGGGGGTGACCCAACTGAGCGAAATGCCGGTATTTCGGGGACAGCCACCGAGGGTCAGCTCGATATTTCCCGGAATCCTTGGGGGTCCGAGCTCCCGGCCGTCCCGGACCGGGCTGGCCCGAGAAGTGCAAAGGTTGGCTGGCATGACAAGCCTCAGACTGCTCATTCAAGAGCCAGAACGGCCGGCGCCGCCGAAGCGCTGGGATCGCAGTCACGGGACGAGACGCCTCGACGAGGAGGTGAGCCGCGCCCGCCGTGAGCCTTCCTACCGGTTTTCGGTTCTTCTGGTCGAGTTCGAGGGACTCAGTGACTACGAGGGACGCCTCGGCTACGCCGCGGAGGAAGACATCTGGAGCCGGGCTCTGTCTTTCGTTCACGAGGACCTCACCGCGCAAGATCTGTGCTGCCGCCTCACCGGCGACGAATTTCTGTTGATCTTGCCGCACAAGAATCATGCTCAGGCCTGCGAGCTGATCGAACGCATGCGAGGCCGGTGGAGGCCCGCCCCCGCGTCGCGAGAATCCGGCACTCGCATCAACATTGGAATCGCGTCGTATCCGACTCATGGATGCACCATCGAGCAGCTCCTCTGCGCTGCCGACGAGGCGCTGGCCGATGACCGCCTTCGCTACGGGATTGGCTTCGACGCGGGCGATGGATGGGAATCCACCATCGGCACCCACCAGTGACATCCGGGTGATCCGGCTCAGCGGTTCGCGACGAGCCTCTCGATATCGGCAACCGATTTGGGCGTGCCGAGCGTCAGGTTTTCGTGACCGGATTCGGTGACCAGGATGTCGTCCTCGATCCGGACGCCGATCCCACGCAACTCGGGCGGCGCCGCGGCGTCCTCGGCGATGTACAGGCCAGGCTCGATGGTCAGCACCATCCCGGGAGCCAGGGGTCGCGCGGCTCCCTCGATGCTGTAGAAGCCAACGTCGTGAACGTCCAGGCCAAGCCAGTGGCTGGTCCGGTGCATGTAAAATGGCTTGAAGGCCTGATCGGCGACCAGAGCCGGCACGTCCCCTTGCAGCAACCCCAGCGCGACCATGCTCCGGGTCAATTGCTCGACCACCTGGGCGTGGATGCCGTCGAGGGTGGCCCCCGGGCGCACGGCGTCGATGGCCGAGAGCTGAGCGTCGAGGACCGCCTCATAGACCCGCCGCTGAACTGGCGAGAAGGGGCGCCCGACCGGAAATGTTCGCGTGACATCCGCGGTGAACCCACCGGCCACCTCGCAGCCTGCGTCGACCAGCAAGAGCTTGCCCTCCTCGAGCGGGGCGTTGTTCTCGACGTAGTGGAGAATGACCGCATTGGCGCCGCCCCCCACGATGCTGGGATAACCGGGACCGGTGCCGCCGTTACGGCGGAAGGTATAGTCGATCAGGGCCTCGATCTCGTGCTCGCCCACCCCGGACCGGGCCGCCCGCATGGCGCTGCTGTGCGCTTCGGCGGTGATGGTTGCCGCCCGGCGCAGGAGATCCTTCTCGAAATCCGACTTGAACAAGCGCATCTCGTGGAGGCTGAGCCGTGCGTCGATCAGGCGGACCGGCGCGCGCCGTCCGCGACGCTCGGCCGCCCGCATGCGACCGAGAACGCGCAGGATCCGCGCGTCCCAGTCCTCGTCGTGCGCGAAAGCCAGATGAAGATCGTCGACGCCCAGCAAGATCTCGGGCAGCTTGGTCTCCAGCTCGCCGATGGGGAAGGCCGCGCTGGCTCCGAAGCGCGTCACCGCGCCCTCGATCCCCGCGCGCCGACCGGTCCATATCTCGTCGGTGGGGCTGCGCGGACGCACGAACATGACAAAGGGCGTCTCGGGGTGATCGGGGCGCAACACCACCACCGTGCCGGGCTCCTCGAATCCGGTCAGGTAAAGAATGTCGCTGTCCTGGCGGAACTTGAAGTGAACGTCACCGTTTCGCAACCGCTCCGGTGGCGACGCGAGCACCAGCGCCGCGCGAGGCCCGAGGACGCGGGCGAGGCGGGCGCGTCGCTCCGCAAAGTCAGGGTTGGGATTCACCATGCCGTGGCAAGTCTATCATCCGCGCCGCCGGGCGGTGGCGCGACCTCGGTCCTTCACGCCCCGGCGGCCCGTGGTGGGCCGGCCAGGGCCCGCGCCCCGGCGGTTAACCCCCACCACAGCGGCACCATCAGCAGGATGACTCCATTGTTGTCCTGGTGCGACCAGGGAAGCATCTTCAGCCCGCATCCGATGGCCGCCAGCCCCAGCGACGCAGCCGTCAGCAGGAAGGCCTTGCGGATGGCACCGGCCCGGCCAAAGGCCGCGCCCAGACCCATCACGGTCAAGGCGAGCGCGAAGGGCGCGAACAACAGGATGTTCTCGTTTCGATACACGACCTCGTGAGGTGTGAAGCACCAGGCTCCCACCAGGAAGCACCCCACCACACCCACCACGAGGCCAACCAGCGCGAGCAATGCTCCGAAAAGGAAGCGGGCACTTCGGTGGCGCGCGCCGGCCCGACCAAGCAGGAACATGAGCACCCCTGCGCCCAGCCCGACGCCAAGCAACAGGAGCAGGCGGTTGGGGGGCTCACGCGGCGGCGGCGCGCGATCGGCACTGAACAGGACCTGCTCCCGGCTGACGAGCCGCGCGGGTGCGGGCCGGGTTTCCCCGCCGGCGCTCGCCGCCGGAACAGCACTCAAAGTCCGCTGCAACATCTCGGGGAGAAAGTCTTCAGCCCATTCGTCGACCGGGCGATCGGCGCTCGGACCGAGGACGATGAGGAGGGCCATGTAAAGGGGCCCGTCGCCCGCGGCCATGCGCAAGGCGTGGGCTCGCAAGCTCATGGTCCCCTGCCCCACCGCGCTCGCGCGGAGACGACCACGCGACACCCCATCGATGACATCTCGCACACGGGTCGAACAGTTGTCGGTGAAGTAGTCATAGCGGTAATCCCGGTTCTCGGGACGGGCATTGACCTCCAGCCGGCTGACCAGCTCACGCTTCTCCGGCGGCGTCAGCGCCAGCTCCTGCGACTCGATGCTGCGGTTCTCGTGCTGGTACGCGCGCACGGTGCCTCGCATGCTCGAACGCGACAGCCAATAGCGGAGACGCCCCTGCAAGAAGTCGACGATCAGCCAGGGCGAATCGAACCTGAAGGTCCCGAAGTTGTAGACGATGTCGGTCCGCGCCGCGCGGTCGATGACGCGCAGGGCGTTGTGCCCAAAGCGCGTGAACGGGTGCGACCCGGGGCCGAAGGTCAGCACCTCGATGGTGAACGGATCGTCAGCGAGCGGGGCCGCGGCCGCGCCTGCCTCGCCACCGGACGCCGTGGCTGCGCCTGCACCCGCACCCCCACCTGAGCTCTTGCTCGCACCCGCCCCGTCGGCGAGGGCGGCCGACGGAGAGCAGCAGAGAGCGCCGAGCAGGGCGGCGGCACCCACCAGAAAGGCGCGACACGACTGACCGGACACGCCGCGCCGGGAAGGGATCATCGGACCCGTCTCATGATCGCCGCGAAGAATCCGTCGGTATCATGGACGGACGGCGCCAGTCGCAAGAAGCCGTCGTCAGCCTGACCAAGGTCGTCGGCACGTGCCCGGCCCCAGATCTCCTTGACGGGGATCGGCACGAAGTCACTTCGTTCCGCCAGGAACCTCGTCACCACCTGTTCGTTCTCGTCACCGAGCAGGGTGCAGGTGGCATAGATCAGCCGTCCCCCCACCGCGACCAGCGGCGCGTAGGTCACGAGGAGGCCGAGCTGGCGCGGTGGGAACGCAGCCACCGTCGTCTTTCCCATGCGCCACCGCGCCTCGGGATTGCGTCGCAGGGTGCCGAGCCCCGAACAGGGCGCATCCACCAGCACGCGATCCCAGGCGGCGGGACGAGCCTCGGGCGGCAGGATCGCCCCGTCCGCGCCGACCGTACGCGCGGCGACGTTGTTGAGACCGGCGCGACGGGCCCGTCGACGCAACTCCTCCAGCTTCTTGCCGTCGACGTCGAGGGCCAGGACCCGCCCCTTGCCCGACAGCGCCGCAGCCAAGGCCAGGGTCTTGCCGCCGGCTCCGGCACAGGCGTCGAGCACGCGACCGCCGGGAGGGGGAGCCACCAGCTCGGCCACCAGCTGACTGCCCTCGTCCATCACCTCGAACAAGCCGCGGCGAAAGGCGGAGAGCCCGAAGGCGTTCACGCGGGTCTCCAGCACGAGCGCGGTGGCGGTCCAGCGTCCGGGGCGCGCGGTCACGCCCTCCTCGGCCAGCGTGGTCGTGAGCTGCTCACGGGTGGTGAGGGCGGTGTTCACCCGCACCGCCAGGGGAGCACGCTGGTTCATGGCCTCGAGCAAGGTGGCCGCCTCCGCCGGGCCCCGCTCGGCCGCCAGCCGCTCGAAGAGCCAGGTCGGCACCGACAGGCGAATCGCCTCGCGCTCGGCGCCGCTGGCTTCTGGCAATCCGGCATCGGGCGCCATCGCCATTGACAGATCCACATCCGAGCGAAGCAAGCGGCGGACGTCCGGCCGGGCGGCCTCGGGGGGCAGACCCTCACGCAGCTCGTACACCAGCAATTTCAGCTCGTCCCTCACCACCGCCGAGAAATCCACGGGGGATCTCGGCGCGAGCCGCGCGCTACCCCCTGAGCCCGCGCTGGCGGCCGCGGCATGCAAGAGGTGATTGACGATCTCCTCGAGCCGGCGATCGAACCGGATCAGCCCATACACGGTCTCGGAGATCTTGCGTCGCTCCGAGCTGCCGAGCTGACGATGGGCTCGAAAGGTCCGGGCTATGATGTCGCTCGAGTATCCCCACTCGGCGCGGCACTCGGCCGCGATCTCGAGGGCCAGCGCGCGCGCACTGCCCGACAGGCGGGCCAGCGTTTGCGGCGACCGTCCGACGGCAGCCGGTGGCGCTGGCCTTGACAACGACGGTGACGGCGACGGCTCGGGCAAGGCGACGACGAGAGGAGGGGCGAGGGGACCTGACAAGGCGGTTCCGATCTGCCCTGGCAGCGGCCAGGGGTCAAGCGCGGCCACTGCGTATTTGGCTCGATCGCACGGTTCGTGACCGAAAACTACCCCAAGGCTGCCCTAAAGCCTCGGCGGCTTTCTGCCGTTTTTCTCCTGGTCGTCGCGCCGGGAACCGAAAGGACCCTCTCGGCGTTCTTTCTTGGTATCAGGCCAGGCGACCCGATGCGTCGCTGATTCCCCCAGGATGATAGGATCAAGCTCATGCCCGAGCAGAAGATCGACCAGAAGATCGACCAGAAGATCGACCAGAAGCCCAACCCCTACAAGATCGCCCAGGACCAGCTGGAAGGCGCCGCCAAGATCTGCGGCCTGCCCGCTCCGATCCTGAGCATCCTGTCGCAGCCGAAGAACGAGATCATCGTGAACTTCCCGGTCCGGATGGACAACGGAGAGTACCGGTTGTTCAAGGGCTACCGCGTTCAACACAGCAATATCCTCGGGCCCTACAAGGGGGGAATCCGGTATCACGAGGGGGTCTCGCTCGACGAGGTCAAGGCCCTGGCCTCGTGGATGACTTACAAGTGCGCGCTCCACGACATCCCCTTCGGCGGCGGCAAGGGAGGCATCAAGTTCTCACCGCGTGATCACTCGCAGACCGAGCTCGAGAGGATCACGCGTCGGTTCACGCATGCGCTTGGCGGCAACATCGGTCCCGAGTACGACATCCCGGCGCCCGACGTGGGCACCAACGGGCAGATCATGGTGTGGATGATGGACACCTACATGAACGTCGTGGGCTTCGCCGACAAGAACGCCAACCGGGGTGTCGTGACGGGAAAGACGCTGGCGGCTGGGGGCTCCTATGGTCGTGAATCGGCGACCGGACAGGGCATCGTCCACTGCATCACCGAGTGGGCACGGGATCGACACTTCGACCTGAATGGCGCCACCTTCTCGGTTCAAGGGTTCGGGAACGTGGGCTCGAACGCGTCCAAGATCCTGGCCCGCACGGGAGCTTCGCTGGTCGCCACCGGCGACTGGAAGGGGTACGTGCAGAACGGTGACGGCATCAATCCCTACAAGCTCAGCGAGTACGTGGCGCGCACGGGATCGGTGGTGGGTTATCCGGGCGCGCGCGCCATCACCCGCGAAGAATTCTTCGGCACGGCTGTGGACATCTTCATCCCCGCGGCGCTGGAGCTGGAGATCGGCGTCGCCGAGGCCAAGGCGCTGGCCTGCAAGGTGATCGTCGAGGGCGCCAACGGGCCCACCGACACGGCCGCGGAGCCGTATCTCGCCGAAAAGGGGATTGCGGTGATTCCCGACATCCTGGCCAATTCGGGCGGCGTCGTGGTCAGCTACTACGAGTGGCTGCAAAACAAGCGGTCCGAGCGCTGGGATCTGGAGGATGTCGAGGAGCGCCTGGCCAAGCGCATGAAGCGCACCTATCTGACGGTGAGCGAATACGCGGCCACCAAGAAGTGCAACTGGCGTAACGCGGCCCTGTGCATCGCGCTCGATCGGATCGGCAAGGCCTACGGCGAACGAGGCATCTTCCCGTGAGCGCGCCAGCGTCCGGGACCGGGCGATCAGGCTGCGCCTGACCGCTAACCCCCGGCGTCCGTCCCGGTGCAGATGGCCTGACAGGCCGGCACGCTGCTCAACACCGGGGCGATGCTGAAGGAGCCCGAGACAGCCGCGGCGGTGGCAGCGTCGGCCAGAGTCGTGCAACTGAGCGTTCCAAAGTCGTCCTTGCACTGCTTGGCCCGATCTCCGTGGTACGTCTGCGTCGCCGAGCAGGCAAAGGTCGGGCAGTAGCTCTGCTCGACCATCGTCTCACAAGCGCTCGCGCTTCCCCCCAGTGTCTGTTGCGCGAGCACCAGGACGAGATCGGAGCAACTGAACAGCTTGCCGCAAGCCGCCTGAGCGGCCTGCGTGCATGACTCCGCCTGCGGAATCGTGTCTGCCGCGCTGCTGCTGCCTCCGCACGAGCCGCAGAGGGCTCCCAGGACCAGCGAGATCGTGGTGGCGGCCAGTACCTTGATCTGCTGTTTCTGCTGCTTCATCGAGGGGGCTCCTTGGTTCCTGACCGTTCCTCCTGGCGGAGGGGGGTTTTTTTTTGGGGGGGCCAGGCGTCAGTTGGCCTGGATGGCCCCGCAGCCCTCGCGGTTGGTCGATCCGGCGGCCCCGTGCACGACGATCGGGTGACCGATGACGTTGGTGGACGCATCGCCGCCGATGGTCCACCGGGTCATCGGATCCGTGTTTGTACGTATGTAGACCAAAGGGGCGTCCGTCATCATTTGAGCGTTGCAGGTAATTTGACCGGTTCCGACCCCGCCGATGCCCTCGCCCCGGCTCGGCATCAAGGCCGTGCCGGCTCCCCCCCAGTGATCGCCCTGATTGACCAACGTGTCGCAAGCGGTTCCTGCGTGAATGTGAATCCCGTGAACACCCGTGGGGCAATTGGCGAGGGTGATGGTGACCTGGACACCGGTGGCCACGGTCGCGAAGGCCGCGGTGCCCGTGATCGTGCCCGCGCCAAATGCGGTGATGGCAGCGTGGGCGGTCCCAGGGCTTCCTCCGGCGGAGCCGGCCGCGCCGCCCGTCGACGAGACCGCGTTGCCTCCAGCAGCACCGGCGGATCCACCGGCGCTTCCGCCGCGTCCGCCCGCCGACGCCCCCGCCGAGCCGCC
>Ga0066788_10000087_pt1 | contig 16290 bp, 11 predicted proteins | sample OrgsoiDNA2013048_FD_70943 | JGI IMG/M metagenome (GOLD analysis project Ga0066788, IMG submission 70943) | Permafrost soil microbial communities from the Arctic, to analyse light accelerated degradation of dissolved organic matter (DOM) -... | ecosystem: Environmental > Terrestrial > Soil >... | reverse complement strand
ACCGTGAAGCCAAAGAGCTGCATCAGCGCCACGGCCCCGATCAAGGACACCGGGATCGCCACCACCGGGACCAGCACGGAGCGCAGCGAGCCCATGAACAAAAAGATCACCACCACCACGATCAGCAGTGTCTCGCCCAGGGTCTCCTCCACCTCGCTGATCGCGCTCTTGATGTAGGCGGTCCCATCGTAGGCGATCACCGCCTGGATCTGGTCGGGGATCTCCTTCTGCAGCGCCGCCATTTCCTTGCGCACGATGCGAATCACGTCGAGGGAGTTGGCGTTCGGCAGCGACCAGATGCCGATGAAGACGGCGGTCTTGCCCGTGAAGTTGACGGCCGAGTCGTAGTCCTCCGCGCCCAGCACCACGTCCGCCAGATCACCGAGGCGCACCACCGAGCCATTGCTCTCGCGGACCACCAGCTTGCGGAACTCGTCGACGGTGCTGAGATCGGTGTTGGCGGTCAGGTTGACCTGAACCAGCGAGCCCTTGGTCTGGCCCACGGCCGCCAGGTAGTTGTTGGCCGCCAGCGCCTGACGGACCTGACTCGGGCTCACGCCGAAGGCGGCCATCCGGTCGGCCTTGAGCCAGATTCGCATCGCGAAGGTCCGCGCCCCCAGGATGTCGGCGCGCTGCACCCCTTCGATGGCCGAGAGGCGCGGCTGGACCACCCGCACCAGGTAGTCGGTGATCTCGTTCTGCTTGAGAAACTCCGACGAGAAGCTGAGATAGGCCGCCGCGAACTGACTGTCGGCGGTCTCGATGTTGATGACCGGGATCTCGGCGCCGGGGGGCAGATCCCCGCGCACCTGGTTCACCTTGGCGCTGATCTCCGACAGCGCGCGGTTGGCGTCGTAGTTCAGCCGCAGGCGCGCCCGGATGGTCGACAGGTTCTGCTTGCTCTCCGATTCGAGGTAGTCGAGCCCGTCGGCGGCCGCGATCGATCGTTCGAGCGGCGTCGTGATGAAGCCGCGCACCAGCTGCGCGTTGGCGCCCACGTAGGTCGTCGTGACGCTGACCGTGGCATTCTCGCTGCGCGGATACTGCCGCACGATGAGGGAGCGGGCCGCCTGCAGCCCCGCGATCACGATGATCAGGTTGACCACCATCGCGAGCACCGGGCGTCGAATGAAGAGGTCGGTGAGCTTCATCTAGAGGTCCGTTGGTTTGGGATCGAGCTCGGCCGAGGGCGCCAGGGCATTGTTCACGATCACAGCGGCTCCCTTGCGCAGCTTGAAGGCGCCGTTGCTGACGATGGTCTCACCCTCCTTGAGGCCCGACAGCACGGCCACCAGATCACCGCGGCGTTCCCCCAGGCGAACGAAGCGCGGTTGAACGGTGAGCTTCCCCTTGTCGCCGCTGCTCTGGCCATCTCCCTTGCGGTTTTCGACGACGAAGACCGAGTCGCCATACGGCGCGTAGACCACCGCGGTGGCGGGAATGATCAGAAGATCTTGCCTCTGGGACCCTCGGATCTCGACGTTGACGAAGAGGCCCGGACGCAACACCCCTTCCTTGTTGGGAAACGTCGCGCGCACCCGGATATTGCGGGTGCTCGAATCCACCTCCGAGTTGATGGTGCTGACCACACCTTCCCACTCTTTTCCAGGGAAGGAGTCCACCCGCATGGTGGCGCCTTGCCCGAGCTTCAGGTTCGCGAGCGCCTGCTGCGGCAGCGAAAACTCGGCGTAGATGGGGTCGATCGACTGCAGCGTGGCGATGGGTGTCCCCGGGGAGACCACTTGCCCGCGCTCGACCTGTCGAATGGCGATCCGGCCGTCGAAGGGAGCCCTGATGGTCTTCTTGACGATGGTGGCCCGCAGGTTGGCGACCGTGGCCTCGGCCTGCTTTTGACGGGCCTCGGCGGCGTCTATGTCAGCGGGCGTATTGGCTCCTCCTTTTCGAAGCAAGCGAGCCCGCTCGAGGGTGGCGGCGGCCAGCGAGGCGTCGGCGATGGCGGCCGCCAGCTGAGCCTCTTCATTGGTGGTGTCGATCTTGACCAGCACCGCTCCACGCCTGACGGTTTTTCCGGAGTCGAAGGTAACCTCGCGGACGAGTCCGGGCAGCTCGGCGCCCAGCGTCACGTCGTGGATCGCCACCAACGAGCCGATGGCCGAGCGTTTCGCCTGCCAGGCGGCGGCGGTCACCTTGGCCGAGGTGACCGATTCGGGGGGGGGCACGAAGGCCTTCCCGACGTTGATCATGGCCCGGATCTGCCCGACCTTGATGCCAACCAGCGCGCCGATGACCACGATCAGCCCGACCACTGCCACGATCCAGATTTTCGCTCTGCTCTTCATGAACACCCCTGATGCTCGATCCCCGTCACGGGGAGCACTTTTCTACACGAGAATCCGCCGTCCGTCCGCCGTCCTGGCGGTGTTCTTTTGCAACACCTCCCAGGACCTCGGATCACCGACGCTGACATCGTATCCACCCGGTATCCCCCGAGATCCGCTGCACGGCGGCCCGATGACACGCTGCGTCCTCGGCCTCCTGCGTGCCCGCTCGCACGCCCCGTGGCTCAAATGACGACTTGCGCGCGCGCGCAGTTAGCATGAGCCGGAATTTCCAGTGGTAATTTCATGACGCCATTGCCGCTCGGTTGAGCATCCGCGATGGGGAGGACGACAGAGATGAGAAATTCAACAAGCCGCCAATCGCAGCAGAAATCACCTGGAGGGACTCCGATGCCGAAAGAAATCGGTCGCAACGGTCTTTGTAGGGACCTCGCCGTCGTAATCTTGCTCGCGGCGTCGGGATGTACCGGTGTCACGAGCGCCCCCCCGACGGGTGGCGGGCCGACGACAGGCATGCCGGGTAGCTCGACCACGCAGGTCGGAAGCTCTTCGCCGAACACGCCAGGAGCGGCCCCAGCGGGTGCCACTGGGGTTGGCGCGACGACGCCGGTGACGCCTACGGGTGCCGGTGGCTCGCCTGGCGGTGCCGTGATCATGGGCAACAAGGTGACGAGTCTCTGGGATGCCGCGGTCTCGACGACGACGCTCGACCCGGGTCGGGTGGTGCTGCGCCGGCTGAACAATCCCGAGTATGACAACACCGTCCGCGATCTTCTCGGCACGATGGACGCGGCCAGCCAGAAGTACATGTTCCCGGCCGATGACATCAATGAGCTGTTCGACACCAACGGCCAGACGCTGGTGTACTCGGATCTCCTCTTTTCGCAGGTCCAGGCTGCCGCGCAGGGTCTGGTCACCGACTTCCTGGCCCGCATGCCCACGGACCCGATTCGCATGCGAATCATGACCTGTACGCCCACCGTCGCCACGATGTCGACCTGTCTGACGAGCATCCTGAAGCCGTTCATGGCCCAGGCCTATCGTCGTCCGGTCACGGATGCCGAGGTGACTCAGGTCGTCACCGTCGCCACGACCATCGCCACCGCCCACAACGATCCGATCCCTGGTGTCTCGGCAGCGCTCCAGGCGGTGCTGATGTCGCCCAATTTCCTGTTCCGGCTGGAGACTTCCGCCAATCCCACCTCTTCGGTGGCGACCAAGATCAATGACTACGAGCTCGCGACCCGGCTCTCGTATTTCCTCGGCTCGACCATGCCGGATGCCACACTGACGGCAGCGGCCGCGGCCGGCAAGCTGGCCCCCGCTGGCGCGGACTACAACAGCCAGGTCGATCGGCTCATCGCCGACCCGGTGCGATTGTCGGCTTTCGTGACGAACTTTGCGGGCCGGTGGCTCGGACTTCCTGACACTGTGATGGTGGCACCGGATGACACCCTCTTTGGCGCCACCTTCAACGATGCCGTGCGGTTGGCGATGCCCCAGGAGACCAGCCAGTTCTTCCAGTCTCTCATCACCGACAAGCAGCCGATCAGCACCTTCCTGACCGCGAACTTCACCTTCGTGAACGACAGCCTGGCGAAGATCTATGGCATAACCGCCCCAAGCGGGACCACCCTGGGCAAGGTGATGCTGCCCCCGACCAGCAATCGAATGGGCTTCCTCACGCAGGAGACCTACCTCACCATCACTTCGCAGCCTGATCGAACCTCTCCCGTGAAACGCGGTGTGTGGATCCTGGAGAACCTCCTCTGCGACGGTACGGCGGCGCCTCCTCCGGGCATCCCTGCTCTGCCCGCGCAGGGGACCGGGACGGTCAGGCAGGTGCTGGCCACGCATCGCGCGCAGCCCTTCTGCGCCACCTGCCACAGCCTGATCGACCCCTACGGCCTCGCCTTCGAGAACTATGACGCCATCGGGCAGTATCGAACCAAGGACAACGGCGTCGCCGTCGACTCGAGCGCGACGATGGCCGACGGCAGCATGGTCACTGGAGCCATGGATCTGGCCACCCAGATCTCCAAGGATCCCCGGACGACCTGGTGTTTCACGAAGCAGGCCCTCACCTACGGCGTGGGCCGCAGTTTCGAGGCGACCACGGGTCGAGCATATGTGAAGGGACTGGCTGACCCTCTCATCAAGGCCAGCGGCACCTGGCCCGATCTCGTCAAGGCAGTAGCAACCAGCGAGGCATTCCGTACGAGCCGTGGGGAGGGTCCGTAAATGTCGACCTACTTGAAACGGGAGAAGGATATGAGCTCAAAGATATCGCGTCGATTGGTCCTCAAGGGTGCGGGCGGAGTGTCGGTGGCCTTACCATTCCTCGCCTCGGCTCTCTGGACGCGACGTGCGGGTGCACAGGCGGTCTCGGCGCCGAGGCGGTTCATGGCATGGTTCATCCCGAACGGGATGAACATGATCGGATGGACGCCAGTGTTGGGTACCCAGGCGGGCGTCAAGAACTGGGTCGCGACCCCGATCTCGATGCCCCTCGAGCCGATACGAAACAAGATCCTGATCGTCTCGGGGACCGACTGTCAGGCCATCGCAATCCCTGGCAACCCGCCTGGTGATCACGGCGCCGGGACGGGGATGTTCCTCAACTTCCTGTCGGTCAACGGCAACCTGACGTCCACGGCTCGCACCAGCATGGACCAGCTGCTGCTGCCCTACCTGAACCCCGCCGGACAGCCGCAGCCGAAGTTTCCTTCGCTGCAGCTGGGCCTCCAGGGAGACAATGGCTTGTGTGACCGGGTGGACTGCACCTTCTCTCGCGCGGCCTCCTGGATCAAGGGCGCGCCCCAGCCGAACATCTACGACCCGGGCCTCCTGTGGGACAAGCTGTTCAAGGGCTTCACACCGCCGGTCGCGACCGGCACGGCAGGCTCGCCGGCCGACATGGCGGCCAAGGCCGCGGCGGCTCAGCTGAAGACCGACCAGACCAGCGTCCTCGATCTGGTCAAGTCCCAGGCCGACTCGCTCACGGCGAAGCTCAGCACCTCGGACAAGCAGAAGCTGGATCAGTTCACCACCTCGCTGCGGGCGGTGGAGCTCCAGATCCAGAACATGGGGACCACCAGCACGACCGCGAGCTGCAAGCCAAACACCCGGCCCATGGCTGGCGAGACACTGAACTTCGACCGCGGCATCACGCCCAGCACGATCCTGCAAAGTCACATGCCTGCCCTCGTGGATCTCATGGTGCTGGCGTTCCAGTGCGACATGACCCGGTCTTTGACCTTCATGCTCGGCAATGGCACCAGCAACAACGACTACAACTTCCTCACGGGCAGCTCCTCGCCACATCACGCGACCTCCCATCACGACGGCAACGCCGCCAAGCTGGCCAAGCTGATCCAGATCAACAACTGGGAGGTGCAGCAGGCGGCCAACATGCTGTCTGCCATGGACAAGATCTCGGAGGGTGATGGCACCGTGCTGGATCACACGACCTTCTACATGGGCAGCGACATCAGCGACGGTGCCACGCACAACCACTGGGACATGCCGATCCTGCTGGCAGGCGGTGGCAACGGCAAGATGGCCATCGACGGTCGCCACATCAACTACGTCGTCCATCCAACCCAGCCGCGCGCGCTCGTCGGGCCACGGAGCGCCTTCGTCACGGGGCGTATCCTCATCGCAATCATGCAGGCCCACGGCCTGATGTCGGACACGCTCGGATTGGCGACCGGTGGTCCGCTCCCCGAGCTCATGAAGATGTAGAGGGGAACGTCGGCGCGGTGGACGGGCCTCCGAGGGGTCTCGTTCACCGCGACGGTCACGAGCTGCGGCGATGATGCTCACACGCCCAACGGTGATCGGCCGACAGCGTGTGGTCAGGGGCACCTTGTTCACGGCCGCGGCCGGTCTTCTCTTGGCTGGTGGCTGTGGTCGCGATGGCGGTGTCCAGGACCCGCTCCGGTGCGGCAATGGCGTGCTGGACACTGGTGAGCTGTGCGACGACGGCAATACCAGGGCTGGCGACGGGTGTGGAGCGTCGTGTGCGGTGGAATCGGCCTGGACCTGCAGCGGTCAACCGTCGGTCTGCCGCGCGCTCAACCCGAGCTGCGTGGGGATGCAAGCGAGCTGCTCGGCCAGTCACCCGGACTGCTGTGGATCGACCCTGGTGCCCGGGGGAGCTTTCTTTCGAGACAACGACGTCGCCATCCCGGAGCATCTTGCGACCGTTGGCGACTTCTGGCTGGACACCTACGAGATCGCCGTCGGGAGATTTGCCAAGTTCGTCGCCGGATATCCGGCGAACAAGCCGGCGCCCGGGAGCGGGAAGAATCCCAGGAATCCAGCGGATCCAGGCTGGGATCCTGCCTGGGACGCTGTCCTGTCCGCGGACCAGGCAACTCTGACGGAGAATATCCAGTGTGATCCCGAGTTTCAGAGCTGGGGCAAGGGGGACGACACCTTGGCCATGAACTGCATCAACTGGTTCGAGGCGTATGCGTTCTGCATCTGGGACGGGGGTCGGCTTCCGTCGCAGCTCGAGGGGAACTACGCGGCTGCCGGTGGCTCGGAGCAGCGATACTATCCGTGGTCGAGCCCTCCGAGCAGCGAGACCATCGATCCGAGCTATGCGGTCTACTCACCGGCTCCCTCCGTGGCGAGGGTGGGCTCGTGCTCGACAAAGGGAGACGGTAAGTACGGGCAAGCAGATCTGGCGGGGAATCTCTGGGAGTGGCAGCTCGACAAGTACGACCCGACCTATCCGCCCGGCTGCGACAACTGCGCGACGCTGGAGGCGAAGAGCACCGATCGGGTGATCCGCGGCGGCAGCTTCTATGACGACTATTCGTACGTGCCGTCCTTCAGCATCGACGCCTACGATCCCACCTCGCGCTTCAACTACATCGGCGGCCGCTGCGCCCGGAATCGCTGACCGGCGGAAGGGGTCGAGGGTCAGGGGGTGCGAGCACAGCGGATGCCCCGGGTGGGATCCGGGAACTTTGCATCGAATCCCAGCCGGGACGCGGCTCGCAAGTCGGTCTGGATGCCCTGGTCATCGAACTGAAAATCGCCACCGCGGAAGGTGCGGCCCTCGTCGGTCCCGACGACATTCAGGTTGGCGCAGTTCACGCAGGGATCGGCGCTGTAAGAGGGTTGATAGGCATCCAGCACCCATTCCCAGACGCTGCCGGCCAGATCCTGCTGTCCCCAGCGACCGGCGCCGAGAGGCGTGCTTCCCACCACCGGTAAGTCATCGGGGGAGCAGCCATCCTGCCCGTCGAAGCGGCACCCGAAGACGGCCAGATCCACCGTGGGCAAGGCGTTGCCCCACGGATAGGTGCGCTGGTCGCTGCCCCCGGCGGCCGCGTACTCCCATTCGGCCTCGGTCGGCAGTCGCTTCCCCTCCGAGATGCAAAAGGCGAAGGCCTGATACCAGGTCACGCAGCTGACGGGTCGGGCCTCGTTCTCTCCCACGGCATCGGTCCAGGCTCCTCCGCACTCGGCCAGGGACATCGTCATGATCGTTCGATCCTCTCCATTCCAGTCCGATTGCCAGCCGCTGCCGGCTATCAGTGGATGTGCTCCCACCCCGTCCGGATAGCCGTCCCCCATGAAATTGGCGAGGAATCTGCGAAATCGACCGACCGTCACCTCGTACTTGTCCATCACGAAGGGCGCCACGGTCGCCAGGTGGGCCGGATGCTCGTTGTCGAAACCCACGCCGTCGGGAGAGCCGGCCATGAACGTGCCACCGGGGAGGGGAAGCTCGTCGGAGCACGGGGGCGAGATCCCGTCCGCGGCACACGGGGTCGGGGAGACCATCAACGTGAACATCGTCTGGGCAATCTGCTGGAGCCCTCCCAGCTCGATCACCTCCAGGGTGATCCCGTAGGCGCCCAGAAACCCGGTCGTGAAGGAGGCCTGCGCCGCTGTCGGACCGGGATCGAGCGTCAGGTACTTGTTGGTTGGGTCCTGCACGTTCCAAAAGAAGGATACGTCCTTGCCTTCCGGATCCACGCTGCCGGTCGCCGAGAGGTAGACCGGGGCCTGGGGCCGCGGGGCCACGGCGGGCAGGACGGTTGGTGAGTACGGATAGTCGTCCGGCCCGCGGGGCATCTGGGTATTGAACCGGAGCTTCGGTACGGGTCGAAAATCGTGGCCAGAATCAAGGGCCGCGGGACCACCCGAGCCCGAGGAGCAGGCGCCAAGGAGTAACGCGAGACAACAAGTCTGGTTCACAAACGTCCTGTGCAGGGGAGGTCCCATACGAGCTCCGTCCCGGGGGGGCAACCGCCACGGAGGCAACGGCATGCCGATATCATTGTAGATCGCCGCTTCCGCGTCGACGCCAATTTCGGATGGCTCTCGCGCGCGGCCAAGCCGGCCTCGCGAGACCGTCCGGGGGGGCCTGGGGGGGGACCGTCAGATTGTCAAATTCACGCCGGCAGACGATCGCGGGCCGCCGTCCGCCGAGAGGCCCCCAGCGGGGGCGAAGCGGGGCGCGCGATCGCAAAGAACGAGGGCAGGGTCACGAGCGAGATGCTGACCCAGACAGTGACGCTGAAGTAGAGGGACATCCAGGGAATTTCGGAGCGCCAGGCGTCCCAGTGGCTGGTCACGACCCACCGGACCGAGACGTCTCGAAGACCCTCCATCAGGCTGAGATAGGCGCGCCCGCTGGCCCGATCGGCGAGCCATCGCGAGATGTACATCGGCACGTCGACGGTCACCATGAAGGTCACGTAGCAAAGGCCGAAGCCGAGGGCGCCCAGCAAGAAGGGCTTGTGTTCGGCCGCGAGGCGGGGCCAGACCGAGGCGGCACCGGCGGTCGCCAGCAGCGCGGTCATGGCCCAGATCGATTCCTCCAGGGTGTTCCCCAGATACGACGTGGTCAGGACCGCGTACCAGGAGCAAACCTCGGCCACCGCGATCATCGGCACCATCAGGCGCGACATCGTCACCGCCAGACCGGTGCCGGTGCGCGTCCCGAGCGCGCGCAGAAGGATCGCCCACTGGGCCACGAAGCAGAGCTCGGCCACGGTCGCCAGCGTGCGTCCAATCATCACGCTCGATAGCCACGAATCATGGAGGCAGATTCGCTGTACGTCCGCGCGCGGAAACACCGCCCGGAACGCGCAGACCAGCACGAAGACCGCGGAAAGGCCCAGTTGCCAGCGCCTGAATGCATGGTGAGCCGAGTCCGTGACCTTTCGACCGCGCTGCACGGCCCGAGCGGCCAGAGTCCAGGCAACCACGTTCACGACGCTGACCACGCACAGAATCGCCCACCAAATGAGAGGTCCGGACGACAAGAGATCACTTATTTTCATCCAGCCAGCGCTCCTCATTGATCCTCGGTGGTCGGGGAAGGTCTGAGCCGTCGAGCCGGGGACACCTCGGCCCAAACCCGTCCCGATCCCCGTCGACAAATCTGTGTCTTTTTAGGGGCGACTGTGTGACAGTTCTGTTACAGATCGCGGCGCGCCGCGACTTTGCCGTGTCTAGGATCCGCCGCCCCGGTTGGAGTGCCACACCGATTTCTTGCGGCCCTTACTCTTGGGGGGCGCCAGCAAGGCGGGGTTCTCGAGGAGCTGTTTTCGTGCCGATGGGGGATCGCCGTCGGCCGCCTTCATGAGATCGCCGCCCTCGTCGCGCGCGATCTCGATCATCAGGCGGTCGGTCACCGTCGAGCGCGGCAGCAATTCGGTCACGTCGTCGGTGCTCGCCCATTCGTCGCGATGCTTGATCAGGAGCCAGGGCGTCTTGGCCGATTCCGGTTCCGGGCCGGCTGCCGCGGCCCGGCGCGCCCGGTCGCCGGTGCGTACCAACACCCAGGAGCCCTTCAGCTTCGTGCCGTCGAATTTGAGCTTCAGATCCCCCTTCTTCAGGGCGACATCGACATCGGGTGATTCGGGCATCCAGGTGCCGCGATCCCAGATCATCACGGTGCCACCACCGTATTCGCCCTCGGGGATGATGCCCTCGAACTTGTTGTACTCGATGGGATGATCCTCCACGTGCATCGCCAGTCGCTTGATGGACGGATCGTAGGAAGGACCCTTGGGCACGGCCCACGACAGCATCACCCCGTTCCATTCCAGGCGCAGATCGTAATGAAGCGCGCTGGCCCGGTGTTTCTGCACCACGAACGCGAGCTTCCTGGCGCGGCGGTGACGGGGCTCGGGGGACACCTTCTTGCCCTCGGGCTCACTCGTGACATCGAAGCGGCGCTTCTTTCGGTACTCGTCGAGGGGGATCCTTGGCTTGTCCATTCGATCGTCACCACGCCAGGCCGACGAACCCCGTCAGCTCGCCCCTGCTGCCGCTCAGTCGCTCCAGATCGACTCCCAGCAATCCGCCCGCGCGCAGGCTGGTCCCGCGAGGCCCAGCCCCTGAGACGTCATCCTCGAAGGTCAAGCCCAGCGTATTTTCGCCAAGGGTGCTGTACAAGCCAGCGCTGGGCCGATGGCGCCCGTGGGGGGGCGCACCCACCATGGCCCGCACCGCCAGGGCCCCTCCGGAGGAAGTGAAGGGGCTGCCGTCGGCGATTCGAAAATTGAAATGCCAGCGATCCTGAGAGCCGAACCTCAAGCGCAAGACACCGTAGGGCAGCACCGCGGCGCGGAAATCCGGCCTGTCACGTCGCGCCCCATAGGCCCAGGGGCCGAGGGAGACGTGAAATCGCTCGCCATCGTACCCGGCAAAAAGCTGCGCCACCAGGGCGAACGATTGCGTGCCGCGCCAGCGCCCGAGCGCATCGTCGTAGTCGTTCAGATCTCGACGAATGCTGACGGCTCCCCCCAGCACCCATCGTCGCCACACCAGGGCCTCGGCGCTGGCCGAGGCCTCGACAAAGGGATAGGTCTCGTGTCCGTACCCGCTCACGCGGTCGGCCCCACCGCCCAGGCTGAGCGACCACCGCCGATCGGCACCAGCGGGGCCGTCCAGGCCCACGGCCTCGGCCGGCGACCAGCACGAGAACGAGCACGAGCACCAGCCGATCACTGCTCCGAGCGAGGCCGCTGTCGCATTCCTGGCTCGGCGGCGGCCGCCGATGCGCCCCGCACGGGACGCTCTCACTTGAGGGCGCCTTGCGCGCGCAGTCGTTCCAGAACCAGGCGTGCTCGATCGGGATAGTCGGTGTAGAGGCCGTCGGCTCCCAATCGAAAGATCCGTTCCATGGTGGGATCGTCATTGATGGTCCAGTACACGACCGCCATGCCCACATGGTGAGCGGCCTCGATGATGCCGCGGGTGTCGAGCGCAAACCCGGCGCCGCTCAACGGCGAAGCGAAGATCTCGTAGCTGGGACAGGACGGGTAATCCCATCCGGCCTTGGTGCTGATCACGAAACACTTGGCAGCGGCGGTCGGCAAGTATCCCGGCACCTCGGGCAGGGCATCCTTGATCCGCGCCGCCATCGCGTCGAACTCGGCGCCCACCACCATCTTGGCCAGGCGACCAGAGGCCCGCAGGACGTCGGCGACCTGCCGCTCGATTCCCGGTCGCTTGACCTCGACGCTGAGCAGGGCCTCGACGGGCAGGGCGTCCAGGACCTCCTGCAGGGTGGGGACCTGATAGGCCATGCCCCGAAACGGGAAGCCGGCTGGATCGGCGGTGTGGCAGTCCCCGTTCTCGTCGGTGCCGTTGCCCTGGTTGGGGGTGGCGCAGTAACCGGCATCCAGCATCTTCAGCTGAGCCAGCGTCAAATCCGACACCAGGCCGGTACCGTTGGTGGTGCGGTCCACGGTGGCATCGTGAATCACCACCAGCTGATCATCGCTCGTCGAGTGGATGTCGAACTCCACGACCGCCTGGGGGTTGCGGGAGTAGGTGTCGAGCATGGTCGGGATGGTGGCCTCGGGCGCGATCCCGCCGCCTCCCCGGTGGGCAAAGATGAGCGGGCGCGCGTTGTTCAGGATGAACGGGTGCAGGGGCAGGTCATGGCACCCCAGAGCCGCCAGACACAGCCCGCAGATCGTTGTTGCCTTCGCGAGCGCATGCGGCTTCCCCACCATCAGTCAGCCACTTTGCGCTGATGACGCAGAAACGACAACGGAAATGACGAGGACAATCTCGGCCATTGGTAGGGACGCCGCACGCTGGTGCACACGGTCGGGATCGGTTCTGAAGAATTGGCGGCGCAGCCGGGAGTGTGATCAAGGTCCCGGTAACTTGGCCGCGAAAGCCTCACCGTGGCCCTTGCCGAGCACGGACTTGAGGGCCGCGGCGTATTCGAAGGCGCCGATGTTCTGATCGCTGGTGTGGCAGCCCAGGCAGATCTCGGCGCCGACGACGCGCCTCGTGCCGGTCTTCTTGTTCTGAGCTCGCATGTGTTCGGCGCTTGGTCCGTGACAGGCCTCGCAGCCGACGTTGGAGAAGTACGTGAATGCAGTGGTCAGCCTGCGCGTTCCGCCCGGCAACAGGTATCCTGTCATGTGACACCCGAGGCACAGGGTCTCGGCGTCGTGTTTATTCCTCTTGAGGGTATCGAGCGCGCCCGCGTGATCGGTGGTCCGCCACTGCGCGGACTGTTCCTGGTGGCACATTGCACAGCCTTCATTGCTGCCGTAGGTCCAGCTCTCGTAGACGGTGATCTCTTTTTGGCCGTTCTTGCGGCGGAGCGCGACCGCCACGCTCTCGGCTTCCGCCTCGAGATGCGACAGCTCGACCTGTTCGATCAGCGCGACTCCGCGATGATCGGGAAGGGAGGGCGAGAGCGCGATGGCGTGATCGTCGAGCAGGGGCGGGACGCCGCCGCTCAAGGCGTAGGCGTCCAGGCGACCCAGTTCCAGCCCCGGGGCGGCGTTCCAGACCACGCGGGTGCGGCCCAGCATCGTCACGGGGAGGCTACCGGTGCCCCTGGCTGCCGCTCCCGCCGCGTGAGCCACGTCGGAACCCAGCACGTGACCAAGGACGACCACGTCGATTCCCGGGCCCGCGCCCGGGCCCGCGCCCGGGCCCGCGCCCCCGGCCGCGCCCCCGGCCGCGCCCCCGGCCGCGTCGGGGGCGCCCACGGCGGTCAAGATGTCCTTGACCCGGGGCAGCCCACCCACGACGTGAAAGAGCCCGATGACCAGCCGTGCCCCGCGGGCCCGGAGCGAGCGCGCCGCCGCACGGGCAGCCTCTGCCGGATCGTCGGTTCGAAAACCCAGACGTTGCAGGTCCGCCAGCTGGCTGGGCAGCAGCTCCAGGATGCCAAACACCCCGATCGAGAGACCTGCCACTTCGATGAGCTTGTCCGCGGGGAGCGGGTGCGCACCGGCGGCGTCGACCAGGTTGGCCGCGACCGCCGAGATCTTGGCCGCCTCGAACGCAGCTTTGAGGCCGGCGGGGCCGAGCTCCAGCTCTCGTTCCCCCGGCGTCATCACATCGACTCCCATCCGCTTGTAGCTCTCGAGAACCATTTGCGACCGCCGGCCGGGCCGGTACGGTGCGTCCACGGTCTGCGCACCTGGCACCTTGTCGGCGGCACCTGGCAGCAAATCGCCTGCGTCGAGCTGGAGAACGGGCGGCCCTTCGAGCTGTATCCGGTCGACGAGGGTCGCGCGCCGGGCCAGCCCGCCGGCGCTTCCGGGCGCATTCGGAACCAGTCGCCCGCGCTGGTCCGAGCTATAGAGCAGCGTCAGGGCCGGCGGTGAGGCGGGGACGGGGGGGGCAGTGGCAGGTCGAGGCTCGGGGCGCCGACAGCCCAGAACCAGACCAAGGATGCCGACGCCGATCACGGCTGCGGGTACTCCACGCGACCATCTCATGCCGCATTCTACCGAGGAAAGGGCGGCTTCGCCGCCGCAAGGGGCCTCGGAGGCCCCTTGCGAGACCCCCACGGAGTTGCTTGACGGCGTGGCCGGTCCAGCAAAGCTGGACCTCCCCGTGCTTGGATTGACCACGCGGTCGCTGGAGAAGAAAACTTGCTTCGAACGTCAACATTTTGAGCGATTAAGGCATCTAGGTCCGGTCGATGGGGATGTTAGGTTTGTCGGGTTGATCGGTGTTTACGATTCAGGGTTCGGCGGCCTGACGGTTCTCAGGTGGCTGCGGACGCGGCTGCCGGCCTACGATTTCGTCTATCTGGGCGACTCCGGGCGCGCGCCCTATGGCGGTCGGGATTCCGACACCTTGCTCGATTTCGCCGAGCAGTGCACGGAACGCCTGTTCGAGGAAGGTTGCCCGCTGGTGATCGTCGCCTGCCATACCGTGTCGTGCGTGGCGCTCCGACATCTGCAGCGCCGCTACGCGCCCGATGCCGGCAGTCCGCGGCGGATCCTGGGCGTCACCATTCCTGCCGCGGAAGCGGCCGTGGGCGTGAGCCAGGGGCACATCGGCGTGCTCGGGACCGAGCGCGCGATCGCGTCGGGTACCTTCGCGACGGAGATCGCCAAGCTGGGCTCCCACCGGGTCACGCTGCGAGCGGCGCCCCTGCTGGCTCCGATCGTCGAGGAAGGTTGGGAGGACACGGAGGTCGCGAGACTCTCCGTCGCCCGCTACCTCGAGGGGATGGGGGACGTCGACACGATGCTGCTGGCCTGTACCCATTATCCGCTGCTCATGCCGGCTTTCCATTCGGCGATCGAACGGCTGTCACGAGCGTCGTCGGGTGCGCCGGTCATGCGAGTGCTCGACCCGGGGCCGGCGGTGGCCGATCGACTCGAGGACTGGCTCGGGCGCCACCCCTCGTTCGCGCGGCCTGGTCGGGGCGGACTGCGCGTCCTGTGCACGGGTGATCCGGTAGCTTTCCGTCGCCACGGTGAGCGCCTGATGGGGGCGAGCTTACCTCCGGTCGAGCACGTGTCGGAGGAAGGCGGGCGTCTCGCTCATCGGGACGGCCTGCGTGTCGCGACGGGCCAGATCGTCCGGTAGCCCTGAGAAGCGACTGCCGAGCGAGCGATCCCTCCTCACTGGCTGAGCTGGGCTCGCTGACAGTCGTTGGTGACGTCGATCGTGGGGCCGTGATCGATCACCTCGAAGTCGGTCGCCTTGAGGGTCGACAACGAGCTCGCGTCGAATCCGACGTCGGTCCACTTCACGCGGCTGAGGGCGTCGCTCTGGGCGGTGAGTGCGATGTTGCCCCCATCGGCCAGGTACATCCCGTATTTCTGCAGCGCGCGCGCAACGATCTGTGCGCCCGGACCCAGCCCGGCCAGCGAGACACTGCTCTTGAGGCGCAGGTGGCCCCCGTACGGCAGGGCGGTGGTGGGGCCGGTGGTGTTGGTGCCGTGCGTGGCCGGGGCGACCAACTTCTTGGCGCGGATCATGGTGTTCGGCAGGATGAACCGGATCGCGTGGTTGATGGAGCCGGCCTGGAGCTCCTCCGGCGTGAAGAGCAAGGGCGCGATGGGAAACCCGGCCGCGTCCGCGCTGGTGCACTGCGCGCCGCGGCCGTTGCTGTCGTAGACCTTCGAGGTGTCCCAGATGGCCAGGCAACCGGCGCGGAAGGTGTCGGTGGCGTCGATGGTCCCGTGATAGATCTCGTACAGCCGGCCTTCCGAGCGCGCGACGAACAGCAGGTGGCAGTCGTCCCCGTTGTCGAAGCCGAAACAGTCGTAGCCGCGAAAGGGCGACGCGAAGCTGGGGTCCATTCCGTAGGTCAGCTCGACCAGGCCTCCCGGAGGCACCGGGACGGGCGCGAGATCGCAATCGGGATCGTAGTGAAAGTCGGCCGCCGCCTGGTAGGTGCGCCTGGTCGTCCCGGCCGGGACATCGATGGCGATGATGCTGAAGTCGACCTTGATCTTGCCGCCGCCCCCGAACCCGTTGGGTGGGGCGAAATTCACCATCCACGAGGTGACGCCGGCGGAGTCGGCCGTGATCGCGGCACCCGAGACGTCCTGATACCAGGGTGCCCCTGACGGAAAGAATCCGCCCGCCACCTGGGTGGCCGCGATCCCGGTGCCTGACGCGCCGGAGGAACCTGCCGCGGCGGTCGCTCCGCCCGTCCCAGCACTCACGGAGCCGCCCGCTCCACCCGTGCGGGGCGCAATCATGGTTCCCCCGGTCCCGGCGCGGCCGC
>Ga0066788_10000085_pt1 | contig 16350 bp, 12 predicted proteins | sample OrgsoiDNA2013048_FD_70943 | JGI IMG/M metagenome (GOLD analysis project Ga0066788, IMG submission 70943) | Permafrost soil microbial communities from the Arctic, to analyse light accelerated degradation of dissolved organic matter (DOM) -... | ecosystem: Environmental > Terrestrial > Soil >... | reverse complement strand
CAACCTGACCACCACGTTCCTGGCAGAGGACGTCACGCTACTCGGGCGCCCCCGGCCCGAGAGCAGCGAGGATCTGCGCATTCACCTCGTCCCGGTCGCGGATCTCCCGGGCCTCATCGACGGTGGTGGGTTCATCCAGGCCCTGCACGTGGCTCCCCTCCTGCGCTACCTGATGCGCCGTCGCGCCCAGGGGCAACCGGCCAGCCAGTGAAGGATTAGCCGAGCCCGCGCCATGCCCATGCCAGAAGAAATCGTTGGCCTCCTGCGATCGAAGATCACCTTCAAGTGGCCGGACGGTCACGAGACGGTCTACCCGGCGCGGGTCTTGCGTCTGGCCTGCCGGTGCGCCGCCTGCATCGAGGAGATGTCGGGGGCACCGTTGCTCGATCCGAAGACGGTGCCCGACGCCGTGCGCGCCAGGCGGATCGACCTGATGGGGCAGTACGCGATCCAGATCGGATGGTCGGACAACCACGACACCGGGATCTACAACTTTCGTGACCTCCGACGAAACTGCCCGTGCCCCGCCTGCGCGCAGATCCGCGAGGCGGGGGGAATACCGGCGTAGCTCGATTGCGTACCGGCGACCAGGAATTGTGAGCATGACCCCCGCCGATTCATCCTCGGGCCCCTCGGGCTCAGCGGGGGCCAGCCCGACGGGCCAGCCTCGCGGCGAGAAGACCGGCAGGCTATCCTGGATCTCATCGACCTATTTTGGTGAGGGCCTCCCCTGGAGCTTCCTTCATCAGATGGGCACGGAGTACCTGACCGCCATCGGCGCGTCCAAGACTCAGATCGCGGCGACGTCGTGGCTACATCTGGCGGTCACCTTCAAGTTCCTGTGGAGCCCAGTCGTCGATCTGTTCGGACGCAAGCGAACCTGGGTCGTGCTGTTGCAGTTGCTCCTCGGGCTCGGGATGTTTGCCATCGCGGCGGTGGCACCCGGCCGAAACCTCACCGTGTTCTGGATGATGCTGGGTACGCTGGGGATCGTCCACGCGACCCATGACATCGCCTGCGACGGTTTTTACTTGCAGGCGCTCGACAAGCAGCGACAAGCCCTGTACTCGGGGGTGCGCACGGCGGCGTTCCGGGTCGCGATGATCACGGGCGGATCGGGCTTCGTGGTCCTGGCAGGTCAAACCAGCTGGTTCTGGGGGTTTGGCGCGGCCGGCGTGCTCATGATCCTGGTGGGCGGCCTCAACGCCGCGATCATGCCCCACCCGCCCCAGCCCGAGCAGCCCCAGCGGCTTTCGCGCGAGTTGCTTTCCGACGTGCGGCCAGCGCGTGACCGATTCGTCTCGAGCGCGCCAGAAACCCGACCGCCCCGGGCGGCGTTCTGGGCGGCCTATCGGTCCTTCTTCAGGCAACCGCAGGCCGCCCTGGTCCTGTCGTTCATGCTGGTCTACAAGCTGGGCGACATCATGATGTTCGCGATGTCGAAGCCTCTCCTGCGCGACATCGGGATCGACACCAGTCATCGCGGAATCCTGAACGGGATCGGCACGGTGTCCTTCATCGTGGCCTCCATCTCGGGAGGAGCGGCCATCGCGCGGCTGGGTCTGGCGCGCTGCCTGATCCCCATGACCTTCATGCAAAACCTGGCCATCCCGCTTTACATCGGCCTGGCCCTGCTACGACCGCGCTTCACCGGCGTGATACCGGTGATCATCGCGGAGCAGTTCGCGGCGGGCATCGGGGCGGCGGCCCATGTCGTGTTCCTGATGCAAAGGTGCCGGGCGGCCTTCTCGGCCTCACACTACGCGCTGGCCACCGCGGTCGTCTCGCTGGCCAGCACGTTCTCGGGCGCGATCTCCGGTCCGCTCAACGAATCGGTCGGTCACCCCCTCTTCTTCACGATCGCGTTCGTTGCGAGCTGGCCCAGCCTGGTCCTGGTCCTGTTCGTTCCGAGGGCCCCCATCGAGCCGGAGCCCTGACACCGGTGACGCCCGCCGGTCGAGTGTTCACTCGGTCACGCGGCTCAATCGAGCTCGAGCGCAGGCCGGCCAAACCGAACACGCAAGGAGTTTACGACGCGCGCGATGGCGGGCCGGCGAATCAAGGCTCGCTCGAGCCGCCGCTTGCCCGGAAAATTCAGCAGGGTCAGCCCGATGAGGATCAGCAACAGGCCCTGACCGGGAACGCCCGGCAACGCCATCACACATCCCAGCAAGACAATGACGACGCCGGCGAGGTTCTTTCCCGCCAGGCCCAGCATGCGGATGAGGGGATGACGTCTCGCCCAGAATGGCGGCGGAACCTCCCACTTGAACTGGTCGACGGGCCACCCCACCACGATCACGGCGGCCAGCGCCAGGCTGCCAAGCGCCAGGAACACGGAGAGAAGCGCTGCCCCCCACCAGCCGAGGCGCCTTCCCTCATCCACGAACGCTTTGAACCAGCTCTGCATCCCGCCACGCACCGTCAGACTCGCTTCCGACAGTATCAGATGCCCCACGACGCCGAGGCAACAAATCCCGCGGGGGGGGACACCCCTCTGGCCGGGAAGCCGCGCTAGACTGCCCATCATCGTCACGGAGATCACAGATCGAATTTCGTCGGTGGCGCCCGAGGCGTGGAACCAACTTTGCGGCGACGACGATCCGTTCGTCGAGCACGCCTTCTTGGCGGCACTCGAGAAGTCCGGCAGCGTGGCGAAGCGCGCCGGGATCGTGCCCCGCCTGGTGCTGGTCCGCGAGAGCGGACGCCTGATCGGAGCCGTCCCGCTTTACCTGAAGAGCAACAGCTACGGAGAGTTCATCTTCGACTGGTCCTGGGCCAACGCCGCCCATCGCGGTGGCATCGGCTACTATCCGAAGCTGGTGGCGGCGATCCCGTTCACCCCTGCCACAGGAAGACGGCTGCTCATCGCCCCCGATCCGGGCGTGGACCCGGACGCGGTGGCCGATCAGCTGATCCGGGGCATGCGCGCCGTGGCTGATGCCGAAGAGGCGTCCTCCATTCACGTGCTGTTCTGTACCGAGTCCGAGCTGGCCGCGCTCGGTCGGCACGGCCTGCGAGCACGTTTGAGCCTGCAATTCCACTGGCACAATCGACCGGAGCGGCCCTATCGGGACTTCGACGATTACCTGGGAGAATTCAAGTCTCGCCACCGCAAGCAGGTTCGGCGCGAGCGGCAGATCGCCGTCGACCATGGGCTGACCTTCAAGACCCTGAGCGGTCCCGAGCTGGGGGACCTCGAGTGGGACGCCCTGCAGGACTTCTACGCCGCCAACGCCGCCAAGCATGGCGGGATGGAATACTTGCGGCCCGCCTTCTTCGAGCAGATGCGCGCCACCAACGCCCACCGGGTGGTATCGACCCTGGCCTACCGGGACGGTCAACCCATCGCCGGGACCTTCAACTTCGAGAAGGGTCGCCACATCTACGGCCGTTACTGGGGGTGCCGGGCCGAGTACCAGATGTTGCATTTCGAGCTCTGCTACCACCGCCTCATCGACCGAGCCATCAGTCGCGGCTGCAACCTGTTCGAGGCGGGGGCCCAGGGTGAGCACAAGCTCAAGCGGGGGCTCTTGCCAGCCTTCACCCACAGCGCCCACTGGATCCGTCACGCCGGGCTGGGGGCGGCGGTCGCCGATTTCATCGACGCCGAGGCCCGGGCGGTCCGTGAGCAAGCCCAGGCCCTGGCCGCCGAGTCCCCCTTCCGCGCCTCCGGAGGTGAGGATGAACGGGATCGCCTGCTAGAATAGGCTCATGGATCGAGCTTCCCGAGACCGCGCCTCCCGGCGTCGCCAGGAAGCCACGGGCTGGCCATTGCGGAGCTATCGCGTCGGTCACGAGCCAGCGCGGGATCCGCTCGACCCATCGACCATCGACGAGAGACTTTCGATGATGTGGCCGCTCGCGGCTGAAGCCTGGTCGCTGTCGGGCCAGGAAATTCCCGACTACCAACGGTCTTCCTCACCGGGGCGGCTCGTGCGGCGACCGGCGTGAGCGCGGCGGAGGTCAACCAGGACTTCGTCGACCTGCTCTCGAGCTTCGTCGAGCACCAGGTCAGCTTCGTGATCGTGGGAGCCTATGCACTGGCGGCGCACGGCCTGCCTCGCAGCACCGGAGACATCGATCTCTTCGTGGAGGCCACCCCCTCGAACGCCAGCCGGGTCTATCGAGCCCTGCTCGACTTCGGCGCACCCGTTGCGGCCCACGGGGTCACCGAAGGCGATCTGGCGTTACCCGGGAACGTTTACCAGCTCGGACTTCCCCCGCGCAGAATTGACATCCTGACTTCCATCTCGGGCGTGTCGTTCGAGGAGGCCGTTCACGACGCGCTCGAAGGAAAGCTGGGCCCGGTGGCGGTCCGTTTCATCGGACGAGAGGCGATGAAACGAAACAAGCTGGCGGCGGGCCGACCCAAGGATCTCGTCGACGCCGGGTGGCTGGACGCGACCGGGTAGCGCGGCCGGAGCTGTCGAAGCCGATCGAGACGCTCACCGCCCAGAGAGCCGAGCCTTCCCGGGCCCACCGGCGCGAGCTGCGCAGAGGGCGAGCACGCACCGGGCAGGTGGTGTACCGTACCGCCATGATCCGTCATACCAATTCGCACACCTCGATCAGAGTCCCCAGCTCTCGCAGGGCGATCCTCGCCCGAGCCTCTGCCATCGCCCTGCTCATCGTGTGGGCGGCGGCGCCGTCGAAGGCGGCACGCGCCGACTCATCGCCCACGCCGGCCCCCGCTGCCGCTGCGCCCGTGGCGAAGGCTGCCGCGGCCGCCCCGGCGCCCGCGCCTGCTCTCCCCGAGGCGCCCTCGACCGTGAACGCCACCTACGTCGACCCATCGGCGACTGTGGCGCTCGCGCCCGGGCAGAAGCTCAGCCACCTCTACGCGCGCAACATGTCCCAGCCCTACATCCTGCAGCGCCTCACCGAGCACACCTACTTCTTCCAGCGACAGTTCTACGGCACCACGTTCTACGTCGGAACGAAAGGGGTGCTGCTGTTCGATCCGCTGGACGACCGCGCCCCGCAGCTGCTGCAGGCCATCGCCGAGGTCACGAAGTTGCCCGTCACGGCCATCGTGTACTCACACGACCACGCCGACCACATTGGCAGCGCCCAGGCCATCCTCGACGCGTCGAAGGCGGCCGGCGTCAAGAAGGTTCGGATCATTGCCTCCCGCGCCACGGCGGACAAGATGAAGGTGCTGAAGAGCCACCACCCCGCGCCGACCGAGATCGTGGCGTGGCCGGCCGGCTCCTTCAAGTTCGAGGGCCTGGTCGTGAAACTGTCCGGATTCGAGCGCGCCGCGCACGCGGACGACCATGCTGCCTGGTTGCTGGTCGGCGAGAAGGTCGTCCACCTGCCAGACCACATCAATCCCGACCAGCCCCCATTCTGGGGCTTTGCGGCGGACGAAAACTTCATTTACTTCGAGAGCAACCTGGAGCAACTCGCCAAGCTGGACTGGGTCTATCTCAATGGTGGGCACGGCAACGTCGGCTCACGGGCGGATCTGGATTTTTATCGGACCTTCATCGGCGATCTGAAACAGGCGGTCGGCGCGGCCCTGGGTCAGGTTCCGTGGGGTACGGGGGTCGATGCCTCGAGGGTCAACGCCCACACTTACTTTCTCCCCGCCTGGCTCGCCGGCGTGGCCAAGAAGGCCACGGACACTCTGCGCCCCAAGTACGGCCGCACCTACGGCTTCGAGGCGGGCACCCCGCGAAACGCGGAGATGGTGGCCCTCGCGATGTTCAGCTATCGCTGACTCAGGACGAAGGCGGTTTTGCCGCGCTTTCTGCGCAAGTTGTCCGACGGTTGGCAGCGCCTTCACTTCCCGGCAACTCCCCCGCCGATCGGAGCCCGTCGCTCACCCAGCGGCCCCCGCCGATTGCGCTCAAGCTGTCGGGGTCGAGGTGACCGCGGGCTTGGAGGCAGCCGCGCCCGGGGCGTGCTCGTAAGCAAACGTCAGCTTCTGGGCGGTCTCGTCGTAGTCGACCTTGACGGTACCACCGCCGGCCAGGGCGCCGAACAGCAGCTCGTCGGTGAGCGGCCGCTTGACCTCCTCCTGAATCACGCGTCCGAGTGGGCGCGCGCCGTTCATGGGGTCATAGCCGCGCCGGGCCAGGTACGCGCGTGCCGCCTCCCCGATCACGACCGAGACCTTGCGCTCGGCCAGCTGAGTCGCCAGCTCGGCGATGAACTTGTCGACAATCTGCACCATGACCTTCTCGTCGAGCGGGGCGAAGTCGATCTTGGCGTCGAGGCGGTTGCGGAACTCGGGCGAGAAGGCCCGCTTGAAGGCCTCGTCGGTGTCACCCAGCCGTGGATCGGTCTGGCTTCCGAAGCCTGGCATGCGCCGCGACAGATCCCGCGCCCCCACGTTGCTGGTCATGATCAGGACCACGTTGCGGAAGTCCGACTTCCGCCCGTTGTTATCGGTCAGGGCGCCATGATCCATCACCTGCAAGAGGAGATTGAACAGATCGGGGTGTGCCTTCTCGATCTCGTCGAGCAACAGCACCGCGTGGGGCGTCTGGTGGATGGCGTCGGTCAAGAGCCCCCCCTGGTCGAAGCCCACGTACCCCGGGGGCGCCCCGATCAGCCGCGAGACGGTGTGCCGCTCCATGTACTCGGACATGTCGAAGCGCGTGAAGCCGATGCCCATCACCTCGGCCAGTTGCTTGGCCAGCTCGGTCTTGCCGACCCCGGTGGGGCCTGCGAACACGAAGCTGCCGATGGGCCGCGCCGGCGCGCCCAGCCCCGCGCGATTCATCTTGATGGCCTGGGCCAACCGCTCGACGGCCCGATCCTGGCCGAAGATCTTGGCTTTCAGGGCCGGCTCCAGATCACGCAGGCGCTCCCGATCGTCGGCGGCCACCCGCTTGGGTGGGATGCGCGCGATCCGCGCCACCACCGTCTCGATGTCCGAGGCGCGCACCAGCCGCCGCCCCACGACCCGTCCGGTCGCGGCGCCGGTTTCCTTCTCGGCGACGGCCGTCGAGGCGTCCGCGGTCCCCGCCTTGTGGCGGGCGCCCTCGGCTCGGCTGCGCGAGCCCTTCAACTTACGGGCAGCGCCCGCCTCGTCGATGAGGTCGATCGCCTTGTCGGGAAGCTTGCGGTCGTGCAGGTATCGTGACGCCAGATCAGCCGCGGCGCGGATGGCCTGACGGGTGTAGGCCACCTTGTGGAACTCCTCGTACCGCCCTTGCAGACCCTCGAGAATCCTGACTGTCTCCTCGACGCTCGGCTCCTCGACGTCGATGGGCTGAAAGCGCCGGGCCAGCGCCCGGTCCTTCTCGATGTAGCTGCGGTATTCCTTGTGAGTGGTGGTCCCGATGACCCTCAGTCGCCCGGCCGCCAGCGCCGGCTTGATCAGGTTGGAGGCGTCCATGGCCCCGCCCGACGCCGCGCCCGCCCCCACGATGGTGTGCAACTCGTCGATGAAGACGATGGCGTTCTCCTTCTGCTCGAGGGCGCGCATGACGCCCTTGAAGCGCTCCTCGAAGTCGCCGCGATAGCGGGTCCCGGCCACCAGCGCCCCCATGTCGAGGGCATAGATCACGGCGCCCTTGAGGGCGTCCGGGGCCTCCCCGAGCTCGATGCGACGGGCCAGCCCCTCGACGATGGCGGTCTTGCCCACGCCCGCATCTCCGATGAACAGCGGATTGTTCTTGCGACGACGCGCGAGGACATGCAGGGCCCGCTCGAGCTGGGCCCCCCGGCCCACCAGCGGATCGATGTCGCCGGCCCGGGCCCGTTCGTTCAAGTTCACGGCATAGGCGGCCAGCGGATCGATGGGGGCGTCCTCTCCCGGCTCGGCCGCGTCGGCGCCGTCATCGGATGCTGGGCTGTGCTGAGACTTGGCCGGCAACAGCTTGGAGACGCCATGCGAGATGTAGCTGACGATGTCGAGGCGGCTTATGCCTTCCTCCTTCAAGAAGGCCACCGCATGTGAGTCGGTCTCGGCGAACATGGCGACCAGCACGTTGGCCCCCGTGGCTTCGGCCTTGCCCGCCCCGAGCACGTGGTTGACGGCTCGTTGCACCACGCGCGCAAAACCCAGGGTGGGCTGTGCGCGGTCCCGCTCGTCCTCCGGTAACGGGGTGACCGACGAGGTCAAGTAGTCCTCGAGCTTCTTCTGTAGCCGCTTGGCGGAGCCCCCGCAGTGCTTGATGACCTCGGCGGTCTTCTCGTCATTGAGGAGCGAGAGCAAGAGGTGCTCGAGCGAAGAATATTCATGTCCGCGCGAGGTCGCGTCGTCCAAGGCGTGCCGGATCGCGGTTTCTAGCTCAGGGCTGAGCATGTTTGTTTGGACCTCACTCCTGAATCGTAGCGCACGCAGGCCAAGCCACAAGGAGACTGATGGTGGCGGCGATCCGGCTGCCAACGAGCCCACTGGTCGCCAGCGCGCAACCGGGTCGGTCGGGACCGACGATAAGCCCGCATGACGCGCAAGTCTCGGGATTCATTTGATCGAGTAAGGTATCTGGTCCTGCTGGTGGGTCTTCACCTGGGCCTGGCGGGCTGCGAGCTCGCGCCTGGAGCCATCGCGGGGCCGCCCGCCGCGGCCTGCGACGCCGATGTCGCCCTGATGGTCCTTCCCGACGACGGAGCGACGTCGCTCATGGAGGCAGTCCGGGACGCCAGGCAGAGCGTGCTGGTCGAGATGTACATGTTGACCGCCCCCGAAGCCGTGTCCGCCTTGCTCGCGGCCCACGGCGCTGGGGCCGACGTGCGCGTCCTGCTGGAACCCGCGCCGTATGGTGATCCGACCGCCAACCACGCGGCCTACTCGACCCTGGCCGCCGCTGGAATCGACGTGCGCTGGACCAACCGGGGATCGGGGCTCGTGCACGCCAAGCTGATCGTGCTGGACGATGCCACCGCATATGTGATGACCCTGAACCTGACGGGGGCGGGCCTGGCAGGCAATCGCGAATACGCCGTGGCGGACCGGGATCCGGCGGACGTGGGCTGGGCGGCGAAGCTCTGGAGCGCTGACGCGATCGGGGCGGATTCCACTCCCGCTCCCGCTCCCGCGTCCGCGTCCGCGCTGGCGGGGAGCACGCAGCTTCTGGTCTCGCCCCTTAACGCGCGGTCCCCCCTCGGTGAGCTCATCGATGCGGCCCGTTCGACGATCTCGCTCGAGATCGAGGAGATCTCGGACGAGGATCTGGTCGCCCGTCTGATCGCCGCGCAGCTCCGGGGCGTGCCGACCGAGATCGTCGCGCCGGCCTCGAATCGATCGACGGCTACCACCGGGGCGCTCGACCGGCTGGCGACGGCCGGGGTGATGGTGCAACTGCTGGCCGCACCCGTGGTCCACGCCAAGGCGATGGTCACCGACGCTCGCCGGCTCTACGTCGGGTCGATGAATTTCACGCGCGCGTCGCTGGACGACAATCGCGAGGTCGGCCTGGTGCTCGGCGATCCGGCGGCGGTGACCCGGGTGGCTGACGTGATCGCGGCGGACGCCCGGGCGGGATTTGCCTTTGACCCGAACCGGCCGTGAGACTCATTTCGGCGCGGGCGCCGCCGGGGCTCCCGGGGTCCCGAGGGGCGCCACGACACGGCGCGAGCTCGAAACGCCAGCGCCTGCCGTGTCCAGAACCTGCCGCGCCGCAGGGGGAAGCTCATCGACGTTGAAGGAACGCAGGCGAGCCTCGGCGGCCGCCTGCACGGCTCCGGTTTCGTACAGGACGGCGTCCAGCAGGAACAGGCCGGCCTCGGGAGATCCGATGTCGGCAATGGTCTCGAGCGCCGCCAGCCGCACCCGCTCGTCGCTCTTTTCGCGAAAGATTCGAATCAGCGAATCCAACCCGTCGCGAAAGCGCAGGCCGCGCAACGCCGCCAGGGCCTCGTCGCGCACCTGAGCGACGGCATCCTCCAGACCCTGTCGTACCAGCGCGAAGCTGCGCCGGCAGTAGACGTGCCCCACCCCGGCCATGACGGCAGCCCTCACCTCTGGCGCCGTGCTCTGCTCGAAGAGCTTCTCCATGGGACGAAGCACCTCGTAGATCTGGATTCTACCCAGCGCCAGCGCCAGCTCGCACGAAACGGCCGAATCGCCGAGCGAGAACCCCGGGTTGCCGACCAGCAGCAAGGCCCGCAGCGCCAGGCGGGAGAAACGCACATGATCGGTGCGATCGACCACCAGTCGAGTCAGGACGGCGGCGGGATCGCCGTCCAGCTCCCATTCCAGAAGATCCTGTCGCCACACGTCCTGATATGCCCCCGGGCGTCTCAGATATTCTGGAAAACCGCGACTGGGTGGCAGCGGGAGATTTCCGACCGCATATCGTCCCGCCAGCGCGTGGTACCGCTCGCGTTTCTTCGGCGAGAGCACTCGCAAGCCGACCAGCTCCTGATACAGCCGCGACACCAGGGCCAGATCGCCGAGCGTGGTCGCCGCGTCTATTCCGGCGTGCAGGGCATTCTCCGAGAGGTCAGGCGGGCCCGCCGCGGCTTCGTTCTGCCGGGCGGTCTCCGACCACAGAGCCGCGGCCCGCCCCAGGTAGTGACGATCGTAGATCAGAGCGGACTTGGCGCTGAAATCGGCGGCCTCGCGCGCCAGCGTGGCCGCGGCGTAGAGCTCGCCTCGTTCGACGGCATAGTTGAGAAAATCGTCGTAGTACTGGAGCACATAGAACTTCTGATCATCGGCGCACAGGATCCGGATCGCGTTCATGTAGCCCTCCGCGACGTTCTCGAAGGAGCCCGTGTCCTTGCCGATTCGAAGCAGCACGCCGTAACAATCGAAGGCTCGCTCGCGATCGCCCCGGCTCTCGAAGTCGTCGGCCAGCTCCTCGAGGTGGCGTCGCGCGGCGCCCATCTGGCGCTCGGCCTCCAGTCGCTCCCCCATCTTCATCAAGCACGCGCCCAGACTGAAGTGAACCAGCGCGGTCTCGTAAGGACGGCCCGTCAGCCGCGGATCCTCGAGCGCGCGCGCCCACTCGGCGCGCGCGACCGCCCAGGCGGTGCCCGCTTCGAGCTCGAAGGCCGCCAGGGCCGGATGACCGGCCCCCGAAAGCACCCGCGCCGCCTCGGGGTGCTGCCCCAGCTTCGCGGCGCACAACGCCCACTCGAGGGGCTGTTCCGCGATGGCGAACTGGCGTTGCGCGTCCTGGAACCGGCGCAGCGCCAGCAACACGTAGCCGGCTTCGCGACGCCGCCCGAGCGCCTGATAGGCCCCGAACGCCCCTTCCAGCCAGCCGTCGTACACGCCCGGGCCAAAGGCCTGGACCCGCGACAGCAGGGCTCCGTAGAGCGCCAGCGCCTCGCGCGGGTGCCCGGCGCGCAGGGCCCGATCGGCGCGCTCCTTGAGGTCGAGCTCCTCACGAGTCGGCATCGGCCCTCCTTCCCGAGGGCGTCGCCGACGCCGACGCCGGCGCCGGCACGCCCGCAGCGTCCTCGACGATGTCCAGTGCCCGCCGTCGGCTGGAGCTGGCCCGCGCCAGGGTCTCCGCCGTGACGATCTGATGGCGGTGCAAGAGCGGCAGATATTCGAGCGTCATCGGACGCGACGGCAGCACGAAGATCCCGTAGAGCGACGCGTCCCTGGCCAGCGCCTCCACGGTCGGCCTCGGGATGTGGCACTCCGCGTGAGTGATGAAGGTGATGGCGACGTCGCGTCCTTGCTCGCGTCGCAAGCGCGCGATCTCGACCGACAGATCGGCGAACACCCGTGCGTAGTTACGACCTCGCTCCGACCGAAACGAGAGAAGGCGCGGCAGCTCGCGTCCGGGCGCACGACCCACGTCGAGGCGCTCGTGCAGGCGGCTGTCGAAGAAGCGGAGCCAGACCTCCCCGCCCAGCAGCGAGAGCTTCTTGCACAGGGCCAGCGCCAGACCGCGCGCGAAGACTTGCCGCGCGCCGCGCATCGAGGCGCTGGCGTCCACCAGCAACAGATTCACGCGGCGGCCCGCCTCGGGGGCCCGTTCGCGCCCGTAGTACAAGAGATCGTCGGACAGGGCCTTCTGCGCGAACACCTCCTCGTCGTGGGCCAGCTCGCTGGGCAGAAGCGCATCGATGGAGCCGCGCCGTTCGATCGACGCGTACCCGTCGATGGCAAAGCGCTGCACTGACCGGCGACGCTTGGTCTCGAGCAGCGAGGGCAGTAGCTGCAAGGAAAAGTCCACGATGTCGGCGGTGCCGATGGCGCCCATCACCTGATACAGATCCACCAGATCCGGCAGGCCTCCGTCCACGGCGAACAGCCCGAGGAGTCGCAGCGCCGACACGTCGATCTGGTCGAGCCGCGCCAGGACCGCGCGATCGTGCTCGACGAATCGCTGCAAGAAAGGCACGGCCCACCCCGGGTCCGCGGCCTTGGCCAGGACCGCGCGATCCCGACCGTAGGCCGCGGACGCCAGCGGAAGCTCGCGCGTGGTGGTGCTCCGGGGCGCCCCCGGCCAGCGCAGGTACACATCCGATAGCACCCGCGCCAGCACCACCGCGATGGTCTCGTCGCGGGGCGCGGTGGCCCCCAGGGTCTGGACCAGCTCGCCCGCGGCGATCGAGCCCAGCAAGGCGCGATACTGGGCCCTCAGCGCCGACGAGGGCGCCAGCGGCGCGGTCGACAGGCGCTGGTGCCGTCCCTCGCGGCCCTGGGCCAGCAACATCCCCAGATCGTGGACGGCGACCAGCGGAGGCCGCAGGCCCAGGCGGGCCAGCATGTTCCACCAGGCCACCGCTTGAATCTCCTGCGAGGAACCGCTTGGTCCCACCTCGCTGAAGGTCAGGGTGGCCAGCTGCCGTCGGAGCTCGGCGTCGCTCGCTTCGATCGGCGTCGGCATTCACCAAGTTTACGCGACTGGCGGGGCACCACGTTTGCGGAGCAACAACAAGTGCTCGCGCCGGGGTTGCTCGCCGAAGATGTCACGCAGCCGGCGATCCAGCGTGGCGCGCACCTGCGAGGCGCGGGCCACCGGCACCAGCCCCACCGCGTCGGCCAAGGCCGCGATGGCCGCCGGTGCGTCCTCGGGACGATCGCCGACCACGCCGTCGCCGACCACCAGCACGGCGGCCGCGCCGGGCGCCAGGATCCGTCCCATCTCCGTCACCCAGCGGACCTGGGCCTGGTGCCAGGACGCGGGATCGGCGCCGAACCCCCCCGACTCCATCCGCGCTCCAACCTGGGCGCGTTCGAACGGTCGGCGCGGTAGCTCCAGCCAGGCAAATCGAACGTCGTGCTGCGCGGCGTAGTCGTAGGTGCCGGGGTATGGCGGCGACGACAGGATCAAGCTGACCGTCCCCGATTCGATCTCCTTGAGCTCCCGCGCATCGCCGAGGACGACCTTGGGCGCCGGTGTGCCCGGGGGAATGCGCCGCTCGAGCACCGCCAGGCTGCTGGCGAGCTCGACCGCGCGGTCGGCAAGCAGCCGGGAAGGAACCCCGCGCGCGATGCGCTTGTCGGCCCCATCCCGGGGGGCCTCGGGACCGGCCTTCATCAGCTTGACGAGGTTGGAAGAGAAGCACATCCGCAAGGCGCGGCCCACCGCGTTCCTGGGAGCCTTCATGACCAGGGCACGCAGCCCGAACAGCTCGAAGGCGACGTGCGGAAAGAAGCGCTCGAACTCGGGCCCCCCCCAGGCGGGGATCTCTGGACGCCGACGCCGGCGTGCGTTCTCGCCGACCTCCTCGGCGATCCGGCGAGCCTCCGCGACCAGCTGGGCCCGCCCGGCCTCGCCGAGCAGCGTGGTCCGGGTCCGGGCGATCTCCACGCCGAGGGGACTGGCGTCGACGCCGATCGCGGCACGCCCCGAGCCCAGGGCCTCGACCAGGACCGTGCCGCTTCCGCAGAAGGGATCCGCGATCAGCTGGCCCGGCTGGCTCCAGCGATTGATGGCGCCGCGCGCGATGGACGGGTGCATCCGGCCGGCGTACGAATGAAAACCGTGGGTCAGGGAGCGGGCAAGGCCCGGATCCACGTCCCAGAGCTGCGTGAGGGCGCGCGCCTCTTCCGGGTCGCCCGCACTCTCGACGGCGCCCCCCACCGTCGAGAAGGCTCGGCGCTGTCTCGGGACCTTGGGCGGCGTGGAGAAGCGTGCGACGGAGGCGCCCGCGTCCGCATGGGCGGCGCTCGGGGTGCCGCTGCGGCGAGACTTCACCGCCACGGCCTGAGGCCCTTCACGCCCATTTGGACGACTCGAACACGCCCTCCAACAGCTTGTCGACCTCTGCTGCCACGCCGCGCGCGGTGTCGGTGCCCAGCACCTGGAGCGCGCCACGAATGTCCTGCAGGTTGCGCAGCTGCGAAAAGAGCTGGACGTCGGACAGCACCTGGCCGCCCAGCAAGATTCCGCGGATCACATGCAGCTCGGCCAAGATCCCGTCCAGATCGGCGGCGGCCACCCCGGTTCGGCGGTCCTCGGGATGATCGCGGTGGTGGCTCTCCAGCGCCGGGCCCACGATGTCGTCCAGAATGGGAATCTGATCCGGGCTGTTCCAGACGTGCCGCAAGATGAAGAAATCCCCGACGTTCACGGTGGGACGTCCATCGATGAGGGCGCTCGAGGCGAACAGCTTCAACAGCTTGACCACCCGGCGATCGGACAGGGAGACTCCCTCGGAGCGGATCTGGAAGATGAATCCCTTGTATCGGGCCATCCAGTCCTCGGGAAAGACCATGAACTGCCCCATGCGGGCCTGCACCTTTCGGATCTCGGAGAGCGCCACCAGCGGCCTGATGGCCTCGTCGGCGCCCGTGAGCTCGGCGATCTCGGCCCGCACGCCCCGCTCCACGAGGCCGTGAAAATGAAAGCTGTCCAGGTTCTCTGACAGGGCCCGGACGAGGAAGCGATCGAAGACGGCGCCCAGCGCGTCGTCGTTGGGCACCTCGTTGGTTGCGGCGAACAGCGAACACAGCGGCACCTTCAGGGACTGGCTGCCCGTGAAGAACCGGCGCTCGTTCAAGATGCTGAGCAGCGCGTTCAAGATGGCCGAGTTCGACTTGAAGATCTCGTCGAGAAAAACGATCTCGGAGTCGGGCAGCATCGCCTCGATGCGCCGCACGAACGTGCCCTCCCGAAAGGCCTTGATGTCCACGGGACCGAACAGCTCATTGGGCTCGGAGAACCGGGTCAGCAGGTACTCGAAGTAGCGGGCGTCGACCAGCCGCGCCAGATGGCGTACCAGCGCCGATTTGGCCGTCCCCGGGGGGCCCACCACCAGCATGTGCTCGCCGGCCAGCAGGGTCACGAGCAGCAAGCGGACGAGCTGAGACTTGTCGAGAAAGCGCGCGTCCAGTGCCCGACCCACGTCGCGCAGCCGTTGGCCCAGGCCGAGCACGTCGGCGTCGATGGGGCCCGGGCGGCCTCGGGAAACGCTGTCGCTGGCCGTCATCCTGATTGTGAATCGTTATACCTTATCGGCATCCGCCAGGCGCAGGCCTCGTGCCGAAAGCGCCGCCAGGCGCGCGACCTCCAGGGCCGCCGGCCAGCGGGCGCGGTTCCGGGCGTCATGTCGATCGAACATCAGCTCCAGGCGGCGCGCGAAGGCCAGCCCCAGGTCGGACCCTCGCCCGACATCGGGTGGCCAGATCAAGTCCGGGTGGGTCTGATTGGCCGCGGCCAGCAGCACCGCCAGCTCGCGGCCTGATTCGAGGGCTGTCCCGCGCGGGAAAAATAGACCGGACGCCGGGCCGAAGAGATGTTCCAGCCACACGAGGTGGGCGAGGAATGCCAGCGCGAAGGCCGCCGAGCTGGGGTCTGCTTGCACCGGCTCGTTGTCGTCCAGAAGCGGTGACACGAAACGATAGAGGGCCTCCGTCAGGGCATCGCCGGCGCGACCAACCCCGACCGCCAGGAGGCGGCCGGCCACCAACCGGCACAAGCTCGGAAATTTCAGGATTGCCAGCGCCCTGCCCCACGACCACGGCGGATCGAGCCGAAGGGGGTCGAGCGCCTCGCCGAGCGGACTGGCCTCGGTCAACGCCGCGAACGCGGGACGGGCCGCGGCCAGGACGCCGATGTCACGCAGCCAGCCTCGCCGCACGCTCTCGACGGTTACCGCGCGCAGTCGGGGAAGGGCAAGGATGCGCGCGGGGGGGCGTCTGCCCACGAAAGTCCTGCGACCGAGCCAGAAGCTGACCGTATGATCGTCGCGCATGATCTCGGGCAAGCGCGCGACCAGCGAATGGCGCGCCAGCGCGGCCGCCAGTGAGCGAGGGGGGCCGAGTCGCGCCAGCGCGGCTGCCTCGGTCGCGATCCGGCGAATCCGCGAGCTCGCGCCCGGTCCGAGGGCAATGCGCGGATGCGAGAGGGTCAGCAGATCGTGCACGGCACCGCCGAGGCGCCAGGTCTCCTCGTCGAGAGATGGCGTCGGCGGAGTCGCCACCAGCGAGAGCAGCCGCCGTCGCCGCGCCGCCCCCAGGGTGACGGCCGCGTCCGA
>Ga0066788_10000084_pt1 | contig 16371 bp, 11 predicted proteins | sample OrgsoiDNA2013048_FD_70943 | JGI IMG/M metagenome (GOLD analysis project Ga0066788, IMG submission 70943) | Permafrost soil microbial communities from the Arctic, to analyse light accelerated degradation of dissolved organic matter (DOM) -... | ecosystem: Environmental > Terrestrial > Soil >... | reverse complement strand
GGTCGCGCGCCGCGGGGCACGCTTCGCAACACCCGCCCCGACGATCTGGGCGCGCTGGTGGTGCGCGAGGCGCTGGCGCGGTCCCGGGTGTCGGCGGGGGCCATCGAGGACCTGGTGCTCGGTTGCGCCATGCCCGAGAGCGAACAGGGGCTCAACGTGGCGCGCGTGATCGGGGAGATGGCCGGCCTGCCCGATGAGACGCCGGCCATGACCATCAACCGATTCTGTTCATCGGGGCTGCAGGCGGCCGCCATCATCGCCGACCGGATCGTGGTGGGGGCCATCGAGGCCGGCATCGCGGGCGGCGTCGAATCGATGTCCATGATCCCGATGAGCGGGACGCGCCCGTCGCTGAATCCCGTGGTGGTGGAGACCTTGCCGGATGTGTACATTCCGATGGGAAACACGGCGGAGAACGTGGCGCGCCGGTTCGAGATCGGCCGCGCCGAGCAGGATGCCTTTGCCCTGGCCAGTCACCGCAAGGCCGTGGCGGCCTGGGCGCGCGGAGATTTCGCGGCCGAGATCGTGCCGGTCAAGACCCGCGTCTTCGAGGACGGGGCCTGGCGCGACGTCACGTTCGAGCGCGACGAGGGGCCTCGCGCCGACACTTCCCTCGAGAAGCTGGCGGCGCTCAAGCCCGCCTTCGATCCAACGGGATCCGTGACTGCCGGCAATTCGTCACCGCTCAACGACGGCGCCGCGGCGGTGGTCCTGATGGCGGCCGACCGGGCCCGGGAGCAGGGCCTCGAGATTCGCGGCTTTTTTCGGGCCTTCGCGGTGGCCGGGGTTCCGCCCGCCATCATGGGCATCGGCCCGGTGCCGGCCGTGCGAAAGCTCATGGCCAAGACCGGCCTCGCCATCGATCAAATCGATCTGTTCGAGCTGAACGAGGCCTTTGCCTCCCAGGCGCTCTACTGTATCCGCGAGCTCGGGCTGCCCACCGATCGAGTCAACGTGAACGGCGGCGCCATAGCGCTCGGCCACCCACTCGGCGCCACCGGCGCTCGTCAGATCGCGACCGCCCTTCACGAGCTCGAGCGCCGCAAAGGTCGCTTCGCCGTGATCACCATGTGCGTGGGCGGCGGCATGGGAGCGGCGGGTCTGATCGAGCGGGCCTGATCAGCTCTGTTTGCGCAAGGAGCAGCGCAGCGGCATGTCGTGCTCGCGGGCGAACTCGGTCACGAGGTGCACCTTGGTCTCGGCGGTGTCGAGCGGGAACACGCCGGCCACCCCCACGCCCTTGGTGTGTACGTGGAGCATGATCTGTCGCGCCGTCTCAGCGTCATGATGGAAGAACTTCTCGAGGACATACACCACGAACTCCTGGGTGGTGTAGTCGTCGTTGTGTAGCAGCACCTCGTAGAGCGGTGGTCGCTCCACCTTGGGCTTTTCCAGGGTCTCGAGCTCACCCCGGCGCGCGGGCTCGGTGTTTGGTTTCTTGGGCACGGCGGTCAGAGCGCTCCGTTCTGGAGTCGAATGGTACCTCATGCGCACCGATTGACCACGCCCGCATCGACCAGGCGGCTGACGCGGGCGCGTCGAGTTTTCCTCTCCCGCGAATGCGTAGCCAATCCAAGCACGGGGAGGTCCAGCTTTGCTGGACCGGCCACGCCGTCGAGCAATTCCGTGGGGGTCTCGCAGGGGGCCTTCCCAGGCCCCTTGCGGCGGCGAAGCCGCACTAGCACCGGGCACGACGGCCCACGGATCCGTCGGGAGGGGTCCGCGGGGAGGGGCCGCGACAATTCACTTTGCTCGCGAGCGCCGGAGGCGCGTTAGCGCCCAGACCGCGGCTTCGCTGACCAGCGCGCTCGGATCTCCCACCAGGCCCGCCACCAGGGCCCGCGCCGAGCGGTCGCGTGCGGCACCGATCGAGAGCAAAGCGTTCCGTCGCAGACCATCGTAGCGGGCCCGGGCCATGGCGGTACCCGCGGAAAGGCGGCCAAACTCCTCCTCGGTCAGGGCCGCCATCTGACTCGCCGTCAAGGCAGAGAGCGGCCGCGGCTCGAACCGCCGGTCCCCGATCGGGAGATCGTCGCGGTTATACGGGCACACGTCCTGGCAGACGTCGCAGCCGAAGACCCGGGCCACGAACCCCTTCCGTACAGGCTCGGGGACCGAACCTCGGTTTTCGATGGACTGATAGGCGATGCACCGCCGCGAATCGATCACACCCGGAGCCGCAAATGCCCCCGTCGGGCAGGCGCCGAGGCACCGAGTGCAGTCGCCACACAGGCGCGGGTGTGGCTGGTCGTAGCTATCCACCGCCCGATCCAGGAACATCACCGACAGGGTCACCCAGGAACCAAAACCGAGCGTGATCAGCAGCCCGTTCTTGCCGATGAAGCCCAGGCCCGCGCGCTCGGCCCAGACCTTCTCCATGGCCACCCCGGTGTCCACGCACGCATAGGTTTCCATCGTCGAGTCCAGGACCAGGAGTTGCTGGCGCAGGGCCCGCATGCGATCACGGTGGGCGTAGTGATAGTCCCGCCCGCGGGCGTAGCTGGCGATCCGAGACTTTTCCGTGACCGGACGACGGTAGGGAATGCCGAGCGCCACCACCGTGCGCGCACCGGGCAGAACGCGCTCGGGATCGAGACGCTCGTCCAGGCGGCGATGCATCCAGTCCATGTCCGCCGCGTGCCCAGCCGCCAACCAAGCTCTCAGGGGCGCTCCGTCGAGCGGTTCGGCGGGCGCCAGGCCCACCAGCGCGAATCGAGTGGACCGCGCGGCCTGCCGCACGGCCTGCGCCGAGAGCACGGTCACGGCCCAGACCGCGCGGCAGGCTCAGGGAGGCCGCTGGCATCCCGGTGCCCCTGCTCCCGCGCTTGCCTTCGATCCTCGGTCATCCACAGCTCGCACAGCTGGTGAAGAGGCGAGACCGAGCCAGGCTGCGAATCCCGGGAAAGAGCGGCCAGCGCCGGAACCTCGGACAGCGGCGCCGCGCAACGTAACCGCCCGGGCGACAGGAAGAGCAGGTCGGTGCCAAACTGCTGCAAGCCCTCGAGCACGTGGCTGGCATACACCACCGTGACGCCTCGTTCCTGGCTCTCAGCCCGCAGGAACCGCAGCAGCTCCGCGCGCGCCAGGACGTCGAGCTCGGCCGTGACCTCATCGAGCAGGATCAGGCGCAGCTCGCGCTCGAGGTCGAGGAGGAGCTGCACGCGACGGCGCTGCCCGTCGGAGACGCGATTCATGCGCCAGGCGGGATCGACGTCCAGCATGTCGAGAATCGAGGCGCGGCGCCTCGAATCCACCCCCCGCCGCCGCTCGAGGATCTCCCGGACGGCGATGTCCGCCGAGAACGGAAAGGCGCCCCCGATGAAGGCCACCTCGTTCGCCAGCGCGGTGTCGTGAAAGGCCGAACGGCCGAACACGCGAGCCGTGTGGGGGGCCAGCATGTGGCGCCCGGCCGCCACGCGCAGGAGCGTGCTCTTTCCGACGCCGTTGGCGCCCAGCAGCAGAGTGCGGCTGCCCTCGGCGATCGACAGGGACAATCCGGAAAACACGGGCGCCCCGTCTCCATACCGGAACGTCAGCGCGTCGATCTCGATGGCCGGCGGCATCACCTGGTGAGCTGTCGCTGACGGTCTCGAGCGGGTTGAGGGATGGGGCGCAAAGTTGTTGAGGGAGTCTGGTTTACCCGATCACGGCGCTCGATGCACTCTGTCGGGTCGACTCCCGGGAGCCGCGCAAGCGGTTCAACATGATCTCCGCGCTCCGGCCGGCCTCCTCGATGGCTGCATCCAGCAGCGTCAATGCCTCGTAGGTTCGATCAGCACGCTGAGCCGATATCGCGCGCAACTCCATCACCTCGATGAAATCCTGCGGCTGGAGCATGATCCGGCGAGCCCGCGTCAGCAGATCGTCCCAGGCCGGGCCGACCACCCCGGCCACCGTCAGCCCCACGCTGTCGGCCAGGATCTGATCCCCGGGACTGAACTCGGCGTCGGTCTGGGCGGCCGCGCGCGCGGCTTCCTGCTCCCGACCAATTGCGGCCATGACCTCGCGAGCGGCCGCGATGTCGCCGCGATAGACCAGCACCCGGCCCAGCAGCAACTGGGTGACGATGGTCCCCCGGGCGCGCACCCCCAGAACCTGCCGGTTGACCTCGATGGCACGACGAACCTGCTTTTCGGCCTGGTCGACCTGGCCGAGCGCAAACTGCACCTCGGCCAGATCTCGCTGCGCCATGCACTCGACGAGGGGGAGCCCTGCCTCGCGCGAGATCGCGATGATCCTGCGATAGTCCTCGACCAGGCGATCGGTCTTCTGTGAGAGCAGCGACAGGATGCAGCGATTGATGAGCGCCATCGTCAAGTTCATCATGTCGCCGCGCGCCTCCGTCAATTCGATGAGACGCGCGAACATGGTCTCGGCGTCCTGAAAGCGCCGGAGCAGCGAATACCCCCAGCCCGCCAGTCCCAGGGAGAGAACGTGGGTCTCGTACCCCTCGACGCCCAGAGCCTCGGCCATGGCCGCGCTCTTCTCGAAGTAGGTGCAGGCCTGATCGGTCTTGTCCGCGCGGTGCAGGGTGCGGGCCCGCCCATAGACCAGACGGGCCTCGATGAGCGGCGTGCTGCCCTGAGCGGCCAGCGCTTCTGCTTCGTCGACCAGAGCCGCGGAGCGTGACCAGTCGTTGAGCCAGTCGAGCACCATGGATTCGTCGAGAAGAATGGCGACCTCCCGCTCACCCAGGTGAGCGGCGTGCGCCAGCTTTCCAGCCTCCAGCAGATCCCGAAGGGCGTCCTCGTGACGGCCCAGCCGGAAGCGCATGATCCCGAGCCCCCGGCGCGCCTCGACGTTGCGAACGTCGAGCAACGGGGCTGCGGGAGCGCCCTCGCCTTCGCCCGCAAGGGCCGGTGCACCCACCGGTCCAGGCAGCACCGTCAGGTTCTCGATGGCGTTGCGATAGAGCGACTCCGCGTCCAGGTAGGCATGCCGGGCTTCGGCCCGCTGAGCCAGGCCGAGGTACAGCTCGGTGGCCTCGGTCCTGAGTCCGCTGCGCGCGGCGTGCAACGCCATCTGCGGCAGACGTTGCTCCTCAGGCAAGACCAGCTTGGCGGCGAAATACTGGTAGGCCGACCGGTGCACGACCTGGCGTTCGGGGATCGGCACGGTCTGATAGACGGTCTCTCGAAGCAGGGAATGACGAAAACCGATCCGGTCCCTGCGCTGACGGACCAGCAACCCGGAATCCGTCAATCGCTGGAGACCGACGCTGGCATCGAGCTCGGTCTCGGGCGCCACACCATCGCGCTCGAGAATTTGCACCACGCCCTCCAGATCGGCGCCGTCGAACTCGGCGCCCAGGATCGAGGCCAGGCGGGCATGGGCCGCCAGTTCGGGCGGCAGGGACTCGATCTCGCGTCCGGCCAGCCACTGGACCAGTGGTAAATCCGGCAAGCGATCCAGCTCGTCGGTGGCGAGAAACCAACCGCCGGTCTTCTCGGAGCGGCGAATCAGGCCGTCCCGTTTCAACCCGCGCACCAACTCGACGAGCAGCAGCGGAATCCTCTGCGTGCGCTCGCACAGGCGGGTGACCGCCGAGGCCGGCACGTTCTCGGCCGGGGCAAGCAGTCGACGCGCCAACTCCGCCGCCGACGCCGGATCGAGCGCGGGTAACTCCAGGCGTGAGTGACGGGCGGCGCGGCTGGCCCAGGCGGTTCGTCCGCTCCCGAAGGCCGGCCTTCCGATCACCCCGATCCAGATGGGGCAAGCCGCCTCTTGCAGGGTCGCATACTCGAGGGCGTCGAGGGCGGTCTCGTCGGCGAAGTGCGCGTCCTCGAGGACCAGCGCCAGGGGTCTCCGCCGCGCCATGGTTCGCAACGCCTCGCCCGCCGCGCGGGCCGCCGCCGACCGCAGGGCGCCCGGGGCCGCCGACAGGCTTCGCACGTCCGGATGCTCGGTGGACACCCACCCCATGGTGACGGCGACGCCGGCCCACAGCTCACGCGCCAGATCGGGACCGAGACTCTCGACCAGCAGGCCACGCCCCAGATCGAGCGGGCTGACCGCCGGGACGTTCAGAATGCGACGAAAGAGCTCACGGGTCGTCTGGTCACCCGCCCCTCCGAGCGCCTCCCTGGCCTTGAACGCCAGGACCGTCACGGGAGGCACGATCGACTCCAGCTGTTGAAGCAGGACCGCAGCGAGGTGACTCTTGCCGGTCCCGGCCTCCCCCACCAGCGTGGTGAGGGTGGGAAGCGCCGACGTGCCCGGTGAGATATCGGTCGCACGGCGCGCGGACTGCAGGAGCGTCGCCAGGATCTCGTCGCGACCAATCAAGGGCGGCACCGTGGCGCGGGCGCTGGTCAGCTCCGCCGCGTCATCCGCTTGCCGTACCACCAGGAGACCGGCGTGGCCAGGGACGGGCTGGGTGGTCAGGTCTGGCAAGACGTCGGCGGCCGTGCGGGAGAGCAACACCCCATCCGGATCGGCGTCCGACGGGAATTGCTCGCGGCGCGCGAAGAGGGGACTCTGGTAGCGGCGTGAGCCGTCGGGCCGCGCCTGGATCGAGACCGACGCCAGATCCACGAGGGCGCGGCGACAAAGACCTCGATCGATGAACTGTTGCGCGGCGACCGCGGCGGCGCGGGTGGGGTTGTCGCCCACCTCGTGGCCGAAGGCGATCACGATCTGGGTACCGGCCGCGTGAGCCAGCTGGCCGCCCACCACCGCCACGGCATCGCGGACCACGGCGATGCCGGCAGAGCTCTCGAAGAACAGCAGCGCCACGGCTCGTCGTTCCCGGGGCGCGGCAACCGTCTTGATGCGGCTGGTCCGCCCGGTCGGGGAGTCGATCACCGCCACCGGGACCCCGCGCATCGAGGTCATCTCGGGTCCTCCCGCTTGCGCGGATAGGGCGGCGCGCAGTGATTTCCCGAGCGCGCCCGCGTTCGGATACCGGCGGTCGGGATCCTTGGCCAGGCAGCGCAGAATCACATCCTCCACCGCGGCGATCATCTTCGCGCGGCGGGACGGCAGCGGTGGACGCCGACTTCGTTGATTCTGTTGGACGACCGCGGCATTACCCCAGAAGGGCGGCGCGCCGACCGCCATCTCGTACAGGATCACACCGAGCGAGTACACGTCCGAACGGGCGTCCACGTCAGAGGCCCCTTCACATTGCTCGGGCGACATGTAGTCCGGTGTACCTTCGGGGGCTTCCTCGCGGGTGTCCTCGACGGCTCGCAAACCAAAATGCCGCACCAGCCCGAAGTCGAAGAGCTTGGCCTGGTAGCCGTCACGGCCCGGATCCAGCGAGACGAACAGGTTTTCCGGCTTGAGGTCACAATGCGCGAACCCCTTGTCGTGGGCCTCCGCCACCAGGTCGACGATCTCGGGCGCCAGCCTGGCGAAGACATCGGCGCCCAGGGGGCCCGCGGCGCTGACGAGCTCGGCGGCCAGGGTGGGCGCGTTGACGAGCTCCATGACCATGTAGGCGGTCCCGTCCACCAGTCGTCCAATGTCGTGAACAGCTGGCACGAAGGGAGGCCCGATGGCTCGCAGCGCTTCGGCCTCCAGCAATAGCCGATCACTGGCGGAGGGCTGATCGGCCCGGGCGACCTTGATGGCCACCGTGAAACCATCGCCGATCTGCTCGGCCCGAAAGGCCGCGCCGAATCCCCCCAGCCCCAGCAACGATCGGATCACGTAGCCCTCGACCCGGGGCGGCGGCACCTCGATGGGTGACGTCGGCTCGGCCGCACCCGCCAGGACAGGCGGCACACCATGGGTCGGGCACGACGGCCCGTCTTCCCTCAACCGGATGCCGCACGTGGGACAACGAACCATGCAACGCAATCTTATCCGGTTTGGCGCCCAATCGGCAGGGGCGTCCTCGCACGGACGTTGGCTCCCGCAGGGGCCTTCGGGCCCGGCAGGGGCCTTCGGGCCCCGCAGGGGCCTTCGGGCCTCGCCTATCCGCCCCCGGTCTCCGATACTTCGCGCATGGACCGGTTGCCGATCGACCCCTTGCTGCCCGAAGTCGTGGCCGCGCTGCGAGCGGCCAACGCCCTGGTCATCGAGGCGCCTCCCGGCGCCGGCAAGACCACCCGGGTGCCGCGCGCCCTGCTGGACGCCGGGTTCGCGTCGAGCGGAGAAATCGTGGTTCTGCAGCCCCGCCGCTTGCCGGCGCGTCTGGGAGCCGCCCGGATCGCCGCGGAGCTGGGCGAGGCGCCGGGAGACCGGGTGGGATACAGCGTGAGGTTCGAGAATGTCACGAGCGAACGAACGCGGGTGCGCTTCGTGACCGATGGGATCCTGCACCGGCGCCTGCTTGCCGATCCCATGCTCCGTGGGGTCTCGGTCGTCGTGCTCGACGAATTTCACGAGCGTGGACTGGGCACCGACGCAGCCCTGGCCTTGCTGCGCAGGCTGCAGCGAGCCGAGCGGCCCGAGCTGAAGCTGTGCGTGATGTCGGCGACCCTCGATGCCGATCCCGTCGTGCGCTACCTGGACGATTGCCCGCGCCTGCGCAGCGAGGGTCGCCGCTTCGAGGTCACGATCGAGCACGCCAGCGCACCCGACGAGCGGCCCCTGGACCTGCGCGTGGCAGCCGCGGTTCGACGGTTCCTGCGCGCTCAACCAGAAGGAGACGTGCTGGTCTTCCTGCCGGGGAACGCCGAGATCCGTCGGTGCGAACAGGCCCTGGCGCCACTAACCGCCACGTCGGAGCTGCTGGTGCTGCCGCTGCACGGCGATCTGCCGTTGTCGGCGCAAGCGCGGGTGGTGGCCCCTTCCCGGCAAAGAAAGGTGATCTTGTCGACCAATGTGGCCGAGACCTCGGTGACGATCGACGGTGTGGTGGCGGTGGTGGACTCCGGACTGGCGCGCATCGCGGGTCACTCGCCCTGGACCGGATTGCCGACGCTGACGCTGACCAAGATCAGCCAGGCATCGGCCATCCAGCGGGCGGGCCGGGCCGGGCGTACGCGGCCGGGGATCGCGCTCCGCCTGTTCACACGCGCCGACTTCGATGGACGTCAGGCCCACGACGTGCCCGAGATTGGCAGATCCGATCTGACCGAGCTCCTGCTCATGTTGCATGGCCAGGGTGTCGCAAGCGCGGACGAGCTCGATTGGTTGACCCCGCCGCCCCGCGCGGCGTTGAAGGCGGCCGGCGATCTGCTCCGCGATCTGGGCGCGCGGACGGCCACCGGGGAGCTGACCGAGCGGGGCCGACGCATGCTGCGGTTCCCGATCCACCCGCGGCTGGCCCGCCTGCTGTGCGAGGGAGAGGCGCGCGATGTGTCGGAGGACGCCGCGATCGTGGCGGCCTTGATCGGCGAGCGCGACATCCGCGAGCGGGCCTCCACCTCGAGCCACGTCCACGCGGCGGCGGGCGCCATCCGCTCGGGCCTCGAGGGTGGCGTCGACCTCATCGCGCTGCTGGAACTGTTCGAGCAGGCGCGCGAGGCCCGCTTTTCTCCTGCTCGGCTGCGGATCCTGGGACTGGACGCGCGGGCGACTGGCATCGTGGATCAGGTCCGGCGACAGCTGGTGAGCCTGATGCATGTGAACCTCCGCTCGTCTTTGCACTCGTCTTCGCGGCACTCGTCTTCGCGCTCGCCATCGGCCACGCACCGACGCGAAAAGGATCGCGCGCTGTGCCGCGCCGTCTTGACGGGCTTCCCCGATCGCGTGGCCCGAAGGCGAGAAACTGGTTCTCGCACGGTGCTGCTGGCCGCGGGTGGCACCGCCGAGCTCGCCTACGAACCCGACTCCGACTTCGTGGTGGCGCTGGACGCCGAGGAACGCGCAGCCGGCCCCGCGCGCCAGGGCGCAGGAACCGGCGGACGTGGCCAGACCACCATCGTGCGTCTCGGGTGCTCCCTCGATCCCGACTGGCTGGCGGATCTCGAGAGCGAGGATCTCCGAGCCTCCGACACCCTCGAGCTCGACGCCACCACTCATCGCGTGGTCCGCCGGTCGCGGCTGACGTTTCGGGCGCTGGTGCTCGACGAGACCGTGCGGCCCGCCGATCCGGGGCCGGAGGTGAGCCGCGTGCTGGTGGAAGCCGCGCTGGCGAGAGGAACGGATGCCTTCGACGAACCCGGCGCGCTCGCCACGCTCACCGCGCGGCTGGCGGTGCTCGAGCAGACCGAGCCCGGCGAGCTCGGATTGGCGCCCGCCCCCGCCTATCTGGACGACGCGACCCTACGGGAGATCCTCGTCGAGGCCTGCCAGGGATTGCGCAGCTTCGCCGAGTTGCAGCAGATCGGTCTGACGGCGCGGGTCGAGGCCGCGCTGCCTCCCGAGATCCGTGCGCGACTGGCCAGCGACGCCCCGCTCCGGGTGAAGCTGCCGGGCGGAAGGCCGGGCGGAAGGCCGGGCGGAAGATCGGTGCCCGTCAACTACCAAGCCGAGCAACCACCCTGGATCGGATCGAGGTTGCAAGACTTCTTCGGCATGGCGACGGGGCCGACCATCGCCCGCGGTCGCGTCCCCCTGACGTTGCATCTCCTGGCACCAAACGGGCGCGCGGTTCAGGTCACGCGCGATCTCGACAGCTTCTGGCGCCAGCATTATCCGGTGCTTCGTCGAGAGCTCGGACGCCGCTATCCCCGCCATGCCTGGCCCGAGGATGGTCGCACCGCCGAGCCGCCCCCGCCGCTGGCGCCGAAGCGACGGGCCTGACGAGGCCGCTGGCCTTTCGCCGAGCACCCTTTTTCCGGCTTAACCCTGCCACTATGATCCTCCGAATGGCCACACCTCTCGCGTCCAAGACTCTCTTCATCACGGGCGCCAGTCGTGGGATCGGCCGGGCCATCGCGCTCAGGGCCGCCCGTGATGGGGCGAACATCGCGGCGATCGGCAAGACCGAGACACCGCACCCCAGGCTGCCGGGAACCATTCACGAGGTGGTGGCCGAGATCGAGGCGGCCGGGGGGCGGGGCCTCGCCTGCCCTTGCGACGTGCGGTTCGAGGATCAGGTGCTGCGCGCCGTGGCTCGGACCGTCGAGACCTTTGGGGGCATCGACATCCTCGTCAACAACGCCAGCGCCATCAGCCTGACCCGAACGCTCGATACCGACATGAAGCGGTTCGACCTGATGCACCAGATCAACACCAGGGGCACGTTCCTGTGCTCGAAGGCATGCCTGCCTGCCCTCTCGCATTCCGCCAACCCGCACATCCTGATGCTGGCTCCCCCGCCCAGCCTGCAGCCGAGGTGGTTCGCCCCCCACCTGGCCTACACGCTGGCCAAGTACGGCATGAGCCTCTGCGTGCTCGGTCTGGCCGAGGAGTGGAAAGATGTCGGGATCGCCGTGAATGCGCTGTGGCCACGTACCGTGATCGCCACGGCCGCGGTTCAGAATCTTCTGGGCGGCGACGCGACCACCGCCCGGGCCCGCCACCCCGACATCGTGGCCGAGGCGGCCCACATCATCTTTTCGCGTTCCAGCCGGCAGTTCACCGGACAGTTCTACATCGACGAGGAGGTGCTGCGGTCGGAGGGCGTGACCGACCTGTCCCGGTACGCGAATGTTCCAGATGGGGAGCTGCTCCCCGATCTGTTTCTGTGACTCGATGCGGGGGCGGCGACCCGACCCTGACTCTGTCACTCTATACTGGCCCAGATGCGACTCCCCCTACTGGCTCGAGAATCATTCGCCCGGCGACGGGCGGCCCTCGGTGCGGCGCTGAATGGCCAACCTGCCCTGCTGGCGGCGGGGTGGCCGCGGCCGCGCAACTACCCGGCCAACAGCTATCCCTTTCGCCCCCACAGTCACTTCTTGTACTTCCTGGGCTGGGGCAGCCCCGGGGCCATGGCCCTCTTCGAGGGTGACACGGTCACGCTCTTCCTGGCGCCCGGATCGCCCGACGACGCGCTGTGGTCTGGGCCCTCCCTCGCCCCAGCCGGGATCGGCGCCGCCCTGGGGGTTTCGGTGGCGTCGCTCGAGGAGCTGGACCGACGTCTGGCCGGCCGTCGTGGAGACGTCGCGACACTGCCTGCCCCCGACGCCGAGACCCGGCTCCAGCAAGGCACCGCCCTCGGGCGCGCGCTCCCGGCGGCTCGCCTGGACGGCATCGATGCGGTCCTGGCCGATGCCGTGATCGGCCTGCGCCTGATCCACGACCGTGAGGCGATCGCGGAGCTGCGGCGGGCGGCCGAGAGCACCGCCTGGGCCCACCGGGCTGGCATGCGGGTCACAGAGCCTGGGATCAGGGAAAGCGTGGTGTGTGCGGCGATGGAGGCGGAGCTCACGGCCCGGGGATGCGCCACCGCCTATGGCTCGATCGTCACCGTTCACGGCGAGATCCTGCACAACGAAGCCCATCACAATTTCCTCGAGCGCGATGACCTCCTGCTGGCCGACGTGGGGGCCGAGACGGAAGCGGGATGGGCCGGCGACGTGACCCGGACCTGGCCGGTCGCCGGGAGCTATTCCTCCGAGCAGGCCGATCTCTACGACGTGGTGCTGGGCGCCCAACGCGCGGCCATCGCCGCCGTCGGCCCGGGCGTCGAGTATCGCGACATTCACGCGCTCGCCACGCGGAGCCTGGCGACCGGTCTCCGTGATCTGGACGTGCTGCAGGGTGATCCCGCGGAGCGCGCGCTCGACGGAACGGCCGCCTTGCTGTTCCCGCACGGGGTGGGGCACCTGCTCGGCCTCGATGTCCATGATATGGAGGATCTCGGCGATCGCGCCGGCTATGCGTCGGGGCGCCATCGCTCGACGAATGCGGGGACGCGCTACCTGCGCCTCGATCGAACGCTCGCCGCGGGAATGGCGGTGACCATCGAACCTGGGCTCTACTTCGTGCCCGCCCTCCTCGACGACACCGACGTCCGCCGCCAGACCGCGGGGCGGGTGAACTGGGCTCTCCTCGACCGCTATCGGCGGATACGCGGAATTCGAATAGAGGACGACGTGCTGGTCACGCCGGGCGGAGCCGAGGTCTTGACCGCGGCCATTCCGAAAACACGTGGCGAGATCGAAACAGTGTTGACAAACCGATAAATTGGCAACCAAAAAATTGGCACTGCAAAAAGGCGGGTTCTATAAATGCCCCATGAACAACACGGGGCGTAAGACAGTGAAGGGGCGTGCCACCTCGGCACCTATGTTGGCAAAGGCGGGCGCCGCCAAAAAGGTCGCGGCGGCCAAGGTCAGTCCGCCAGACCGGGAAGAGATCGCGCACCGATCCTACGAAATCTTCCTCGAGCGCGGCGGAGGCCATGGCCACGACGTGGAGGACTGGCTACGGGCCGAACGCGATCTCACCGCCTGAGCCACCGCGCGCGGCGCGGAAGGCTTAGCCGCCCGTCCAGGCCGACAGCACCAGAGAGGCGTTGGTGCCGCCGAAGCCATAGCTGTTGGTCAAGACGTGCTTGACCCGTACCTCGCGTGCGGTGTTCGGGACGTAGTCCAGATCGCATTCGGGATCTGCGGTGGTGTAGTTGATGGTCGGGGGGATCACTCCCCGCGCCAGCACCAGCGCACAGATCCCGGTCTCGACGCCGCCCGCCGCGCCCAGCATGTGGCCGGTCATGGATTTGGTCGAGCTGACCATGACCTTGCGCGCGGCCTCTCCGAAGACCTTCTTGATGGCCACGGTTTCGTTGGCGTCGTTCATCTTGGTGGACGTGCCGTGGGCATTGATGTACCCGATGTCAGCCGGCGCGAGCTTGGAGTTGGTGAGCGCCAGCTTCATGCAGCGTTGGGCCCCTTCCCCCTCGGGGGCCGGCGCCGTGATGTGATACGCGTCGGCGTTCGCGGCGTACCCGGTGAGCTCGGCGTAGATGCGAGCGCCGCGCTTCTTGGCGTGCTCCAGCTCCTCGATGATCACGATGCCGGCACCCTCGGCGATCACGAATCCATCGCGATCGCGATCGAACGGGCGTGAGGCCTCCTCGGGAGATTCATTGCGGGTGGACAGGGCGCGCATGCTGTTGAACCCGCCCACGCCGAGAGGGCTCACCGTGGCCTCGGTGCCGCCACAGATCATGGCGTCCGCGTCCCCACGCTCGATGGCCCGCATCGCCTCACCGATGGCATGGGCCCCCGTCGAGCAGGCGGAGACATGCGAGAAGTTGGGTCCCTTGGCTCCAAAACGAATCGAGATCTGCCCGGGCGCCAGGTTCACGATGATCATGGGAACGAAGAAGGGCGAGATCCCGTGGCGGGGGCCCTTCTTGGCCATGGTGCTGCATGCCGACTCGATGCTGGAAACGCCGCCCAGGCCGGCACCCACGTAACATCCCACGCGCTCGGCGAATTCACCCTCGATCTTCAGCCCCGAATCCTCGATGGCCAATCCGGCCGCCGCGACCGCGTACTGGATGAAGCGGTCGATGTTTCGCGCGTCACGTGAGCTGATCCATCGCGTGACGTCGAAGTTCTTGACCTCCCCTGCGAAGTGGGTCGCGAAGTTAGCGTGATCGAAGTGCGTGATCGGCGCGATTCCAGACTTGCCCGCCAGCAGGGCCTGCCAGGTCTCCTCCGTGCCGATCGCCAGCGGAGTGACGAGCCCAATTCCGGTGAGGACTACCCGTCTTGCCATCGGCTATTTCTCATGAGTTGTCGTCATCATGCTTTTGGGGGATTGCGTGAGCGTGAGCAGAACCGAGCGAGCCGAACATCGACCCGTCCACGACCCGTCCACGAAGACAGGGTTTTCCAGCTCCGCGCCTATTTGGCGTGCGACTTTATGTAGGTAATGACGTCGCCCACGGTCTTGATCTTCTCGGTGTCCTCGTCGGGAATTTCGATCTTGAAGGACTCTTCCAGGGCCAGCACCAGCTCCACGACGGCCAAGGAATCCGCCTTGAGATCGTCGGCGAAGGATGCTTCTGGTTTCACCTTGTCGGGCGCAACCTCGAGTTGCTCCACGATGATTTTACGAACGCGCTCTTCAACGTTGTCTGCCATTTTTCCTCTTCTTTCCGGCGGGTGCGGGGGCGGGGGCGGGACCCGGCCCCCCCCAGTCGGCGGCGTACCTTACATTAAGAGTCCGCCATTCACCCGCAAAACTTCACCTGTGATGTACGACGCGGCGGGTCCGGCCAGGTAGGCCACCGCCGCCGCCACGTCCTCCGGGCGCCCCACCCTCCCGAGAGGAATCGACTTGATCAGCTCGGCCCGCCGCGCCGGCGGGAGCTCACTGCTGGTCATGTCCGTGTCGATGTACCCGGGAGACACGGCGTTCACCGTGATCCCTCTCGAGGCGTACTCGCGTGCCCAGGTCTTGGTCAACCCGATGACCGCCGCCTTGGCGGCGACATAGGGAGCCTGCCCCGCCGATCCGGTCTCGGCCGTGATCGAGGTGATGTTGATGATGCGGCCGGTCTCCTTGGCCTTCAACAGGGCCCGCAGCGCGCTGCGCGTGCAATTGAAGGTGCCGCTCAGGTTGACGTCCAGCGATCTTTGCCAGTCCGCGTCCTTGGCGGTCAAGGTCAGCCCGTTCACCGCCACCCCGGCGTTGTTGACCAGGATGTGCAGCCCTCCCTCCGATGCGACGATTCCCTTGATGGCGGCCTCGACCTCGGCCGCCACCGCGACGTTGAATCGGTTGATCACGGCGACGCCGCCCGCCGCGGCCACCGCCGCCGCGGTCTCGTTGGCGGCTGCCTCGTTGACCGTGTAGTTCACCACCACGCGCGCCCCCTCGGCGCCGAGCGCCACCGCGATGGCCCGACCGATGCCCCGCGAGCCACCGGTCACCAGGGCCACCCGTCCTTCCAGACTACGCATGGCTCTTCTCCTGCTTGACTTCGGCTCCATCACCCGTCGACGCCCCCGCCCCGCCCAGCGCCGCGATGTCCTTGGGATCGCCAGCGCCTCGCACCCGGATGGTGCGCGCGATGCGCTTCACCAGACCGGCCAGCACCCCACCCTGGCCGACCTCGATGGCCTCGGTGACGTTCATGGCCACGAGGCGCAGCACCGTGTCTTCCCAGCGCACGGCGGCCGTCACCTGCCGGGTCAACAGGTCGCGCACCCGGCCCCCGTCTCGATTGGGGGCGGCATCCACGTTGCTGATCACCGGCACCGCGGGATCTCGAATATCGACCCGCGCGAGCTCGGCCGCCAGCCGCTCCGCGGCCGGCCGCATCAGCGCCGAATGAAACGGGGCGCTCACCGCCAGGGGCAACGCGGCCTTGGCGCCGCGCCGCTTGGCGGCGGCACAGGCGCGCTGGACGGCGCCCTTGTGACCAGCGATGACGATCTGTCCTCCGCCATTGAGGTTGGCGGCCGAGACCACCTCGACCGGGCCGGCCGAGACGGTCGCGCCCAGGCTCGTGGTCTCCGTCGTGGTCATCCCCTCGGTCATCCCCTCGGTCATGGCCTCTTGGCAGGCGGCGTTCACCTGCTCCGCATCGAGGCCCAGGATCGCCGCCATTCCGCCGGTGCCCGCCGGGAC
>Ga0066788_10000082_pt1 | contig 16394 bp, 12 predicted proteins | sample OrgsoiDNA2013048_FD_70943 | JGI IMG/M metagenome (GOLD analysis project Ga0066788, IMG submission 70943) | Permafrost soil microbial communities from the Arctic, to analyse light accelerated degradation of dissolved organic matter (DOM) -... | ecosystem: Environmental > Terrestrial > Soil >... | reverse complement strand
ACTGGTTCGAGCTCTACGGCAAAATTGCCCTGACGGGTGAGCCGGCGCAATTCGAGAACGAAGCCAAAACTCTGGGTCGTCATTACGATGTGTGTGCATACCGGGTCGGTGAGCCAGAAAGTCGACACGTCGCCATCCTGTTCAACGATATCACCGGGCGAAAGCGGGCGGAGGCGGCGGTGCGCGAGAGTGAGGAGCGCTTCCGGACGATGGCGAATTCCATGCCCCAACTCGCCTGGATCGCGCGGGCCGACGGAAACATCTTCTGGTACAACCAGCGCTGGTATGAATACACCGGCACGACGCCGGAACAAATGGAGGGCTGGGGCTGGCAGAGCGTGCACGACCCGGCGGTGCTCCCGAAGGTCATGGAGAACTGGACCGGCGCGATCAAGTCCGAGCAGCCGCTCGAAATGGAGTTCCCTCTGCGTGCGGCGGACGGGCGGTTCCGCACCTTCCTGACCCGCGTGCAGCCGCTCAAGGATGCGGCCGGGCGGGTGGTTCAGTGGTTTGGCACGAACACGGACGTGGAAGCGCTGAAGCAGGCGGAACAAGCCATCCGCCAGAGCGAAGAATATTTTCATTTTCTAAACGATCTGGCCGAGGCGACGCGTCCTCTGGCCGGTCCCGCGCAGATCATGGCCGTGACGGCCCGGATGCTGGGCGGGCACCTGCGTGCCTCCCGTTGTGCCTATGCGGATGTCGAGGAGGACGGCGAGCAATTCACCATCCTGCATGACTACACCGACGGCTGCGCGAGCACGGTGGGCAGTTACAAACTTTCGCTCTTTGGCGCGCGGGCCGTGGCCACGCTCCACAGCGGGCAAACGCTGGTCATTCGCAGCGTGGAGGCGGAGCTTTTACCCGGCCAAGGGGCGGACATGTTCAACGCCATCGGCATCCAGGCGATCATCATCTGCCCGCTCGTGAAGGATGGTGGTCTGCGCGCCATGATGGCCGTCCATCAGACGACACCGCGCGATTGGAAGCCGGACGAGGTCTCCATCGTTCAGGAAGTCGTCGAACGCTGCTGGGCTACAATCGAGCGCCGGACTGCGGAGGACAAACTCCACCAGTTCAACATCGAGTTGGAGCAGCGCGTCGTCGAGCGCACGGCGCAATTTGAAGCGGCGAACAAGGAACTGGAGGCGTTTTCCTACTCGGTGTCGCACGATCTGCGCGCGCCGTTACGTACGATAGACGGATTTTCGCAAGCGGTGCTTGAAGACTACGGGCAGCAACTGCCGCAAGAGGGCCGGCGCTATCTGCAGACGATCCGCGAGGGCGCGCAACGGATGGGAGCGTTGATTGATGATCTGCTGGAATTCGCCCGCCTGGGTCAGCAGGCTTTGAAAAAGCAGACGGTGGACATGGACATCCTGGTCCGCACGGTTCTTGAAGAGTTGGAGTCCCCGCAGCAAGAAAGGCTGATCGATATTCGCAGAGGTGAGCTGCCGCCGTGCCTGGGCGACCCAGCTCTGTTGAAGCAAGTCTGGCTCAACCTGATCTCGAATGCCCTGAAATACACGCGCGAGCGCAAGCCCGCGATCGTGGAAATTGGCTGCACGCGGGTGAATGACGTGAACACCTACTTCGTCCGCGACAACGGGACGGGCTTTGACATGCAGTACGCCCCCAAACTGTTCGGTGTGTTCCAACGGTTGCACCGGGTCGAGGACTACGAGGGTACGGGCGTCGGCCTGGCCATCGTGCAGCGGGTCGTCCATCGCCACGGCGGGCGGGTGTGGGCCGAGGCGGTGGTGGATCGCGGCGCCACTTTCACTTTCACCCTCGAAGGAGAGACCAAAACATGAGCCTGAAAAATGCAGTGGAAATATTGATTGTCGAAGACACCCCGCAGGATCTCGAGCTGGCACTGCGCGCCTTGAAGAAAGCCAACCTGACCAATCACATCCACTTCGTCCGCGACGGTGCGGAAGCCCTAGAGTTCATTTTTGGCGAGGGCGTGCACCTCGGCCGGAAGTTGGAGGATGGCCCCAGAGTCATCCTGCTCGACCTGAAGCTGCCCAAGGTTGACGGACTGGAGGTGCTGAAGCGCATCAAGAGCGACCCTCGTACCAAGATGATTCCCGTGGTCGTGCTGACCTCGTCCAAGGAACAGAAGGATGTGGTCGAAAGTTACAAGCTGGGCGTCAACAGCTACATCGTGAAGCCGGTGAACTTCGAAAGGTTCGCCGCGGCGGTGCAGGAATTGGGAATGTACTGGCTGCTGCTCAACCAGCCACCCAAGATTGAAGGATGAATCATGCCCCGACCACTCAGAGTCCTGATCGCCGAGGACAGTCCTTCCGATGCCGAGCTCATGGTGCGTGAGCTGCGCCGGGGCGGGTTCGACGTCTCGTTCGAGCGAGTGGATACGTCGGAGGCGATGTCATCCGCGCTGGCAAGGCAGCCCTGGGACGTCGTGATATCGGACTACACGATGCCTCAGTTCAGCGCGCCCTTGGCCCTCGCGCTCGTGAACGAGCGGAAGCTCGATCTGCCGTTCATCATCGTCTCGGGTACGGTCAACGAAGAGATCGCGGTCGAGGCGATGCACGCGGGCGCTCACGACTTCATGGCGAAAACGAAGCTCGGTCGCTTGGTCCCAGCCATTGAACGGGAGCTGCGCGCCGCGACACTCCGCGGCGAACAGAAAAGGATGCAGGCCCAAATCATGATGTCGGAGCGGATGGCTTCGATGGGGACGCTTGCAGCGGGCGTTGCGCACGAGATCAACAACCCTCTGGCCTGCGTCATGGCCAACCTCGATCTGGCCGCGGGAGACGTTGTCGAGCGAGCAGAAATACTGGGCGTGATGCCCGAATTCAACGAGGTACGAGAAGAGCTTGATGACGCTCGCGAGGCCGTCGAGCGAATCCGGAACATCGTCCGCGACCTGAAGATCTTCTCGCGCTCCGAAGAAGACAAGACGGGCCCCGTCGACATTCAGCGGATTATGGAGTCGACGCTTCGGATGGCCTGGAACGAGATTCGACACCGGGCACGCCTCGTGAAGAACTATGGAAGAACGCTGCCGGTGGAGGCAAGCGACTCTCGCCTTGGGCAAGTGTTCCTGAACCTCGTCGTCAATGCGGCCCAAGCAATTGCCGAGGGCAGCGCAGAGAACAACGAGATCCGCATCTCTACGTCCATGGACCCGAGCGGGGACGTCGTCATCGAGATCGCCGACACAGGCCCGGGCATGCCCCCGGACGTGCTGGGTCAGCTGTTCACGCCGTTCTTCACGACAAAACCGGTCGGGGTCGGGACTGGTCTTGGCCTCTCCATCTGCCATGGCATCGTCACCGGTTTCGGGGGCTCGATCGACGTGAAGAGCGAGGTGGGCAAAGGGACGACCTTCCGGATCTCGCTCCCGCCAGCACGTGCCGCGGTGCCTGAGGCCGCGCCGCATCTTGCGCTCGACATGGCCGCTCGAAGGCGCGGAAGGATCCTGGTGGTCGACGACGAGCCGACGATCGCAAAAGCGGTTCAACGCACCCTGTCCGCCGAGCACGAAGTTGTCGGCATCGGGAGCGCCGAGGAGGCGCTCAAGCGTATCCGCGCCGGAGAGCGGTTCGACGTGATCCTGTGCGACCTGATGATGCCCCAGATGACAGGCATGGACCTACACGCCGAACTTTCTCGAGTCGCACGGGAGCAGGCCGATCGCATGATCTTCCTCACCGGAGGGGCGTTCACTGACCGGGCACGAGGCTTCCTCGACGAGACACCGAACCAGCGCATCGAGAAGCCGTTCGACGTTCGGCACTTACGGGCACTGATCAACGACCGCATTCTGGGGGCCGTGCTGTTCGTGGGTGCCTTGTCCGCGTTCACCGAGTCCTTCGTGTAAGACGATGACGAGGAAGTTCACATGGCCGATGATCCTTCTGGTTGATGATGACGAGAGCGCCGAAGGGACGCACGAAGCTTTCTTCGGCGGCTCGACTTTGAGTGACAAAATGATTTCGGAACAAAAGCCTTACGAGAGACCGACCTTGTCTGAGGGGTCACTGCGTCCCGACGGCTTTCATCCAATTGACCCCAACGAGGCCCTGGTGTGCGTGTCGGAGTCCGACTCACCAGCAGCGACGCCGGCTCCGCCGAAATACTCCAGCACCCATCGCCCAGACGAATTCGAAACGCGGTCCAGACCGCGGCGATTGAGGCGCGGCCGACGTAGGATATTCGGTGACCGAGCGGGCTCGGGGGTGGCCAGCCCAGCGTAGTGGCCACTCGGTTCACGAACGACCCCATCGCGCTCGGCCCGCGGGGCGTGTACGGCAGCGGCCCCGGCCGGATCTCGTGGCGCCGCTCGCCGGAGGCGCGGCGAGTCCTGTCGTGCCCGACGGCACGCTCGACCCATCATCGTTCGAGACGTCGATCGAATCGAGAAACAGCGGTTGTTCTACCTACGCTCCCGGAGGGAGGGCCATGGGCACTACCGTCGGCGCGTCGTCATCGGACCGTCGTCCGTCCGTCGGCTGAGGGCCGACCGCGAACGACACCAGGGCGGCAACCGCAAGCAAACCGCGGAATTGGCGTCCCCGCCCCAGGGCCTGCAGAGATTGGCGCGCGGGTTGCTGTGTCGTCTGAATATGTATTCCAGCAAGTTATATCGAACAGGAGATCCGGTCTCATCAAACTTCGTGGTGGCCGCCGCCAGCAGCGGGCAAATGGTCGCCTGCGACCCGCGCTTCCGGACGCTGCTCGAGCGGGTCGGGGCGCGCCCCTTCGACGAGAGCCGAGATTGCGTCTACGGGGTTTGGAGAGACCTCACTCTCTCTTACTGCAACGCGGCCTGGGCCGAGAAGGTCGGCGTCGGCCCGGAGCAGGAGAGCTTCCTCGGCCGGCCGATCTTGGACGTGTGCCGGCCGGAGCGGCGGTCGTTCTTCGCGCGGGCGTTGACGAAAGCGCTGCAGCGGGGCGAGGTCTGGGAACGCACGCACGCCACGCCCTGCGCCGAGCCCGAGCGCAGGTACCTGATGCGGCTCTTGCCGCTGGCGGGCGACGGACTGCTGGCCTGGCACGCGCCGGTCGCCGAGGGCGAGTATGGCGATCTCCACGGACCGCTGTTCGCTCAGGCCGCCTGTCGAACCCCGGCGGGTCTGATCATTCAGTCTGCCACTGCCGGCGCGTCCGGGCCGTGAACAGCCCGGAACCGGGCCGATGGGAGTTGATTCCCGCCCTGCTGCGAGCGGAGGCGGGAACACGCAGCGGCGCCGTGTGCCCGATGTGTTTCGCCTATCATTACGGCTCTTCCTTCGAGGGGCCTTCGGAGCTGCGCTGTGCACTCGACGAACTGATGGACAGGGCACCAGCGACGCGCTGAAGCTGCACGAGCGACCGGCGGAATGCGGCGCCGGGCACTGGCCGCAGTCCGTCCCGCTCGAGGGTGTATAATGCGAGCGGTGGAAGTCCTTATCGTCGACGACGATCCGTCCATCAGGAAGGTCCTGCCCAATCTGCTGTCGCGCTCGGGGTACGGCGTGGCGGACGCCGAGAGCGGCGACGACGCCATCGGGAAACTGACCACGACCGCGTTCGATGTCGTCATCACCGATCTGGTCATGCCGGGCTCCAGCGGATTGGACGTCCTGCGCTATGTCCGGGGACGCCACCCGAAGACGCCGGTGATCATGTTGACTGCGGAAGGCTCGATCCGGGACTGCGTGGCGGCGATGCGCGCCGGCGCCTTCAATTTCCTGACCAAGCCCTTCCAGGCCAAGGACCTCGAGGACGTGGTCCGCCAGGCTGTGATAGCACGCGGGGGCCACGCGCCGGCCCGACGCCGGCCGCGGTGGGCGACGAAGGCCAACCGCAGATCGCGCTGGTGGGCGACTCGGCGGCGCTGCAGGCCGTAGTCGAGACCGTCGAGCACATCGCCGGCACCAACTCCACCGTGCTCATCACTGGCGAGAGCGGCACCGGCAAGGAAGTAGTCACGCGTCTTCTGCACGGATCGTCGAAGCGAGCGAGCGGCCCGCTGGTGGCGGTCAACTGCGGCGCCATCCCCGAATCGTTGATCGAGAGCGAGCTCTTCGGGCACGCCAAGGGCACGTTCACCGGCGCCACCGAAGCACGCCCGGGCAAGTTCGTGCAGGCCAACGGCGGAGCCCTGTTCCTGGATGAGATCGGCGAATTGCCGCTATCGTCGCAGGTGAGTTGTTGCGCGTCCTGCAGGAACGAGAGGTGACGCCGGTGGGAGACGCCCGCGCCAGCGCAGTCGATGTGCGCGTCATTACCGCCACCAATCGCGATCTCGAGGCCATGGTGCGCGCGGGAACCTTCCGCGCCGATCTCTTCTATCGCCAGACGTGCTGCCGATCCGGTTACCTGCGTTGCGCGAGCGCCCGGAGGACATCCCGCTGCTGGTGCGGCACCTGCTCGACAAGCTGAAGCGACAGAGTTAACCAGGTCGGGCGATCTTCGCCAAGGCGTCGTCGATCTTCTGCCTCTGGTCGGTGGGGGCGTGATTCGAATACGCGACCCTCACCGCATGCGCCAACGACAGCGCGGCCCAGACACACGCGCTTGCCAGCAAGGTCCCCGCCTGCAGCGGGATCAACAGAGCCGTCATTAGCGCAAAGTCGAACGTCGGTTCAGCCCTGGCAGACCAGCCCGCGAGCTGCCGCACCTACCAGTCGAAGTGCTCGAGCAGCGGCAGCGGCAGCACGAGCGATGGCGGCTCGGGCCCCCCGGACGGCGGCGTCGGTCGGTAGAACGGAACCCGACTGGCATGGCTGCCTCTATGCCGTGATTTTTTTCAAATGGTCGTTCCACGGTTCTTCGTGCGGCATCAGCGCGGATACGCTAACGGCTCGGCGGCTCGATCCCGAGGACGCGCTTTACGAACGGACCGGGGGCGATGATTTGAACGGTGCGGTGTCCGGAGACCGCCACGGCCTTGACGTCGAGCAGACCGCCGTCGTCGGTGACGACGTACTCGGCGTCAGCCTCTATCGCGGCGGCCACGATGGGTTCGTCCTCCACAAGAATGGGAGGGAGCAGATTGAGCTCGCGCAGCATCAAAGATCCTTCCACCGGCTGCGCGATTTGCTGGTAGGCGTCGAGCAGCTCGGTGGAGCGCGCGGGCGTGAGGCCATAGCGAGCGCGGGACGTAAGGCTTTCGAGAACCCTGCGAAGCTCGGCGAGGATGTGGGGCGAGGTCACTCCGAGGAAGACGTTCTGCGCGAGAGCCTCGAAGAGAATCGTGCAAGCGGAGGTGCGAGCACCGAGCAGGCCACGCAGCACGACCTGCGTATCGAGAACGGCCCTAACGGCCACGGGTCATCGAGCGACGGACTTCGCGCACGGTCTCGTCGATCTCACGTTCCATCTCCGCTTCTTGAGCGTCATCCACCGGGCCGATGTCGCGCCGGATTTCCTCGGCGAGGATGCGGAGTCGCAGGCCTGGCGTTAGCACGCCCTCGAGGACCCGGGCTTGGCCTTCCTGGGGGAGGGACACCAGGCGGCGGCGCAGCTCAGCTACCTCGTTCTCGTCGATCTTGGCGGGCAGGGCCACGAGCACAGTGTAACCCGGCGGGGGTTATGGGGCATCTCGGTTCGACGCTCGGCAGCAGGGAATCGCCGCTCTGGGCGACGCCGATCTGCGAGTTCGAAAGCAACATAGGTCGTTCGAGCCCAGCGACGCGGAACTTGCGGAACTTTTCGAAAGCTCTAACTGCTCGTATCTTAAGCGCTAATCACCGGCCCACAGGTTTCAGGTTCTGGTGATAGTAATATTGTGGGAGTTCGACTCTCCCCGACCGCACTGATTCTCGATACTTACGCTTCACTCGGCGAGGGCTGGATCGCCGCTGACACCTTGCGGACCAACTGCGGACCAACTGTCTAGTTCAGGGTGTCCGCGACGCGATCAGCAGCGGCCCCGGCGACGGCATCCGCGCCCGCGTAGGTCGCGGCAGTTGTCGCGAAAGACTCGTGGCCGAGACTCGCGGCGACGACGTCCCCGCTGATCCCGGCCTCCACCGCCAACCGTGCATGCGTCCCACGCAGTCCATGGGCAGGCACGACCGGAACACCCGCGGCTCCGCAGATGCGCTTCACCGCGTGCAGAACCCAGTGCCGGTTCATCACACCGAAGATCCGATCGCTCGGCTGCTTCCCCTCTGCCAGCGCCTTCAACAGCGGCTGGAGCACCGGCGGCACCTTCATCGTCCGTACCCCGGCCATCGTCTTGGCGGACGTGATCCGGAGCTTCGTGCCCCCGGCGTCAAGATCACGGACGATCCTCTCCGCGATCTCGCTTGCGCGCATCCCCAACACCAACGCGGTCATCGTAACGACCGCGCCCACATCCCCTGCCCTACCGAGCCCCTGAGCGCATTCCAGAAGGCGCCTCGATTCGTCTTCCGTGAGCTGGGGCTTCCCCCTCTTCCTTCGACCCAGGACCTCGATGCCATCGAGCGCGTCGGGGTGCTTGAGCCAGCCGCGCGCGTTCATCCACCGGAAGAACGTCTTGGCTTGCGCCAAAGTGTTCAGGAGCGTGTCGACCGCCTTGCCGGCATTGAAGGCCTCCCAGAGCGCCCGGACGACGGCGGGCGTCAACTCCCCCGTCACAAGGTCCGACGTGAACACCTTCCCAAGCCGCCCCAGGATTGTCTCGATCGTCCTCGGGCGATTCGGTCGGCCTGGTCGGTTGCCTCGTGTCGCGAGGTGCTCGCCGTATTCCTCGAGCGCCTTGGACAACTTGACGCCGACCGGTCGCCGGTACGCCCGCTGGATCCTGGACATCGCACCTCGCGCTTCACTTTCAGTAGCGAAGAGGTAGCTCTTCTTCTTCCTCCTCTCCGTGTCGACGACCCCGTCCTGTCCCAGAATTCGATCGAAGCCACCGTCAGGCCGCGCCGCGGTGGTAGTAGTTCAGCAGTCCGCCGAGACGCTCGCGTCAAAGTACCGAAACGTTCGTGTTGGCCGGCGTCGGAGATCCCGTTAGCAGCAAGTTTGCGAGTCCCTGATGGTTCCGCTCGCCGTGATAGTGAGCGACGTATTCTTGAATGGACCGCCGAAGATGGGTCTCCCCAAGTGGAACGATCCGATCGAGGCATTCGCTCTTGATGGACAGGACAAATCGCTCACTCCCCCAACCACAATCGCGATCCACGCGACCAGAAACTGCAACGGCAGCGGTAGTGGCAGCGCGCCTCTGTCTGCCGACGACGTCTCCCTCATCAGATCCTTGTACGGGCCCCGATCTCGTCTGAAAAGCCCATCGGCGCCGCCCTCAAAACCATGGCTTCATTGACGTTTTTCCCGATCCGGTTTTGGGACACGACGGGGTCGGCACCACAACGCACGTCGCCCGCCCTCTCCGCTGCTGCCTCCGTCACGGGCCGCCCTTCCGACGCTTGAGCTGGGCCATGACTTTCGCGTGCGTCGCCTCGGAGATGCCGCTCGGGAATAGGGCGACGAGGTTCCCGAGGTCGCCGCCGCCTTCTTAGGCACCATAAGGCCCCAGAGGGGATCGGTCCCCGGGTGGCGAACGATGAAGCGATCAGCGCTGAACGCCACGTGCGTCTTGATGACCTTCGCTTCTTCGGCGGTGCCGTCGACGCGGCGGTGGCCTTGGTCGAGATCGGCCCTGACCATGATCAGCGCGTGCCACGGATCGAACGTGAACGCGATGGCCGGGGCATTCGCAAGGCCGACGAGATCACCGGGCTCGTGAACTTTGAAGCCCATCCGCAGGACAGGCTCGTCGCACGTTACGAGCACCCGCGGGCGGGTGCCAAGGGTGGCACGTCGGTGGGAAGGCCCAGGTGGCGCAAGTATCGGGCGATGTTTTCGGCGTCCTTCACCAGCGCGACCAATCTCATACTCCCCCCGCAGCGGCCGCAGGTCTCGACGTCGATCTTCATGTACCGGCGCATCAGCTCGTGCCACGGGCGATACCGGCAACGATGCGTCGGTGGTTTCGCGGACTCGTCATCTTTGGGTGGCAGCGAGTGGCAGCCCAGTTCGGCGACGTCGGCAGGCGCGGTGATCGCGGCGGGCGGCGGTCGCGGGACGATGAGCGGCCTCCATTCGCTATGCGGGGCCAGCACACCACCGTACCGGACGCTATGGAAGCGTGGCGGATGCACCGAGGCTGCCAGCCGGGAGATGAGGGACAGCGGATCCATCTCGACCGAGACCGTGCCATCGCGGAAAGGTTTCTTCAGTTTCACGGCGACCGATCCGTCGGCCGTCAGCGTGACGTGCTCCTGCGCGATCGGTGGTCTCAACACATACTTGAACAAATGTTCCCTGCCCAGGTCGTCCTCGGCCCCGGCTCGCGTTGCAGCGTGAAGCGAAAATCCTCCGTCACCGACGCACAATGGACGGACGATTTTGGGACGCGATCCGGTGGGCAGAGTGATCTTCAGCGGTTTTCGGCGCAGCTCGGGCCCCGCGGGCGGCAAGCCTGAAACCGCGGCCGCGGCCAGTTGCGCCAGCGCCGGCTTCACGCCGCCCTTGACACGCCCACGGGGCCTTTGTACCGCTTACGGACCAAAGGGGAGATCGACATGAACAAGTCTCTTGGGAATCAAGGCGCGCACGGCACCAGCTTTCGCGTCAGCTCGCCTTCGGTGGCGAAATTCGTCCTGGGTGTCGGCTGTGTGGCGGCCTTCGGCTTGGCCGCGTGCAAGAAGACGGACTCATCGGGCACCGGCGAGGCCACGGCCAAGGCAAACCATCCGGTCACGATTAATGTCGTGGACGTCGCGGGATCGATGGCGTTGTTGCAAACAGCCATCGAGCATTATCGAGACAAACATCCCGACACGATCGAAAAGGTCAACTTCACCAAGGCGCCGGCGCCGGAGCTCCCAGGCAAGCTGAAGGCGATGCAGGCCGCCGGTCGGAGTGATATCGACATTGTCACGACGGGCACGGACGCGCTTGCCGCTGGAATCGACCAGGGATTGTGGACCATCCTCTTGCCCGACCACGCTGATGCTTTTCCCGGCTTGCTCGACAACTACCATCCACAAGCCCGCGAAATGCAGAAACTCGCGCAAGGTCAGGCGGTCGCCGTCGCCTTCATGCCGGCGGGACCGCTCGTCGAATACAATCCCGACAAGGTCGCGAAGCCGCCGAGCTCGCCCGCCGAGCTGTTGGCGTGGGCCAAGGCCCACCCGAAGCGGTTCATCTACGCGCGTCCGCGCAGCTCAGGACCTGGGCGAACGTTCCTGATGGGTCTGCCGTACCTGCTCGGAGATTCGAATCCAAAGGATCCCGTAAACGGTTGGGCAAAGACCTGGGCGTTTCTCAAAGATCTGGGCGAGTTCGTCGAATATTACCCGAGCGGTACTACCGCAACGATGAAGGAATTCGGCGAGGGATCGCGCGACATGACGGTGACGGTCACCGGTTGGGACATCAACCCTCGCGTGATCGGAATCGTGCCGAAGGCCTACAAAGTCGCGGCATTCCAGGGCATGACTTGGGTCAACGACGCCCACTACATCGCGATTCCCAAGGGGTTGTCCGCCGACAAGCTCGCCATAGTCCTGGATCTGGTGAAGTTCCTGCTCGAGCCCGAACAGCAGGCGCTAACCTACGACAAGGGTTACTTCTATCCGGGTCCGGCCGTCAAGAACGTGCCACTGTCCATGGCTTCCAAGGAGAGCCAGGATGTCTTGCGTGACTTCGGCCGACCAGAGTACGAGGGGTGGCTCACGACATTTCCGCACGTGCAGCCGCTGGAAGCCAAGGCGATGGTTGCCGCGTTCGACCGATGGGACCAGGACATCGGCGGCCAGAAAACGAAGAAATAGAGAGAGGTTCGCAACATGGAGTTCGTCGTTTTCGCGCTGGTCCCGACCGTAAGGCGAACAAAGGGAGTTGTGGGCGTGGAGGGTACGGAGCGATGGTAGTCCCCGAGGCGGACGGGGCCTCGGGGCGGGCTGTTCCCGGTCATGGAAGGTGGGAACTCGCGGCAGATCTGGTCCGATTTCGGCGCTGAGGGCAGACGGGTGCCTTTCCGACGGTGGGCGGATTGTTTCGGGGGGGCGATCAGGTGGTGGTATGCGCAGGTGTGAAGCGCGCGAACTTGCTGGCACGCGCGCTCGTGAGTGCAGTGAATACAAGGGGCATTGCCTCATTGCGTCAAACGCCGATAAACCCGATCTGTAAACTCCGGCGGGGGAGCCGTGCATGGCCCCGCGGCCGCCGCGGGGGAAAACAAGGACCGACTTGCCGCTCAGGGCGAGGGGGCCCCCTTCCGTTCACACAGGGCCCAACTGGAGCTGCGGTTGGGCGAAGTAGGGAATCATTGGCCGCCAACGCAGATCGGGTAGGCGAGTAGATGCAAGGCGCACTGGACTCGGCGAGACACGACCGCCGTTGAAGGGCTCCCTTCGCGCGGGACGATCTTCCGTTCCGCTCCGGGCGAGGCGAGGCGCGTTTTCAACATCCAGACAGAGTTTCGTGATGGCCACGATCGGGATGAGAGAGAGGGAGAGGAGATTGACAGGGGCAGCGGGGGAGAACCGCCGCCACTACTTGGCCAGTCTCTTCCGGATTGACCGCAGCTCGCGCAGGCGCGCCTCCGACAACTTTGGATAACTCATTCTCAGCGTCGCCAACGTGTCGACGATGATACGAGACACGATCAGCCGGGCGTTCTCCTTGTCGTCGGCGGGGACGATGTACCAGGGCGACGCGGCGGTGCTGGTTGCGCCTAGACACGCCTGATACGCCTTCATGTACTGCTTCCAGTACTTCCGTTCCTCGATGTCGGCTTGGCTGAACTTCCATCGCTTGTCGGGAGCGTCGATGCGTTGGAGAAACCGCTTTCGCTGCTCGTCCTTCGAGAGGTGGAGGAAGACTTTGATGATCCGGGTCCCGTTCCGCTCCAGGTGGCCTTCCAGATCCAGGATTGACTTGTATCTCGCCTGCCAGACGGCGCCGTCCTCGGCTTGTTCGTCGGGCAGAGCTTCGCTGCGCAGGATCTCGGGATGAACGCGAGCGATCAGCACCTCCTCGTAATATGAACGGTTGAAGATCCCAATCTGACCGCGCTCCGGGAGGCAGCGTGTGGTGCGCCAGAGGAAATCGTGCTCGAGCTCTTGGGCGCTCGGATGCTTGAAGCTGTATACCTGACAGCCCTGCGGGTTGACGCCCGACATGACGTGTCCGATCGCGCCGTCCTTCCCGGCCGCGTCCATGGCCTGGAAGATCACGAGGAGCGCGAACTGGTTGGACGCATAGAGGAGCCGCTGCAAATTGCTCAGTTGCTCGACGTGCTCGGCGAGGAGAGCGCGATAGTGTTTCTTCGATCGGTAGACTGGCTCTACCGCCGTGGGCCAGCGCTTGAGCTTGACCGGCTGTCCTTCGCGAACGCGAAACTCGCCGTGAATGTGGTTTTTCATCGGATTGCTCACCGGTAAGTGTGCCCCAGGCAGAGCGCGCACGCATCAGGGGCGCACGCAGGCAAACGGGGCTATACCTGGCACACGCAGCGAGGGCGTCCCCAATGCACACGGCCCCCAATAGATCGGATGTGGCTCCGCCGCCATCGAAGCCTACCGACGCCAAGGCTCCCGACATCGCCTCAGCGTCTGTACCCGACACGTTGGCCGCGCTCTGCGTCGACGCCCAGGTCGGTCTGACGCACGCGGAGGTGGACATCCGCCGGAAAGCCAACGGCTACAACGAAGTGGCCGAGACGAAAGCGCATCCCGTCCTGGCGTTCCTCAGAAAGTTCTGGGGGATCTCCGCGTGGATGCTGGAGCTGATCCTCGTCCTGTCCGCTGTCCTCGGAAAGTATTCGGACCTCGTCGTGGTGAGCGCTCTGCTGATCGTCAACGCCCTATTGAGCTTCGTTCAGGAGCGCCGCGCGGTCGGCGTCGTCGCTGCGCTGAGACGACGGTTGCAGGTCAGCGCGCGCGTCCTACGGGATTCGAGCTGGCAGGTCATTCCCGCGCGGGAGCTGGTCCCCGGCGACGTGGTCCGCGTGCGTCCCGGCGACGTCATCCCCGCGGACGTGAAGCTCCTCACGGGAACGCTGGCCGTGGACCAGTCGGCGCTTACGGGCGAGTCGAAGGACGCGGACAAGGCGCCCGGCGGCGTTCTCTCCTCGGGATCCGTTGTGCGCCGAGGTGAGGGCAACGGCGTCGTCATGCTGACGGGCGCCAAGACCTTCTTCGGCCGCACCACGGAGCTCGTGCAGCAGGCGAGACCGAAGCTGCACATCGAGGCGGTCGTGAGCAAGGTCGTCCGGTGGCTGTTCGTCATCGTCGGCGCGCTCCTGGTCATGGTCGTGAGCCTCTCCCTGGTCCGCAGGGTGCCGCTCCTGGAGATGATTCCCCTCATGCTCGTCCTGCTGATGAGCGCTGTACCGGTCGCCCTCCCTGTTATGTTCACCATCAGCATGGCCGTTGGGTCGAAGGAGCTGGCCAAACGCGGCGTGCTGGTCACTCGCCTCAGCGCCGCGGAGGACGGCGCGACGATGGACGTGCTCTGCGTGGACAAGACCGGCACCATCACGATGAACCAGCTGGCCGTCACCGGCGTTGTCCCCCAGGAGCGCGCGACGGAAGCCGACGTCCTGTTCGCCGGCGCGCTCGCATCGCAGGAAGCGAACCAAGATCCCATTGACCTCGCATTTCTCGCGGCGGCGAAGGAACGGCACGTCTTCAAAGACGTTCCCAAGGTCGTGCCCGTCTCCTTCGCACCATTCGATGCGAAGAACCGACGGACGGAAGCCGTGGTCGACCAGGATGGCAAGCGGTTCCGTGTGATGAAGGGCGCCGTGCGCACCATCGCCGAGGCCTGCGGACTGCAGCCCCCGGCAATTGCGGCGCTCGAGACGGGCGTCAGCGCGTCGGCCGCGAAGGGCTACCGGACGCTGGCGGTGGCCCGCGGCCCCGAGACAGGGGCTCCGGCCTTGGTCGGTCTGGTGTCGCTCTACGATCCCCCGCGACCGGACGCAAAGCAACTCATCGCCACCCTGCGTGACCGGGGCGTCGCGGTGAAGATGCTCACCGGTGACGCCCTCGCCGTCGCGAGCGAAATCGCGGCTGGAGTGGGGTTGCCCAACATCCGACGCATGGCCGATCTGAAGGCGGCAGGCGCGCAGACCACCGGCATGAAGGTGGACCTCTTCGCGGGCGCCGACGGCTTCGCGGAGGTATTCCCCGAGGACAAGTACATCGTGGTGAAGAGTCTGCAGGACGGGGGGCACGTGACCGGCATGACGGGTGACGGGGTCAACGATGCGCCCGCCCTGCGCCAGGCCGAGGTCGGCATCGCCGTCAGCACGGCGACCGACGTGGCCAAGGGCGCCGCGAGCGTCGTCCTGACGGAGCCGGGCTTGACGAACATCGTGGCGCTCGTCGAGCAGGGGCGGACGATCTACCAGCGCATCTTGACCTGGATCATCAACAAGATCAGCCGGACCATCCTCAAGGCGGCTTTCGTGGCCATCGCCTACGTCGTGACCGGCAAATTCGTCATCTCGGCCCTTGCGATGCTGCTGCTGACCTTCCTCACGGACTTCGCCAAGATCACGCTGGCCACCGATCATGTTCGGCCGTCCAAGAGACCCGAGACGTGGAACATCGGGGGCTTCATCACGGTGTCCGTGGTCCTGGGCGTTGCGATGGTCGCGGAGGCTCTCCTCGTCTTGAGGCTCTGCTGGTCGCGCTTTGGCTTGGCGACCAACGACGGCGCCCTCTACACTTTCAGCTTCTTGCTGTTGCTCTACTTCGCGGTGTTCTCGGTCGTGTCCGCGCGCGAGCGGCGCGCGTTCTGGTCGACGATGCCCAGCAAGGCTCTGGTTGCCGCCCTCGTGGCGGATGCGCTCACGGGCACCATCCTGACGCGCGTGGGCCTTCCGGGACTCACGCCGCTCCCTTGGTCGCAGACACTCGCTGTCTTCGCCTGCGCGATGGCGGCGTGCCTAATCGTGAACGACTCTGTGAAGGTCGTCATGATCAGATGGCGCGTGCCCACCGCGATCGCTTAGTTTATCCTTGAATCGCACGTCGGATTCGGGCCTCGAGGCCCTCTGGTCGACTTACTGTCTCGCAAGGGACCGACTGTCGGGGCTCGAAGACGGGTCACCCGGAGCGCGAGGCACCGAGATGCTGACCGATCTCACTGCGACCGGGGCAGAGCCGAATTGAACCGCGTCGTCCAGTACCAGCTTGTAGCCATGGTGACAGTCGAGGCTGTCGGCGTTCGCGAACCGCAAGGGAAGTTCTCTGGTCTCGCCGGGAAACACCGAGATGGCCTGGGCCGGCTCGGGTGTCAGCCGCGGCTTCCCAGGAGCGGAGGAGTCCACTAACTGGACCCGCCTCTCCGAGAACCTGGCCACTCGCCCTGAGTCGTTCTTGATTTGCAGGCTCAGATCGAAGACCCCGGGGTCGGTCGACTCAGTC
>Ga0066788_10000081_pt1 | contig 16429 bp, 10 predicted proteins | sample OrgsoiDNA2013048_FD_70943 | JGI IMG/M metagenome (GOLD analysis project Ga0066788, IMG submission 70943) | Permafrost soil microbial communities from the Arctic, to analyse light accelerated degradation of dissolved organic matter (DOM) -... | ecosystem: Environmental > Terrestrial > Soil >... | reverse complement strand
GTCTTTCCGTAGCACAAGGAGCCGCAATGAAGATCGGATCGCTGCATTGGAAGTCCATGGTGGGCGTGGGTTTGGCGCTGGTGTCCGGGGCCACGGCCTTCCTGGCGGCGACGGCCGTCAGTCATGCTTGCGGAGGCCTGTTCTGCAACAGCCCACCCCCCGATCCGTTCGCGCCGCTGCCGGTGGCCCAGACCGGCGAGAACGTGGTGTTCTCGATCGACAAAGATCCCGCGGGGGGCGCGCCCGCGCTGAGCGCGCACATCCAGATTCTGTACGCCGGGGATGCGGCGCTGTTCTCGTGGGTGGTCCCCGTCGACGCCGCGCCCACTGTCACGGTGGGGACCGACCGGTTGTTCTCGACGCTGGCGTCCCTGACCCAGCCCGTGTTCACCACCACGAGCGAGATCCAGGGGGAGTGCCTCCCGGAACCGCTCGTTCCGGGCAACTTCAATGGGGGGGGAACGGCGGTCGGAGCCCCGATGGCATCGGGACCAACCGGCAGCCCGCCGGCAGCTGGCGGGGTCGTCGTGAGCTTTCAGGGTGTGGTCGGGCCCTACGAGACGGCGGTCATCAGCTCCACCGATCCGATGGCGCTCAAGATGTGGCTGACCGACAACAAGTACACGGTGACCGACCAGGCTTCCGGGCTCATCGATACCTACGTGCGCGAGGGCAAGTTCTTCGTGGCCCTGCGTCTGACCAACGGGGCCGGCATCAAGGCCATCCAGCCGGTGGTGTTGACCTTCAGGGCCCCGGACGCCTGCGTGCCCCTGCGCCTGACGGCCATCGCCGCCAACCCGGACATGCAGGTCCGCCTGTGGGTGCTGGCCGACAGCCGCGCCATCCCCAAGAACTTCTACGAGATGAAGATCGACGACGCCCGCATCGACTGGCTCAACGCCGGATCGAACTACAACGCGCTCGTGACCGAGGCCGCGCACGGCAACGGGGGCAACGCCTTCGTGGCCGAGTATGCGGGGCCGTCGAACATCGCGGCCGGCGCGCTGTGGTCCCCGGGCCAGTACGATCTGGCCACGCTTCGGGCGGCCCAGACCCCGCCGGCCTACGTGCAGGCCCTCCTGTCGATGGGCCTCGGCAACGACTCGCAGACCCTGGTGCTGCTGGCCAAGTACATTCCCATGCCGGCGGCGGTGAAGGCCATGGGGATCACGGATTCGCAGTTCTACGGCAACCTGGCCTTCTACTGGACGCAGTACGCCTTCGCGCCCTCGGATCTGGCCGCCCTGACCAATGAGATCTCCGACAAGATCATCGAGCCCCGTCACACGGCCGAGACGATGATCGATGCGCATCCCTACCTGACGCGGCTGAACACGTTCATCTCGCCGGCCGAGATGAACAAGGATCCTCTGTTCAACTTGAACCCCGACCTGCCCGACGTGCCCCTGGTCCACACGGCGATTCTACGGACCATGTGCGGCGCGCGTCAGTTCATGGCCTGCAACGCGCCCGTGCAGCTGGAATTCCCCGACGGGCGGCTGACCTGGATCAAGACCGGCTCGACCGCGACCACCTGCAACTATACGGGTTACGATCTGACCCCGCTGGCTAAGCTTCCGGCGGCCGAGATGGTCTTTCAGCGGGAGGAGGCGGGCCAGGGTCAGGTGGTCACGGACAACACGACCATGATCCAGGCGGGCCTGGCGCTGAACAACAACGCCTTCCCGGCCGAGCAGAAGATGTTCCCGATGACCGTCACGAAGGGCATCGGCACCACCTCGACCCAGGGAGCCGGGTGCGGGTGCGGGGTTGCAAGGGGGCAGGGGCAAGGGCCCGGGTCCGAATCGCCGGCTGCGCGTGCGCTGTCGATCCTGCTGAGCGCCCTGGGAGCCATGGGCCTGATAGGTCGGGCGCGCTCGTCGCGACGCCGCCGCGGCTCACCGAAGAAGTAGTCGGGGCCGGTAGGGGGCGCCCGATGGGGTGGGCGCGATGCGGGAGCGGTGGCGGTGGGGGGCCTGTCCCCAGCCCAGCGCCAGATCGGCCGGGGCAAATTCGCGCTGATTTCCTGGCCCCCATGCATTACCTTTGGCCCCCTCATGGGCCACGGGTCGTCTGGTTTGCGTCGCTCGGCGTCTTCGGGCCGCCCCGCCCACGCCCACGAATGAGAGGTGGGGGCGGGGCATGGAGTTCGGCTCGAAGACGATGCAGGTCCGGCTGGCGCTGTCGGCCGTGGAGCGGGGGCTCGATCTCAACGTCAAGCTGATGGTGGCGCGTCGTCCGGACGAGCCGATGGCGCACGTGGTGATGCGCGTGCTGGGCTACTGTATCTTCTATCGAGCCGAGCTCAGCCAGCCCCTTCAGTTCGCCCCCGGTCCCGCGGATCGGGACAGCCCCGATCTCTGGGCGCACGATCTGCTCGGAAGCCCGATCGAATGGATCGTCTGCGGAAACCCGGATCTCGATGATCTGCGCCATGTCCTCAAGCACCAGCGTCAGGCGGTCGTGCGGGTGCTGTTCGGCTCCGGTCCCGAGCGGGAGGCCTTCTTCGAAGGTATCCGCTCCACGCGCCGGCGTATCCAGGGGATCGAGCGGGTCGACTTTCGCGAGATCAGCGCCGAGTTGGTGGCTCGTCTGGCGGAGTGTTCCCTGGAACGGCAGCGCTGGGCCGTCACGGTGGTGGAGGATCACCTGTACGTCGACGCGGAGGGTGTGACCTCCGATTCGGAGGTCAGCCGCCCCCGATACCTCGAGGCGCAAGGTGGCTCGTGAGCACCTTCCTGGTGGGGGCGATCGCGGTGGCGGCGGCGAGCGCGTCCCACCCGCCCACCGACGAGGCGGCGACCCCCCTCGTCGCGCGGCTCTTTCCGTCGGTGTGGAGCGCCGTAGTGGCGACCCTGGAGAGCGATCCCGTGGTCGTGGCCTTCGGCGAGCTGCATCAGACCCGCTCGACCGCCGGGATTCCGTCCGCGTTGCGTCGGTTCACCGAGGAGATCTTGCCCGAGGTCGCGAGCCGATTTTCGCACCTGGTGGTGGAGACCTGGATCGCCACCGGTCGCTGCGGTGATGCGGAGCGCTCCGCGACCGAGGATCTGCAGCGAGCCACCGAGAGGCCGGCCGCGACCGGGGGAGAGATCGAGACGTTGCTCCGCGCCGCCGCGGCCCGGGGCATCGCCCCCCGGATTCTGTCGGTGACGTGCGCGGACTATGCATCGATGCTGGGGACCGGTCCCGGGGTGGACTACGATCGCGCCCTGCGGGTCACCGAGCGGGCGCTCGAGGCGACCACCCTCGCGGCTCTGAAGGAGAGGTGGCGGTGGCGGTCCCCGGTCCGTCCTGGGCTCGCAATCTATGGGGGGGCCCTTCACAACGACGTGTACCCGCTGCCGGGCCTGGCCCCCTACAGCTTTGCGCCGAAGCTGATGGCCGCGACGCTGGGGAGATATGTCGAGATCGATCTGATCGTGCCCGAGTACGCCGCCCAGACCCCAAGCGTGCGGGCCCAGCCCTGGTGGCGCCTCTACCTCCGTGCACGCTCGAAAGGCCGCAGCCAGGGTCGGGGTCGCGGCCCTGCCCCTGGCTCTGACGCTGGCCCGGCCCCGCCGGGGGCGGGAGCGGACGCCACGGTGATGATCAGCCGGGGCCCCCGCTCGTTCGTGATCATCCTCCCCCGGCACGATCAGACCCCCTGATGCAGGGATCCGCCGGCGTGATATTCTGCCACCGCGAGATGGTCGTGATCTTGATGGGTGTGTCCGGGAGCGGGAAAACCACGCTGGGCCTGCGCCTGGCCAGCGACCTCGGATGGACCTTCATCGACGCCGACGATCTCCGCTCGACCGCACACGCCCAGAAGATGGCGCGCGGCGAGTCGCCCTCCGACCAGGATCTCGAAGACTGGGCGGCGGTCATGCAGGCGCGGGTGGCCACCGCCATCTCGTCGGGCGAGGATGCGGTGGTCGCCTATTCGGCCCTCAAGAGTGGGAACCGCCACCGGTTGACCGTCGATCACGCCGCGGTTCGATTCGTGTATCTCAAGGGATCGGCCAGCCTCGTCAAGCGCCGCCTTCGCAACCGATCGGGGCACTTCCTGCGCGAGGCCCTGCTCATCAGCGAGTTCGCCGCTCTCGAAGAGCCCCAGGACGCCATCGTCATCGACATCGAACAGCGCCCCGGCCTGATCGTCGATCAAATCCGGCAGGCCCTCTCGCTTTGAGGCGGGCCCGCGCGCGCGCCGGACGCCCGCGCGTCATCGGTAAAGGATCTCGGCGACGGTCAGATTGCGGGTCCCCGCGTGCCAGCGCACGACCACGCTGTCGCCCACGCTCTTTCCCAGCAAGGCCCGTCCCACGGGTGACTTCCATGAAATATCGCCCACCGCGCCGTCGGTCTCGTCCTCGCCGACGATGCGATAGATGGAGGTCTCGCCGTCGCCATCCTCCACCGTGACGGTGGCCCCGAAGAAGACCCGGTCGGTGCGAGTTTGGTCGAGCGCCCTGACGACCTGCACATGGTCGAGGCGCTTGGACAGGAACCGCATGCGGCGATCGACCTCGCGCAACTGCCGCTTCCGGTAGATGTACTCGGCGTTTTCCGAACGATCCCCCTCGGCCGCGGCGTCTCCCAGGGCGCCCACGACCTCGGGTCGCTTCTTGGTGTGCAGAAACGTCAGCTCGTCCGTGAGCCGCCGATACCCTTCGGGCGTGATGTAGTTCTTTTCGACCGGCCCGGGTGGCCGCCGCGAAACAGGCATGCGCGGAGGTTACCTGTCTTTTCGAGCCTTGCGGGTGTGAGCCTCGCGGGTCGTGCGCCCGTCGGGCCTGTCGGGGTCCGCATCGCGTCGGGGCTTTTACCAGCGGCGCGGTCGTGTAGTATGGCCCGCCCTCATGAAGAGCGTCACAGTCCTGCCCAGCGTTGGCCGGCAGTCCTGGCTGGACCGGCTGAGTGACGCCCAGATGGCCTGGCTGGTGATCGGCTGTGGCTTGCTCCTTTATCTGCCTCTGGCCGGCACTTACGGAATGTGGGACCCCTGGGAGACGCACTACTCGGAGGTCGCGCGCCAGATGACCCGGCGGGGCGACTTCATCAGCCTGTGGTGGCCGGGCTCGCCGCGCGACCTGGACGTGTTCTGGTCGAAGCCGGTCCTTTCGTTCTGGCTGATGAGCATTGGCATGCACCTGGCGGGCATCGGCGGGCCCGGGGGACCGCCCGATGAGATGGCGATCGGGTCCCGCGCCGAATGGGCCGCCCGGACGCCGTTCTGCCTGATGGGTGTGCTCGGCATCCTGGCGGTGTATCTGGTTACCGCGCGCTTCGTGAGCCGGCGGGCCGGGTTGCTCAGCGCCACGGTCGTGGCCACGTCACCGATGTACAGCCTGGTGGCACGACAGGCAATGACCGATATGGCGTTCGTGGGACCGATGGCGATGGCGCTGGCGCTCGGGGCGATGGCGCTCTTCGATGATCGCGACGAGGTCTTGCCCCGCCGTGGGCGGGGCCGCTTCATGAGCTGGCCGGACCACTGGCTCTTCTACTTCGGGATCGGATTGTTCGCGCTCGTGACGCTGCCTCAGCTGGTCATCGATTCGATCCAGCTGAAGATCGAGATCCCGTGGCGCGACGGCACGCTGCGCATGTACGGCGCCGTTGCGATGATCCCGTATTACCTGGGGTTCGCAGCCTTCGTCTTTCTGGCGGCGCGCACCCGCTACAAGGCTCCCCTCTATCTCTACATCGCGGCGATCCTGTGCGGGCTATCCGTGCTGGCCAAGGGCCTGGCGGGGCTGGGCCTGCCCTTGATCGTCTTCATCGCCTACCTGGGCTTCACCTGGAACTGGCGCCGCCTGCGGCGGGCGCAGCTGGTGTACGGCGTGGTGGTATCGCTGCTGGCGTGCGCCGTGGTGGCGGTGCCCTGGCATCACGCCATGATCATCCGACACGGCATGGCCTTCTGGAACGAGCTGTTCGGCGACAATCACTGGCGGCGGATGGTCCTTGGGCGGCACGGCGATCGGGGCACCTTCGAGTACTTCGTGCGCGAGCTCGGGTACGCGGTCTGGCCCTGGGTGGCGCTGGCCCCGGGTGCCCTGGTGTGGGCCGTGAGCAGGAGCCGCTCGTCGCAGCCGACGCTCGCGGAGGCCCGGGCCCAGGGGATCTTCTGGCTGGGGGCCATCTGGTTCGTGTCGGCGTACGCGCTGGTGTCGGTGTCCATGACCAAGTTTCATCACTACGTTTTGCCCGCGGTGCCAGGTCTGGCCATCTGCATCGGCTGTTTTCTCGACGATCTCGTGGGCCGGGGCGAGCGCGAAACCCGCCTCGGCCAGCGCACCTCGAGGGTCCTGGCCACCCTCGTGATCCTGGGCCTGCCCGTGCTGGCCCTGGTGACCACCGATCTGGTCAGCGCCAAGAACGCCTCGCAGCGCTTCCTGTGGCTGTTCTCGTACGACTACATCCAGAGTCCGAGAGGGCGGCCCTGGCCCGAATCGCTGAATTTCACCGGCGGCTTGACCGCCCTGGCGGCTGTGTTCGCGCTCGGCCTGGTGGCAGCGGTCTTCGCGAAGCTGAGGCGCTGGGCGGTGGTGGGTTGCTGTCTGGCGGGCGTGGCCAGCACATTCTTCTTGCTGGATCATTTCATGCCCAAGGTGGCGCCGTTCTGGTCGCAAAAGAACGTGATCGCCGCGTATTACCGGGCCAGACGTTCGCCTGACGAGAAGCTGGTGGCCTTCCAGATGTACTGGCGGGGCGAGACCTTCTACACGAAGAACGAGATCTACGAGGGTCCGCCCGCGGAGCGCACCGTGTTCGATCAGGAAGGTTCGGACGACAAGCTGCGCGAGTACATGCTCAGCCACCGGGGTCGACGCCTGTTCTTCCTCACGGAGAAGGGGCAAACCGGGCGACTGCAGGGGCTATTGCCGCCCGAGGCCAAGCCATCGTTTCGTGTGATCGACGACCACAACAACAAATTCATTCTGGGCCAGGCCGACCTGTAACCCCATGGGCGCGGACGTGCCGCTCGAGATCCTGATGGGTCCGGATCCGGTGGGGGCCCGCGTACGGTTCGAGAGGTTCGTGGAGCGGGGCGGGGTGGCCCCCGACGACGGACCCGGTCGTCGCCTTCTGGCGGCCCTTCTATCGAGCGGAACGCTCTTGCCCGAGCTGCTGCTGGCGGATGTCCAGGCCTGGCCCGCGCTGGCCGCGGATCCCTGGCTCCATCGACCCAAGCCCGCGTCCAGGATCTTTGCCGAGGTCGAGGTCGCGACCCGGGGCGCGCCGGATTTCGCCGATTTCAAGCGCAGGCTGCGCCTGGTTCACCGACGCGAGCTCTTGCGGCTCGGGGCGCGCGAGCTCGGATGGGGGACCACTGAGGAGGTGGCCGGTGAGCTGTCGGGATTGGCGGACGCCTACCTGGAGCTCTCGTACCGCTTTTGCGACGGCATGATGCGCGGCATATACGGCGAGCCGACCCGGGACGACGACTTGGGCACCGCTGCGGGTGCGGTTGCCGGTGCCGGTCCGGGCACCACCCTCGGTGGCAGCCATGCCGATGTCGACTCGGTTTCGCCCTCGTTCGTGGTCATGGCCATGGGGAAGCTGGGCGGCGAGGAGCTGAACTTCTCCTCCGACGTCGATCTCATCTATTTCTATGCCACCGATGTGGGTCGCGTGGTGCGCAGGGAGGCGCCCGAAGAGGGGATGAGCTCCGCCATCCGAACGGTCCACGGCTGGTCGCTGCATCGATACTACGTCGAGCTGTCGCGGCAGATCACCGAGGCGCTCGACGACGTCACGGCCGAGGGCTTTCTCTTTCGAGTCGACTTGCGACTGCGCCCGGAAGGGCGGGGCGGTCCGCTCTGCAACTCGATGACGGCCACCGAGCGATACTACGAGACCTTTGGACGCACCTGGGAGCGACAGGCCCTCCTGCGGGCCCGTCCCTGCGCGGGCGATCAGGGGCTCGGGCGCCGCATCCTCGCCATGCTCGACCCGTTCATCTATCCCCGACACATCGTCCCCGCGATGATGCAAGAGATTCGCTCGCTGCGCGCGCAGTTTCGGCCCAAAAACGATCCCAAAGACGATCCTGCTTCGAACGGTGAGCGAGAGGGCGACCGAGCCCGGGGAGGCGCTGGCGGGGGCTTCGACGTCAAGCTCGGCAGCGGAGGGATCCGCGACGTGGAGCTGGTGGTGCAGACCCTGCAACTGCTCCACGGCGGCCAGCGTCGTGATCTGCGCGGGCAATCGACCCCGCGCGGTTTGCGGCGCATGGAGATCTCGGGCCTGTTGACTGATCGCGAGGCGCGGACGCTGGCGGCGGCCTATCGGTTCTGGCGGCAGGTCGAGCACCGGCTGCAACTGCAGGACGGCGCGCAGACCCAGTTGATCCCGGCGGATGCCGAGCGGCGGACGCTGTTCGCGCGCCGCCTGGGATTTCCAGAGCTCGCCGCCTTCGATGGAGCGGTGGCGGCCCGGCGCACCGAGGTCAGCGAGATCGTCGAGACCTTTGGCACCGTCTCCGCGAGCGGCCCCGGCGCACCCGAGAGCGATCAGCCCGCCAAGGTCTTGCGGCTGCTGGGGTTGTCGCTGGACCGCTCCGAGATCACGGCCCTGCTGTCGGAGCTGGGGTTCGTCGATCTCGAGGCGAGCGCGGATCTGATCGAAACAGTCGGCGCGCGCTTGCCTCCCGCGGTCGTGCTGGAGGCGGCGGCGTCACCCGATCCCGATCGCGCGCTCGGTAACTTTCGCGACCTGGTCCTGCGGGGCTCCGTCGGTCTCGGGGTGTGGCTCCGGGACCACCCGCAGCTCTTGCGCATGCTGGCCACGCTGTTCGGCGTGAGCGAGCGTCTCTCCCGCTTGCTGGTCACGCACCCCGAGATGTGGGAGCCCCTGGTGGATGGGCTCGGCGAGCCCCGCCGCTCGGCCCGGGCCTTGCTGGAGGAGCTGGACCTGCGCCTGGCCTCGCCCCTGCTTGCGCCGTGGTCTGCGTCATCGTCCGACCCGATCGAAGCAGCACAGGGGGAGCTCGAGGACCCCGACGAAGCCATGGCGCGCGCCCTTCGTCGGAACGCCCACGCGGAGACCCTGCGCATCGGGATGCACGACGTGGCTGGCAACCTGACCCCCATCGAGGTAACGGGCCAGCTCACGGATCTGGCCGAGGTGTGCCTGCAGCGCGGGGTGCCGCGGATCCTCGATGCGGTGGCCGCCCGGCATGGGGCCCCGTCGACCTCGTTCACCATCCTGGGGCTGGGGAGCCTGGGCGCCCGGGAGATGCGTTACGGCTCCGATCTGGATCTCGTGTTTCTCTACGCCGACGAGGGTCACACGTCGGCCGGCGTCGGGCATCAGGAGCTCTTCTCCCGTCTGGCCCGTCAGATGATGAGCTTCTTCGGAGCGATCCTCGAGGAGGGACGCCTCTATGACATCGATACGCGGCTGCGCCCCTCCGGCGCGCAAGGCCTGCTGGTCACGTCCCAGGCGGCCTTCGAGCGATACCACCGGCAGGACGCCGCTGGCTGGGAGCGGGTCGCGCTCCTCAGAGCCCGGGTGGTGTTCACCACCGCGCCGCCAGACGAACGCGCCGCCTTCGAGCGAACCCTGGAGCGAATCACCTACCAGCAGCGCTGGGATGACGAGAAGTTCGGCCGGGAGCTGAGACGAATGCGCGCCCGGGTCGAGGCGGAGCGAGGACGGGTGCCCCCCGGCTCGCGTCACCTGCGCTTCGATCCCGGCGGGATGATGGACCTCGAGTTCCTGAGCGCGCTGGGGCAACTGGCTGGCGGCGCCACCGATCCCGCGCTGCGCACCACCGAGACCTCCACGACGCTGGCGCGCCTGATCGCGACCGGTTGGCCACCGACGCTGCTCTCGGACCACGCGCTCTTGCGCCGGCTGGCGCTGCGTATGCGCCTGCTGCGCGATCGCCACGAGGACGTGATCGGCCCTTCCGATCTGCTCCCCCTAGCGCGCTCCCTGGAACAGGAGCCCGCCCGTCTCGTGCAGGAGCTGGACGCGGCCATGCAGCGCATCCGGGCCTTCTTCCTCGAGCGATTTCCGTGACGTGTTGGGGACCGCCGCGATCCGTCAGTGGTTAGTGGAAGTCGTGCGAGATGTCGATGCTGGTCATGGGATCGGGGCTGTTCTCGGTGGGGCCGGGCAGGGGGAGAAATCGGTCGGCCTTGATCGACACGACCCCATCCTGGTTTTGCAAGATCCCCTCGATGATCAGTGCCCCCAGCCCCAGGATGCTCTTCCGGTGGGTGTCGAAACGCTGGGGGGTGATGATGGCGTTGGCAAAACCGGTCTCGTCCTCGATGGTCAGGAACACGAATCCCTTGGCCGTCCCCGGGCGCTGCCGAACGATCACGATCCCCGCCACGCGCGCGCGTCGACCGTGCGGGAGCTGCGCAAGCTCGGCTGCGGTGAGGACGTCATGGCCCCGCAGGCGATCCCGCACGAAGGCCATGGGGTGCGGACCGGTGCTCAGCCCCATTCCACGAAAATCCGCCAGCATCTCATCGTGACGTGACATCTCGGGCAGGGGCGAGCTGACCGTCTCCTCGAGCTCCTCCGCCTCGCGATCGCGATCGCGATCGCGGTCGAGAGGCTCTGCCGCGACCCCCGCGGCCTGCGCAACTCCTGTGGCCTTCGCGCCCTTCGCGCCCTTCGCGATCCCGGCAAACAGCTGCCCCGATCGGCCAAGCGCCTGAACCTGCCACAGGGCCTGCCGCCGGGTGCCTCCCAGGGCCGCGAACGCGCCGACGGTGGCCAGGTTGGAGAGCTCCGCCGCGTTGGGAGAGACCCGTGCCTCGAAGTCGGCCAGCGACGTGAACGGCCGCTCGGCGCGCGCCGCCTCGATGCATTGGCCAATCTGCTCGCGCAATCCGACCACGTACTTCAGCCCCAACCGGAGATCCGGTCCGGAGCCGTGACCACCCGCGCCCCCGCTCTCGAGACTGCACAGCCAGGCGGAGCGGGTGACGTCCACGGGGAGCGTGCGGACGCCGTGGCTTGTGGCATCGTTGACCAGGGTCGACGGGTGATAAAAGCCCATCGGATAATTATTCAGCAGGGCGCAGGTGAAGGCGGCCGGATGATACGCCTTCAGATAGGCCGAGGCGTACGCGATCAATGCGAAGGAAGCGGCATGGGATTCGGGAAAGCCGTACAGCGCAAACGACTTGATCCCCGCCACGATCTCCTCCTGCGCCTCGCCCACGATTCCCTTGGCGGTCATGCCCGCGCGCAGCGCCACCTCGATGGTGTTCATGCGCTGCTCGGAGCGCTTGAAGCCCATGGCCCGGCGCAGCTCGTCGGCCTGGCCTCCCGTGAAGCCGGCCGCGACCATGGCCATGCGGATCAACTGCTCCTGAAACAGCGGCACGCCCAGGGTCCGCCGCAAGATGGGCTCCAGCGCCGGGTGGGGGTACCGCACCGGCTCGCGTCCCGACCGGCGCAGCAGGTACGGGTTGACCATCTTGCCCACGATGGGCCCCGGTCGAATGATCGCCACCTCGACCACCAGATCGTAAAAACGCTCCGGGCGCATGCGCGGCAAGGTCGCCATCTGCGCCCGCGATTCGACCTGGAAGACGCCGACCGTGTCGGCGGCGCGCAGCATGGCGTAGACCCGCGGATCGTCGGCGGGCAGGTGCGCGTAATCGATCTTCACGCCCTCGTGCCGCTCGATGAGGGGCACCGCGTCCTCCAGCACCGCCATCATTCCCAGGCCCAGGAGGTCCACCTTCACGATGCCCAGATCGGCGCAGTCGTCCTTGTCCCACTGCACGATCACGCGGCCGGGCATGCTGGCCGGCTCGAGCGGGACCACGTCGTCGAGACGTCCGGCCGCGATCACCATCCCCCCCGAGTGCTGGCCCAGGTGGCGGGGCAAATCCAGGAGGGCCGTGGCCAGCTCGCCGAGCAGCCGGGTGCGATCCTCGCGGAGCGGGAACCCCGCCATGCTCAGGTACGCGCCGAGCGACGACTCGGGCTCGGCCTGGATCCAGCCGGGCAAGACCTTGGAGATGCGTGACAGCTGCTCCTCGGAGAATCCCAGCGCGCGGCCGCAGGTGCGCATGGCCAGGCGCGGGCGATAGCTGATCACGTTGGCGGTCATGGCGGCCCCGCGCGCGCCGTACTTGGCGTAGACGTATTGAATGACCGACTCGCGCCGCTCGCCCGACGGCAGATCCAGATCGATGTCGGGCATGCGATCGGTGACGTTGGTGGCGCCGTGGACCCGCTCCTCGGACAGGAATCGCTCGAACAGCAGCTCCATCCCCACGGGATCGACGGCGGTGATGCCGAGCGCATAACACAGCGCCGAGTTGGCGGCCGAGCCGCGTCCCTGGATCAGGATGCCGCGCGAGCGGGCGAATTGAACGAGGTCCCACACCACCAGGAAATATCCCGCCAGGCCCAGCTTGCCGATGACGTCCAGCTCGTGAGCGAGCTGGCGGCGGGCCGCCTCGTGAAGGGGCCGGTAGCGGTCACGGGCTCCCTGCCAGGTCATGGCCTGCAGATAGCTCTGCTCTGTCTCGCCGCCGGGGACCGGGAAGGTCGGAAACGCGTAGCCCAGATCGGCCAGCGTGAAGGCGCAGCGCTCGGCGATCGCGCGGCTGGCCTGGACGGCGGCCGGTACATCCCGGAACAGGGCCGCCATTTCGATCGCGGACTTCAGATGATGTTCCACGCTCGGCGACAGTCGGCGCCCGACCTCGTCGACGGTGAGGCCCAGGCGCGCGCACACCAGCACATCGTGAACGGGCCGCCGTTCCGGCGTCGCATAACGAACGTCGTTGGTCGCCACCACCCGGACATGCAGGGCCTCGGCCTGCGCCTGAGCGGCCCGCACCCGGTGAGCTTCCGCGGCGTCGAGGTGACGTTGCAGCTCGAGGTAGAGGTGCTCCTGGCCAAAGGCCCGCTGCAAGACCGGGAGATCGGCGCGGGGGGCGGCTCCGCCGAGCGCGATCAGCCCCTCGGCATGGGCGGCCAGCAACTCGTGCGTCGCGGAGCCGGTGCCCTTCGGCCGGCCGGCGTGAACCGCCGTCAGCAGCCGGCACAGATTTCGATAGCCGGCTCGATTCTCGACCAGCAACAACACTGGCGCCGCGTGGCTGTCGGTCAGGGTCACCTCCGCCCCCACCAGGGCCCGGACTCCGGCGCTGCGAGCCGCCGCAAAGAATCGGGGTGCCCCCGGCAGCCCGTTCACGTCACCGAGCGCCAGGCTGTCGTATCCGAGCGCGGCGGCGGTGGCGACCAGATCCTCCGGCAGCGACGCGCCGTCGAGGAAGGAGAACGCCGATCGGCAACGCAACTCGACGTAGTCGGCGCGGGACACGGCTCGACCTTGACCTGAATGTTTGTTCAGGTCAAGGTCGGACGACGCGGCCGACGAGTAGCCTGACTCCCACACCCGCAGAACCTGATCGCCCCCCAGAAACAATCCGCCCCCAACGGACAGGCCCCCGTCTGCCCTCAGCGCCGAAATCGGACCAGATCTGCCGCGAGATCCCACCTTTCATGACCGGGAACAGCCCGTCCCGAGGCCCCCGTCCCCCTCGGGGGCTGCCATCGCTCCGCACCCACCACGCCACAACTCCCATTGTTCGCCTTACGGTCCGCGAACCAATGAAAGGCCTGGGCGGCGACCACCAGATCCGCGCTCGCCGCCCGCCTGGCGTTCCGGATTGCGTGTCGCCCGGCGATGTGTAGAGTTCTACACATGGCGACGAACCTCGCGATCGATGACAGGCTGCTCGACGAAGCCCTTCGCATAGGCGGCCAGCGGACAAAGAAGGACACCGTGACGCAAGCTCTGGAGGAGTACGTCCAGCGCCGGAAACAGGCGCAGATTCTCGAGCTGTTCGGTAAGGTCGACTTCGACCCCAAGTTCAACCACAAGCAGCAGCGCCGCCGCGCGTGAACGTCATCGTAGACACCTCCGTCTGGTCGCTTGCGCTTCGCAGACAGCGACCATCCGTCAACGCACAGGTCAGGGAGCTCGCGGAGTTGGTGCGGGAAGGCCGAGCCGCCATGCTGGGCCCCGTGAGACAGGAACTCTTGTCCGGTGTCCGGGGTGACCAGCAGTTCGAAACCCTGCGAAGTCACCTCAGAGCGTTTCCGGACATACCGTTGGAACCTGAGGACCACGAGGAAGCAGCCTCTTTCTTCAATAGATGTCGAGCCAGCGGCATACAGGGGTCCAATACGGACTTTCTCATCTGCGCAACTGCGGCACGAAGAAGCTTCGGGATCCTCACGGCGGACGCGGACTTCACGCACTTCGCGCGAGCCCTTCCGATCGAGCTCCATTCACCTCGCGCGTCTGCGCCGCGCTGACGTCTCGTTGGGGGGGGCAAGACGCCGTTTTGGGTTAGATGTTGATTCGTGATGCGCGCCAACCTTGCCCGGGGACATGCAGCACTTGGCCTCTGCCTTTTGATGGGAAGCTGCGGCAGCGGCGGTGCCAGCTCGGGCACGCCCGATGGGACGAGGGCCTTGCTCACGCCACACGACGTGACGAACCTGCCACCCGGGGACGCCCAGGGGCAGTCTCACTCGGGCCTCTACATCCTTGGAGGAGCGGCGGACCCGAGCACGTGCTCGTGTCGGGTCGGAAGGTGTGCCGATTTTCCCTTCAGCAACTGGTGGCTGCTCAATCTCGTCGCGGACAACGGTTCGGTGAACCTGGCGAGGGTGCGCGGAAACTACTATGAGCTGCCCTGTACCGGTGGAATCAACGCCGACGGCCACCTTTGGTGCGGGTCCGAGAGCAGTGGCAGCCTGTTTCTACTCGACGGCTTGATCTCGCCTGTGGATGGCTCCTTGGCCTTGTCATTGAAAGCCGTCGTCACCGAACAGCTCGTCGCCGGCCACGACTGCGACATTCAGCAGAGCGCCACGTTTCTGTTTGGGACGTGAGGCGATTGGTCCCGGCGTCGCCCGGGCGCTCCGTGCCCGCCGTCGGAAACGAACGCCCGGTTTGGGTGCGGTGGTGCGGATGACCGGCACCGATCGCGCGTGGTCGGCCTATGTAACGTTCTGTTTATGCACAACGACGCACCAGATGGCGGGAAACCGCGGCCGCCGGCAGAGGGGAGTGCCTGCTTCGACAAACTGAACGCCGATTCTCGACCAGCAACAAAACCGGCGCCGCGTGGCTGTCGGTCAGCGTCACCTCCGCCCCCACCACGCCCACAACTCCCTTTGTTCACCTTACGGTCCCGTGCTGCCTCGAGCAGAACTCTCATCTTCGGTGTCAGTCGCTCATCCTTCGTCGTACTGGCCAAGGCGGAGTCCCCCTTCATCGCGCGTCGCGACTCGGCGAACGGCAAATTCCTCAGACGGGACCTCGATGTACCCCGCCGCCCTCCAGGATCGCATGTGCCGTGCGGACATCGTGGAGGAGAGCGTGGTTTCGATCGCGAAGCTGTCTCGCCGACGTTCCTTCTCGGCGAGCCGCAGCGGCAGCAGCACCTCGTCCGTCCAACGATTTGCCGTTCAGCGGCGTGGTTCCGAGCGTAAGCGAGGACCACGTCCGCCTGCAACGGCTTTATGGGCAGCGCGCCCTGTTGTCATGCCCAGTTCTCCACGGATAGGCCGGGGACCTTCGAGAAATGTCGGACGTTGTTTGTCACGAGGGTGCAGCGGAAGGCAACGGCGTGCGCCGCGATCAGCACGTCGAAATCTCCGATGGGCGTCCCGCGCTCGGCAAGGATGCTGCCAATTCGTCCGAACTCGGCAGCGGCGGCTTCATCGAACGACACGACCTCCACAGACGACGCAAACGTATCAATCAGCCCGTGCAGTTTCCGAGACCCCCTACGATCCGCACCGTACCGAAGCTCGGCGAGCGTGATCGTGCTGATGCAAAGGTCTGACGGACGCTGCGCTTGCAGCCGCGCGCCGACCTGGCCTTGACCGCGGAGCGCGAAGCTCACGCTGTCGGTGTCGAGCAAGTACCTCACGCGCCCCCGAAGGGATCCTTCCGCGATCCCACAGTACGGGTCGGCGGTCTCGGAATGTCTTCCTTCCACGCACCCAAACAGGCAAGAAATTCAGCGGGCCACTCGTTCGCTGGTTCAAGGATGACTTGCTTGCCACGGCGCCGGACGATCACCTCATCCAGGTCGTCACTGAACCGACACGACTTTGGAAGGCGCACCGCCTGACTTCCACCGTTCTGGAAGATCTTCGCCCTCTCGGCCATGTTGAAAGTATATACGTGAATATATACTCGTCAAGCACCGAGTCTCGCCCGCCAATCCGTGCCTGTCCGTCTGCCCAACGACGTTGTTAGGCAGGCACGCTCAGCAACAAATGCACGTGGTCTGGCCGAACATGCCCTTTTCAGGATCTCGATGTCGTACGACTTGCAGATCTCTCGCACGAGATCCCGCAGAGCCACCGCCACTTCTCCCCGCAGAACCGGCTTGCGGTACTTTGGGATGAAGACGAAGTGGTAGTG
>Ga0066788_10000080_pt1 | contig 16690 bp, 10 predicted proteins | sample OrgsoiDNA2013048_FD_70943 | JGI IMG/M metagenome (GOLD analysis project Ga0066788, IMG submission 70943) | Permafrost soil microbial communities from the Arctic, to analyse light accelerated degradation of dissolved organic matter (DOM) -... | ecosystem: Environmental > Terrestrial > Soil >... | reverse complement strand
ATGAGCTGGAGCCGCTGTCGTTCGTGTTGCGTGGGCTCGTCGATCGCGTGCTGGCGCGACTGGCCTGCCGGAGCCTGGCCTGCGCCGCCATCACCCTGCGCTTGCAACTGGAGTCCCGTGCCTTCGATGTCCGGGAGGTGAACCTGGCGGCGCCCACCCGCGAGACGGCGCCCCTCCTACAGCTGGTCCGCCTGGAGCTGACGCGCCGGCCGCCCGACGCACCGATCGCGTCGGTGCTGGTGATCGCGCTCCCGGCACGTGTGCGCGCGGCGCAGCTCGATTTCCTGCGCCCGTCGGGTCCCGCGCCCGATCGCCTGGCTGCGACCATCGCACGGCTGGGGGCGCTGTGCGGGCCCGACAACGTCGGTGCGCCGCGCGCCGAGAACACCTGGCGCGAGGAAGCCGTGGGCGTCACCGCCTTCGCCCTGACGGCGGGAGGAGCCGGAGACACCACGGCCACCGCCGCGATCGCCGCTGGCGGCGTGCGTGCATTGACCATCCGGCGCTATCGGCCGGCCGAGGAGATCGAGGTCATGTGGGGTCCAGATGGACCGACCGCCCTGCGGGGCAAGGAGACCACCGCCCGGATCCTGGTAGCCGCCGGGCCCTATCGCCTCAGCGGAGAATGGTGGCGGCGTGAAGACGCCGAGCAGGACCGCGGGAGGACGGGGCCGAGCACGAACAGGAGCACGAGCACGAGCACGAACACGGGAACGGAGACGAGGACCTCTGACGTCCTCGGGTTCTCGCGCGATTACTGGGATGTGCACGCCTCCGATGGGGCGCTCTATCGACTGCACCACGATCGCCACCACGATCGCTGGTATCTCGACGGGTACTACGACTGAACACTCGCTCTGCAACGCCGGTGGCGACGGCCCCCGGGGGCGCCAACACCCAATATAACAAGTCCGGACGCGCTCACCTCAATGGGAGAATAAGCGGCTCTGGCTTTTCATCTGCCATGTCGAGGCGACTGAATTCATCGGTTCGTCGCAGGGCTTCGAGCTGAATCGGCCCAGAAGCACAGACGACGGACTTGTGAGAGTCAGCGGCATGGGGAGTGGAGACCTTGACTGAAGAACCAAGCAGCGAAGGTGTCGTTGTCAGACCAGCTTGTGCCTCCACGAAGTCCACAATGACCACCACGCGTTTCACGACAGCGGATTGCTGGGCAGCTCCTGCCGACCCCGAAAAATAAACGTTGTATTCCGCGATGGGAACTTTCGCCGAATACTCCCACTCGAGAGAAGACTTTGGCCTCAGGACCGATGCGTAAGGAATATTCTGATATCCGATGGTAAGGGTAATTGCGTTCCTTCAAATAGTCTGCCTCAGATGGATCTCCGTCGAGAATCGTCGTCTTCTCTTCCTGAGTCGTCCAACCGTGACCGATAGACGACATGTCAGCTTGTCCGTTCATTTGGTGCGCCCCGTGATTCAACTCGTGCATCATCACTGACGGGACAATCGCGATGGTCAGATCGAGTCAGCCCGCGTCGGTGACCTGAGCCGTGGGCATGACCGTCTGGCCGCCGTACAGGCTCTTGCCCCCGCTGGCGATCACGCGGCGATACCAGTCGAATGAGTCCTTGGGAATGCGTCGCTGGGTCTGATAGTCGACGTAGGTCAGACCGAATCGCTGCTTGTAGCCATCAGCCCACTCGAAATTGTCCAGCAACGACCAGGCATAATATCCGCTGATGGGCAGCCCTTCCTTGAGGGCCCGGCCGAGCTCGAGCAGGGCCCGGTGCATGTAGTCGATGCGCTGCGGATCATGCACCTTGCCGTCCAGGAACAATTGATCCCGCGTCGACAGGCCATTTTCCGTGATCGACATCGGCAGCTGGTACCGCTCGTGGAAAAAACGCGGACCCCAGTACAAGGCCGCCGGCGTGATGGGCTGCCAATCCACCCCGGAGCGGGGATACCCGGGTGGAACCCCCACCTGTACGGGCTTGCCGTCCGCGCCGCGACGCCAGGTATCCGCCTTGTAGATGTTCAGCCCCAGAAAATCGATCGGCTGCTTCATCTCCTCCAGATCCGTGGCCTTGAAGGCGGGCAGATCCTTGCCGTACAGCTTCATCCCGTCCTCGGGATAGCGCCCGAGCAGGATCGGATCGGTCCACCAGGTGTTGTTCCAGGGACCGCGGTCTCGCATCGAGAAGATTGCCCACCGGGCGGCTTCCACGTCCTCGGCATTCGGGGCGGCCGGCTGAGTGACCTGCGCCGCCAGGACGTAACCGATCTTGGTCCGCCTGGCATCGCCCCGGCCGTGGGCGCGCAACGCCTGGACGGCCTTCGCGTGCGCGCGCATTCCGTTGTGCGCCGCGGTCAGATATTCCGGATCCTTCAACTTGTCTCCGGGCGCATTGACGCCGGCCTTCAGTCCCAGGCCGATGAAACACTGTGGCTCGTTCTGCGTCACCCAGTCCCCGATCCGATCGCCCAGCTGATCGGCGACCCGCGCCGCATAGTCGCCGAACCAACCCGCGACGTCCCGGTTCAACCACCCCCCCCTCAACTGGAGCGCCTGCGGAAAATCCCAGTGAAACAAGGTGCAGAGCGGCGCCACGTCTGCCTTTTGCAGCTCGTCGAGGAGCCGCTTGTAAAAATCGAAGCCTGCGGCATTCGGGGCGCCGGTCCCCGCCGGCAGCACGCGCGGCCACGAGATGCTGAAGCGGTAGGACTTGACCCCCAGGCGCTTCATCAACGCCACGTCCTCCTTGTAACGGTGGTAGTGGTCGCAGGCGACATCGCCGGAATGGCCCTCGAACACGGCACCCGGCTTCTTGCAGAACACGTCCCACACCGAAGGGCCCTTGCCATCCTCGGACGCCGCTCCCTCGATCTGATAGGCGGCGGTGGCCACCCCCCAGGCAAAGCCCTTGGGAAAAGGCGTCGTCGCCCCCCCCGAGGCGGGTGCGGGTTGGGCTGCGGGCACATTGTTCCGGGGACCGGCTTGCGTGCCGCCGGCAGCGAACGAGAGGCCTGCTGCGCCTGCAGCGAACGATCCGCCCAAGATCTGGCGACGGCTGGGGGCGCCGCGCTTGGTATGCCACGACATGCTGACGGCCTCCTGGCAGAGGGGGTACGAGCGGTCTTGTACCATCCTTGACGACGGCGCGACACCCCACTACGTTCGATCGGGTTGACGATCTCGGGTAGTTTGGTGCGGTCGGTGCGGCGGGTTCTCACAATGGTGGTCCCCGCGCTGCTGCTCGGCCCCGCCTGCGCGGACGACGCCGCACACCCCGCCGCTCCGTCCGAGGCGGGGGCCCCCGTTCTGGACGCAGGCGCGGCGCGAGAGTCTGGCACCGAGGTCGGTGCCGGCGATGGGGCGCCTGGGGCCCTGCGGGACGCGGCGCCAGCGGATGAGGGCGTGCTGCAAACCGAGCCCCCTTTCCAGATCCCCGTGTGCGGCCAGACCTCGGATTCGACCTGCTGCCCGTCGGCGCTGGGATTCGAGGACGGCAGCAGCGATCACTTCCTGACTCCCGCCTGCTGTCGCCTGGCTCTGTCCAATCCGCAGCCTGTCACGACGCCGACCGCCTGTGGCCGAGGGTCCTTGCGCCTCGACGCGGACTTTCGTGCGATCACCACCGCCTCGAGTTGCGACGATCCAGATGGGGGCGAGGATATCGTTTGCTCGTATCGAACCGGCGAGATCTCCCGCGCCGTCCTCACCTCCCTGGACGTGACGGGACTGACGATGTCGGCGGCCCTCTACCTCGAGGGCCCCCACCTGCCCGCGGGACCCGTGCAGGCGCAGCTGTTCGTGCTCGGACAGGGGGGACTCCTCGAGGGGCCCTGGCAACCAATCCGGATGGCGGGGGTCTGGACGGCCGTGGAGTTCCTTGTCCCCGACGACGGCAAGGCTCCTGGCGCCGACATCCGAATACTCGGCTTGCGCCTCGAGTTTGGTGGCCAGGCCTGGGCGGGCCGGGCCTACGTCGACGAGATCAGCTGGCACTGATGGGTCCGACCAGCCGACCAACCGGTCAACTGGGTCAGACCGCAAGTCGGGCCGCGAAGGAGTGACCTCGGCGGCGCGCGTAGGCGTCGTGGTACATGCGCTCGTAGTCGGCCGCGGCCCGCTGCCAGGAGAAGTCCTGGGCCATGGCCGTGCGCCGCATGTGCTCGATGTGCCCCGGACGATCGAAGTAGGTCGACAGCGCCCATCCGATGGTGTTCGTCAGGCTCGGGACGTCGAGATCGCGAAAGACGAACCCGGTCCCGGCGCCTGTCGCCTCGTCGTAGTTCCGGACCGTGTCAATCAGTCCCCCGGTCGCCCTGACGATGGGCAGGGTGCCGTAGCGGAGGCTGTACATCTGGTTGAGGCCGCACGGCTCGAATCGCGACGGCATCAGAAAGAAATCCGAGCCGGCCTCGATCCGGTGCGCCAGCCCGTCGTCGAACCCGATGGTGGTGCGAAACTTGTCGGCGCGCTGGTATGCCAGCGTGGCAAAAAAACGCTCCGCCTCGAGATCTCCCGAACCGAGCAGGACGATCTGGAGGTCCCACTCGAGCAACGCCTCGAGCGCGTGGGCCAGGACATCGAACCCTTTTTGCGGGGTCAGCCGTCCAATCACGCCGAAGAGCGGAGTATCGGGGAGAGTCGGCAACCCGATCTCTTTCTGGAGCGCGGCCTTGCAGGCGGCCTTGCCGGCCAGATGCTCGACGTCGAAGAGCACCGGCAGGAAAGCATCCGCCGCCGGGTTCCAGTCGTCGTAGTCGATGCCGTTCAAGATGCCGCGCAGATCGGCCCCGCGCGCCGCCAGCACGCCATCCAGGCCGAACCCGTACTCGGGCGTCTGGATCTCGCGCGCGTAGGTGGGACTGACCGTGGAGAGCAGCGTGCTGTGAGCGACCGCGCCCTTCATCAGGTTCACGTCGCCGAAGTGCTCGAACTCGCCGGCGTGATAGTGCTCGTTGCCGAGCCCCGTGATGAACATGGCCCCCCCGTCGAAGTTCCCTTGATAGGCCAGATTGTGAATCGTGAACACGGACGCCGAGCCGTGCAGGGGTCGCCCCCACTCGACCGTGTTGATGTAGGCCGGCAGCAAGGCCGTCTGCCAGTCGTTGGCGTGAACCACGTCCGGCAAGAAGCCGATCGCCTTACATAGCTCGAGGGAGCCACGCGACAGCAGCGAGAATCGCTCCAGGTTGTCGGAGTAAGCCTGCGCGGGTGGCCCATAGAGGTAGGGGCGATCGAAGAAGCGGTTGTACTCGATGAAGTAGATGGGGACGTCGCTGCCCGGCAACTGGCCCAGCCGCACCCCGGCTCGCAGGGGGCCCCCGTACATGGGCACGCTCAGCATTCCATCCAGAGGTTCCAGCTCTGACCACTTGATTCCCGAGTAGAGTGGCATCACCACCCGCACATCGATTCCTCGTCGACGCAGCGCCTTGGGCAAGGCTCCCGCCACGTCGGCCAGACCCCCCGTCTTTCGAAATGGCGCGACCTCGGCGGACACAAAAAGCACTTTGAGCGGTGGCATCGCGGGGGGTTTATAACACCCACCCCCGCGCGGTCCGCGCGACGGCCGCACGAGCTGCGCTCTAGCTGGCGTAGATTCGGTAGTCGACGTTCGGGAAGATGTTGTCCTGGGCTTCGAGGGACGCCAGGAACTGGGTGTCGACCTGGGAGCCGTTGCTGAGCGAATCGTAGAGCCGGTTGAATCGCACGATGTGCTCGTTGAAGCGTCGCGTGGCGTACGGAACGGTGGTGCCGGTCGACATGATGAAGGTCCAGTCGCTGGATTGGGCCAGCATCAGCTCGCGGGCGGCCTGGTTCAGCGCCCGTGCGGTCGTGGCGTCGGTGCCCCCGTTCGAGTGCCGTCGCGCCAGCTCGACCATCCGCTCGCCGGCGGCGTGAACGTGCCGGTAGGTCCAGGCGTTGGTCTCGTTGAGCCACTGTTCGTTGTACCCCTTCGCGCCCCACGACGACGCGCAGGGCGTCGCCATCTGATTGGTCGGGTGGCGTTCCAGGTAGTCGCCAGGCGTGATCGCCAGGATGGTCGACTGATCGTGGTGCAACTGCCGGAACAGATCGCCGAGGAACGTGGGCCCCTCGTACCACCAGTGACCATAGAGCTCGGCGTCGTAGGGGCTGACGATCATGGGCGGGCGATCGGGTGGGTAGGTCCCCGTATCCACCAGTCGCTGCGCCTGCTTTTCCATGTTGCCCCGGAAGTTGGAGGCGTGCAGCCCAGCCTTCCCGCGCGCAGCCTCGGGATCGTAGACCCACTTGTCGTGCAGCTTGTCGTGCGTGATGGCATGGTACTTGAACCCGGTCGCCATCCGGTGCCCTTCCGGATGAATGTGGGGCGCGATGTAGTCCATCGGCAAGTCGAAGCCAATGTCCCGGTAAAAATCGCGGTAGTGGGGATCCCCCGGATAGCCGGTCTTGGCGCTCCAGACCTGCTCGGAGGATTCGGTGTCGCGTCCGAAGGCCGCCACACCCGTTGGACAATAGAGCGGCGCATAGACCCCATAGACCGGCTTGCGATCGGCGAACAAAATGCCGTGGGTATCGACCATGAAGTAACGCACCGCTGCCTCGCGCAACAGCTCGTCGATCCCCGGGACGTAGCCGCATTCTCCCAGCCACATGCCGAGCGAGCGTCGGCCAAAGTGCTTCTCGTAGAGCTCGGAGGCCGTGTGCACCTGGGCGCGAATGACCGCCCAGTTGCGATCCATGAGCGGGAAGAACGCGTGGGTGGCGGTGGACGTGATGACCTCGATGCGCCCGGCGTCCTGCAAGCGCCGGAACGCCTGGACCAGGTTGCCCTCGTGGGACCGCCAGGTGTGGCGGAGGCTGTAGAAGCGATCGCTATACATCTGGGCCAGGCGCTGGTACTGCGGCTCGGGGCGCGTCCGCTCCAGCTCCTTGCCGGCGAGCACGATCAAATCGTCGAGGTACTCGGCGTACCGCTCCTTGAGAAGATCGTCGGTCAGCATCGTGATCAGCGGGGCCGACAAGGAGATGGTGCATCGATACGGCACCCCATCGGTCAGCAGTCCCTCGAACATCTGCAGCAGCGGCAAGTACGTGCCGGTGATGGCCTCGTACAGCCATTCCTCCTCCATCACCGTGGGGTCCTCGGGATGGCGAACGAAAGGAAGATGGGCGTGCAGAATGAGAGAGAAATAACCGGTCGGCATCATGATCCTCCGGGTGAGCGCGGCCTGCCCATCGCGTCCAGCTCGCCGGTCGACGGTAGGCGAGGATAGGGGCTGGTCACGGCGGGCGAGGGAGCCCCGAAGCCGCCAGCCAGGGCGGGCGCGTCCGAATAGACCAGACCACCTGCGCCCCCAGCCGCGGGGCCCAGCCGGCCCTCGCTGGCGCCCAGAAAGCCGAGACCGGAGAGGCGTTCGCTCGCGCCTCCCAGGCGAAGCTCGCTCGCCCCCGCCCAGCGCAGCTCGCTGGCGCCTCCCACGCGCAGCTCGCTGGCACCCGCCATCCGGTACTCGCTGGCACCCGCGTACAACCGCTCGCTCGCGCCGCGCAACCTCCACTCGCTGGCGGCCGCGTACATTCGCTCGCTGGCGCCCGCCAGGCGCAGCTCGCTGGCCTTCAGGAAATAGATCTCGGAGGATCCGCCCAGGCGGACCTCGCTGCCCCAGCCCCACCGCCGGTCGCTCGACCCCAGCATCCGTTCGGAGGCCCCACCGCCTGTGGTGGTGAAGCGAGCCTCGAACGCCTCCACCGCCCGGCCGGTCTCCTCGGCCCAGGTCCGATGAACCTCCCAGCGCGACAGGACGACGCGCGCTTGCTGAGCTCCAAGGCCCCGGATGATCACCTGCCAGGGCCCATAGATGATGTGGGTGCGTCCGCCCAGCCGCAAGACCCGGGTCTTGCCTGAAAAGGTCTCCCGCACTGGCTCCGGGATCTCGACCGGGTACGCGAAGGGTCCCGCCTCCCAGGTCGTGATGGTCGTGGGTCCGTCCCAGCTGCGAAAGCTGCGATATTCGTCGAACTTGCCGTGCGTGTGAACCTCCTCCCATTCGTGGCGCTCGACCACGGCGGTGGCGCCACCAAAGTGAATGGCGTCCGCCCAGGGGATGCGGCGCACCGTCGCAGCCGGCGTGAAGGCGGGCGACGGCGTCGAAGTCGAAATGGAGGCGGCACGGGTGGCGGACGGGGCCACGCCAGCGGGGGGCACGGAAGCGGGGCGGTACGGGCGACCGGGCAGGCGGGCGATCCCGTCATGCTCGGTCTCCCCCGTCGCAACCCGGACCCGTAACCACTCCGGCTCCGACCAGGGCGCCGGCTCCATGCGCGGGAACTCGACCCGTCCCGACCGCGCGATCTTCACGAAGTAACCCTCGTGGGACTTCATGCCGATCTCGATCACCAGCTCCGAGGTCGGCCTGCCGATCGTGAAGAACCACTGGCGATCTCCGCGCTCGATCGAGTGATCGAAGAAGCTGTGGGCGTTGGTGCCGTCGAAGATCCGCCCGGTGGTGTCGTAGACCCGCAGGTTCAGCCAGGCCCCCGGACCGCCGCGCCCCAGCTTTTCCCGCGCCGTGACGATGGATTCATCGAGGACCTCCCAGTACGCATAAAGGCGGTTGGGGTCGACGGGCATGGCGGTCACCCGGTTCCGCCCGTAGCCCCAGGGGATCTCCTTCAAGGTCGACGCCGCCAGGTTGCGCGCCTGTTCGGTGGCGAGTCGCCCCGGCTCCCCCACCTCGAACTTGTGAGACAGGGGCGGCGTCTGTTCGGGGTCTGGATCCGTGTCCGGGTCGAGCGTGGGATCCCCTGCTGGGGCGGGCACGGGAGCTGTAGCGGCGGCGGCGTTCGTGGCAGGAGAAACCGCCGCTGCGGTCTGGTCGGCTCCGTCGCGCGCGTGCCAGGCATCCATGACGGCCTTCACGAGGGCCTCCTTCTTCAGTTTCGAAACGGCCGTCAGGCCCAACCTCTTTGCGCCATCCACCAGCTGCCGCAGGGTCAGCTTGTTGAGCGATTCCAGGGTCACGGAGCCGAAGATCGCTGTGACGGTCTCGACAGTGCTGGACGTGGAGAAGGCGACGACGACAGAGCCAGCAGCGGTTGGAGAGACGGTGTCTGGCGGCGCCGAGCCATCGGCCTCCGCTTCAACGACTGAGCTTTGCAACCTCGCAGGGTCGGCCACCCTCGCAGGGTCGGCCAACCCCGAAGGGTCGGCGCCACGAGCCTCTCCGGTCGCGTCCTTGACTGGCATGGGACCCCCTACGTTATCCATTCTCTCGCCCCTTGTTCGTAAATTCTTCGTTTCCAACGGATGAGCCGGCTGTGTCGTGCACTTGCCCCCGGGGCGCCCCGATGTCAAATCACAAACCCTTGACGATGCCGATTGGATCACCTAGGTAGGAGCAATTCCGGGCGTTTAACTCAGCGGCAGAGTGCCACCTTCACACGGTGGAAGTCGCAGGTTCAATCCCTGCAACGCCCACGAGAAAAGTTAAGCGGAGTCGGCCAGTTGGGAGTTTGAGCTCAACTGGCCGTTTTCGTTTTTCGGGTCGATACGTACCACTTCCATACCACCTGCCCCCATCGCCTCTCGGACGCCTGCAAGCGAGATGATCTTGGCGATCCCCTGGCGCATCTCCGTGCTCGAACACTACGAGACCCTGTACGAATGGTTCCCGGCTCTGATCGCCAAGGCCGCGTCGGACGTGACGGACAACGCCAGGGCCGCCGCGGAGGCCGAGCTCAAGGCCGCTGCCGCGCGCACGCGTGCCGAGCTGGCCAAGTCCGTCGCCCAGACGGCGCTCGACATCGCGGACCGCGTCGCAAGCACGAAGCGGTGGAAATGGATCTCCACAAGCTTCGCTCTGGCCGCCGCCATGTTCGTGGGCGTGGGAGCCGGGATGTACCGGCAAGGAGTCAGCTCGGGGGTCGCTTCTGGGCGGCTCGACGGTTACACGACAGCGCGCGACGAGAAGGCCGCCGAGGCGAAGCCCGGGGGATGACGCGCACGCGCAAACGAACCCGCGGGACGCGATCACGAATGTCGACAAAGGTATTCGATGTGGGCCACGAGATTCGCGACCTCGTGAACGATCCGCGGCGTCGGCAGCGCCTCATGCAGAACAACGCCCTCTGGTCGCACCTGTGCGTCTGCATGGACGTCATCTCCGACACCGAGTCGGACGATCCGCAGGTACCTGGCCCAGGCCACGACGGATCACGACATCCTGTATCTGACCACCATGCCGCAAGGTAAGCCGGATCGGCGCGAGAACGTCGGATGAGATTCTTGGGATGAGCCTCTTGCTCTACCCGCGCTCTTGGCGTGCCTCCCGGGCGGGCGTAGACTCCGGGCCCACCGTCGCCGGGCGATCTCACCACAAAGGGGCACGCAAATGTTCTTGATTCGAAGCATCTCGCAAGCGCAGTCTGGTCATCGTGACGATGCCGTCGCGCTGATGAAGGAATTCGCCGCCGAGACGCACAAGGAGTTGGGGACACCCGAGGCGCGCATTCTCACCGGCTCGATCGGGCCCGAGGACAGCACCGTCGTGATGGAAACCGTGGTCAAGAGCCTCGCGGAGTTCGAGCAAGGTCTCGACGCGACCAACAAGTGGCCCGGCATCCAGCGCTACGGCAAGAAGTTCGCTGAGCTCTTCGTCTCCGGCACCCACCGCTTCGAGACCTACCGAATCCACTCGTAGCCCCGGACATCGGCCGTCCGGCCGTGGCCTCCACGCGATCGCCGTGGATAATCGACGGCGCGGCCGAATCGGATTCGCTCCCGCCGATGTAGGGTCGCGGCTATGGCGGTCCGCCGGCGACGTGGTCGCGGCGCGGTCCGTAGGGGGGCGCTGGTTGCCGCCAAAGACGACCATCAACCCCTGGCCTTGCCGACTCATCGACGCTCAGGCGTTTTTATCGGACCCCACGGGACAAGCGTCCTTTAATAAAAGTTATTCAAAATTATCTACTTACATGAACTGGTGGTCCCCAAGGCGAAGGCGCCTATCGGCGCAATCACTCGCCCCTCCCCTTCCTGGTAGTAACCTTTAGCCAACATGACGGCCATTCGGATCCACACGGCCCTAGTGTCAACCACCATCGAGTTGCCCGAGTTGGCGCCGCTGGTTGGGCACCGCGTCGAGGTTATCGTTCGGGATGAGAGTAGCGAGACCTGGCCGGTTGGGTGGTTCGAGGCAACGGCTGGTGCGATTCGTGATCCCGATTTCGTCCGCGAGCCCCAGCCGCCGGCGGACGCGCCACCGCCGATCGATACTTGAAGTACTTGCTGGATACGAACGCTTGCATCGGGCACTTGCGTGGCACGTCCCCAGGCGTCACGGAGAGGTTGCGGCGCGCAAAGCGCTCGGACGTGACAACCTGCTCGGTGGTCCGAAGCGAGCTGATGCACGGTGCGGCGCACAGCAGAGATCCGTCAAAGGAACGTCTGGTCGTGGAGACATGCGGTTTGACGGTCGTGACCCACAACGTCGGCGAGTTCTCACGCGTTCCCGGTCTCGTTTGGGAAGACTGGGAATCTTGAGGTTACGGCAGAGGCTCGGCCACACAGCAGCCCGAGCCACCCGCCGCCCTCCCGTCGGACTCTGCAAAGGACTTCGGCTCCGTGGAAAACGAGCTACCGCCGCCGGTGACGTATTCCGCCAGATCCTTCGGCCGGATCCCGGATCGAATTGACCACACGCAGGTGAGGGAGGTCACCGGTCTCGGTCGCCAGGCACATGGGGCCAGGGATCGACTTTTTCGCCAGGGTCATGGGGCCAGCCCGTGAGCTGAGCGGCGGCTGAACGCACAGCCACCGCCAACCGTTCGCAATGGTTGCCATGAGCATCGTCCTTGCCAGTTCGATGTTCGTCGGCGTCACCACCTGGGGCTACCGCGTCGGGCGAAGTTCAGGGTTGCCGCCCGGTCGCGTTCTCGTGTTGTCGGCGTGGCTTCTATCCGAGTTGCATCGGGCGCCGGATGTGCGACTTCACGGCTCAACTCTTGGATCGAGTGATCCCTCGCGTGCCCGTTCGACAGTGGGTCCTGACCGTTCCCACTGGCTGCGCGCGAAGATGATGTTGTTCGATCCCGCCTTGACCAGCACGGTGTTGCGCGAGCTCATTCGCGCAGTGTCATCGTGGCTCCGGCAGCGGGCGCGGCGGCAAAGCGTCATGGGCGCGGTCAAGACCGGCGCGGTGACGGTGATCCAGCGCTTCAGTTCGGCACTCGGGGCGAATCCCCATTTCCACACCTTGTTCCTGGACGGCTCTATACATTTCCCGTCGGCAAAGCGCCCGTGTTGTTCCATCCGACGCCCGCCCCCACCGACGAAGACGTCGCGCGCGTCGCGGCCGCCGTGTTCCGTCGGGTGGGGCGCCGCCTCGCGGATCGCGAGCCGGGCATCGAGCGACGTTTCGTGGACGGCGCGCCGGTGCTGGTGGGGATGGCCGAAGCCTCGGTCGGGGGGGGGTGGTCGCGACGGGTCCGCGTTGCGGCCGGCGCATCGTTCGCGTGCGCGGCGCGCCCGCGGACCTCGCCGCCTTCGTCATGGGACGCCTGTGCGCCGAGGTCGAGGGGTTCAATTTGCAGGCGGCGACGCGAATCGCCGCGCGCGATCGCGAGGGGCTTGAGCGAATGGCGCGCTATCTCGCCCGCACCCCGATCGCCAACGACCGACTCTCGCGGCTAGACGATGGACGCCTCGAGTTGCGGCTCAAGCGCCCCTGGCGCGATGGGACCACGGCGTTCGTGTACACGCCCCACGATCTGCTGGAGCGCTTGGTCGCAATCGTTCCTCGTCCTCGGGCCCACCTCACGCGCTACTTCGGTGTCTTCGCGCCTGCGTTCGCGGCCAGAGCGGGGATCGTTCCGTCGACGGAACCGGCCGCGCCCAGCAGCGGGCTGGAGCCGACGAGGCGACACGGCCGAAGGCACCGAAGGTGCCGAATCGGCTACCGTGGGCGGCCCTGATCTGGCGGGTGTTTCTGCGGGACGTTCTCGAATGCGCGCGATGTAAGGGGCGGATGGAGATCGTGGCGGCGCCGACGTCGAAGGCGGCTATCACGCGCGTCCTGGGACAATCTGAGGCCACTTCGGTGGCGACGCCCTCCTCTTGGGCTCTCGGCGGACGCGCCCGGGTCTCACCCCGCGCGATCGCCGCCCCAGGTCGATCTGGCGTTCGCCGACGAAGCCCCGGAGTTCGTGGCCGACGCGCCCGCCCCCGAGATTTCGGGGCCTGACTGATTCCGGAAACGGGTAGGGACCAGCCCAGCGGTGCCGCCGATTGCCGCGCAAGGGGACCGGTCTGCCTTTCGGGGCGCGGGTGTCCTTGTTTTCCCCGTGGAAAACGGGGCGATCGGCTTCTCGGGTCGCTACCGGCCGCCGGCTCCGCCCTGTCCGGACTGGCCGCCCGTGCCGTTGGGATCGCACGATCCGAAGTGGGCGAAGGGGGCGCTCGAGGCGTAGCACCCGTCTGTCCGGATCTGCCCGTCGCACCCACAAACCGCACTTGCGCAGGCACCGGCCGCCCCGGTCAGGCAAGTCGGCATCGCAGCGGATCCGCATCCCGGCGCCAAATAGACGATGCGGCCGCCGCCGCCCGACGGGCACATCCGCCCGCCGCCACCCGATCCCGACGAGCCCCCGGCGCCACCGGAGCCGCCCAAACCACCCGCGCCCGAACTGCCCCCGCCACCAGCGCCGGCGCGACCACCCGCGCCGGCAGAACCACCGCCGCCGGATAACCCGGCACCCGACTGGCCACCACTCGCGCCGCCCGCACCCGACTGACCAGCGACCGCGCCTTCCGAACCCGAGTAGCCACCGGCGCCGCCCGTACCCGACTGACCAGCAGCCGCGCCTCCCGAACCCGAGTGGCCACCGGCGCCGCCTGAGCCCGAACTGCCCGCGCTGTGGCCCGCGTTACCCGCGCGCGTCCCGCGTCCGGTGCGTTGTTCGAGGTTGATCCGCAGCCGGCTGCCCATACCAAGATCGGGACGGCAGCCAGCACCACCAACGCCAAGTTTCCGCGCCCTAAGTGATTGCGATTGACCATTCGCTAAACCCTACCCGACAACCGCATGGTGGCGCCAACGAATGTGAACCCGCGGGCGCGCAGGGTGGCGAAGACAGCGCTGTGCCCGCCGAGAGATGGCGCGGTCGCGGATCCGCGGTCACTGGGGCCGCGGCACCCGGAGAACCTGTCGCCTCACCGTCATGTACGCGTGCGTGGCGTTCACGGCGATCGCCCATGGCCGTGGAAACGGGGCGATCGGGGCGATCTGGCGGCCGGCGCGAGTGGATGGAAGGCTCTATCCGGACAATGACTCGCCGAGACTAGCGGCTTGAACGGCGGGTCCATGTCCCTGTGCCTGCGAAGCTGGCGGTCAAGCTCGCCCTCCGCTGGGCACGCAAGCGGGCGGGCCTGACCCAAGCCGAGCTCGGCCCCTGCTGTCCGGGGGGACCGTTTGGCGCCCCCGTGTTCCCCAGCGACGGTGCATCGACGATCTACGACGACTACAACGCCATCTATTCGGCCTCGCCTGGAACGCCCCGGCGAACCATTGTCATGCCCACGACGGGTGAGCAATCGCACCCCTCCCTATCACCGGAAGGATCGACGATCGTCCTCCAGGCGACCTGTGGCGGCGACAACGCCGCGCGAAGTATTTGGACGGTGCCGGCGACATCAACCACGCCCCTTGCTTGCACGGGCGGGCGTCGCCTTTCGCCGCAGGGGACCGACGCCACGCATGCATCGTGGGGCCCGAACGGCATGATCGCCTGGGGGTCGGTCGCCGGTGGCAACAACAGCGTGAGCCCCGTGCCGAGCTCACTCGTCATCTGGCGCCCTCCGGACGCTGACAACCGGGAGCGCTGACGATCGTAACCCGTCGTGGTCGCCCGCCGGTGCGTTCATCGGCACCTGGTGAGCGTGAATCAGGAGCTCGCGGGAGGCGATTACCGGCGAGCGGCCGTCGCGAATCTGCTGCCAGTCATCCGCACCCGCGTGATGCGATTCCTCGTCTGGCGTCGCGTCGTCGAGGCTGACACCGACGCCGACACCATGTTGCTTCCTGACGATCTCGCCGAGCGTGATCCGGCGGTGGCGCAACCCGCCGCGGCCGCGGTTTCGGGATTGCCACCGGCGGGCCCCGAGCTGCGCCGAAGACCGCTGAAGATCGGACTGCCCGTCGGGGCTGGTCCCGCTCGTGAAAGGGCGCACGATGATCGGCAAGCCCGAAAGCCTCTCCTCGCGCAAGACCTGGGCGGCGTACTTCGCGTGCGCGATCAGCCAGGTCATCCCGGGTCCCCTGATGGGGACCCGCGGTCAGCGGCACGTCGTTCGCGATCTGACAGAGGCACTTCAACGTTTCGGGGACGTCCGCGCGCGAGGCGATGGCGCGGTGGTACTCGTCCTCGGCATAGAAGATTGAGCCGCCCAGAATCGTCCGGATCGCGACGTTGCGACCATTTGCATTCACGGTGGCGAGCGCCTCCGATTGAACACTCGCGCCGGCGTTGCAGCTCGGCGCATGCCAGTCCATCGTGACCAGACCGCCATGGGCGAATTGACGTCGAATGGCTTCCGCGATCACGGCCCGTCGGTTCCATCCCGTGGGCTCGAATGCCAGCATCCCCAGGCTCACGCCCAGCACCGCGGGATGGTCCCCTACAAGGGCCTCGCTGTCCGAAGGTCGAGAAGTATGAGCTCCTCCGGCCGGAACCTGTGACGGTCACCGCGACGACCTTGGAGGTCGAGAACAGCGGGGCGTTTGTCGGAGCCTCGCGCTGGACCGCGACGCTTCACTGTCATACGCACGGCCCGGACGTCGACCTGCCGGTGATCAGACGCAGCTACGAGCACGACCGCGGGCGGTAGTGTTCTACGGAGTGTAGAAGGCCGAGAGTATCCGTCGAAAAGTGACAATCGACATCGACGATGGGTAGAGGGTCAGCGGCGCTTGCGGCGACCGGGCTTGTTGGCGGTGGGAGGGTGGTCGCGTTCGAAGGCGTGGACGTCGCGCCAAGAGTCAGCGTCGATGTCAACGCGGTGGCAATGCTGGGCGAAGCGATCGACGAGAGCCACGACGCAGGCTGCGCCTGGAAAGACGGTACCCCACTGCTTGAACGCGAGGTTGGTGGTGATGATGACGCTCCGTTCCTCATGCCTGCGGCCGAGGATGTTGTAGAGGATGTCGGCGGCCCGACTGTCGCAGGGCAGATAGCCGAGCTCGTCCAAGATCAGGAGGTCCGGGCGCAGGTAGCGTTTGAGGCGGCGTTCGAAGGCTGGGACGGGTTCTTGGCGCAAGAGGTCCGCCAGCGCTGCTGCCAGCGTGGTGAAGCGGACGGTGTAGCCAGCAACGAGCGCGGCGCGGCCGAGGTTTTGAGCAAGCATGGTCTTGCCGACGCCGGAGGGGCCTCGCAGCAGGACGTTGTCCCCGCTTGTGACGAAATCGAGACCGGCGAGACTCTCTACGAGAGCACGGTCAAGCTTGCGGGGGTGGGCCCAGTCGAAGCGGTCGAGGGGCTTGAATTTGCCGAGGTAGGCGGCGCGGGTGCGGCGCGCCAAGTTGGTGGCCTCGCGCGCCCGGCGCTCGAGCGCTAGCAGCTCCTCGACGGTCTGAGTTGGACCGAGTCGGCTCTTGTGCGCGTGGGTGAAGAAGGCCCCGAGCGCGTCCCGGCCGGCGCGAAAGCCCGTCTGCTTGAGGCCCTCGACGAGGTCGT
>Ga0066788_10000079_pt1 | contig 16805 bp, 16 predicted proteins | sample OrgsoiDNA2013048_FD_70943 | JGI IMG/M metagenome (GOLD analysis project Ga0066788, IMG submission 70943) | Permafrost soil microbial communities from the Arctic, to analyse light accelerated degradation of dissolved organic matter (DOM) -... | ecosystem: Environmental > Terrestrial > Soil >... | reverse complement strand
TGGGATCGTCCCGGAAGGCCGCCCGGTACTTTCAGCTGGCGATCGAGCGGGCCCCGGATTTCCCCGGCAATCAGGCCATGGCCGCTGCGTTCTTCGCGGACCGGGGCGATTGCGAGCGGTCGCGGTCGCTGGCCCTCGCGGTCAGCACCCGCGCCGATCTCGATGCCTTCGGCCCCGACGCCGCCGAGTGGCGACAACTGGCCCGCGGCGCCCTGGACGACTGCGGATGAGCGAACCGCGCCGCCGTCGCCGCGTGTTGTTCGTGTGCGAGGCGGTGACACTGGCCCAGGTGGTTCGCCTGGCCACGTTGTCCCGGGCCCTCGACCGGGCCCGCTACCAGGTTCACTTCGCGTCGGCGCACTTCGATCCGATGATCTTCGGCGCCAGCGGGAGCGTGGCCCTGCCACTTGCTGCGTTCCCGGCCTCGGCTTCGGCCTCGGCTTCGGCTTCGGCCTCGGCCTCGGCCTCGGCACAAGGACTCAGCGAGCCCATCCTGGTTCGTCACCGGATTCGATCTCTGTCGGCGCGCACCATCGATGCCCGCGTGGCGTCGGGACGGCGGCTCTACGGCCGGTCCATCCTGGCGCGCTATGTGGCAGAGGAGCGGGCGCTGCTGGCGGAGGTGCGCCCCGATCTGGTGGTCGGCGATCTGCGTCTGTCGCTGTCTATCTCGGCGGCGCTCGAAAAGATTCCCTACGCCAACCTCATCAACGCCTACTGGAGCCCGTCGGTCACTCGTCCGGGTTTCCCGATGCCTGACCATCCGATCGTGCGCCTCCTGGGCGTCGAGCTGGCCGGGCGTTACTTCCCGAGGGCGCTTCCTTTCGTGTTCAGGCACTTCGCGGGCCCGGTCAACGCGCTCCGCGAGCAACACGGGCTGCCCCCGCTCGCGGACTTACCCCACGTGTTGACCCACGGTGATCATGCCCTGTTCCCGGATGTGCCCCTCCTCGTGCCGACTCGCGCCCTGCCATCGCACCACCGATACCTGGGGCCGGTGCTCTGGTCTCCGGGCATCGCGCTGCCTTCGTGGTGGGACAAGCTGGATGCCGGGCGTCCTACCGTCTATGTGACCCTCGGATCATCAGGTCGCGTGCAACGCCTTCGCCTGATCGTCGATGTGGCCTCGGAGCTGGGGCTGCAGGTGATCGTCGCCACGGCCGGGCGCGCGCCGCGGCTGATGGGCGAGGGGGCCGGGGTTCCCCACCACGTCTTCGTGACGGACTACCTGCCCGGTCACCTGGCCGCGCGACGTGCTCAGATCGTGGTGTCGAACGGCGGCAGCACGACGGGATACCAGGCGCTGGCCGAGGGCCGTCCGGTCCTGGGCATCGCCTTCAACCTGGATCAGTACCTCGCCATGACCGCCATCGAGGACGCGGGCGCCGGCCTCATGGTGCGCGCCGGCAACCTGGATCGCGACCGACTGCGTGCGGCGCTACAGCGAATGCTGTCCGAGCCGTCCTTCGCAGGAGAGGCCGCTCGCCTGGCGCGCGAGTTTACGCGCTGGAACGCCGCGGAGGCCTTCGCGGCCTTCGTCGACGAGACGCTCGGCTTGCCCGTGCCCACCACGTGAAAGAGACCGAGCGATTTTCCGTACCCTCGGACCGGCCTGCCCCCCTGGCATTTTACAACATAGACCTTGAGTCTATACTAAAGTCAATGAAGGAAGCGAAGCTGTTCCGGAACGGACAGAGTCAGGCGGTTCGCCTGCCGAAGGAGTTTCGTCTGTCCGGGAAGGCAGTCTACGTGCGGCAACTGGGTGACGCGGTGATGCTGATCCCAAAGCGACATCCCTGGCGAACGCTCACCGAAGCCTGTGGGATGTTCACCATCGACTTCCTGCCAAAGCGCCAGCAAGGGCGATCGCAGCGGGACAATCCGTTTCGATGACCTACCTCCTCGACACCAATATCTGCATCTACTTGATCAGGAGGCGGCCGGCGCAGGTCTTTCGTCGACTTGAGGAGCACCAGGTCGGCCAGATCGCGATCTCCACCGTCACGTATTGCGAGCTGGCGTTCGGCGTCGAGAACAGCTCCGATCCAACTCGAAATGGGGAGGCGCTTCAGCAGTTCCTGTCTCCCCTCGAGATCCTACCGTTGCAGCCAGAGGTCGCCCCCATCTACGGTCGAATTCGAGCCGCGCTCAAACGTGCCGGACGGCCGATCGGGCCCCTGGACATGCTCATCGCCGCCCACGCGATCGCCTGTGGCGCGGTACTTGTCACGAACAACGAAAAGGAATTCTCCCGGGTGCCGTCGATCAAGGTCGAGAACTGGGCACGTGCGGGTTGAGCGTCGGCGCATTCGGGGGGGACCGATCGGTGCCGCCACTGAAGGGTGGCAGAACCGGAGGTCCGGTCGGCCTGTCGTCCTGACAGACAGGGCCGCCCGGCCGCTGACTCGAGGGCGCGCTGCAGTACTCGAATGCACGAGGGCGTTCGTATCCACGGCGGTCACGCTCGGTTCACCGGCCCCGATAGATTTCGTCGCCCCGATCTTGCCAAGAGAAAGCCTCGAGTGGATTGCCGTTGCGCCTGTCTCCAACACTGCGATCGGGCAAACGAAACTCGGCCGGCTTACGTTCCGCCTGCAGCACCAGGCGAAGTCCTTCCTCGATCAGGGCGCGCACCGATTGCCCAGTGCGGCGAGCATGCCCCCGCGCCCGTTCCAGCAGTTCATCCGCCACGTCGACCGTAGTCTTCATCGAGGAAATATTACCTGTAAAAATCCGTGGTCACATGGTGCTTCCCGAGCGGCGCCTCGCAAAGGTGATCGAGTCGCTCGCCTGCACGGGGAAGGCGTACCGTCGTCGCCGCGATCTTCCGCGCGACTCCTCAGGGCGTCAGGATGACCTTCCCCGCGGCGCCCTGCTCCGCGAGCTTCTGCGCCTTGCTCGCGTCCGCCAGTGGAAACCGCTTCGCGATTGGAATCACGAGACGTCGCTCGGCGACCGCGCGCGCAAGCTCTCCCAGGCGTTTGGAGTCGGAGCGTGTGTAGATCCCGCGAACGACGAGGCCGGTCTCGGCGGCGGCGCTCGGGGGCCCGACGATGGTCCCGATCGTTCCCCCCGGCTTCACCTTGGCGAGGAGCTTGTTGATGGTGTCGCCGCCGACCGTGTCCGCGATGCTGTCGAGCCGCGGAAGCGTAGCGAGGTCGGTGGCGTCATCGAGGGCCACGACGAAGTCAGCGCCGAGCTTCGCGGCGGCGTCCTTATACTTGCCGCGAACGCCAGCATAGACCACGGCCCCGCGCGACTTTGCCGCGAAGACCGCCACCCGACCGACGCTTCCAGTCGCGCCCGTCACGAGCACCTTGTCTCCCTTGGCGACGTTGACAGCCTCCTCGGCGAGCTGCGCGCCGGTCAGAAGCACCAGCGGCAGCGCGCCCGCGTCGGCGAGGGCCATCGTCGCCGGGACCTCCGCCCACCCCTCCGCGGCGCCGACCACCAGCTCGGCGTACGCGTTGTTGGCGCGGCCGAGCACCCGGTCACCGACCTTGAAGGCCGTAACTCCCGGCCCGACCGCGACCACCTCGCCCGAGGCGTCCTTGCCGAGGATGGCCGGAAACTCGAGCTGCACCATCGCCCGGTAGGACCCGCCGCGCAGCTTCCAGTCTATCGGATTGATGCTGGCGCCCGCCATTCGCACCTTGATCTCACCGGGTCCGACCTGCGGCTCGGGGATCTCCCGGAGCTCCAGCTTGTCGACATCCCCATACCCAACCAAAACCACAGCTTTCATCATCGGCCTCCTCGTCAGCGTCGTCTCACGTCGTCCTCGCCACTCGCACGAATGACCGCTCGTTCCATAGCACGCCGATCGCGGCGGGCACGCTCCCCGTAGACGGGGGACGGGACCCCTCGGAACCCACAGCTCGCCGGGTTTCGTCGACGCGGGACTTGATCTGGCACGGACAAGGGGACAAGGGCCCAGATTTGGGGGGCCGGTCCCAACGCACTTCGATTTCGGGGCTTCGGCAACTCCAAGAGGCAACGCGTCAGCCAGGTCGAAGCTGGAGTTGTCGTTCCCGGCTGCAGTCTGGCTTCACGGTGGGCGGGCCATTCAGTACCAAGATGGTCGTTCTGGGAAGCGAATTGAACTCGCTCGCGCTTCCGATCGTGTACGCCCCCATGGAAGACCCCACGATGAGATCACCGATCTCAAGCTCCGGAATAGAAATGTTCTCTTCGATGATGTCAATGCTGTCGCAGGTCGGTCCGGCCAGCACACTGGGACGAGGAGCCCCCAAATTGTCGCTGATTGCCCGCAGCGGATACCGGACATCTGGATCGTAAAGCCGACCATTAAACGAACCGTACACCCCGTCGTCCAAGTAGTACCAGAACGCATCCCCGCGCCGCGCTTTCCCAATCACGGTCGCTATTCCTTCCATTGCGGGTGCGGCTATATACCGGCCCGGCTCGGCCACAATTCGTATGCCGTCGGGCAATTCACTGAGCGCTGCGCGAATCGGCGTACAAAAAGCATCAATGTCGGGCGCCTTGGTGGCGTAAGAAGCAGGAAACCCACCGCCTATGTCGAGAAGGCGAATTTCATCCAGATGTGAACGGCGAATCTTTTCGATCAAAATGCGAGATTCATTGATGGCCTCAACGTGCCCTCGCGGAGAGGCACATTGAGAGCCGACGTGAAACGAGATGCCTGATATCCTCAAGCCGAGTCTCCGTCCCAACTCCAAGAGTGAGATCGCGTCCTCAAGGGCGCAGCCGAATTTCTTGGACAGATCAACCACAGCGTCCAGGCTTCGGAGCCCTAGCCTCAAGACCAAAGACACCCGGTCTCGGTATGGAATGAACTTCTCAATCTCAAGAACGTTGTCGACCACAAACGTGGTGCAGCCATACTGAAGCGACTCGAGAATATCCCGGCCGCTTTTGATCGGGTGAGTGTTGATCAACCTGTTCGGCCGGATACCTAGAGACGCAACGAGGGCCAGTTCTCCCATGCTGGAGATGTCAAATGAGCTCCCCGCGTCATTCAGGGTGGTAATCACCGAAGGATGTGACAGTGCCTTGATTGCATAGTGGAGCTCGACTCCGGGAAGAGCGGCAGCGAGGCGATGGTATTGAACTCGCACCCGCTCGCAGTCGAGCACCAACAGGGGTGACCCATGCCGGCGCACCAATGCCCGGGGACCATTTCCCACATCAGACTCCGAAACCAAGAACCCAGAGATGGGCATATCCAGAACTCTGCCAAACCGCCGCTCGCGTTGCCAGGTCAATTGAGAACGATTGCGTCCTCCGCACCGCAAGCGTCAGGGATCCTGCGGCCAATAACACAGCCTCCCAATGAAGAAGAGGACAAAAGGAATGGAGTGTGTTGAATGCACCGAGGCACACCTCCATCAACCGAGGGTGATCGCCTTTCGAGGGCCCGCCTGGTCCTGTAACATTTGCGCCTCCATGAATCCCTCATTCTTCGTCTTGTCGCTCGGCGCTGCCCTCTCATTCGTCGTGGGCGGTTCTCTCATGAAGCTATCGAATGGATTTGTCAGATTTGTTCCGGGTTCCACAGCCCTTGTTCTCTTTCTCGGCGGCGCAGTCATGCAGACGTTTGCGATGAAGCAGGGCGAGATGGGAGTGTCTTACGTTTTCATTTTGGGACTGGAGGCCTTTCTGGCGTTCATAATCGGTGTGTTCCTTTTTCATGAGAGCGTGTCACTTCAAAAGGTGGTTGGTGTCATCCTGATTATCGTGGGATTTTCCCTCCTACATGTCGGCGGACCATCCGCTCCTTGAGTTCCTGTCAGCGGATTGACCGTGGTAGTCCCTAGCCCCCCGTGGGCTCGAACTGGTATCCGATCCGCAACATGACCTCTCGGTCCAGACCAGGAAATGGCGCCTGGTCGTCTGCGAATGCGGGCGCACTGGTCGACACGTGCACGTACCGGTAGTTGGCAGCAAATATGTTGTACAGGCCCAATCCGACTGTCAGGCCGGGTATGCCGACGTTATCGCGGTAAACGAAGAGATTTGCGAGGACTTGTGTCGGAATTTGCTCGGCTGTCTCGGCACCCATGGGATCGGGGGTTCCCCTGGTGTAGCGCGGCCCCAAGAAGAGGACTGTTGGACTTATACCGATTCGCTTCCAGACCCACACTGTCCCACGTATCGATCCTCGATGAGCCGACGCAGCCATAAACTGATCGGAGTGCCCGGCCACAACATAGGCGGGAATGTTCTCGCGGACCGAAGGCGAGTAGAACGAGTAGTTGGCTTCGACTTTGGCTGCGGTGCCGCGCCAACCATATGTCAACTCAAAACCCCGTGTCCCCTGCTTGCCAAGGTTGCGGTAACCTTGATTTCCTGTCGCTGGGTCGAGAGTGTATGCGATGGGCGAGTCGATCTTGAAGTCGTAGACATTGGCCGAAACCCTTTGATGTTCGGGGAGATCGGCGGCGGCCTCGAATTCGAAGACCGTCGTGTGCTCGGGGGTAACGCTGGAACCCGGGAATGCCAGATTGACGTTCTCAACGCCGGGGGCCCGAAACGAAAGCGAGAAGAGCCCCTTGAGGCTGACAGGGCCAAAAGACCGCAACAAGACCAAGCGCGGCACAAAACCTCCTCCGACTCGGCTGAGATGATCATATCGGACGCCCGCCGATACGTTTACGATGGGATTGTCTGAATAGAGTTCGAGGAACCCCGCAAGCGTCTGATACGAGATGTTGTCCGAGCCAGCAAACTGGAGCTGCTGGCCGGGGCCAGCAGGAGCTAGCAAGCTGGCCTCGTCGAAGATGGCGTCGCCCCCCACCGTCACCTGAAGCTGGTCGAGAGCAGCCCAGCGGCCAAGGAGCCGGCCACGCAGGCGGCGCACGGACGCATCGAAGTAGAAGGGGGTGGTGACGTCCGGCGCTCGCCAGGGACGTTGGTAGGTCAGATTGAACCGCGGCACAATCTCGAACTTGTCACTGGGGCGAAATGTGGCGATGAGCTCGCCATGATAGGCGTCGAAATAGGTGGCTTGAGGAGCGTTCACAACGAGCCCGAGCGGCGCAATGCTGTTGGTGCTCAAATGGTGGTAAAGAAAGCTGGCCTGGATGTCACGGTATCCGACCCCTGCTTGAATCACCGCAGGATCCAGGGCTGACTGGCCCTCCATCGTCGCCGACTTTCCGGTGTTGTCGACGAACGTGCGGACACTCCGTTGTCCCTCGCCCAGTGATACAGAGGCGAAGCTGCTCAGGCCAGGTACCGAATCAACCACGTAACGACCTGACAACGTGACCCTCCTACGGGCGTAACCTGTGGAGAACTGGTTCGCGCCGGTCATTTGGCCGTACACCAGATGAGCGGCCGCGTCCGTCGCGCCCTGCAGGCCCCGGGTGATGACGTTGATGACCGACAGTTCGGCACTGCCACCGTAGATGACCGAGCCTGGCCCCCTGACGACTTCCACTCTCTCGATGAGCTCTACCGGAAACTCATTGCCCAGTTGCAGAGTCGAGTACAACAACTCGTTCATTTCCTTGCCATCGATAATCAGGAGGATCTTGCCCTCCTGCCCCCACAACCCACGGAAGCCGGCACCGACCATGTCCTGAACGTCTTGACCCAAGAAGTATCCGGGGACCAGGTTCAAGATATCAATCAGATCCCGTGCTCCGGACGTCCGAATGTCCTCTCCGCTGATGACCGTCACTACCGCTGGGCTGTCTTTCAAACGGGTTACGGCGAACGATGCAACTTGAGTAGCCGCGCTCGACTCGTCGCCTTCGGCAGCGGGCGCCCCCTCGATGGCGGCCGGGACGGCGGGGTCGCCGGCGTTTCCCGGCGCGTTTTCTGGCGGAGTGGGCAAATTGTCGCCCGCGGGCACGGGCGAGGCTTGGATTGCCGGCGCCGTCAGACGGTCACTCTGAGAATGCGCAATACCTGTCATTCCGATCAGGCAGAGTGCGATCGTCAGAGTCCAGCAAGATCGTTGAATCGTCATCGTAATATATTCTTTCCTGACACTGGACGGATCGGGGGAATTCTTTCCTCGGCGCAGCGTCGCCCCCAAAGGTTGACGAAACGGAAACCCTTTATTGACGCATTGTCACCAGAGTGGTCGTTCCCGGTCTCACCAACACCATTGACGCTCGTTTCTGGAGGCCGTTGACGCGGACTTCGATCTTGGTGGGACCGACCGGGAGGTCGCGAACTTCCAGGGGGGGATAACCTCGTGGGCGACCGTCGATCCAGACCACGCCGTACAGACCGGGCGAGGTGACGGAAAGAGTACCAGTGCCGGTGTCCCTGCCGCCCGGGGCAGACCCGGCGGGGAGCATGGTGGCGGAAAGCTGCTGTGACTGCGGCGACGGACCTTGCTCGACCTTCGGGGCGGGCGGTGGCTCGGGTGTGCCTCCCGCGACCGCACCCCGCCGCGAAGGAGCTTCGCCCGGGAGCGGTAGAGCCGCGACCGGGGATTGACCGGCCGACGGCCGGGGCGCCTCGCCCGGGGGGACACGCTCGACAACCGAGATGTCCCGCGCCAGCGTGGCCGTGGCGCCGTCTTTCACGTCGAGCGTGGTTTCGTAGACCTTGCGGTCACCGTCGAGCAGGGTGATCCGATGGGGCCCGGGTTTGACCTTGGTGCGCATCGGCGTGAGGTCCACCGCCGTCTCATCGACCTGTACCAGCACGCCCCGGGGATTGGTGGTGACGATGAGGAGACCGGACGGCGCCGCGACCTGGGCTGGCGCCAGCTGAGGAGGTGGCGGAGCCTCTGGCGTCGGTTCCTCTCTGAGCGCGAGACGGCGAGCCGACGTACGCGCGGCGAAACGCGTGGGCGAGGGTGATGGGGCCGGAGCAGCCTGGGCCGGTCTGCCTCGCGGGGGGTGCGCGCGCAGATCCTCGGTGACCCGCAACAACTCGTCGACGTGGGCCTTGTCCCCCAGCAGGACCCGAGCTTCAGTGAAATTGATGAGCGCCTTCTCGTAGTCGCCCGCCTCCAGCGCGGCCAGACCGGTCGCCCGGCGCGCCAGCGCACGCGCTTCCTTCGACAGATCGCCATCTTGAATCATCCCTTCGGGGCCCCCGCCGCCCGCGCGGGCCGGAACGGAGGACTCGGTTGGTTTTGGGATCGTCGCGGTTGCGGGTGGTGTCCGGATCTTGCTCACGATCAGATAGCCCACGCCGTTCAGGACCAGCGCGGCAATCGGGATCGAGATGAGCAGGGTTCTCTTGGTCATGTGGTTCCGGTCGGGATTGAGGGGGATTCCAGATTTCGAGGGATCAGCGCCAAGGCCAAGCCGAAGATGGTCAAGAGACGAGCAGCCAGAAGATCGCGGAAGCTACCAGGCACGCCAGAACGATCGAGATCACCACGCGCGTGGAGACGCGGTTATCGAGTTGCCTGTCATCGCGTTGCCTGTCATCGAGAAGCAGCCGCCCACCGGAAAAAGACGCCTGTTCGACGTCGGAGCCGCCGCTCTTGAATGGGTTTCCGGGGGGTGCCCGAGCCGTGTCCGTGAAGGAGGTGCCGAGCGCAGGGGTGCCGGTCTGCTCGGGGAATCGGGTCCGAACCAAGCTCCGCAGTCGAAGGGCGCCGGCTGAAAAGGTGGGTGAGGCCCGCACGGCCTCGAGGTCGGCGGCGAGCGCCGCGGCGCTTTGATAGCGCGCCTTGGGATCTCGCTCCAGCAGCTTCATGACAATGTGATCCAGACGCGGGTCCAGGTCCGCGACCATGGTCTTCGGATGCCGGATGGGGGCCTCCATGACCCGCGATGCCGTGGCGGCCGCATTCTCCGCGCGGAACAGACGCAGCCCGGTGATGATCTCGTAAAGGACAATCCCCAGAGAAAACAGATCGGAGCGCTGGTCCACAGGCTGACCGCTGATCTGCTCGGGCGACATGTATGCCCACTTGCCGTTGACGACGCCGACCACGGTGTTGGTGGCGGTCATCGACGTCTTGACGACGCCGAAATCCGCCAGCTTGACCGCGCCGTCCCGCGAGACGAGCACGTTGCCGGGCGAAATATCCCGGTGGACCAGATCGAGTGGCCTCCCGTCGGGCAAGGCCACCTCGTGGGCATACGCCAGCGCGTGCGCGACCGCGACCCCGATTTCGACGGCTATCTGGGCCCCGAGGGGCTCCCCACGCCGGCGATTGGCTCGCATGATATGCGCGAGCGAAGCACCGGCCACGTACTCCATGACCAGGTAGTAGTTGCCGTTCTCGATCTCGAAGTCGAAGACATGGACGATGTTCGGATGATCGAGGAGCGCCGCGACCTTGGCCTCGGTGATGAACATCCTGGCGAACTGCTCATCGTTTGAATACTGCGGCAGGATGCGCTTGATGACGTAGGGCTTGGCGAAACCTTCGGGGCCCTCGCGCGAGGCGAGAAAGACCTGCGCCATACCCCCGATGCCCACGTCGCGAACGATCTTGTACTTTCCAATGATTTGACCGGGAGTGACCTGCCCGGCGGACGTCAGCGAGCTTGGCGAGGAGATGGGATGATCTGGATTCGTGCTCACGTCGGCTGGCCTCCGGGAATCGGTTCCGGGATCTCCGCAGCATAACCGCCTTTCCCGGACCTGCGGAAAGTACCGCAACCCTAAAGTTGGCGAATTTCGCCAGGCGGACGACTTCTCCGAAAACGCGCCGCGTCAAGGGTCGATATCGACCCAAAATGTCTCGGCGCGTCGGATAGGTTTCCCGACAATTCGAGAAGCGAGCGGAGCGTCCACCAGCTCACACGCGGTTGCGCAGCATCAGCTCCTTGGGGTGCGGATCGAGATAGGTCTGGTCGGCGAGGTACGTGACCTCGAGCAGCCTCACATAGTGACGGACCAACGTCAGGGGAACGATGAGCGGGAGCAATTCCCGACGGTGATCCTCGATCACCGCCAGGATCTCGCGCCGCGCCGGAGCTGTGATCCGGTCGCTGAAGTGCCCGAGCATATGGGTCAGCACGTTGGCGTGCCGACCCGGGGTGGCCAGCCTGGACATCGCCGCCATGAACCCATCCTGGTAACGATCGCGCAGCTCCTGTCGTGGAAGTGCCTTGCCGATTCCCACCAGCCGGCCGAGGCGTCGGTAGGCAGGCTCGTCGTGGGCCAGCAGCGCCATCTTGTGCGAGGTGTGGAACTTCACCAGCGCTCCCATGGTCCAGCGCCCGTGCCAGAGCGTGCGAAGGCGCTGGTACGCGAAGATGCGCTCGATGAAGTTCTCCCGCAGCCCAGGATCGCACAAACGCCCCTCCTCCTCGATCGGAAGGTGGGGGAAGGTGCGCCGCAGCCGCGCGGCGAACAGGCCCTGACCATCGCGGTCCGCGCGGGGACTGGCGTTCGCGTCCGCCGGATCGTCGTAGCGCTTCACGCGCAAGAGGCCGCAGCTCGGCGAGTCTTTCTTCAGCACATAACCGGAAAGGTTCTCCTCGGCGAGCAGCTTGACGCGTCGGTCGGCGTACGTCGTCATGCGCGCGGTCCAGTCCTCTCCCGATCGGGGCGCGATCAGCCTGGTATCGGAGCTGACGGCCCACGACGACGAGGGCTCGCCCTCGGGGCCGGGAGCTGGCGGCCGCTGCCGAGTGTCCCGTGAACGCTGTCCGCCTATCCGCACCAGGCGCAGGGTCTCGCGCGGGATGGTCATACCCACCTCCACCTCGGGACAGACCGGCACGAATTCGACGAAGGGACCGAGCTCGTCGACGAGGAACGAATCCCGCTTGTGCTGTCCGTCGAAGCGAACCTCGCGACCGAGCAGGCAAGCCGACACGCCGATCCGCAGGGGCGGTGCCACCGTTCCGCCAGGCTCCCCTGGCCCGCCTGGCCGCTCTTGCCCGGGGCTCATCGTTGCCGCCGGTAAAGGGCCAGCGCCGGGTTGCCGGCCACCCGCAGGTCGCGTCGGAACCAGTGCAGGCCGTAGGGATGGCTAATGGCTGCCGCGTTCGTCGGGGCGTGGGGCCGGCTGCGGTGCGGGTCGCCCCAAGGGGCCAACCACAACCTTCACCGGTCGGCTTCCTTGCTTCCGACCACCGTCAGGTTGAGGCCGACCTGGACCGACAGCGGCTTGCCATCCACCGTGATGGTGGTCTTGCCGTTGTAGTACCAGCCGAAAGAGCCGGTCGAAAATTCTCGCTTGTCGGCCACGATCTCGGCGTTGCCGATGGTGATCTTCACGGCCTCGGCCTTCTCGAGGAACTGGGTCTTGGACATGGGACAGGGTGATTTCGCCATCGTCACAAGGTACCACCCGTGCGGCTTCGCCGCCGCAAGGGCTGGACCTCCCCGTGCTTGGATTGACTACGCGGTCGTCGGAGATGAAAACTCGCTTCAAACGTCAACATTTCGATCGAGTAAGCAGTTAGTCTTGCGGATCCTCCGACCGCCTCCAGAAAGGGAAAGACCATGGACGTTCAGCTCTTCGACACGACGCTCCGCGATGGCACGCAGAGTGAAGGCCTCTCGCTCTCCGTCGAGGACAAACTGAAGATTGCCCGCCTGCTCGACGGCTTCGGGATTCATTTCATCGAGGGCGGCTACCCGGGCTCGAACCCCAAGGACATCGAGTTCTTCCGGCGCGCGCGCCAGCTCGGGCTGAAGCACGCCAAGTTGACGGCCTTCGGAAGCACCCGCAGGGCCGGGGCGCGGACGGCCGACGACGTGAACATGCGGGCCCTGATCGACGCCGAGACGCCCGTGGTTTGCATCTTCGGGAAGTCATGGCTGCTGCACGTCACCAAGATCCTGGGCACCACGGCCGAGGAGAACCTGGCCATGGTGGCCGACAGCGTGCGATTCCTCAAGGGTCAGGACCGCGAGGTGATCTACGACGCCGAGCACTTCTTCGACGGGTACCGCGCGGATCCGGACTACGCCCTCGCCACCCTGCGCGCGGCCGCCGAGGCCGGGGCCGACTGGATCACCCTGTGCGACACCAACGGGGGCAGCCTGCCCAGCCAGATCACAGAGATGGTGGCAGCGGTGCGAAGGGCCGTGCCAACGCCGCTGGGCATTCACACGCACAACGACAGCGATCTGGCGGTCGCCAACGCGCTGGCCGCCGTCGAGGCCGGCTGCACGCAGGTCCAGGGCACCATGAACGGCTGGGGCGAGCGATGCGGGAACGCCAACCTCATCTCGATCGTACCGGCCCTGCAGCTCAAGATGGGGCACCGCTGCGTCCCGGACGAGCGCCTGGCCCGCCTGACGGAGCTGTCGCGCACGGTCAGCGAGATCGCCAACATCCGTCCCCGCGCGCACGCCCCCTATGTCGGCTCCTCGGCCTTCGCCCACAAGGGGGGAGCCCACGTGGCCGCGATCGAGAAGATCACCTCCAGCTACGAGCACATTGCCCCCGAGCGGGTCGGGAATCATCGGAGGATCGTGGTGTCCGAGTTGTCGGGGCGGGGTACCGTGCGGATGCGCGCCGGCGAGCTGGGGATCGATGCGGTCGGCAGCGAGCGGGCGGTGGTCGCGCGCATCAAGGATCTCGAGAACGCCGGCTACCAGTTCGAGGCCGCCGAGGGATCCTTCGAGTTGCTGGTCCGGCGCGGCAAGGCGGGCTATGCGCCACCCTTCGAGGTGCTGGACGTGGTGGTGATCTCCGAGCGCCGCCGGGGCAACAGCATGTTCGCCGAGGCCACCGTGAAGTTGAAGGTCCAGGAAGAGATCGTCCACACCGTGGCCGAGGGGACGGGGCCTGTGCATGCGCTCGACGGAGCCTTTCACAAGGCCCTCAACGGGTACTTTCCGATCCTGCGCCACGTGCGCCTGGTCGACTACAAGGTCCGCATCCTCGATCCGGAAGCGGCCACCGGCGCCAAGACCCGGGTGCTCATCGAGACCGCCCGCGGGGAGGAGCGCTGGAGCACCATCGGGGTCTCCCAGAACATCATCGAGGCCAGCGCCGAGGCCCTGGCCGACGCGCTCGAGCTGCCCCTGGCGCGGGAGCTGTCAGGTAGCGAGGCGGAGGCGACGACCCAGCCTCTGCCCCCCCTGGTCGTGGCGGGGCGGACGGCGGGACCGTGAGCCGTGGTGGTGGTGGTGGCTCCCAGCTATTCATGGCATGAATGGTTGCGATGAAAACAAGTCATTGGCTTCGCCGGGCCGGACCGGGCAGTGTGGCCTGCGGGAGGTAACTTCTTCATGGGCATCGAAAAACCAGAGGCGGGACCGCGGACGCTCTTTCAGAAGATCTGGGATGGCCACCTGGTCCGCCCCGAGACCGCTGACACTCCGGCGGTTCTCTATGTCGATCTGCACCTGATTCACGAGGTGACGTCGCCCCAGGCCTTCACCTGGCTGCGCGAGCGCGGGCTGCGGGTGCGTCGGCCCGAGCGAACCGTGGCCACCATGGATCACTCGATTCCCACCACGCCGCGCGGCACCGACGGCAAGTTCAAGATTCTGGATAGCCAGGCCGCCGCCCAGATCGGTCAGCTCGAGACCAACTGTCGCGAGTTCGGCATCGAGCTGCACGCCCTCGGCAGCGAGGGGCAAGGCATCGTGCACGTGATTGGCCCTGAGCTGGGCCTGACTCGCCCGGGCATGACCATCGTGTGCGGCGACAGCCATACCAGTACGCACGGGGCCTTCGGGGCCCTGGCCTTCGGGATCGGCACCAGCGAGGTCTCGCACGTGCTCGCCACCGAGTGCCTGCTGCAGAGCCGGCCGAAGACCCTGGCCATCACCATCAACGGTCGTCTGCGCCCGGGGGTCAGCGCCAAGGACGTGATCCTGGCCGTGATCGCCCGCCTGGGGATCGGCGGCGGCACGGGCCACGTGATCGAGTACCGCGGCTCGGCCATCTCGGCGCTGTCGATGGAGGAGCGGATGACCGTCTGCAACATGTCCATCGAGGCGGGAGCCCGCGCCGGGATGATCGCCCCCGACGACGTCACCTTCCAGTACCTGGCCGATCGCCCGCGCGCGCCCCACGGAGCGGCCTTTGAGCAGGCGGTCGCCGCCTGGCGCCGCTTGCCGAGCGATCCGGGCGCGACCTTCGACCGCGAGGAGATCTTCGACGCCGACGCGCTCGAGCCCATGATCACCTACGGCACCAACCCCGGGATGGGCATGGCGATCGGTGCGTCCGTGCCCATGCCCGAGAACGCCACCGCCGCCAAGGCGCTGGCCTACATGGGGATCGAGGGCGGCAAGCCCTTGCTGGGACGGCAGATCGACGTCGTGTTCATCGGGAGCTGCACCAACTCGCGGATCTCGGATCTGCGGGCCGCCGCCGAGGTGTTCCGGGGACGGAAGGTCAACCACGGTGTCCGTGCCATGGTGGTGCCAGGGTCTCAGAGGGTCAAGAAGCAGGCCGAGGCCGAGGGCCTCGATCGCATCTTTCTCGAGTCGGGCGCCGAGTGGCGCGAGGCCGGTTGCTCCATGTGCATCGCCATGAACGGCGATCAGCTGAGGCCGGGGCAGTATGCCGTCAGCACCAGCAACCGCAACTTCGAGGGACGCCAGGGCGCCGGTGGCCGCACCTTCCTGGCCAGCCCCGTCACGGCCGCCGCATCAGCCATCACCGGGCGCATCACCGATGCCCGCCAGCTCGTTCGCTAGCGACCGCCCCGCCAGGCAAAGAGCCAGAAAGACGACGCCGCCATGGAACCCATTCGAATCGTGGAATCCAGGACCGTGATTCTCCCCATCGAGAACGTGGACACCGATCAGATCATCCCTGCCCGCTTCTTGAAGGTCACCAGCAAGAACGGGATCGGGGCCAACCTCTTCGCGGACTGGCGCTACGATGCGGCAGGCCAGCCCAGGCCCGACTTCGTGTTGAATCGCCCGGAGGCCAAGGACGCGCGGGTCCTGGTGGCGGGGGACAACTTCGGGTGCGGCTCCTCACGGGAGCACGCGCCCTGGGCGCTCTACGACTACGGCTTTCGCGCCATCATCAGCACCTCCATCGCGGACATTTTTCGCAGCAACTCGCTCAAGAACGGTCTGCTGCCCATCGTCGTACCGCGCGACGTCCACGCGCGGCTGCTGGCCGCGCCGGGAATGACGGTGACGATCTCGCTGGCGGATCAGACCCTGGCTCTGGCCGACGGGACCGCCACCACCTTTCCAATCGACCGGTTTGCCCGCTACTGCCTGATGAACGGTCAGGACGAGCTGGACTTCCTTCTCGGCCAGGGCCCGGAGATCGACCGGTTCGAGTCCACCCACCAGCCCTGAGCAGCCGTTCCCTTCGCGCCGCCGTCTTTGGTCGCTGTCTTTCGTCGCGCCGTTGGGGTTGACCACGCTTCCGGGCGGGCTAGGCTTGATACAGCGTTCAATGGATGAGCCGACGACCACTTTCGGAGGTAAAGAATGGAGCGTTCCCGAGCCGAGGTTGGAGCGGAAGAGGAAATGGCGCGACTCAAGGAACGACACACGGAGATCGAACGGCGCCTCGCCGAGCTGGAGAGGCACCTCTCCCTCACCTCTGACGAACAGCTGGAACGCGTCCAATTGAAAAAAGAAAAGTTGCGCAGCAAGGATCGCATCGCGATCCTCGCGCAGCAGACCAAAGCCGCGTGACGCGGCACGAACCGGAGGCCCAGCAAAGGCTGGACCGGCTGCGGCGTTCCGGATTTCGCATCGATCGGGATGGCGAGCTCAGGCATGAAGGGGAGATGGTTCGTCACGAGGGTCTGCGGCAGGCCCTCTTTCGCTGGCTCGACCGTCTGCCAGATGGTCGGTTCGTCCTTCGCCTGGATGCCGAGCGCTTCGCCTACATCGACGTCGAGGACACGCCGCTCGTGGCGCGCGCCGCCCGCATCGACGGCGCGTCCATCCTCGTGGCGCTCTCCGACGGGACCGAGGAGCGCCTCGACCCTGCCACCCTC
>Ga0066788_10000078_pt1 | contig 16811 bp, 14 predicted proteins | sample OrgsoiDNA2013048_FD_70943 | JGI IMG/M metagenome (GOLD analysis project Ga0066788, IMG submission 70943) | Permafrost soil microbial communities from the Arctic, to analyse light accelerated degradation of dissolved organic matter (DOM) -... | ecosystem: Environmental > Terrestrial > Soil >... | reverse complement strand
CAGCGCCAGCAAGCCCAGTCCCAGCGCCGAGTCACTCACGCGTCCCGCCGCGCCCCCGACTGAGCACCCGCCGCTGCTCGAGCCCGACGCGCCTACCGTGCCGGGCGAGCCCACGCCCGCGACCGTCGGCGAAGCTGGGGGCTTGGAGTCCGTGGAGGCGCCATTGCTCGTGCTCCCGCCCGCGGCACCTGGCGCGCTGCCGGTCGTGCCGGTGGGGCCGCCGGTGGTGCCAGCCCCCGTGACGGTCGTCCCGCCCGGGGTGACCGTCATGGACGCCTCGCCCTTGGTCGTCAACGTGTCTCCCCTCACCCCATTGGCGAATGGCGGCTGACAGACCGTCGCCGAAACTGGCGGTACGGTGGAAGCTGGCGGCACCCCCGGGGGGCTCGTAGAGCCCGAACCGCCACCCGCGCCGGGGCTTCCTCCCACGCCCGTTCCGGACACCGGCGCCGAGCCCGCATCCACCGCGGGGGTGGGGCCGCCGGTCGCGGCGGTGGCGTTCGAGGAAACCGCGACTCCGGTTCCCACCGAAGCGCATGTCCAGGTGGCGGGGCAGTCGGAATCGATCTGGCACTTGATCACCTTGGCCTGGCAATAGCCAGGGAAGGAGGAGGTCGTCGTGCACATCGGATCAGGCTGATTGGTCGCCGGCGGGCTGGGTGAGGTGGGGGAGGAGGACCCGCCCGTCCCGTCCTTGGATGGGGCCGTGCCGCCACCCTTGACGCTGCCGCTGCTGCCGGCGCTGCCACTGACGGTGCCACCCGAGCCCGAGCAGAAGCCGCTCACGGAGGGAGAACAGGTGAAGTTTGCGCCGCAATCGAGATCCGCGTTGCAGGGCAGTTGCCACCGGTAGGTGCAGGTCGAGATCTTGGTCTCCGTGCAGGGCGGCGGCGGGGCAGGAGGGGCGCACTTGGTGTTCGCCGGACACGCAACGGCGGTTCCGCCCGGACAGGTTGCGATGGTGTCCGTATGACAGACCATGTCGCCGCCGCAATCGGCGTCACTCACACACGACGCAGGCTGGCAGGTCATGATGGTCGTGGACGTCACTCCGGTGACCGGGGTGGGCACGGGGGTGGGGGCATCGCAGGCGGTGCCCTTCTGGCACGCCGGCTCCGTGGCCACCGGTGGCGCTGCCACCACTGCCGACACCTGGCAACTGAGGCCCTTGGCACAGTCCGCATTCGAGCCACACACCTGGGCCTCGCCGCGCGCGGGAATGCCGAGAACCACCGCGAACAACGACGCAAGCCCAACGGAAGCCTTGATCAATGACATGAAGTCTCCATTCGAAGGATTTATGTTCGGTGCAGCAGATAGCGTGCCACCTCGACCAGGCGAGGATTTGGCGGCTTTGCAGGGATCGGCAATCAGTTTTTTGAATCGCTTCGCGGTGTCGTCATCGGGAAACCGTGGGTCGTCGGTTTGAGCATCACACTTTATTAATCGATGACGCGGAGTTTTGGCCTGCGTGTGCCCGGCGCGCACATCAAGCTTCGGCCGCGGCACCCGATAGTGCCACCATGCGAGCCCCCACCATCGGACGTTGTTCATCGAGCCTGGCATTGTTTCTCTCGGCCTGCGTTGGCTGCGCCAGCGCGGCGGAGGTGGACAATGTGGACGCCGCCCTGCGACACAGAGACGCGGGGAAGGCGGACGCCGGCAAGGACACCGTCGCCTCCGCCCCCGACGCCGTCGTCCCTCCGGCTCCTGACGCGTCGACGAGCCCTACGCCCGACGCGTCCGGGGTCACTGTGGATGGTGGCAGTGCGGGCAATCCCGCCGACGCGGGCTCCTCAGCTCCCGCCGACGGCGCGGGCACGTCGACGGCTGCCTGGCGCCCGTTCGCCGACAGCAGTCCCTGGAACACCCCGATCGCCGCCAGCGCCGTGGTCGATCCCAGCTCCGCTCAGATGATCCTCGACTTCGCCTCCGTTCCCGGACAGGATAAATTCTGGATCAACATTCAGGACTACAGCGTCCCGGTCTACTTCGTCGATTCGACCGTCACGCCCATGGTGACCGTCGCGGCGGGGCTGGGTGGAACGGGTTTCCGAACCGGCGCCGCCAATGATGGCGTCGACAAGGGAAGCGGCCTGGCCCCCATACCTTCCAACGCCATGCCGGCGGTGGGCACCGATCGCCACTTGCTGGTGGTCGACAAGAAGACCCGAATGGAGTGGGGCTTCTTCAACGCGGCCCAGACCGGCGCCGGCTGGAGCGTCGACGAGGCCTCCACTCAGGATCTGGCCGGCAGCGGCGTGCGCCCTCCCGAGAGCGTCGGTCCCTGGTGGGCGGGTCACGGGCCGCGCGCCTGCGGTTTCGGCCTGATGGCGGGGCTGATCACCGCGGACGACATCCGCTCGGGCCACATCCAGCACGCGCTCGTGATCGCCTATCCGCACATCCGCTCCAGCACCTATACGCCTCCGGCCAGCACCGCCCAGGGAACCTTCGGCGACGCCCAGCCGACCCGCGGGATCATGTGCGGCGGGCGCGTCCAGCTCGATCCTTCCCTCGACATCAAGACCCTGGGGTTGTCGGCGTCGGGGCTGGTCGTGGCCCGCGCGCTCCAGGAGTATGGCGCGTTCGTCGGTGACTACTCGGGGGCGGTGTCCCTCTACGCCGACGAGTCCCCCGACGCCCGTGCCTACTGGGACTCCGGGATCCTCGGCAACGACACGGCGGAGAACATTCCCCTCGGTCGGTTTCGCGTCCTGCAGCTCGGCACGGTCTACGACAACATGAACTGACGGGCGCGCGGGACGGCCTCGACGCGAGCTTTGTTCACGCATCGATCGCGTGACGCATATAAGCTACCGGACGATGACGGGGTCGAGACCCAGCGCCGCTCAAATGAAGTCCAGTCGCTCCACGCTGTTCTTGCTGGCACCGGGCGCGGGCGCCGGCAGCGATTCGGGGTGGATGCGCGGCTGGCGCGATCGGTTGGCCACGCTTGGTGCCGTCGAGACGCTCGACTATCCGTACCGTCTGGCTGGCCGGAAGGCTCCCGACAAGTTGCCCGTGCTGGTGGCCGCCCACCGCCAGGCGCTGGCCGCCGCGCGGGCCGCCCACCCCGAGGCAAGGGCCGCGGTGCTCGTCGGCAAGTCGATGGGCGGCCGGGTCGGCTGTCACCTGGCACTGGAGGAGGCGATCGACTTCGTGGTGTGCCTCGGATACCCGTTGCGCGGCCAGTCCGGCGCGCTGCGAGACGAGGTATTGCTGGCGCTGCGGATCCCCATCTTGTTCGTTCAGGGCACGCGCGATCCGCTCTGCCCGCTCGATGCTCTCGAGGCGGTTCGGTCCCGCATGGTGGCACCCAGCCGGTTGCTCATCGTGGAGGGGGGAAATCATTCGCTCGAGGTTCCCCGGGGCCGCAGAGGTCGCGGCGCGGCTGATGGCTCGGCGCCGGATCCGGGAGAGGAATCGAATGCGCGCGTGCTCCACGAGATCGCCGCCTTCACCGGCACGGGCAGCGCCAGCGCCGCCGTCACCGCCGCGACGCAGAGGTCCGGCGCACCGTCCTAGAGCGGCAATGCCGTTCAATGAGAGGGCCTCGGGCCTCGTCGTAAGCGCCGTCCCCGCCTTTGCTTTGACGACCAGAACACGACAACATTGTCTTGATCAGCCGCTGTTGTATGGCCAAGGGCTATTGTACGAAGCCGAACGCTGTTCCCCTCGCGAGGTTTTCTTTGGCCCACTCGTTGCTGCTCCGTAGGGATGATCCTTCTGTCCAAGCCCACATGGGAAAGCTCCTCGCGACAGCCGTCCTGGCTTGCATGGGTGGGTGCCTCTACACGGATCCCATCAACATGCCTCCCCGGGTAGAAATTCAGGCCGCCGGTGATATCTGGCGAAATCAGGCCCCCACGTTCACGGCGCTGGTCTCCGATCCCAACGGCGACAGCGTCACGCTGGACTGGGGGCTCACGACCTGTGTCAAGGCTCCCTCGGTGGCGACCGCGTCGTGCGCTCCCTGTCCGGTCGGCGCGAATGAATACCTGAGCCCGGATCGCTGGCCAAAGAGCCTGTTCAGGCAACAAAGCTACACCGTCGACAAGATGGACACCCTGCAACCCTTCTGCGTGTGGGCCTTCGCTACCGACAGCCAAGGGGCCCGACAGGTGGCCGTTCCCCTGGCGGTCAACCCGATGAACCATCCCCCCGTGGCGGCGATCCGGGTCGTGAAGCCCGCTGCCACGACCGGCGATTCGGCGCTGCCGCTGTACTCCGAGATCGAGCTCTCGGGCGATCTCTCGGTCGACGCCGAGGGTGATCCCACCACGTTCGTGTGGACGCTGGTCCAGAAGCCCGCCAATTCGTTGCTGGACCCCAGCACGCTGTCCGGGAGTTGCTCGATGCCGTCGACGGGCTCCTCGTGGTGCCTCACGCCTGACGTGCCGGGGAGCTACACCGTGCAACTGGAAGTCCAGGATGCCTACGGGGGCTCGAGCGCGCCAGGTCCAATCGCCGCGGCCCTCGGACCCTCCGTCGTGAACCGGGAGCTCGTCGTTGCGCCGGACCGGCTGCCCTGCCTGAGCGTCGTGACTCCCGGGGCCGCGGTTTTGTCGGGACTGGATCCGACCGAGGACCAGATCTTGGCAGTTGTGCGCGTCGACGACGATCTCGATCGCTACCCGGCTGACACGTCCACCCCCACGCCGCCCTCGGGGGCAGGGATGTTGCACTTCCGCTGGTTCAAGGGGCGGCAGTCCGAGCCGCTCGAGTACGTGGGGAATGACGTGGCGCAGTTCACCGTGCACCGGCTCGATTACTCGTCGACCGACGATGTGGTGGTGCGCGTCGAGATCTTCGATCGGAATCAGGATCTGATCGAGCAGATCCTCAGCGCGTGCGGCACCGATCGGGACGTCTGCGGCGAAACCGTCGGCCAGTCGGTCTGCAACCAGCGCATGACCTGGCACCTCCGCTATTACTGAGATGATGATGAGCGCTCACGCGATGATGAGGACGGCGGGGCGGGGCCGCCCGGCCCTCAGTTCTCCCTGGGCGATCCCGTCGCTTGCATTCCTGTGCGCGCTGGTCGTGGGCTGCGTCGCATCATCTTCCAACACGGCTTCTTCGCCGCCCTCCGGGAGCACGCAGGGCGCGCCGGGAAGCTCCGGCACCGGCCGGGACGCCTCATCGGACGCCTCATCGGACGCCCCAGGGTCTGGCTCGGGCGGAGCGAGCGCTGGCGGCACCGTCAGCGCCACCGGAGGGTCCTCCGCCGTCTCCGCCAGCGGCGGCAGCCCGGCGGCGGCCGGTGGCGCCGCCGGGGGCCTGCCGGGGTGCTCGGTCAACATTGCGCTCGTCGCCCCGCAGCGTTTCAACACCGCCCAGATGCCGAACAATCTGGTGTCGGGCCCGGAGGCGCGCGTGCGCATGCGCGCACAGCTCGCGAACGCGGGCGGACGAGCGCCGGCCTGGACCTGGACCGCGCAGCTCGCCCAGCAAGTCCCGTTCACCTCCATCCCCGTGACCGTGACCCCCGACGAGCCGGGATTTTCCACCGTCGAATTCCCGGTCGAGAGGAACGGACAGTATGTCGTGTCTGTATCCGTCGATACCGGCTCGATATGCCGAGCCGACACGGTGGTGACCGTGAATGTTCCAGGACCCGAGTCCTACCTGTTTCGTGTCACCCCGGCCTCCTCGGCCTGGCTCGGGATTCCCCCCCAGGAGGCCCGGCCCGCGCTCTTCCAGTCGAGCCGAAGGGTCGAGGACATCAACCTGCTGCCCGGGACCAAGTTCAGTATCGCGCCCCAGGATACCAGTCGCCGGTTCATCCCCGCCTACGTGCGGGTCAGCCTGGTGGGCTCGGGCGTGGCGGTCGAAGGCTACACTGCCACCGGCCCCGTCGACGCGTTCCTGCTCGCGACGGGGGTTTACGACGTGTTGATCGTGCCCGATGACGATCGCGCGCCCGTGGTCTTGACGGCGACGGCCGCCATGATGCCCGCGCTGGCGATGGACGATGGGACACCCGTGACGGGCCGGGTCGTGAACGGCGACGGGACGCCGGCGCCGGGAGCGCGGGTGGTGCTGCGGGCGGGAATTCGCCCGTCCACCATCGGCACCAGCGACGCGACCGGGGCGTTCACGCTGCGCACGCGTCTGGGGGTGCAGTCGGTGGCCGTGATCCCGCCGGACGCCGCCGGCTTGCCCGAGGCGCGCGTCGAGATCGATCCGGGAATCGCCGTCGATTCGAGCGGGACCACCTTGACAATGACGTGGGGCACCTTCCAGCGCGCGCCGTTTTCGATCGCCGTCGAGGCCAGCACCGGCAACGCTCCGGTGGTCGGCTGCCGGGTCCGGGTGGAATCGAAGGTGGATCTGACGGCGGGAACCCTGATCGTCACGGGAGCGGGCTCCGGCTCCCCGACGGCCAGCTTGATGGCCAGAGGGTCGGTTCGGGTCGACGTCATCACGGACCCGTCCGGGCTGGCCTCCTTTCCCAGCCTGCCCCTCGGGGCTTACCAGGTCACGGTGGTCCCGCCCGCCTCCCTGCCCGATGCGGCGCTCACGACGACGTCGGTGTCCCTCACCGCCGCGGGCTTCGCCGGCACGATCCCGCTCGCGCGTCATGTGAGGTTGAGTGGAACCTTGCTGCCGCTCGCCACGACGATCGGGATGCGGGTGATTGCCCGCGATCAGAGCCCAGGGCTCGTGGCCCCGCTCGGCTCCGCCATCGTGGGCGATCAAGGCCAGTACTCCCTCGACGTCGCTCCCGAGCGGCTCTACCGACTGGTGGCCGAGCCGCTCGCCGGCTCCGCGATGGCGCGAACGGTCCTCGGTGACAAGCAGGTCTCCTCGCTCGACACGGCCATCGGGCCCAGCACGGTCGCTCACGCGACGTTCTTCGATGGGCTCGTCAAGAGTGACCTCCAGCCGATCGGCAACGCGGTGGTGCAGGTCTTCTGCCTGGGGCCGTCGCCCACCTGCCTGGATCCCGCGTTTCCCACCGCCGAGGCGGTGACCCGCGAGGACGGAAGTTACACCGTGGTCTTGCCGGCCCAGAATCCTTGAAGGCGACTCGGCTGCTCGACCGGTTGTGATACCCTGCCTTCCGCAATGGCCCGGATACTGGTGGTGGAAGACGAGCCCGATCTTCGACAGGTGCTGGCCTACAACCTGCGCGACGCTGGCCACGACGTGGTGATCGCCGCGGAGGGACGTAAGGGCATCGCGCTCGCCACGGAGCATCCGCCCGATCTCGTGCTCCTCGATCTGATGTTGCCTGACATCTCGGGCCTGGAGGTTTGCCGGACGCTCAAGAGTCAGGACCGCACGCGCGACGTCCCCGTGATCATGGTGACGGCGCGGGGCGAGGAGATCGATCGGGTGGTCGGCTTCGAGTTGGGGGCCGACGACTACGTGGTCAAGCCCTTCAGCGTCCGCGAGCTCTTGTTGCGTCTGCGGGCGGTGCTGCGCCGCGGGGCCTTGCCGGCGGACGACCAGTCGGCCGCGGCTCCCGCGCAGGTTCACTTTGGTCGTCTCACCATTGATGCCGGGGCTCACCGGATCTGGGTGGATGACGCCGAGGTGGCGCTGACGCCGCTCGAGTTCAAGCTGCTGTGCACCCTTTACGATCGGCGCAATCGCGTCCAGTCGCGGGGCGTTCTGCTCGACGATGTCTGGGGCGCCAGCCAGGAGAACATGACCCGCACCATCGACACCCACGTCAAGCGTCTCAGGGAAAAACTGGGCAACGACGTGGGGCTCTATGTCGAAACGGTGCGCGGCGTGGGCTATCGCTTCGTGGGCAAGCCTCCCGGGTCAGACCCCGAGGGGGAGGAACCGCGATGAAGCTGGACATCAGGGCCAAGCTGGTCCTGGTGTCCCTGGGATTGATCGTCGTCTCGATCCTGGTGCTGGAGGCGTACTTGCGCCCGCTCATCCAGCAAGAGATCGTCGACAATCTGCAGACCGATCTCTTCGCGCGCCTGGCCCTCATCGAACGGGACGCCGCCGCCGCCGCCGGGGCCGCTGCTCCCGGCCCCGCCGACTGGGACGCTCTGGCGGACGATCTCGGCGCGCGGGCCGGCCTGCGGGTGACCTTCATCGGCAACGACGGGGCCGTGCTCGGCGATTCGGCGGTGCCCCGGCCGGAGCTGGCCGCGATGGAGAGTCCTCGCGATCGGCCCGAGGTGTCTGCGGCGCTGCGCGGAGAGCGGGGCTTTTCCCTGCGGAACGACGCCACCATGGGCCGGAACATGATCTTCGCAGCCATTCCCGTGCGGTCGCTGGGTCAGATCGTGGCAGCCGTCCGCGTGGCCTCGCCCATGGAGCAGCTGGAACGCGGCCTCTCTCGCATGCGCCGGGTGTCCATCGCAGCGGCGGTCCTGGCGCTGGCGGTGGCGGTGATCATGTCCACCGCGGCCGCGCACCTGATGTCCCGGGCCTTGCGCGGCATCACCGACGCCGCCCGCCGGATGTCGTCCGGAGATCTGACGGTACGGACCCGCATCGGAGGCGTAGACGAGATTGGCCAGCTGGGGCGCACGCTGGATGGTCTGGCCGAGAACCTCTCCGCCACCCTGGTGGCCCTGCGCGGAGAAAGAGATCTCTTCGGACGGATGCTGGAGTCCATGCAGGAGGGCGTGCTGGTCCTCGACCGCGATCTGCGGATCTTGCTGGTCAACCCGGCGCTTCGAGACATGCTGTTGCTGGGTGGAGACATCGTGGGCCGCATGCCCATCGAGACCATTCGCAACACCGAGCTGCAATCGGTCCTGGATGGCGCGGCGTCGTCCGGCGAGCCGGCCTCCGGCGAGATGGAGATCGCCGGCCTGCGGCCCCGTCGGTTCATGGTGCACGCAACGCCCCTGACCGGCGAGCCGCGCGGGCTGGTGGCGGTCTTCGTCGACGTGACGGAGATCCGGCGCCTCGAGAGCATGCGCAAGGACTTCGTGGCCAACGTATCCCACGAGCTTCGAACGCCCATCACGGCGGTGCGTTCCGCGGCCGAGACCGCCCGCCGGACCATCGAATCGGATCCCGAAGCTGCCATGCGGTTCGTGGACATGATCGAGAGGAACGCCCGCCGGCTGCAGGAGCTGGTGGAAGATCTGCTGGAGCTTTCGCGCATCGAATCGAAGCAGGTGCGTCCCCAGACCGAGCCGGTGGACGTGGCCCCGGTGGCCGAGCAGGTCCTCACGGTGTTTCGCGAGGCCGGCGAGCGCAAGCGATTGAAGATGGCGGCCGTGATCCCGCGATCGGTGCGCCCGGCCCGTGCCGATCGCCGCGCCATCGAGCAGGTCTTGACCAACCTGATCGAGAATGCCGTGAAGTACTGCCCGGAGGGGGCCGCCATCACCATCCGGATCTCCGATCCCGAGACCGCCGAGCACGTCCCCGTCTCTCGAACGATTCGGATCTCCGTCGAGGATACGGGACCCGGGATCGAGCCCAAGCACTTACCGCGGCTGTTCGAACGCTTTTATCGGGCCGACAAGGGTCGATCTCGCGACATGGGCGGCACCGGGCTCGGTCTGTCCATCGTCAAGCACTTGGTCGAGGCCATGGACGGTAAGGTCGGCGTCGAGAGCACGCCCGGCAAGGGAACGACCTTCTGGTTCACGTTGCCGGCGGTCTGAACCGGCCGCGCCGGCGGGGCGGCGCCCACCTGTCCGTTTCGAAAGACGTCACGGAACCGACACCGGATCGCCACGATCTCGCTTTATGGTGTGCCGCCATGAAGAAACCAAGGAGACTTTCATGAACCTACGAACAATGACCTGGTCGGTGCTGGCGGCCCTCGTCACGGTATCCACCCTCAGCGCACCCGCGGTCGCCGGCAGTGTGACCATCAAGGGCTCGGACACCATGGTGATCCTGGGCCAGCGCTGGGCCGAGGAGTACATGAAGAAGACCCCCACGACCACCATCCAGGTCACGGGAGGCGGCTCGGGAACGGGGATCAGCGCCCTCATCAACGGTACCACCGACATCTGCCAGGCCTCCCGTTCCATGAGCGCTCCCGAGAAGGAGAAGGTCCGGGAGCGCTACAAGACCACCGGGGTGGAGACCATCGTGGCCCGCGACGGGCTCTCCGTGTACGTGGGGGACGCCAACCCGCTGACGGAGATAACCCTCGATCAGCTGAAGCTGATCTTCACCGGCAAGCTGACGAGCTGGAAGGAGCTCGGCGGACCCGACGCCAAGATCATCGTCTATTCGCGCGAGAACAGCTCCGGCACATACGTCTTCTTCAAGGAGCACGTCCTCAAGGGCGCCGACTACACCCCGCGCGCGCAGACCATGCCCGGGACCGCCGCGGTCGTGAACGCGGTCGCCAAGGAAAAGTTCGGGATCGGCTATGGAGGGGCCGCCTACGCCAAGGGGATCAAGATCCTGAAGGTCAAGAAGGACGCCCAGGCTCCGGGGGTCCTTCCCGAGCTCGCCAACATCAAGGACGGAAGCTATGCACTGTCGCGTCCGCTCTTCTTTTACACCCGCGACAAACCGGCGGGCGACATCAAGTCCTTCACAGACTGGGTGCTCTCGCCGGAGGGTCAGGCCATCGTGAGCAAGGTCGGGTACTTCCCGGTCAACTGACGGATCCACGACCGATTTCGAAGGGGGTCCTCGATGTCCCTTCCCGCGAGCGCCGAAGGCGCGTTGGAGGGCGGGTTGCCGTTCGTCACCGAAACGTCACATTTGCGCCACCCGAGCGACACCCCCCGATGGTCTAGTGACGCGGTGTCTTCGTCCGATGGATCAATCCCCATGACCGTGGGCGGTGTTGACCCAGGAGCGAGGGTGAGCGTGGGGGCCCAGCGGGCGAGGCTCGTGCTGTCGTCGCCCCCCCGGTGGCACCGCATCGCCGAGATCATGATCCGGGTGCTGGCCCTGAGCGCCATCGCCGCCGTCGTTCTGATCTTCGCCTTCGTGGCCCGGGAAGCATTGCCCCTCTTCACGAGCCACGAGGTCCACAAGGAAGTCACACTGCGGCAGATGTGGACCGCGCAACAATGGCCGGGCTACGACGCCCCCGACCACATCTGGCAGCCGGTCTCGGAGATACCCAAGTACGGCGTTTGGCCTCTGCTCGTGGGGACCATCAAGGTGACGCTGGTGGCCATGCTCTTCGGCGTGCCACTGGGGGTTGGGTCGGCGCTCTACGTTTCGCAATATGCGCGGCCCCGGGCTCGCGAGATCATCAAGCCGGTGGTCGAGCTCCTGGCCGGAATCCCTTCCGTGGTGTTGGGATTCTTCGCGCTCATGGTGATGGCGTCGTGGATCCAGGACGCCTTCGGGCTGGAGTCGAGGCTGAACGCCATCGTCGCGGGGCTGGCCCTGTCGTTCGCGATCATTCCGGTCATCTTCACCATCAGCGAGGAGGCGTTCGGTGCCGTGCCTCGCAGCTACGTGGAGGCATCCATCGCGCTCGGCGCGGCGCGCTGGCAGACGATTCTGCGGGTGGTCCTTCCGGCGGCCAGTCCCGGAATCGCGGCCGGGGTTGCGCTGGGGCTGGGACGGGCCGTGGGCGAGACCATGATCGTCCTCATGGCTTCCGGAAACGCAGCGATCTTGTCGGGCGTCTTCAGCGAGTCGGTCCGAACGCTATCCGCCACGATCGCGGCCGAGCTGGCCGAGGTGGTCTTCGGGGGCGCTCACTATACGGTGCTCTTCTATCTGGGAACGCTCTTGTTCCTGGTCACGTTCGTCGTGAACTCGGCGGGTGACTGGATCATCAACCGGATGAAGCGTCGACTGGGAGTCGCCAGTTGAGCGATCTCGCCGCCCCCGCGGCCAATCTGCGCGCCACGCCGTTCGTTCGGGCCCTGCGTAACCGGATGGGCGACATCGCCTTGGCGGTGAGTTCGGGCGCCGCCATTCTGATCGTCCTCGTCATCCTGGCGGTGATTCTGGGCGACGTCGTGATTCATGGCGCGAGCCGCCTTTCACCCCGGTTCTTTTTCACGGCACCGGAGCAGGGCATGACCGAGGGTGGGATCTTTCCCGCGCTCTTCGGGACCGTGGCGATGGTGCTCTTGATGACTCTGGCGGTGGTCCCCGTGGGCGTGGCCACCGCCGTGTACCTTCACGAGTACGCCAGCCCCCGATCGTGGCTGACCCGCACGGTGCGCATCGCGGTCAGCAACCTGGCGGGCGTTCCGTCCATCGTGTTTGGGCTGTTCGGCCTGGGGTTCTTCGTGCAATTCGTGGGTGCCGGCATGGACCGGGTTTTCCATGGCGGTCAGCGGGTCTGGGGCCAGCCAGCGCTGCTGTGGGCCGCCCTGACCATGGCGGTGTTGACGCTGCCGGTGGTGATAGTGGCGACCGAGGAGGCTCTGCGGGCGGTGCCCCGAGACCTTCGCGAGGCCTCGCTGGCGCTGGGCGCCACCCAGTTCCAGACCGTGTACAGGGTAGTCCTTCCCCAGGCCGTTCCGGGAATCTTGACGGGTACGATTCTCGCCATCAGCCGCGGGGCGGGGGAGGTCGCCCCCATCCTCTTCACGGGGGTCGCCTACTTCCTGCCGACGTTGCCGAGGAGCCTGCACGACCAGTTCATGCACCTCGGGAACCACATTTATGTGTTGTCCACGCAGTCCCCCGACGTGGACGCGACCAAACCTTTGCTGTACGGAACTGTGCTGGTACTGTTGATCTTGACGTTTGTCTTGAACCTGGCTGCGGTGGTCGTGAGGTCACGAATGCGCCGGCGCCTGATGGGGGTCGCATGAGCGCCGCCGCCGTTCCCAGTCCCGTGAAGATGAAGCTAGCGGTTCGGGATCTGGAGGTCTTCTATGGGCCGAAGCGTGGGCTCGCGCCGGTGACCATTGATCTGCCGGAGAAGAACGTGACCGCGCTCATCGGCCCTTCCGGGTGTGGCAAGTCGACCTTCTTGCGGTCGTTGAACCGCATGAACGAGCTGATCGCGAGCTGCCGGGTCCGGGGCGACGTTCGTCTGGACGGCGAGCCCATCTACGGTCCAGGCATCGATCCGGTGGTGGTTCGCCGGCGCATCGGGATGGTGTTTCAGCGCTCCAACCCTTTCCCCAAGTCCATCTTCGAGAATGTCGCTTATGGTCTGCGCATCGGCGGGATCAACGATCGTTCCGAGATCGCAGGTCGGGTCGAGCGCGCTCTCGGGCAGGCGGCCCTCTGGGAAGAGGTCAAAGAGCGCCTGCAGGACAACGCCCTCGGGCTGTCGGGAGGGCAACAGCAGAGGCTCTGCATCGCGCGTGCCCTGGCGGTCGAGCCCGAGGTTCTCCTGATGGACGAACCGGCCTCGGCCCTCGATCCCATCGCCACCACCCACATCGAAGAGCTGATTGACGAGCTGTCAAAGGACTATACGGTCGTGATCGTCACGCACAACATGCAGCAGGCCGCGCGGGTCTCGGACTGGACCGCCTTTTTCTACATGGGTGAGCTCGTGGAGTTCGACCGGACCAACAACATTTTCACGAAGCCATCGAAATCGAAGACCGAGGACTACATCACCGGCCGGTTTGGCTGATCGTCATGGCGCTGCGAGAACATACGAACCGGGAGTACGAGGGGGAGCTGCGCAAGCTGCGCGATCAGCTCCTGCGCATGGGAGCGAAGGTGGAGGAGATCATCAGCGGAAGCATCAAGGCCCTCCTCGAGCGGGACTCGGAGCTGGCAACCCGGATGATCGCATTCGATCGGCGCATCAACCAGATGGAGGTCGACATCGACGAGCTGTGCCTGTCGATCCTGGCCCGACGACAACCGGTGGCGTCCGATCTCAGGTTCATCACGATGGCGCTCAAGCTGGTGACCGACCTCGAGCGCATCGGGGATCTCGGCGTAAACATGAGCGAGCGTGTCATCGAGCTGAACGAAGAGCCACCGCTCAAGCCTTACGTCGATTTGCCCAACATGGCCAACGAGGTTCAAGGGATGTTGCGGGAGGCGTTGGACGCGTTCGTCGCGAGTGATCCCGAGCGCGCTCAGGCGGTGATCACGCGCGACATAAACATCGACGCCTACTATTCACAGATCTTTCGCGAGCTGCTCACCTACATGATGGAAGACGCTCACAACATCTTCCGCGCCACCCGCCTGCAATCCATCGCGAAGTATCTGGAACGGATCGGAGACCATGCCACCAACGTCGCCGAGATGGTGGTCTTCATGGTCAAGGGCAAGGACATCCGGCATACCGGAAAGCTCGAAGGCGAGACCGTTCGAGGTTAGTGCGGCTTCGCCGCCGAGGCGCCGTCAGATTCCGGCTTCGCCGTGCCAGCGGGGACGGGTTACCCGGGCGGCCTCTCGCGAGATGTCGGTCCGCCCCCAGCCCTCAGTGAAGACAAGCATCGCCACCCGGGAGCGGATCAGGTCGCGAAGGCTGCGGGCCCGGCCCGGCCCATGACCGCTGGCCGGTTCGGATTCCACCATCCAGTGCTCGCGGTGCAAAGGCGCCGAGGTGGCCAGGAAACCCCGCTCGAACGTGCCGCCCAGCGTCACGATCAGGTCGGCAGACTCCAGCAGCGCAGCTGTCAGCGGCCGCGTCACCACCGCCTTCATATCGACTTCGCTTTCTTCCATGGCGCTCGCCACCTGCGCCGGGATGCGGACCGGCATTCGACGTGCACCCAGCACCGCGCGGGCCTTCTCGGGCGCCGCCAGCATCCCGAACCAGGCGGCCGCCAGGTAGGCGCCTCCCAGCTCCTCGAGACCGGCAAACACCACCAGCTCCACACCGCGGGTTCTTGAAGCGCCTGGATCCAGGGGCCTGGGACGCGCCGGAGCCAGCTCCCGAGCGCCGGTGTCAAGTGATCTTCCGCCCACCCGGGCGGTGGGTGCCAGGAACCTTGTCCGACGTTTCTTGTAAATCATGTTTTGACCAATCTCACGATGACCAGAGCTCGCAGCGGGCCCGCACCATACGAGGCTCGGAGGCACTCTATTGTGACATTCTTGTGAACGAGCGTAAATGTCTAATAAGTCAAATAAAACCAGCTACTTTGGTCCTGGGTATGGCAGCGCGACCAGCGGCTTTTCGGGGGCTCTGCGGATCCTCGTCCCTTGAATACCGGGGGTGCCTTTTCCATGAAGTTGCCCGAGTGTCACGACCCCGTCACCCGGGTCATCTATGGTGCCCTCCGCGATGGTGGCCGAAGCAAGAGGTTCCGAACGACGCGTCCTGGTGATCGAGGACGAATCCGATATTCGAGATCTCCTCAGCTACAACCTGACGTCCAACGGCTACCAGGTTCGCACCGCCGAGACCGGACAGCACGGACTCGAGGCAATGGACAGCTTCGTTCCAGACGTGGTGCTCCTCGACCTCATGCTTCCCGACGTTCCGGGAACGGAGGTATGCAGGCGTATCCGCTCCAACACCGACCACGTGCAGCCCGCGATAATCATGCTGACGGCCAAGGGCGAAGAAATCGATCGAGTGGTCGGCTTTGAGGTGGGTGCGGATGACTACGTTGTCAAGCCCTTCAGCGTCCGGGAGTTGTTGTTGCGGGTGAACGCCGTTCTGAGGGGGCGCAGCGTGTCGACGAACGCTTCCGGGGCCGCGGTGCGGCGCATTCCCGCCGTGGCACCTACCCCGACCACTCGTCGGAAGTTCACGGTCGGGCCGCTTCGGGTGGACGTCGACGGCCACTATGTATTCGTCAAGCAGAGCGAGATACACGTGAGCGCCATCGAGATGAGGCTGCTGATCTACCTCATCGAGTATCGCGGCCGAGTTCGCTCCCGGGAAGACCTGCTGGAGGATGTCTGGGGGTACAAGCCGGGCGTTTCTACCCGCACGGTCGACACGCACGTGAAGCGTCTCCGCGACAAGTTGGGGGCCGCCGGAAACCTGATCGAAACGGTGCGCGGAACTGGATACCGCCTGGCCGATTCCTACCCCGTCGTCATCGAGGGAGAGGACTAGCCCGGGCACGCCGCCGCAAGGGGCTATGACACGACGAAGGCCGGGGGCAGAGACCGAGAGCGCTCTACGCCGCGAGCTGCATCCAGGAGTTGATCGGCGGCCGTCTGATTCGGCGCAGCATGTTCGGCCATGCCAGGCTGTGCTTCATCGAGAACAGCCTGGCATGTTTGACGCATAGTGAGCGCGTCACGGTAACCGCCCGCCCGGTCACCCTGGAATACCGGTAGGCCGAGCGGTATTGCGGCACGTGGTCGCACCCTCCCACCGAACAGCCGCGGCCACTGTCTCGGCAGCGGGCTCCCTCCCGGGTGCCCATGAACTCGAGTCGATATCCCCAGGCCATGGCGTCCTGGTTCCTATCACGAGACCGGAGTCGACGCAGCTTAATCATCGTCTATGTTCTATGTATCTGTAATGATTTACAATTTTTGCTAAACGTCGCTCGCGAAAGAGGCTGGTCCTGCGGTGGCTCTCGAGCACATCCAGGTGACCAGGTCCTGCGTCTCGAGGACCCCAAAAATGGACCCGCTGGGACGCACAATCGGCATCGCTCGGCCGCCGAGAGTCCAGAGTTTCCGAATCGCATATGCGACGGTGTCGCTCTCGAGCAAGGTCTCCGGGTCGGTCACCATGACCTGCCAGACGGGCAAGTCTCCCGCGAGCGGTTGAGGCTCGAGCAGCCGGCGAACGATCTCACGCTCGCTGAGCATTCCGAGCAGCACGCCGTGGGAAGCCACGAGCGCGGCGCTCGCGTGCCGCTGGGCCATCAGGTTGAACGCCTCTCGCACGGTCCGGGACGGCGCGACCAGCAGGGGCGAGCGGCGCGGGATCTTCGCGATGGGGTCACAGAATTCTCCTGCCCCGGCCCTCAATCGAATCAGCTTCCCGGGCAGCTCTGGTTCGGCCAGCTCGTCGCCCGAGCGAACGTCGAAATCGAACA
>Ga0066788_10000077_pt1 | contig 16919 bp, 13 predicted proteins | sample OrgsoiDNA2013048_FD_70943 | JGI IMG/M metagenome (GOLD analysis project Ga0066788, IMG submission 70943) | Permafrost soil microbial communities from the Arctic, to analyse light accelerated degradation of dissolved organic matter (DOM) -... | ecosystem: Environmental > Terrestrial > Soil >... | reverse complement strand
CCGTGGCCCTCGCGGAGCAGGCCTCGGCGGCGGTGGTCCAGGATCTCGGGCGTTTTCTGCCCTGTGCGGGCGGAGGCGGAGGCGGAGGCGGAGGCGGAGGGACGACGGCCGATCCGGACTGCGCCGTCAGCTTCATTCGCGACTTCGGCCGCCGGGCCTGGCGGCGCCCCCTGGAACCCGCCGAGATCACGGCCCTCGGCGGCGTCTTCACGGCCGGTCAGGCCGACGGCGGCTTTGCCGCCGGACAGACCAATGTCGGCCTTGCCGCCGGACAGACCGATGCCGGGTTCGCCGAGGGAATCGGCCGCGTGGTCGAGGTTCTGCTCGAGAGTCCGCAGTTTTTCTACCGGATCGAGCTCGGCGTGGCCGCCGGGCCCGCGGTTACCCCTGGCCTTACCCCGGTTGTCGCATCCGATCTGGCCGGCGCGGTGCCGCTTTCGCCTTACGAGACCGCGACGCGCCTCTCGTATCTGATCTGGGGCTCGACGCCCGACGAATCGTTGCTGACCGCCGCCGAGCAAGGCCGGCTCGCCCTCCCCGAGGATCTCTCTCGCGAGGCGCAGCGGCTGCTCGCCGATCCGCGCGCGCACGAGGTGACGGCCGCCTTCCATGCGGGATGGCTGGGCCTGTCGCGGCTCGACCAGCTCGACAAGGATCGCGTGGTCTATCCGACCTTCGATCTGGCGCTGCGGGATGACTTCCGCACCGAGACCTCGCGCTTCATCGACGAGGTGATCTGGAACCGCGAGGGCACCCTCTCGGCGTTGCTGTCGGCTCGATACTCCTTCGTCGACAGCCGGCTGGCCGATTTCTATGGCGTGAGCTATCCCGGCACCGGCGATTTCGTCGAGGTGGGCCTGGGTTCCGCGAACCGGGCGGGCCTGCTCACGCAGGCCTCGATCCTGGCCGCCTATGCCAAGGCCAACCAGAGCTCGCCGGTTCATCGCGGACGCTTCGTCCGCGAGCAGCTGTTTTGCACGACGCCCCCGCCTCCCCCGAGCAACATCGAGATCCGCCCGCCCACGCTCGATCCCCGACTGACCACCCGCGACCGCTTCGCCGCGCACACGGCCGACCCATTGTGCGCCACCTGCCATAGCCTGCTCGATCCGATTGGCTTCGGCTTCGAGCACTACGACGGCCTCGGTCACTGGCGCCAGACGGAGTCGGGGCTGCCGATCGACGCCCAGGGCCTGCTGACCGGCACCGACTCCGACGGTCCGTTCGACGGAGCCGTGGCTCTGGCCGACCGGCTGGCCAGGAGCCCCGAGGTGCAACGCTGCTACGTCACGCAGTGGTTTCGGTTCGGCTACGGCCGGAGCGAGACCACCGACGATGCCTGCACGCTGGCGTCCCTCATGGACGGCTCGGCAGCCACCGGCGGCGACGTCCGGAAGCTGATGGTGGCGCTGACCCAGACGGACGCCTTTCGCTACCGCCGAGCCCCGGAGGTCACCTCGCCATGATCGTCATCAGAACCGGCCGCCCAGTCCTTTCGCGTCGAACCGTGCTGCAGGCCGCTGGGGCCTCGTTCGCCCTGCCCCTGCTCGAGGCGATGTGGCCCGGTCGCGTCGGGCGCGCGCAGGCGACCGGCGTGATCCCCAAGCGCTTCGTGGTCTTCTTCACCCCGAGCGGCACCATCTTCCCGAGCTGGGTTCCTTCGGGCAGCGAGACTGCCTTCACGCTCTCGCCGATCCTGGCGCCGCTCTCCGCGTTTCAGCCCGATCTGGTGGTGGTCTCGGGCCTCCTCCAGGAAGGCGCTGGCGGCGACGGACACCAGACCGGTATCGGCGGCATGCTGACCGGTCAGAGCCTGAATCCGGGTCCGTTTCAGGGTGGGGCTGGCTTCGGCGCCTCCGGCTGGGCGAACGGGATCTCCGTGGACCAGCGAATCGCCACGCTGGTGGGATCGAGCACGCACCTGCGTTCGCTGGAGCTGGGCGTCCAGGTCGGAACCGCCGACAACTGGGGCCGGATGAGCTACCTCGGTCCCGACCAGCCAGTTCCTCCCGAGGACAATCCGGCGCGCGCGTACCTGCGCCTCTTCGGCGGGGCGTCGGCGTCGGCGCCCGGCGATCTGGCTCACCTGCGCGCGCGACGAAAGAGCGTGCTCGACGCCGTGCTCGGCCAGTTCCAGTCGATCCAGGCGCGGGTGGGCGTCGCCGATCGTGCCCGGCTCGACGCTCACGCCACCATTGTCCGCGACATCGAGAGTCGTCTCGACGCGCTGGCCGTGTCGGGTCCGTCGTGCGCCGACCCCGGTTCACCCGTGCTCCCCGCCGATTCGGCCGCCTATCTGTCCGCCAATGACAGCTTCCCGGAGATCGGGGATCTTCAGATCAGCCTGCTGGCGGTCGCTCTCGCCTGCGACCTGACGCGGGTGGCCTCGCTGCAGTGGTCGCGCTCGGTGTCTCAAACGCGGTTCACCTGGCTGGCAGAGCCCATCAACGATGCTCACCACGATCTCTCCCACCTGCCCGACGACGACGCGCAGGCCGTCGACAAGCTGACCCGCATCAATCTCTGGTATGCCGGGCGTTTCACGGCGCTGGTGGGCAAGCTGGCCGCCGCCCAGGAGGTGGACGGCAGCCGGTTGCTCGACTCTTCGCTGCTTCTTTGGTGCAACGAGCTCGGCAAGGGCAACAATCACAGCCGCCGCATGGCCCCCTACGTGCTTGCCGGCCAGGCGGGAGGCTCCGTGCGCACCGGCCGCTTCCTGTCGTTCACCGACGATCATCCGCACAACGATCTGCTGGTTTCGATCCTGCAGGCCATGGATGTCCCCGTGACGACGTTCGGCAAGGCGGAGTGGTGTCGGGGGGCTCTGCCAGGGTTTGCCTGACGGCGTTTTCGATCCTTTGCCCTTTGCCCTTTGCCCTTTGCCCTTTGCCCTTTGCCCCTTGCACCCCCTTGCCCCGCGGGCGAGTTGCCCGGCGGGGAGACCCGCAACTTCTCAATGAGGTGATCTTCCATGAACAGGACACGCGTAATATCCCGGGTGCTCTCATGCTGGTCCGGCATTCCCCTGGGCGTCGGGCTGATCCTCGCTGCGTCGGGCGCGGTCGGATGTGGCGGCGGCCCAGGGACCGAGGTCAAGTCCGATCCCCTGTGCTCCACCCCCGATCCCGGCGTGCTCGACTTCATCGACGACATGGAGGACGGCGACTGGTTGATCCTGGCCCGCAACGGGCGCAGCTCGGCCTGGTACACCTACGACGACATGACGGCGGGTACCTTGAATCCCGCGGCAGAATCGACCAATTTCCCGATGGAAAAGATCCCCGAGCCGCGCTGCGGGACCAGCCGGCACGCCATGAGGGTCACCGGCAGTGGCTTCTCGGACTGGGGCGCGGGGTTTGGATTCAGCCTCAAGGCCGTCTTCTTGAACGGTGCCTACGTCGATGCCCTGTACGACGCCACCGCCGCGCGTGGGATCACCTTCTGGGCGCGGCGTGGAGAGACCTCGGTGGCCACCATTCGGTTCGGCATCGGCGATCAGTACTCCGATCCGGCCGGTGGCCACTGCGACAAGTCCATCACCTCGGGCCCGACCGCCTGCTACGACGACTTCGGGAGCAACCTGGCGCTCACCGAGAGCTGGCAGCGCTTCACCTTCGAGTTCGGCCAACTCGGGCAGCGGAGCTTTGGCATTCCCCGCCCCGCGCTCGACGTCGCCAACATCACCAACGTCGAGTTCGGTGTTCCTCCCTCGTCGCCGGTCTTCGACATCTGGATCGACGACATCGCGTTCTATCGATGATGGGGATCGAAGGCGTAGCCCAGGATCATCTTCGCGACGAGCCGGCGGCCGCCGCCCTCGAGACCCTCGCCCACGCCCGCGTTCACCTCGACGTTGCGGATCGCCAGCAGGTTCACCACCTCGAACAGCGTGTCCTCGCGCGATCCTCGGGAGCTGGTGGGGAAGATCTCGCCGAGATCGGCATAATATTCGAGGCCGAGCGAGACGAGCGGCGGGAGCTTAATCAGGGCCATGGCGGCTGGCTCGAAGGTGGGGCCGCCGCCGGTCAGGGAGAAACCCACGATCGGATTGACGGCGAACAGCCATCGCTCGTCCTCCCAGGCCACGATGGGCCGCAGCTCGGCCCCCCAACGCTGGGTCTCGTACCGCGCGCGGAGGGCGCCGACCTCGACGTTCGCGCCGAGACGCAGGTGCGGCCGCCACCCGGGTGGTGAGACCAGCTTCGAGCGCAGCTTGGCACCCGCGAAGTCGAAGCCGCCTTCTGGACGAACCGCGGTTTGCAGGTAGGCGCCGACCTCCCAGGACGCGGTGAGTCCCAGCGACGGCTCCAGCGTCAGGTGCAGGAGATGGTAAGGGGGAAGCTCCGGCGGCGCGACCGTCCGCGGTCCGTCGAGCGCGTCGTTCGCGTGCAGCTCGAGTCCCATCACGCCCGGCGCGTTCGCCGTTCCGTCGTACACCTGGATCTCGAAGGCGTCCGCCGCCCACGCAATCCCGACAGGCCCCAAGAGCGGGAAGAAGAAAAGGCAGAGAGCAGCGGCCGCGACCGCGGCCCAGGCCCAGGCCAGAAACCCCGAAGCCGCGACCCCGGCCCGAGAGCTGCCCGGCGCGGCAGCCGAACGCCGCCTCCGGGCGCGGCCCACGAGCATTCCCCTGTTCATGTCTGAGCAGGATGGCTCACGAAACCAGCACCTCGCAAACCGTCGGTCGTTTATAGCTCCTTCGCGCGGGTGCGCTGGCGGACCCCGATCACCTGGCTCCGGCCGTTTCTGAGGTGCACATCTGACAGCGGTAGGTGTGCGCGGTCGCGTTCCCTCCCGCTTTCGTGGGGATACCTCAGCCCCGACCCCTCCTGGCTTCAGGCCGCGTGCTCGAGGGCGGCGCCCGCCTGGTGCTCGGCTGCGGCCGGCAAGCGGATGGTGACCGTCGTCCCCTGGCCGACCTCGCTCGTCACCTCGATGGTGCCGTGGTGATCGTCGACGATGCGGGCCACCGTGGCCAGTCCCAGGCCCGTGCCCGCGTTCTTGGTCGTGAAGAACGGCTCGAAGATTCGATCTAGATCCGCGCGCGGGATCCCCTGTCCCGTGTCGGCGATCGTCAAGATGACGGTGGGACGGGGGCTGGCCCCATCGGCGGCACTCGGGTGGGTGGAGTCCGACTCGCGCCGGACACCGACCTTGATGCCGCCGCCGCTGGGCATGGCCTCGGCCGCGTTGCGGAGAAGATTCCATACGATCTGACGGAGCTGGCCGCCGGCCGAGGCGATGGAGACGGTCTCGGCTCCGGTGTCCAGCTCCACGCGCAGCACCTGGCGCTGGTCGCGACGCTCACTCTCGAAGGCTTGCACGATCTCGCGCAGCTCCTCGGCCAGGTCCACGCGTCGCGGCTCCTCCGTGCGTGGGCGCGCGTACTCGAGCACGCTGGTCACGAGGGCATTCAGCCGGTCGACCTCGCGGACCGCGATGTCCATCAGCTGCCGGCTCTCGGGATCGGTTCCGGGCTGATCGCGCAGGAGCTCCATCGAGCCCGAGATGCTGGCCAGCGGGTTGCGAATCTCGTGGGCGATGGCGGCCGAGAGGCGCCCGATGCTGGCCAGCCGCTCGGAGCGGGCGACCGCTACCTCCATGCGCTTGAGCTCCGTCAGATCCTGAAAGTGAATCACGCGTCCGATCAGGTGCCCGAGGTGGTCGGACAGCGGCGCCGCCGACACGCCCAGCTGGCGGCGCGAGCCGTCACGGCCGGCCGCCGTGAGCTCCGCCCGTCGCACCGTGCCCGACGGGCCGGCGGCGGCCAGCACGCGCGGCAGGTCGGGCAGCACGTCGGTGAGCGGCAGACCCAGAAGACCGATCACGCCCGCGCCCAGGATCTCCCGAGCCACCTCGTTGGCCGTCGTGACCCGTCCCGCCAGGTCCACCGTCACCAGCCCCGAGGTCAAGCAGCGAATGGTGTTCTCGTGCAGGCGCGCCAGATCGCCCGCGTAGGCCTCGTGGATGGTCAGTCGCTCGTCGGCCTGACGGTTCTTGGCCGCCAGCCTGGCCGCCAGGAATCCCACCGCGATCAGGGCTGCCACGTTGAGGGCCAGCTTGGCCGCCAGCTCGGCGCGCGAGAGGCTCCAGGGCGCCACCAGCTGACCGGGAAGCAGGGGCAGCACGTGCGCCCAGCCCAGCACCGAGACGCCCACCATCAGGGCAATGCCCGCCGTGGCCACCAGGGCAGCGCCCCGCCGGCGCGCCAGCAGGGCCACCGCCACCACGTCTATCAGGTACAGGAAGCAAAAGCCGCTCTGCGCCCCGCCCGTCGCGTGGACCACCATGGTCGTCAGCGCCAGATCGATGCCGAGCTGCCAGTAGGCGAACCGGATGGGATCGCGGACGCGCGGGAACGCGACGGCATAGGCCAGGCTGGCGGCGTACGCGGCCGCGATCAGGGCGAATCCGAAACGCGCGAAGGGCCCGCCGAGATCCTCCCAGCTGCCGCGGGAGAGATCCGCCACCACCGCGCTGGCCAGCAACAAGGTCACGAGCCCCACGCGGAACAGCATGAGGACCTTGACGGTCCGCAAGATGTCGGCGCGCGAACGCTCTCCCTGCGGCTGCGAGACGACGACCATCAACCCTTCACGCGGCCTTCATGTTGCCGGCCATCTCGAAGATGGGCAGGTACATCGCGATGACCATGCCCCCCACGACCGCACCCAGGAAGACCATCATCAGCGGCTCGATGAGGCTGGTCATGGCCGCCACCGCCACGTCCACCTCTTCCTCGTAGAACTCGGCGATCTTCGAGAGCATGGCGTCGAGAGCCCCCGTCTGCTCGCCGACCCCGATCATCTGCACCACCATGGGCGGCATGAGCTCCGTCTCCATCAGGGGGGTTGCCATGTCCTTGCCTTCCGAGATCTGGGAGCGCGCGTACATGATGCCGTTCTGCACCAGCGTGTTGCCGGCCGTCTTGGCGCAGATCTCGAGCGCGTCCAGGATGGGCACCCCCGAGGCCAGCAGGGTCCCCATGGTCCGCGTGAATCGGGCCACCACCACCTTGCGCAGCACTGGCCCCAGCACCGGAAGCTTGAGCAGGATGCCATCGAAGGTGAGCCGCCCTTTGGGATTGGCCAGGATGAGCTTCATGGCCACCGCCACCGCGATCATCCCGGCGATGATGAACGGAAGGTAGTGGGCCAGCGCGTGCGAGATCTCGATCACCACCCGGGTCGGCGCGGGCAGCTTCCCCCCGCCGAAGTCCTTGAACATCTTCTCGAAGACCGGGATCACCTTGGTGAGCAGGATGGTCACCACCAGCGCCGCGATCCCGATGATCGAGATCGGATAGACCATGGCGCCCTTCACGCGGCGCTTGAGCTTCATGGCCTTCTCCATGTATATGGAGAGGCGCTCCAGGATGCCGTCCAGGATGCCGCCCGCCTCGCCGGCGGCCACCAGGTTGACGAACAGATCGTCGAAGACCTTGGGGTGCTTGCCCAGCGCGTCCGAGAGGGTCAGACCTCCCTCGACCGAGACCTTGACGCTGGCCAAGATCTTTCCGAAGCGCTTGTTCTCCGACTGGGTCGACAGGATGTCCAGGCACTGCACGATGGGCAGCCCGGCATCGATCATGGTCGCGAACATGCGCGTGAACACCACGACGTCGGTGGTCTTGACCCCGGTGCCGAAGGGCAGGGTCAGCTCGCGCGGCTGCTTGTGCACGTTCACCGGCACCAGCAACTGTTGCTTCAACCGCTCCTCGACGGATTCGGCGTCCTCCGCCTCCATCACGCCCTTCTTGAGCTCGCCGCTCCGGGCGCGCGCCTCCCAGACAAACATGGTCATTTCAGCGCGACTCCCGCCCGCGCCCCGTCGAGCCGGCGGCGGTCGCCGCCGACGCCATGATCTGCTGCAGCTCGTTGGGGTCAGAGCTCGAGCCGATCGCCTCCTCGAGCGAGATGGTCCCGGCCGCGTGCAGCTGCGAGAGGTGCTGGTTCAGCGTCCGCATCCCGCTCACGCCCTGACCGATCTGCATCTGCGAGTAGATCTGGTGCATCTTGTCCTCGCGGATCAGGTTCCGGATCGCCGAGTTGGGGATCATGATCTCGAGCGCCGCCACCCGCCCCGAGCCCGAGGCCCGCGGGATCAGGTTCTGGCAGACCACGCCCTCGAGCACGAAGGACAGCTGGGCCCGGATCTGCGACTGCTGATGAGGAGGGAACACGTCGATCACCCGGTTGATGGTCTGCACCGCCGAGTTGGTGTGCAGCGTCCCGAAGCACAGGTGTCCGGTCTCGGCGGTGGTGAGCGCCGCCTCGATGGTCTCGAGGTCCCGCATCTCGCCCACCAGCACCACATCGGGGTCCTGGCGCAGCACCGATCGCAGCGCCTTCTTGAAGGACTTGGTGTCGCTGCCGATCTCGCGCTGGTTCACCACGCAGCTCTTGTGCTGGTGAATGAACTCGATGGGATCCTCCATGGTCACGATGTGCTCGTGCCGCTCGGTGTTGATCTTGTCGATCATGGCGGCGAGCGTGGTCGATTTTCCCGAACCGGTCGGACCCGTGATCAGGACCAGCCCTCGGGGCTTGTTGCACAGCTCTTCGAGCACGGGCGGGAGGCCCAGATCCGAGAATGACCGGATCTTGAAGGGGATGGTCCGGAACACCCCCGCCACCGCCCCCTTCTGCATGAAGACGTTGGCGCGAAAGCGGGCCAGGTTCTTCACGCCGAACGAGAGATCGAGCTCCTGTTCCTCCTCGAAGTGGGCCTTCTGCTCGTCGGTGAGCACCGAATAGCAGAGTTGCTTGGTGTCCACCGGTCCGAGCGGCGGCACGCGAAACGGCACCAGCTCCCCGTCCAGGCGCAGCTGGGGCGGCGAGCCGGTGGTAACGTGCAGATCGGACGCGCCCTTGTCGACCATGGTCTTCAAGAGCTGGTGCAGGGTGACGGTCTGGGGGGGGACGGCAACTGACATTTGACCTGGGTCCTTCAATCCGCCGCCGTGATCCGGGCGACCTCTTCCACCGAGCTCGTGCCTTCGCAGATCTTTCTGATCCCCGACATGCGCAGCGTCCGCATGCCGCGTCGGATCGCCTCCGCCTTCAGCTCGGCAACCGAGGCGCCCTGCAGGACCAGTTCCTTGAGCGGATCGCTCATGGTCATGACCTCGTACATGGCGATGCGCCCCTTGTACCCGGTGCCGCTGCAGACGCCGCATCCGACCCCACGCGTGCAGCGGGCGGTCTCGATCTCTTGCTCGTTGGCGCCCAGCGTTCGCAGCTCTTCCTTGGGGGTGGGGATGGGCTGCTTGCAAGCGGCGCAGATCTTCCGCAAGAGGCGCTGCGCCTCCACCAGGTTCACGGACGCCGTCACGAGGAACGGCTCCACGCCCATGTTCAGCATGCGCGTGATGGTCGAGGCCGCGTCGTTGGTGTGCAGGGTCGACAGCACCATGTGACCGGTCAGGGCGGCCTTGACGGCGATCTCGGCGGTCTCGAAGTCGCGGATCTCGCCGATCATGATGGTGTCGGGATCTTGTCGGAGGAACGAGCGCAGGGCCGCCGCGAAGGTCAGCCCGATGTCCTCGCGCACCTGGACCTGGTTGATGCCGCCCAGGTTGAACTCCACCGGATCCTCGGCGGTGCTGATGTTGTCCGAGATCTGGTTGAGCTCCTGCAGCGCCGAGTACAAGGTGGTGGTCTTGCCCGACCCCGTCGGGCCCGTCACCAGCACCATGCCGTAAGGAGCCTCGATGGCGCGCTTGAACTCGGCCAGCTGCTCGGGCTCGAGCCCCAGCTTGGTCATGTCGAGCTGCAGATTCCCCTTGTCGAGGAGCCGCAGCACGATCTTCTCGCCGAACAGCGTGGGCAGCACCGAGACGCGGAAGTCCATCTCCTTGCCACGGCCGAGCTTGAGCTTGATGCGCCCATCCTGGGGCAGCCGTCGCTCGGCGATGTCGAGGTGAGCCATGATCTTGATACGGCTGGTGAGGGCGGCCTTCAGCTTGAGGGGCGGCGTCATCTCTTCCTGCAGCACACCGTCGACCCGGTAGCGGACCCGGTAGCTCTTCTCGTAAGGCTCGATGTGGATGTCGCTGGCGCCCTTCTTGACGGCGTTGAGCAGGATGACGTTGCACAGCTTCACCACCGGCGCGTCCGCCGACGCCCGCTCGAGGTCGAGGGTGTTGTCGTCCCCCTCGTCCTCGGCCGCGACCTCGACGTCCTCGTCCAGCTCGCCCATCATCTCTTCCAGGTTGAAGCTGGCCAGCTCCTCCTTGGGCTCATAGTACCGGGTCAGGGCCTCGGTGATCGCCGCCTCCGACGCCACCACGACGTCGATGTTGTAGTTGGTCAGAAACTTGAGATCGTCGAGCGCCACCACGTTCGACGGATCGCTGGTCGCCACGATCAGCGCGTTGCCGGCGCGGCTCATGGGAATCACCCGGTGCTTGCGGGCTACCTCGCGAGGAATGAGGGTGATCACGTCGGCCTCGATCTCGAACTCGGCCAGGTTCACGGCGGGCACGCCGTACTGGCGAGAAAGGAACCGGCTCAGATCCTCCTCGGAGAGCGCGCCGCTCTTGACCAGCGTCACCCCCAGGCGCTCGCCGGATTTACGGCTCGCGTCCAGGGCCTTGTGGAGCTGCTCGTTCGACACAAGCTGCTCCCGGACGAGAAGCTCGCCAAGCCGACTCATTGGATAGCCCCATTCCTCGGGCTATCCGGTCTGGATCTTTAGGTTCCGGTGCCGGCGGCCGGCGCGGGGGTGGTCAGTCCGCGAACGGATCGCGCCACGGGGCCTTGACCTTGCCCTTGACCTTGCCCGTCGGCTTCGAGGCCGTGGCGTTGGCGGCCGGCGGCGAGCCGGTGCTGGCGGCTGGCGCGCGGGCACCGGTGCCGGTGGCTGCTGCGGCGACGCCGGTAGATGTGCTCCGGGAGGGCCGGGATTCAGCGATTGCCTTGTCCACCGTTGCCACGGTTGCCGCGGTTGCCCGAGCTACGGGCGCCTGACCCGGATCGCTGTTCGGGGCCCGAGCTTGCACGGCCACTGGCGCCTGAGCGGCCGGCTGCGGCGCGGCCCCCGTCGGCTCGGGATTGGCGGGAGCGGGGGCCGGTGGCAGAGGAGCCACCACCGGCTCTGCGGAGGCGGCTGTGCCAATCGAGTTGCCAGGCGATGGCGCCGCCTGCGCCTGGGCCTGCTCCGGCGCTCGGGCCGGGGCTGGGGTCGGCCTTGGGTTGCCGGCAAGCGGGGATGCCGAGATCGGCGGCTCGCTCCTGCCCTGATCCCGCCACACCAGCATCCCCACCAGCAGCCCGCCCATGAACGTCAGCACGATCAGACCCGCCAGGTTCAGGGTGGCTACCTTGATGGGCACGGTCAGGGCCGCCAGCCACGAAGCCTGGGACTTGAACGCGACCGGCTCCGTGGGCCGCGCGCTGTTCCAGACAACGACGCGGCCCGAGTCTGAGCGGCCCCCGGAGGACGGCGTCGCAACGGCTGCGGCGCTCCGACGGGTCGACTCCCGAGCGAGGGCAATCGGCGTCGATGGAGACGTCGCGAGCAGATCGTTCGGGGCTCGGCTGACCGTCGAGGCCACAGGACTCGCCGTCCCGGGTGGAAGGGTGGTGCGCCCGACCGACGGTGTGGGGACGGTCGGAACTGGCAGACCGGAGGCGGGCGACGGCAGGCGGACCCTCCCCGACGAAGAAATCGTTATGCCACCCGCCGGGGTGGTCATCGGGGTGGGCACCCGCGCGGTCGTCCCTGGCGGAGGGCCCAGCAAGGGTTGAATGGCCGGTGTTCCCGTTCCACCCGAAAACGACGGCGCTTTGGTCGGCTTGCTATCCGCCGTCGCCGTCGCCGTCGCTCTGTTGGGGGCCCTCAGGTGGTCGGGCGTTGGCTCGCTCGCGCGACTCTGCGCGGTGCGGTGCTCGACGTCCTCGGATGGAAAATCCGTGAAGGCAGAGTCGAACGAGATATCGGTGCCAAATTCGCCGTTGTCTGTGACGGTGTCCTCGACGACCGGGATCACCGCGGGCGTGAGGGTTGTCTTGGCCTCGTCGGGATCCTCGAACTCCGCTCCGGACGGCCCCGAGGAGCCGCGCAAGTCGAACGATGCCGCCATGTTCGGAGTACTACCCGGGGCGACGGGCATTCCGGGCAAGCGCCCGCGGGCTCGATCGCGGTATTCCATGGCCTGTAGGCTCAAGGCCTGCTCGACTCCCTCCAGGAGGCTGCTGGCATTGGCCTCGTCCGTTGGATGCGCCAGGGCGACCTTGGCCTCCAGAATCCGCGGAGCCTGGGGGTCGGCCTCATTCCGTGAGCTCTCGGCTGGGCGGCCCCCGTCGATCTCGTCGCGAGATTCGTTCCGCAGTGCACCCGCACCCGCTTGAAGGAGGATCGCCTCCAGCGAGTCGTCGTCCGGGGGCGTCCCCCCGGTCAGGGTGTCGAATTCCTCGGGGTGATGGTTCCCGGGCTCGTCAGCCTGCCCGGCGGACTTTTCCTCGTCCCGCTCCGCCACACTCTGCGCAGGAGTTTCTTGGCCCATGCTGCTTGCTCCTCACTTGCTCTCTCCCGTCCGGCTGACTGACCGAAAGGCGACAGTCTAATCGATTGCTGGCGGTTCCACCGGCCGGTTCGATGGCGCGGGCAGCGTCGCCCGACGCAGACACGTTTGTCGCTCGCAGCCACGAAGTCAAGCGTCCGCAAAGATTACGGACAGTTGGCCGTGACCGGCCCGCCCGGGTCAATTGACAGTCGAGGTCCGGATGCCTATGGTCCGCCGGCTTTGTCGTCGCCGCGTTCAAGCTCCCATGCCGGTCCCCGTGCGCGGCCGGCCCGCACCTCGGGCTCGGGCGGACTGATTCAGCGTTTCGGCTCCTACCGCCTCTCCGCCGACGTGGCGGTGCGCGTCCGGGCCGGGCACCCGTGGGTGTTTCGTGAAGCCATCGGCTCCCGCGAGGTCGTCGAGCCAACCGGCGCGGTGGTGGAGCTGTCATCCGGCAATCGCGAGTTCGTGGCCCGGGGCTTCGTGGACCAGGACCATCCGGTCGTGATCCGGATCCTCAGCCGCGATCCAGCGGAGATCTTGACGCCCGGCAGGGGGGTCATAGCCGCCCGGTTCGCGCGCGCGGTCCAGCTCCGCTGGTTGCTCATGGGCCAGTCGAGTGGCACCTCGCTCAGGTTGTTCGCCGGTGACAGCGAGGGCCTCCCGGGGGTGACCGTGGATCGGCACGGGGACTTCGTGGTCGTGCAATGGCTGACGGCCGGGGCCCTGCCGTGGCGCGACGAGCTTCTAGACGCCATCGAAGCTGCTGTCCAGCCTCGGGGCATCTACGAGCAGCGCCGCGTGCGACCGCTCGCGGGTCAGGCCCCTCCCGAGCCGGCCGTGCGCGCGCGCGGCGATGAAGCGCCCCTCGAGTTGGTGGTTGAGGAGGCGGGGTGTCGATTTGGCATCGACGTGACCGCGCCCATGGGCGTCGGGTTGTTTCCCGATCTGCGCCTCGGGCGGGCCGCCGTGGCCGCCCGCGCTGCCAATCGTCGGGTCCTGAATCTCTTCTCGTATACGGGGGCTTTCTCGGTGGCGGCCGCCAAGGCGGGAGCTGCCGAGGTGGTCGCCGTCGATCTGGCCGCCAAGGCCCATGCCCGGGCGCGAAGAAACTTCGAGCTCTCGGGCCTCGATCCGCTGAAGATGGAGGCCCTCACGGCTGATACGTTGAAGACGGTCGAGCGCTTCATCGAGCGGGGGCGCCGCTTCGATCTGGTTATCTGCGATCCGCCCTCGTTCTCCCAGGGCCCGGCCGGCAGCTTCTCGGTGGCCAAGGACCTGACTCGGCTGGCCTCCGCCGCCATCGGGGTGCTGGATGCGGGCGGGTTGCTGGCGTTCGCCACCAACGCCGCCAAGTTGACGACGCTCGACCTGGATCGCGCGCTGGCGGAAGGCGCCGCCTCGCGCCGGGCCGACCTTCGGATCGTGCAGAGGGTCGGGCTCCCGCCTGACTACCCGGTGGCGCCCGGTTTTCCGGAAGGGAACTATCTGAAGTTCGCCATCGCGCTCAGGGCCTGATCCGGGCGTTGTTGCGGCTCTTGACCTCGGCCAGGTACTCGCGGATGGTCCCCTCGACGTGCTCGTTGAACCTGACCCCTCCCGCGGCGACCTCCCTCAGCGCGGTCACGGCGGGCTTGTTATCGCATCGAATCAGGGGCTTCACGCCGGTTGCGATCTGGCGCGCCCGTTCGGCTCCCAGGATGACCAGAGCAAAACGGTTGTTCACCTTTTCGAGACAATCTTCGACGGTCACGCGTGCCATGCGAGCTCTCCCGTGGGAAGTTTGGGGGCGATTTTTACCCGGGCATTCCGCTTTCGTCAAAAGGCAAACCCAAGGTTGAAATGACCCACATCAGCCCCTAAGCTTGGAAGATAGCCTACCGTGCGTTCTCCTGGGAGGGGGCCGGGGAAAGTTGCTCATGCCGCCGATTACTGTCAACTGGAGTGATCTAGAGATTGCGTTCGAACGCAACTCGCCAGATCAGGAAAGCTTCCTGGATCTGGAAAACGGAGATCTCCTTTCGATTATCGATGGCGAGCCTGATGCCGCCGCTCGTCGGGCCAAGGTGGCCGACAGTCCCGTCCGATACCTGCGCGTCGATCCGGCATCATCCCGCGAGCAATATCGCTGGATGGAGCGGTTCGTGTCGTCCGTGGCCGATCCACCCCTGCGCGAGCGGTTGCTGATCGCCATCGATGGCAAGGGCGCTTTCCGGCGGTTCAAGGATGTGCTGCTGGCGTTTCCGGCGGAGCGTGAGCGCTGGTTTGTCTATCGGTCCGAGGTGCTGCACTACCACATCCAGACCTGGGTGGAGCACACCAAGATCGACGTCGCGAACCCGCCCCCCTGGGGCCGGGTGGAACAGCCGGAGGAGCCGGTCGAGGTCGTACGGGCCGTGCCGTCGGGGGAGGCCCCCGGGGAGATCCTTCGCCGACAGGCGCGAGAGCTGCTGGACGAGATCCCGGCCGCCGAGATGCCGTCGGCCCTGGCCTTTCTCGAATTTCTCAGGGATCGGGGACCGAGCACCCTCCTTCAGGGTGGGCAGGAGCGCCGGACCATGGAGCTCGACTCGGCCGATATCTCAGACGACGAGGGCCGGCCGGGCGAGGCGGCAGCCAGCGCCCGCTGAGCCAGGCTGTCTTCCACACATTCCGATCCCAGTGAGGATCAGCTTCGGGATGCCGCTCCCACCCGCCGGCCGGCCTCCGCGGACGAGGCACTATCCACGGGGGGAACCCAGATCCAACCATCTCGCCGAAGCTCCGGACTGGAGGTGTCGAGCTCGGTCCAGCCATCGCGGGCCCACAGATATCCGGTGTAGGCGCAGATGACCGCGTCGAACAGGTGATCGTTTTGGACGCAGACCTCGCGCCAGACGCCAGGCCCAAACCTGAGATCCCCTGCCAGCACCTCCAGTATCTCGGCGCGGGTCTGCCGCTCGCGCAGGTGGCTCTTGTATCGGCGGGTGAACCCCAGCGCCGTGAGGGTCGCCTTGGGTGAGACCTCTATCAGGTTTTCGTTCAGACGAAATTGGCCGGCCAGTGCCCGGGTGAGGTGAGAGGCTCGGGCAGCGAGCGGCCCGGTTCCCTGACCAAGCGCCTCGCGCGGGGCGAGTCCCCGCTCGAAGAGCAGATGGACCTCCGTGGCTCGCTGCGTGTACGGCGTGATGGGAGGCTTGCCGCGTCTGCCATTCCGATCGTCAGCGGGCCCCTGGGCCTTGGCCAGCCTGCGCATCTCGATGACGGCACCGTCCACGCAATTCTCCTGACCCGGGCACACGGGGACCTGGCAGCGCAGACAGGGCGGCAGGGTGAGGGGCGCGTCGATGCAGACCAGCGTCCCGTCGCCATACCCCCCGAGCAGCGTCAGCAAGGTGGCATCGTAAAACGGCAGTGCCCCTGCGCGCGGTGCTATGTCGATGATGGTGGCGCCACCTTCCCGCGGATCGATCCGGAGGGTCGCGACGGCGGTCTTCTTGCCCTTCCCGCCGCCGAGATCGACGCCGAGGACGTGGAGGAAACTGCGCTTCTTCAAGGCTGTTGAGCCTGCGGGAAACTCACCGCCTCGTCAACCTGGACCGCCCCCCGTCCGCATGTTTCGGCGCTGGAATCGCGCAATTTTCACGGTGACCTTTGACGGCCTTTGACTTGCCCGAGGCGACAATTATAATTGAACGCCAGAAGCCAACGCTTGGACCGGATCGTTCCGGCTGGGACGGAGGTGGACAATGCGCCGATCGCTTTTCAAGTCGAAGATTCACCGCGCCACGGTGACCGACGCGGACCTCGACTACGAGGGCTCGGTCACGATTGATCATGAGCTGATGCAGGCTGCGGATATCCTGCCGTACGAGCACGTCCACATCTGGAACGTGACCAACGGGAGCCGTCTTTCGACTTATGCGCTCGCGGGCGAAGCAGGTTCGGGCGTGATCTGTATAAACGGCGCTGCCGCTCGACACGCCCAGCCCGGCGACAAGGTCATCATCGCCACGTTCGCCGAGATGGAGGAAGCCGAGGCCAGGCTCTGGAAGCCGGTGGTGGTTCGGGTCGATGGACAAAACCGGATGCTGGCTGGCCCGGCTGAGGAGATCCCGGGACCGCAGCGGGCCTCTCACCTGAAGACGGTATAGCGGGAGCACTGTTGTTCGTGTTGTTCGTGAACCCACCGTGAGCTCTTCGCGGATCGAGATGCTTCTGGGATTCATTCGGCAACGGCCGAACGACCCATTTCCGCGATACGCGCTGGCGCTGGAGCACAAGAACGCCGGCCGGCTGGACCAGGCCCGGGAGATCTTCGCCGCCCTGATGACGTCCAACCCCGAGTATACCGCGGCGTATCTGCACGCGGGAAACGTGTCAGTGGGGCTTGGTCAGGTGGAGCACGCACGCCAGATCTACGAAGCGGGTG
>Ga0066788_10000075_pt1 | contig 16956 bp, 13 predicted proteins | sample OrgsoiDNA2013048_FD_70943 | JGI IMG/M metagenome (GOLD analysis project Ga0066788, IMG submission 70943) | Permafrost soil microbial communities from the Arctic, to analyse light accelerated degradation of dissolved organic matter (DOM) -... | ecosystem: Environmental > Terrestrial > Soil >... | reverse complement strand
CATGCTCCAGGACATCCGAGACGGCGTGGATCGCGTGCAGCGGACGGTGCGGGATCTGAAGCTGTTCTCCCGCAGTGACGAGCTGTCGAGGACGGTGGTCGATCTCAAGGAGGTGATCGTTCGGGTCCTGCGCATCGCCAACAACGAGATTCGACACCGCGCCATCCTGTACCTCGAGCTGGGGGCCATTCCCCTGGTCGACGCCAACGACGGCCAGATCGGGCAGGTGCTCCTGAACCTGCTGGTGAACGCCGCGCAGGCCATCCCGGAGGGCGCGGCGGACCGGAACGAGATCCGCGTGGTCACGCGAACCGACCCGCAGGGGCGCGCCATCGTCGAGATCCACGACACCGGCTCCGGAATACCCGACGACATCAAGCGCCGGATCTTCGACCCGTTCTTCACCACCAAGGACGTGGGGGTCGGCACCGGGCTTGGCCTGTCCATCTGCAACAACATCGTCGTGAACCACGGCGGTGACATCCAGGTCGACAGCACCGTCGGCCAGGGGAGCGTCTTTCGAATGGTGCTGCCGGCGTCCACCGCCGCCCCCGTCGTCATCAGCGCGAAGCGCGGATCACCCCCCTCGACCCACTCGGCCACCCGCCCCATCGGGCTCTTCCTGATCGTCGACGACGAGCCCGCCATCCTGGCGATGTATCGCCGTCTGCTGGGCGCCGACCAGTGCGTCAGCTGCTCGTCGGGCCGACAGGCCCTGGACCTCATCCGGCAAGGAGATCGTTTCGACGCCATCGTGTGCGATCTGATGATGCCGGATACCTCTGGCATGGACGTGTACGACGAGCTGGCGCGCATCGCGCCCGAGCAGGCCGCCCGCGTGGTCTTCGCCACGGGAGGAGGCTTCACGGACCGCTCCCGATCCTTCCTGGCCGGACGGACCAACCAGGTGCTCGAGAAACCGTTCAAGGCGACTGTCCTGTTCGATTGCCTGACCCGGGTGGTCCGCGAGGGCCCTACCGACTTTGCCGAAGGTCAGAAGCTCCATCGGGCCTGACCGCCCCGTATTCGGCCACGACAACCGTGACGTTGTCCTGACCTCCGGCGGCCAGGGCGCGCTTGACGAGCATGCTGGTCGTGTCGGTGAGATCTCCGTCAGCCCCCAGCCCCGCCTGAATATCGGCCTCGGAGATCGTGCCGTGCAGCCCATCGGAGCACAGGAGCACGCGGTCGCCGGGCAGGAGGCTGTACTGGGTGATCACGGGGTCGACGGCGGTCCGCGTCCCGAGCGCCTGCACCAGGACGTGCCGGAGCGGAAAGGTGCCGACCTGCTCGGGGGTCAGGACCCCTTGATCGAGCAGCTGCTCCGCCAGGGATTGGTCCTTGGTCAGGGACCACAGCTTCCCGGCCCGCAGGAGGTAGCCACGCGAGTCGCCCACCTGTGCCACCGTGAGCATGCCGGGGAGCACGATGGCGGCCGTGCAAGTGGTCCCCATGCCGCGGGTCTGGGGATGCACCCTGACCTCGGCCAGGATCGCGCGATTGGCGGTCAACACGGCGTCGCCGAGGGCCTCCTGGGGATGGGCCGAGACCTCGCCGCCTGCGTCGATCAACCTTTGCTTGATGGACTCGGCCGCGATGCGGGAGGCCACGTCGCCAGCGGCCGCTCCCCCCATCCCGTCGCAGACCAGGAGCAAGAAGCCGCTGTCGGGGAGGGAGATCGCCACCTCCGCGCAGGGGCTGCTGACCTTCCCGGAGGTGAGATCGGCGATCACGAAGGTGTCCTCATTGTCCGTGCGTTCGAGGCCAATGTCGGTGGCGCCGCAGATCCGCAAGATCGCTGGCAAGATCGGTGGCACGTCCCTCCTCGGGTTCGCCCCCCTGAGGGAAGGTAGCTGACTCGATGTGGCAATTGTCATGTCGACAACGTAAGTCCACCGGGACCGGCCGGGTAGCCTCCGGCACAGCTATCGACAGGAGAACACGTCTCACGAGGCGCTTCGAACCGTTCGGTTTCCGGAAAAACGATGGTTGAGATGACGCGTGAACGGCGCGAGACTCGATGATCCCATGAACATTGTCATGACGATCCCGACGCCCCCGGCGACGACGACAACAACGACAACGACGACGACCGCAGCGGAGCGCGCGCTGGGGCGGACCGGCGCGCGCGTGCTGCCGGTTTCGCTGGGCGGCGAGGGGATCTTGCGCACCAGCGGGCGGGCCGCGGAGGCGGTGCCGGTCATTCTCGAGGCGCTGCGCCTGGGCGTCACCTACTGCGACACCGCGCCCGCCTATCAGCAGAGCCAGGACTACTATGGCGCCGCCTTCCGCGCCGCGGGCCCGGGGGCGCGGGATCAGATTTTCCTCGCGTCGAAGACTCACGAGCGAACGCGCGACCGCGCCCTGCGCTTGCTCGACGATTCGCTGCGGCGCCTCGGCACCGATCGCCTGGATCTCTGGCAGATGCACGATCTGCGCGACCTCGCCGACGTGGACCAGATCTGCGCCAAGGGCGGCGCGCTGGAGGCCGCGCGTGCCGCGCAGGCCGACGGTCGCGTGCGCTACGTCGGTCTGACCGGGCACCATGATCCGGCCGTGCTGGTCGAGGCCATGCGCCGCTTCCCGTTCGACAGCGTGCTTTGCGCCATCAACCCGGCCGACCCCCGCTATCGGCCCTTCGTGCCGACGGTGGTGGCGGAGGCTCGGCGTCGGGGCATGGGCGTCGTGGGCATGAAGGTCCTGGCCGCGGGCCGGCTCCTGAGAGAGGCAACCGCTCCCGAGCTCATTCGCTACGCAGCTTCGCACGCCGACACGGTCATCGTCGGCTGCTCCACCGTCGCGGAGGTGCGAGCCAACCTGGCCGTGAATCGAGATCTGGCCGCCGGCCCCATGCCCGCCCAGGAGCAACACGCCCTCGAGCGCCGCCTGGCCGCCCGCGCCGCCGACTACGACACCTTCAAGGGCTGACCCCGGCGCACCCCGTCCCCGAGACCGGGGCAGGTGTGACGTCACTCGAAGCGCAACGCCTCGATGGGATCCAGGCGCGAGGCCCGCCACGCCGGATAGAACCCGAACACCACGCCGACCACCGCCGAGAATCCGAAGCCGAGCGCGTAGCTTTGCCACCCGAGCAACGACGGCCAGTTCATGGCCGAGGCCAGCGCCCGGGCCGCCACGGTCCCGAGCGCCATGCCCACCACACCTCCCACGATGGTCAACACCAGGGCCTCGACCAGGAACTGCGACAGGATGTCGGCGCCCTTGGCTCCCACCGCCATGCGGATCCCGATCTCGCGGGTCCGCTCGGTCACGGACACGAGCATGATGTTCATGATGCCGATGCCGCCCACCACCAGTGACACGGCGGCGATGCTGGCGAGGAGGGTGGTGATGGTCTTGGTGGTCTCCTCCGCCATCTGGCCATACTCGGTGAGATCGCGGATGGTGGGATCCTCCGGCTCGCCCTCGGCGGTGCGATGCCGCTGGCGCAGGAGCGCCTGGACCTCGAGGAGCGCGGGCTTGGTCTCGGTGGGTCCGGTCGCCGACATGATGATCCGACCGACCGAGTTTCCTGACGGTCCCGACGCGTTCCAGAGCTTGCGGCGCACGGTGGTGTACGGCATCAGGACCACGTCGTCCTGATCCTGACCCATCTGGCTCTGCCCCTTGCGAGCCAGCACCCCCAGCACCTGACACGAGAGGGTTCGCACCCTCACGTACTGGCCCACCGGATCGTCGTCACCAAACAGCTGATCGACCACGCTGCGACCGAGCAGGCAGACCTTGGCGGCCGTGACCACGTCCTGATTGGTGAAGGGGCTGCCCGATTCGAGCGCCCAGCTGCGGATGTCCAGGTACTGCGACGTGGTGCCGGTGATGCTGGTCGACCAGTTGGCCCCGCCGAACACGACCTGCCCCTGGGTTTGCACCAGGGGCGCCACCCACCTCACGGTGGACACGGTGCGCGCGATCGCGTTCACGTCCTCGTCGGTGAGCGAGGCGGAGGTGCCTGCGCCGCCCCGCGCCCCCGATTGCTGGGTCGACCCGGGCTGGACCACCAGCATGTTGGCCCCCATCGAGGCGATCTGCTCGGACACGCGGGCGTTGGCCCCGCGGCCGATCGCCACCATGGTGATGAACGCCCCCACGCCGATGATGATTCCGAGCGTCGTCAGGAGCGCGCGCATGCGGTGGCGCACGAAGCCGCGCAGGGCCAGGCGCAAGAGCGCGAAGAGGCTCAATCGGGCCTCCGGCGCGTCGGATTGGCCGCGTCGCTCGAGATGAGGCCGTCCTTGAAGACGATGGTTCGAGCGGCATAGGCCGCCACATCCGCCTCGTGCGTCACCATCACCACTGTCACGCCTCGCTGCTCGTTGAGGCGCACCAGCAGCCCCATGATCTCGTCGCTGGTGCGCGAGTCCAGGTTGCCCGTCGGCTCGTCCGCCAGCAAGAGCGGCGCCCCCGTCACGAGAGCGCGCGCGATGGCCACCCGCTGTTGCTGGCCTCCCGAGAGCTGGCTCGGCATGTGGCGCTGCCGGTCACCAAGGCCCACGGTCTGGAGCGCCTCCATTGATCGACGCCTCCGCTCGGCATGCTTGACTCCCGCATAGGACAGCGGGAGCTCGACGTTCTCGATGGCAGGCGTGCGCGGCAAGAGATTGAAGCCCTGGAACACGAACCCGATCTTCTGGCTGCGCAGCTCCGCCCGCTCGTCCCGCGAGAGCGCGCCGGCGTCCACGCCGTCCAGCACGTAACGACCGGTGGTGGGCCGATCCAGGCAGCCGATCATGTTCATGAGGGTCGATTTGCCCGAGCCGGACGGCCCCATCACCGCCACCAGCTCACCCTTGTCGATGCTCAAGCTCACCCCGCGCAACGCGTGCACGACCACGTCGCCGAGATCGTAGGTCCGGGTCAAGTTCGAAACCTCGATGAGCGACATCCAGGGCACCCTCGTCAGAACAAGCGCGGCGTGCGGCGGGCGCCCCCACCTGGGCCTGCGGAGGATCCGGCCGACCGACCCGGGCCGCCCCCCACGTCGAGCACCACCTCGTCGCCGACGCCGAGCTCCCCGCCCGCCACCTCGGTGAACTCGTCGTCCGAGATGCCGGCCTTGAAATTGACCGGCAGGACCTTGTCCCCGGCGGGGCGAAACAGACGCCCCCGCGTGCGCCCGGCGACCGCCGATCCGGCGGCGCCCGAGCGCCCTGCCCCATCGGCCGCCCGCGAAGCGCGCCCCGCCGGGGCCGTCGCCGCGAGGTTGCGTTCGGCCCCCGCGCCTCCGACGGGGGGGCCCGCTCGACCGGGCGGGCCGGCGGTGCCCGCGCCCGCAATGAGCTCGGGAGCCGGCTTGAAGCGCAGGGCCGCGTTGGGGACGCGCAGCACGTCGTCCTTGTGCAGGGAGATCACCCGCACCGTGGCCGTCATCCCCGGACGCAGCTTGCTGTCCGGGTTGTCGAACCGGACCACGGCGTCGTAGGTCACCACGTTCTGCAGGACGTTGGGCTGAGAGCGGATCTGGAAGATGGTGGCGCGAAACGCCTCGCCCGGGTAGGCGTCCACCGTGAACGTGGCGGGCTGGTCCTCCTTGATCTTCCCGACGTCTGCCTCGTCGATGGCGGCGTGCACCTCCATTCGTGACAGGTCCTGAGCGATCGTGAAGAGGATCGGCGCCTGCAGCGAAGCAGCCACCGTCTGTCCCACGTCCACCGCGCGCTGCAGGACCGTCCCGGAGATCGGAGCCCGGATGGTCGTGCGCTCGAGATCGACCCGCGCCGCCCCCAGCGAGGCGCGCGCCTGGGCCACCGTCGCGACAGCCTGGGCCTGGTCGGCCAGAGCCTGATCGTACTTCGAGAGCGCCAGATCGAGGTCGGCCGCGCCCAGGACCTGTCGGTTCACGAGGGCCTGGGCGCGATCGCGGTCGAGCTTGGCCTGGCGCAGGGAGACATCCGCCCGGACCTCGGACGCCAGCGCCGCCTTGAGCGTGGCGTCCGCCTGATCGAGCGCGGCCTTGAAGCGGGTCGGATCGATCTGCGCGATGATCTGGCCCTCCTTGACGTGCGAATTGAAGTCGGCGCCGAGCTTGGCGATCACCCCTGACACCTGGGAGCCCACCTGCACGGTCACCACCGCGCTGACGCTGCCGGTCGCCGTGACGGCCTGCTCGACCGGGCCGCGATCGAGACGCACGGTCCGGAACGAGATGGGCGGATCGGCGGTGCTGCGCTTGATGGCCCAGAGCCCTCCCGCCAGCGCCACGGCGCCGAGCAGCACCATGACCGTGGAACGTAGCGGATGTCGCGCCATGGGCGGGCAAGCTAGCACACGGAAGCGGGCGGGTGGCCTCGTCAGCGGGCCTGGGCGGGGCGGTGCGAAAGGCCACGCAGCGGGGCGAAATGCCACGGTTTCGAGCCTCGAATGACACACAACTGTGGCACTATGCACATGGCATCGACCGTGCTATTGGTTCCGCAACCTTTCACATTCGGGGCGTTACGCGACACCCGAAACTCCGGCTGACCATCCCGGCACTTCGGAGAGAGATCGGGTTGCAGCTCGGATTCACGCGAGGAGGACCGGATGACCGTCTTGAAGATGCTGGCCGATTCGTTTCACGAAGGGGGATGGGGGATGTGGCCGATTCTGTTTATCCTGATGATCACGATCTCGATCGTGATCGAGCGCGCCGTGTACTTGCGGCGCGCGGTCATCGACAAGGAGAAACTGGTGGGACTTCTCCGGTCGCAGATCTCGGCGGGCAACATCCAGGGCGCCATCAAGGTGTGCGCCGGGAACTCCACGCCGCTCACCCGCATCGTTCAGTCCGGTCTGATGCGCGCCAACCGGAGTGACACCGAGATCGACGCCGCCATGGAAGAGTCGGCCCTGCGGGAACTGCCCGCCCTCGAGAAGCGCACCCAGTACCTGGCCATGCTGGGGAACCTGGCGACGCTGGCCGGCTTGCTCGGCACCATCACCGGTCTCATCAAGTCCTTCGCGGGCGTGGCCGGCGTGGATCCCTCCCAGAAGGCGACCCTGCTCTCCAAGGGGATCTCGGAGGCCATGAACTGTACGGCCTTCGGCCTGCTGACCGGAATCATCGGCCTCGCCACCTTCGCCTGGCTGAACGGCAAGACCCAGAACGCCCTCGACGACATCGCCGAGGTGAAGAAGAACGTTTCGAACATGTTGATGCAGGCCAAGGCCGCGCTCCGCGGCTAGCCGGCCAGCCGGCTGCGGATCCCCCATTCGAATTTCGATTTTCGATTCTTTCGGTTCAAAGACCACAAGGAGACGACCATGTTTCTGATGGAGCACTTCAACGAAGGTGGCTGGGGCATGTACCCCATCCTGATTCTCTTCTTCCTGACCGTCGGTATCACCATCGATCGCTTCATGTACATCTCGAAGTCCAAGGTGGACACCGAGAAGCTGATGTCCCTGCTCAAGTCCCAGATCGTCGCCGGCAACATCCAGGGCGCCATCAACACCTGCCAGGCAAGCCCATCGCCCGTCACGCGAATCATCGCGGCCGGTCTGCGGCGCGCCGGTGGGACGGACCATGACATCCAGCAGGGCATGGACGAAGAGGCGTTGCGCGAGTTGCCCAAGATCGAGAAGCGGACTGGCTACCTGGCCATGCTGGGGAACCTGGCCACGCTGGCCGGGTTGCTCGGCACCATCACCGGTCTCATCAAGTCGTTCGCCGGTGTCGCCGGCGTCGATCCTTCGATGAAGGCCACCATGCTGTCGCGTGGAATCTCCGAGGCCATGAACTGTACGGCTTTCGGACTGGGCACCGGCATCCTCGGCCTCGCGACCTACGCGTGGTTGAATGGCATGACCCAGCACATCCTCGACGGCATCAATCAGGCGACGGTGGAGACCCTGAACCTGGTGGTGGCTGGTCAGCAGCAGGGCGGGCAGGGGCAGCCTCAGCAGGGTCACTACTAAACCTCCTCGTTTCCTCAGGAGGAATTACCCATGAGCGTTTCAGTCGATACTGGTGGCAAGGGCGGAAAGAAATCCGTCAATGCCGACCTGAACCTGGTTCCATACATCGATCTTCTCACGTGCATGGTCGCCTTCCTGCTGATCACGGCGGTGTGGTCCCAGCTGGCCCGCCTGGAAGCCCATCAAAAGGGCCAGGGTCAGGCCGGCGAGGACACGCCTCCCGAGAAGCAGTTCAAGCTGGTGGTGGTGGTCAACGACGAGGGGTTCAACGTCGTCGCGGATCAGGACCAGCAGCCGCTGCCCAAGAAGGGGACCGAGTACGACTATGAGAAGCTGGGGACCGAGCTGAAGAAGCTGAAGGATGCGCACCCGGACAAGACCGACATCCAGATCGCGTCCGAGGATCAGATCAAGTTCGAAATCCTGGTCAAGACCATGGACACCGCGCTGACCGCGCGATTCCCGGATCTTTCGTTAATCGACGCCGGCGGGGCCGGTATCTGACGGGGCCTCGGCCCCGCCGCCCCACAGGAAACCGGAGATCACGCGATGCCCATCAAAGCACCCCACGCCCACCTGTTCGACTCGGTCAAGCTCGAGGTCGCCAAGGCGAAGCTCGGCCACCTGGGTCGCAAGAGCCTGTACGCACCCCTGAACCTGGTCGCGTACATCGACATGATGACGATGTTGGTCATCTTCCTGCTGATGTCCTTCTCGGCGACCGGAGAGATCCTGTTCGTGCAGAAGAACATCGTGCTACCGAACGCCCAGAACTGGGCCGATCTCGAACGGGCGCCGGTCATCGGCGTGAGCCGTGACGTGGTCACGCTGGACGGGTCCCAGGTCGCGACCGCCGACGAGCTCATGAAGGACTCCAGCACGGGAGACTTCAAGATCACGGAGCTGCACGACAAGCTGGTGACGCTGAAGAACAACTACAAGCTCCTGCACCCGGGGGAGGATTTCAACGGCATCGCCATCATCCAGTCGGACAAGGGCGTCGAGTTCAAGGTCTTGAAGAAGATCATGTACTCGGCGGCGGTGGCCGGCTACCAGAACGTCAACTTCGCCGTGGTCCCCAAGACCAAGGGCGCCCCCGGCGCTCCCTAGCTTCTAGCTGAAGCCCCACGCCGCCAGGTTCGTGTCCGAGCTCTCCCCCTGCCGCCCCGTTCCGTGTAATCGAGCCCCCTCTCCCTAACCCTCTCCCACATTCGTGGGAGAGGGGACCGGAAAGTTGACGCTCGCCGAGCAACCACCTCAGGGATGTGGCGCCGTCATGCTGGGAGCCGACGACCGAGGCGAGGACTGGAAAGTGACCGGGAGCCGCATTTCCTGGCCCGCCCTCGTGACGACGGCCGTGGTGGTCTCGCCCGGCTTGCTGGCGCCGAGAGCGTACATCAGGTCCTCGACCGAGCGGATCTCGTGGCGGCCCAGTCGAATCAGGATGTCGCCGCGCCGCAGGCCGCCTGCCTCGGCGGCCCCCCCCGCGCGTACGCCCGCCAGCAGGACGCCTGGCTTTCCGGCGGGCGGTCCGGCGTAGTCGGGGATGGTCCCCAGGGACGCGCCGAAGCTCCGCATGTCGCCGCCCCCCGGCCCGGACCCTGGCACCGGTTGCTCGAGCTTCAATCGATCCGGTCGAGAAGCAAGCTCTTCGACCAGGGCGGCGGCCGCCACCGCGATCTGTCCGGCACCGGCGGCGTTGATCTTGTCCGCGGTATCGCTCGGGCGGTGATAGTCGGGGTGACTTCCCGTGAAGAAATGAGCGACCGGGATGCCCGCGACATAGAACGGCATCTGATCGCTCGGCCCATAGCCGTCGGAGCCCCCCGCGGTGCCCCCACAGTCGATGTGGGCCTTGGCGCAGGCCTCCTCCAGCAGGGCAGGCCACTCGCGGGCCGACCCTCGACCCAGCACGGTCGCCTTGTTGTCGCGCAGACGGCCAACCATGTCCAGATTCACCATGGCCACGATGTCGCCGGTGGTCAGCGGCGGGGGCGGCGCGCGCATGAAGGCGGTCGAGCCCAGGGTGCCCTCCTCCTCGCCCGAGAAGGCCACGAAGAGGACGTCACGCGCGAGCCGGTGGCGCCGGGACGCCACGATACGCGCCACCTCGATCAGGGTTGCCGCTCCCGAGGCGTTGTCGTCGGCGCCGACGTGTGGTTTGTGGCTGTCCGGCTCCAGCGAATGATGCTCCCCGAGCCCGAGGTGGTCATAGTGAGCGCCGATGACCACCGAGCCCGGTTGCCGGGCCTCCTCCGACACGCCGGCCGCAACCCGCGCCACGACGTTGTACGCCGGTGTTTGCGTCACAGTCAGCGAGGCTTGCAGCTCGGCCTTCACGCGGCCTTTGTGCTCCAGCCGCGCGAGAGCCGGCCCAAAGGGCGCGCGACGCACGAACAGGACTGGAATCCCGGCGTCGCCGTAGCCCTCGGCACGCAATCCAGGCGGGGCCGCCTCCTCGGGCATCTTCCAGGTTGTCGGCGTCATCGCATCGGCGGTTCCGGGCGAGCCTCTGCCCCCGGCCGACGCCAAGGGGGCCACGGGCGGCTCGGGCGCCACGGGCGGCAGCGGCGCATCCACGATGAGCAACGCGCGGGCGCCCTTCTCGCGAGCCGTGAAGACCTTGCGCCGCACGTCTCCGGCCCGACGCCGCTGCTCCGGATCGGTGAAGGGCGCCCCCTCCGGAGCGAAACGACGGACGACCACGATCTTGTTCCGCGCGTCCAGCCCCCGGTAGTCGTCCACACCCAGCCTCGGCTCCACGATGCCATACCCGGCCAGGAGGAGGTCTCCCCTGGCGTGCCCCGCTCCAGAGTACGCGGCGATCGTGAAGTCGTCGCGGGCGAGCGTGACACCGCCCACCGCGAGCGACGAGTCCTCACCCACCTTCACGTCGGTTGGCACCTGGAAGACCTGACGGAAGCTGCCGCCCTCCCCGGCGGGCTGCAGCCCCAGCCGCTGCAGGCGCGCCTCGATGAAGGTCCCCGAGGCCTCCAGGCCGGCCGTCCCGATGCCGCGCCCCCCTCGCTCGGGGGAGGCCAACCACCGCACGTCGGTGAGGATGCGGTCGGCGGCGGTCTCGGCGAAGCGATGCACCACCTTCTCCTGCCAGGAGGCCACGAAGACGTTGGTGTCGTGCGCCCCGGGCGCGGTGGCGCGGTTCGACGAGAAGGCCAGGTGTCGTCCATCCGGCGAGAACATGGGGAACCCATCGAACCCGGGAGCGGTGGTCAAACGCTCCAGGTTGGCGCCCGTCATGTCGACGGCCCACAGGTCGAACTCGCGTCCGCGCGGATCCCCCACGTTCGACGAAAAGATGATGCGAGGCTGGTCGGGAAAGAACGACGGCGCGAACGACGCCGCGTCCAGATAGGTGATCTGCATGGGGTTGCTTCCGTCCGACTCGGCGATCCAGAGCTCGAGCTTGGTCGGTCGGACCAGCCCCTGCCGCAGCAGCGCCTGGTAACTGTCGCGCTCTGATCCCGGGGCCGGCCGCGAGGCACGCCAGACGATGTGCGAGCAGTCGCGGTCGAAGAAGGCCCCGCCGTCGTAGCCGATCTGGTTGGTCAGCCGGCGAACGTGGCCGCCGTCGGAGTCCATCCGATAGAGCTCCAGATCGCCGTCGCGGACCGAGGTAAAAACGATCGATCCGTCGACGGGACAGACCGTGGCCTCCGCGTCATATCCCGGGGTGTCGGTCAGACGGCGGAGATTCGTGCCGTCGCGGCTGGCGCGAAAGATGTCGTAGGCCGGGTGGATTGCCCACACGTAGCCCTGCCGCTGATCCGGACGCGGCGGGCAGGCCGGCCCTGCCAGGTGTGTCGACGAGAAGATCACATCGCGGGTGTTCGGCAAGAAGAACGAGCAGGTGGTCGCGCCGGCACCGCTCGACACGGGGATCGGCACGGGAGGAAGCAAGCGGGGCCTGAACGCCAGCGCCGAGCCGGGCGCCGATGGAGCAGCGGTGGGCGAGCCGAGGGCCGGAGCGGAAGCCGGCGCGGAAGCCGACCCGACCGGGCAGGCAGCGGCCGTGGGAACGGCCACCCGCCCCAGCACGCTCATGCGAAGGATGCGATCGCAACCCGCATCGATCGGGCGTGCCTGAAAGATCAGCTCCGCCCCGTCGGGCGAAAAGTAGGCCTCGGCGTTCTCGCCGCCGAACGTGAGCTGGCGCAAGTCCCCCAGGTGCAGCTCGTCGGGCCGGGCCAGGGTGGCTTGCGGAGTGGCTCCAGCTTGCACCCGCGTCGCGGGGGCTGGCGCGGGATGCTCCCCGCCGCTGACGTCAGGAGCCCCAGGAACCGCGGGGCGTGGCGCCGAACGCGAGGTCCCGCACGCCGGAACGAGAGGCATGGCCAGGGCGTCAAGAATGCCGACCAGCGTGGCGACGCGAACCAGCGAGAACGTCGAGACAGACAGGTGGCGCGAGGGGGAAGACATCATCGCCCGCCATGGTGGCATGACGCTCGGCTTTTGGCGCGCCGCGGTTTCCGGTCGAGACGGCCTTTTTCTGGTCCGGGCTGGTCCGGGTCCGAAGCTGGCTTTTTGGATCCGGCGGTGATTAGCTACCCTCGCGTCAACCGCGGCGGACTTCACTGTCGCGACGGAGGTTCCCCCGATGCGCACTTTCGCTTCTTTCGCCGCTTCTTGGCCCCGACTTCGTCCCTGCTCCCGCCGCCCCGCGGGCCCGCCTCTGGTCGGGCTGGCGGCTCTGTGCAAACTTGCCAGCCCGATCGTCGTCCTGCTTGTCCTGAGCCCGGGCTGCACGGGCGATCCCAACGATCCCCTGACGTGGGCCAAGCAGCTCAACAATCTGCGCACTCAGAAGGAGGCGCTCGACCACCTGGCCAACATGGACGTCGAGCAAGCGCGCCCCGCCGTGCCTGCGCTGGTGGAGCTGTACAAGGATACGCGGCGACCCGAGCACCTGGAGGCGCTGGCCCGTTACAAGGACGAGCGGACCAAGGGCGTGCTGATCGAGGCGCTGGACTACAGCGACGATGACTTCGACCGGACCACCATCGCCGCCGGAGTGCTCGGCGATATGAAGGCCACCGACGCGGTCGATGCGCTGATCAAGGCGGCGGAGAAACCGCTTCCCGTCAAGTCGCGGGCCAACAACGCCAAGCTGGCCGCGATGCGAGCGCTGGTGCGCATCGGCGACAAGCGGGCCACCCCTACCCTCACGAAGATTCTGGGCACTTCGGCCGACGAGCAGGACTTCGCGCTCAACCAGAAGGCTGCCCTGGGACTGGCCGAGCTGCGCGATCCCGCCGCCATCCCTGCGCTCATCAAGGGTCTGTTCATGACGGGCCGGGGCGCCAACATCTTTCATGAGTGTCGCCTGGCCCTGGTGCGGCTGGGCGCGCCTGCGGTCGATCCTCTGATCGAGTTGCTCGACGAGAAGAACCCCGAGATCCAGGCCATGTCCCGGCAGCTCAAGTTCGAGGAGCCGGCGCCGGTCGGCACACCGGGCGTGGTCCCGAAGAAGGCCGCCATCTTGCTCGGGGATCTGCGGGCCAAGAAGGCGGTGCCCGCCTTGCAAGCCAAGTTGAAGGAGAAACAACGCGGCGATGAGCACATGGCGATGCTCATCGCGCTCGGATTCATTGCCGATCCGTCGGGCGTGGACACATTGATCGCCAAGGCCAAGGACGCCAAGGCCGACTTTCTGGAGCGCAACGCCGCCGCCGATGGCCTCTATCTGGCGGGGGACAGTCGCGCCATCCCAACGCTGTTCGAACTCGCCAAGAGTGGCTACGTCACCATCGATGGGCAGAAAGGCTCCAACCTGCGCGCGAGCGCCGCCATCGATTTTGGCCGCATCGCCGGCGCCGATCAGTACGAGGCCTTCAAGGCCCTGGCGGCCCGCGAGACCGAGGCGGTTGGCAAGTTTGCCGAGGCTCTCGATCGACTGGCGGTCGCCAAGGAGTGCGTCAACGATCTCGCCTGCTACGGCAAGAAGCTCTCCGATCCGTCCTGGACGCGCGCCGAGAAGGCCGCCTTCGCCATCGGCTTTTCAGGTGACTCGGCCAAGGGTATTCCGCTGCTCGTGGCGGCCATGAAGCCGCTGGCCTCGATCGGGCCCGATCGTTTCCCGGTGCACCAGGCACTGCTCTACGCCATGACGCGGCTCGGATCGAAGTCGTGCAAGGAGTGCATCGACAAGCTCGAGAAGCAGATCGAGCGAGATGAAAAAGCCACCCGCATCCCGGGCGCGCGCGATCTGCTGGGCGAGACCCGTGTGGCCCTCGCGGTCATCGAGAACAAGGATCAGGCCGATTCGAAGCCGGCGGCCGCCGCCGTGGCCCAGGCCGACAGCGCTTCGGGCGATGACGCGAGCCGGTCGGGCCAAGGGGGCAAGGGCGCCAAGAAGAAGGGCGCGGCAAAGAAGAAGAGCAAGAAAAAGAACTGAGCGGCCGCCCCACGAGAGCGTGAACGCGACCACCTAGCGCCATAAGATCTGCACCTCCAGCGCCACCAGATCTGCACCTCAGCGCCACCAGATCTGCACCTCGCCCCGCTTGCGGGGAGAGGTCGGCGCCGAAGGCGCCGGGAGAGGGGAACAGCGCAACAATCAGCGGGAAACCTTCTAACGTCGAGGCCGTGCATTTGGCGTCGCGATCGGCCACATGCTGTCGAGAGGAGATCCCAAGGGAGCAGCGCCGCGCCCCTCTCCCGGCGGCTACGCCGCCGACCTCTCCCCGCAAGCGGGGCGAGGTGAATCCGAAACGGCCGGATCCAAGTGATCCAGGTCCGAGGTCCGAGGTCCGAGGCCCGCGGTCCGAGGCGGCCCGACGCCCGACGCCCGACGCCCTTCGCGTCAGCGCGGGGGCGCGACGTGCTCGCAGATCACGGTCGTGGTGATGCCGCCCCGCACGTTGAAGACAGCCTGTACGCGCATGCGGCGTGGGGCGATCGCGGCCACCAGATCATCGAGGATCTTGTTGGTCACCGCTTCGTGGAAGACGCCTTGCGAGCGAAACGACCACAGATACAGCTTCCACGATTTGAGCTCGACACACAGCCGGTCCGGCACATATTCCACGTGGATGACCGCGAAATCAGGCTGGCCGGTCTTCGGGCAAAGGCACGTGAACTCCGGACAGTCGAAGAGAATGGCATAGTCACGATCAGGCTTCGGATTGACGAAGGTTTCGAGGAGGTGATTGGCGGGGGGCGCCTTCGGCGTATCGTTCCACATATCGATGGTCGAAGCAGCATAGGCGTTCGAGGTGGTTTGACAAGATCCGAAAGATCACGCTACCTTGCCACTCCCCGATGAAGGCTGTCAGGCTCATCCGGACGCTGGTCCCCGCCGTCCTGTTCGCGATCGCCGTTCCATCGACCCCAGGCCGTGCGCTGGCCGGCATGGTCAAGGGAACGGTCCGCCTTTCCGACACGGCGCGCGCCACCCGGCTGCACCAGGGCTACTGGCGGCTGGAGAACGGCAACGTTCCGGTTCGCCCCGCCAGCGGCCGCGCTGGCACCGTCGTGGTCCTCGAGGGCATCAGCGGTGTGCTCGCGCCGCCGCCCAGGACCGTGACCGTCGAGATCGCCAACCTGGAGGCGCAGCCCCGCGTGGTGGTGGTGGGCCCCGGCTCCGTTGTCGAATTCAAGAACGTCGGCAAGACCACGCACGAGCTTTCCACGCCGGCCAACGAATCGATCATGCCCATCGAGCGGCTCAACCCGGGAACCTTCCGTCATCAGAAGTTCGGCGCGCCCGGGGCCTACCTGGTGCGCTGCTCGGAGTACCCGCACCTGATCATCTCGGTGATCGTGGTCGACTCGCCCTACTTCGCCATGGTGGATGACAAGGGTGCATTCCAGATGCCGAGCGGCGTCCCTGACGGAAAGGCGACCTTGAAGGTGTGGTCGATGGGACGCTGGGTTCACGAGGAATCTATCGACACGAGCGGAAAGCAGGACCTGACGGTCCGGGTGCTGGAGCCACGGAGCAACGGGAAGGAATCCGAGACGAGAGATCCCGACTCCAAGGACTCCGATGCCGCGAATTCAGAGGCCAAGGAGCCCGAGGCCAAGGGCTCGGGCGAATAACGGTAGGTTCAATGTTTCTGTCCAAGATCTGGTTCATCCTGATAGCCGTGGCGGCGGGTGTGGCGCTGTCGATCGCTCTGGCCGCCCCACGCCCGATGGCCCAGAAGCTGGAAGAGCTGGAAGGGCAGCGGCTGGATCGGGCTCAGTACGCGGCAGAGCAGATGCTCAAGGTGGATGCCCACAAGTGGATCGATCGGGTCGCCAAGCTGGGGCGCGACGCGATCCTGTCGGAGGCGCTCGACAGCGCCTCGCGCGGGACCGGCGAGCTCGGTGTCCAGCACAAGACGGTCCAGAGTCGGATCCGCTCGCTGCTACCGGATCTGTCCACGGCCGGGATCGCCAGCATCACCGCCGTCGACGCGTACGGGCGGGTGGTGGCTCGCGTGGGCGACAACGAGAAGGAGTACGGGGAGAACATCGCCGGCGCCGAGATCGTCGCGGATGCCCTGCGCGGGTATCTCTCCGACGACGTGTGGGGCGCCGGTGGACACCTGTTGCGGGTGGCCGGGGCGCCGGTGCTGTCGAAGAGCCGCGATCGGATCGTGGGGGCCCTGCTGATAGGCGCCGAGACGGGGCCGCAGTTTGCCGAGCGCCTGAAGCGCAACCTGGACATGGACGTCGCGCTCCTGTTGCGTGGCAAGGTCATCGCCGCCACCCTCGACCCGACCCAGCTGGCCGCTCTGCCCGAGCTGGTGGCGCAACACAGGGCCGAGATCGAGGACGTCAAGCGCACGCCAGCGCTGCCCCTCGAGGTGGGACCGGACACCTATCTGGCGGTGGCTGGGGCGTTTCCAGGCCAGGCCTCGCAACAGCAGGGTTACTACGTCCTCATCGGAAGGAAGCCGGCGAAGGCCGACCTTGGCTCCTTGTTGGCGAATACCTCGGCCCGCGATCTCAAGTGGGGCAGCTTCCCCTGGCTATCGCTGATCGGCTCGATTCTGGCGGCCGTGGCGATTGGCCTGCTGTTGCAGCGCCTGGAGGTCG
>Ga0066788_10000073_pt1 | contig 17097 bp, 8 predicted proteins | sample OrgsoiDNA2013048_FD_70943 | JGI IMG/M metagenome (GOLD analysis project Ga0066788, IMG submission 70943) | Permafrost soil microbial communities from the Arctic, to analyse light accelerated degradation of dissolved organic matter (DOM) -... | ecosystem: Environmental > Terrestrial > Soil >... | reverse complement strand
GCCGTGTCGCGCAGGTCCTTGCCCATCGGCTGGCAATCGTCGCCGTTGCAGTAGGTTTTCGAGTCCTGGTTCTTCGACCGCGCCTCCAGGCCGTACACGCTTCCGATCACCACGGCCAGCACGCCCCCAGCCCCGATGGCGGTCCCGGCAATCAACATCTGCTTGCGCGCGTCGCGATCGGGTGTGTGATTCCCTGTGAACGACGACTCGACGGGCGTGGTTTGCCCACGCATCACCGGTGGCGAGACAGCCTCAGCGGCCGGCGGCGGGAGACCGGCGACCGCGCCCGGCATGAGTGCGGGGCCTCCTGGCGTCGTCAACGACGATGACCGTGCCACAGGCGGTGCCGGCAGCACCTGCGCCGGGGGCGGGGTCGTGCCCGCGGCCGATATAGGCGATGCCGATTCCGGCTTTGAGGTTACTGCAACGGCCGCAGGCGCCGCCACGCCCGCTGGCGCCGCTACTGCGCTCGCTTGCCGGGCCTTGAGCTCCTCCATCTCGCGAATGAAGCCCTGAACCTCCTTCAGCTCATCGCGCGACAGGTCCGGTGCTTCCGCCAGGTACTCCTTGAAATTGGCAATGGCCGCATCGGGCTCGCCCAGCATCTGGTGGCAGCGGCCGATATTTCGCAGCTCGACGGGGTCGTGGAATTGCGCGTAGAGGGCGCTCATCAAGCCCAGCGCCTCGCGATAGCGATGAGCGACAAAGGCAGCCTGAGCCTTCTTCTCGCCCTCGCGCTTTTGGACACGCGCCGTGATAGGCGCGGCGTCACCGTCACCCGGGGCGGCCACGGCCGGCATAGATACGATCACACCGCCGACCACGAGGGGGACGCAGAACAGCAGAGGGCAGATGACTGCTCCACCAACGGCGCCCCGCCAATCTGTCACACGCCATGTCTATCGCCGTTCGCGAGATCGGGTCAAGGCTAATTTGGGGGGGCGTTGGCGCTGGCAAGCGAGCAAGTTGCCGAGTCCGCAGGCCTGGTCGCGTGCCTGATTGTGCACGCGGTGCTCAATGGCCAACCGTGGTCGAGCGCCCCTTGGCCAGGGTCGGCGCCCGCGCTTGATCTTCCGCACTTTTCTACGAGGAGAGCGGCCGTTTTCGGGGCGGCCCGGGCCTTGCTGAGAGGACTGTCGTCACCTCGCAGGAAATCAACCACTCAGCAAAAGGATATGGAAGCCATGATGTCACGTACTTGTCGCGCTCTTTTCTCTCTTATCTCCCCCGCGGCCGCGCTGGCCGCCCTGACGCTGGCGGGCTGCGGATCGGCCAGCGTTGCGGTGCGGCCGACCACGGTCAGCCAGCGCCAGGAGATGGTGGTCGGGCGCGAGGCGCCGCAGTTGCTGGCCGTGGGGCCCGCCCGCTTGCTGCACGTGGATCTCGCCGGCTCGGGTAACGCCAGCCTCTATCTCGTGGACGTGAAGCCGGGCACTCGCGCCGAGGCAGCTTGCCGGTCCGGCCATCCGATCGGGCTTGTCGCGCTTCGCGGCGCCGGGACGCATCGCATGGACCTGGACGTCGATAGCGACCAGGCGGTGTGCGTGGCCGCCGACACCAACGCCAACCGGGCGGTAACGGAAATGGCCTGGCATGCGGAGCCCGCCGCCCCCGCCCTCGGTCCCGGAACCCTTCACGCAAGCGCCCCTTGATGGAGGAAGGTCCAGGCTAAGGGCCAGTGGCCGCGCCGACCAGGGTCCCTCGCCCGGCACGCTCCTCGATCGGGCTATCCGGCGCCGGGGTCCAGTTGCCTCGGCACGGATCCCGGGCGCTTCGCCGTCAGTCGGGGACGGGGCCGAACCTTCCGGCCTGGACGTCGACCATGGCCTGACGGATCTCGTCGAAGGTGTTCATGACGAAGGGACCGTACTGGACGATGGGCTCGTCGAGAGGCTCACCGGCCAGGATCACGAGGTGGCTGTCCTGCTCTGCGGACAGCTCCAGGCGCTCTCCGTCGTTGGCGAAGAGGATCAGCTCTCCGGCCTCCGCGACGGTCTCTCCCGCCCGGACTCGCCCCTTGGCCACCACCGCCAGGGCGTTGTAGCTGGCGGGCAGAGGGACCGGGAGCCGCCCCCCGGTGTCGAGCCGCACGTCGAGCATCGTGAGGGGCGTGAAGGTGTGGGCCGGCCCAAGGGCATCCTGATAGGCGCCGGCGATCACCCGCACCTCGGCCCCGTGCTCGGTCTTGACCCTCGGGATCTGCGCAGACGTGATGGGCTGATAACCGGGCGCCGCCATCTTGTCCCTCCGCGGCAGGTTGACCCAGAGCTGCATCATGTGCATGAGGCCGCCGCGCCGGCTGAACGCTTCCTCGTGATACTCCTCGTGGAAGATGCCGCGCCCCGCGGTCATCCACTGGACGTCGCCGGGACCGATGACCCCCGCGTGACCGGCATTGTCCCGGTGAGCGACGGCGCCATCCCAGGCCAGGGTCACGGTCTCGAAGCCACGATGGGGATGCCAGCCCACGCCGCGCTTGCCCTCCGGCAGGGGCGCGAACGGCTTGGGCGGTCCATAGTCCATCAGCACGAAGGGACTGACGCGCTCGGGCGGGACGCCCGCGCTCGGGAAATAGGTGGACACATGGAACCCATTGCCGACCCAGTGGAAGGTGGTGCTGCGGTGGAGCCCTTCAACGGTTCGGACCCCGGAGGTCGGCTCGATTCGATTGCTGGCTGTTGATTCTCTGCTCATTCGTTTACTCTAATCACCAGGCGAGCCGAGGAAACCCCTCGGTGCAGGTTGGTGGTTCTCGTTTCTGGTCGGCTCACCAATCGCCGGCTCACCAACCCGCCGCCAAGGCTCTCCGGAAGGTCCACCATGCGCTTCAACCTGGCAATCTGCTCCTGGCTGGCCCTCTCGGTGATCTGCGCGTGCTCCTCGAGCTCGACCGGGGGCGCACCGGGAAACGGCTCCGACGGGCGAGTCGACGCGGCGACGCCAGCCCCCTCGGGTCTCGATGCCGGGGCTGGCCCCGGAACCGAGGGCGCGCGCGAAGTCGGGGTCGGGCCCAACCCGCAGCTCGACGCGGCGACCGCCGGCGGCGGCGGCGGTAGCCAGGGTGGTCCTGGCGGAGGCAGCGGCAACGGCAGCAGCCCGGATGCCGCTCCGCAGCCGGATGTCGGCCCAGCGGGCGATCTCGGTGTCGCCACCGGCACCGGAGGTGGCGGAGCGTCCGACGGTGGCGGGCCGACCCTCGACGCGACCCACGTCGACCTTCCTCCCGCCCCTGTCTCTGACGCCGGCCCGCCCCGCGGTGACGCAGGCGCCGGGAACTCTTCGTACGCCTGCACGCTGATGATCGGCATCCAGGCCACTTACGAGTGGTACAACGTCGGCTTCGAGACCATGGTCGACGGCGCGGCCTGGGAGCTGATCTGGGTCCACAGCGGTTTCGTGGAGCTGTGGGCCGATCCGAAGGATCCGGTCTGGTCCACGGCGATCACCTCCCCTTGCGCCAAGAACCCGACCCAGCCGGATCGCATCATCTTCGTGGCCCTGAACTTCGACTTCAACACGCTGGGCGAGTGGACGCCGCCCGTGACCGCCACCGTCGAGAACCTGAAAGCCAAGTATCCGAGCGCCAAGCGCATCGAGCTGATGTCCTTCATCCGCGCGCCGGGCAATAACGCCTGCTCGCAGGCGCCTGCCAAGCGCTCGACCATCACGCCGGCCCAGGATCAGGCCATGGCCATGGCCGCGGCCGCCAACCCGGATCTGGTGGTCGTCGCCCCCGCGTTCGAGGCCAAGACCTGCGGCGAATTCAACGACAATCCGCCCCACCCCAGCCCCACCGGCGCCACCGCCTGGGCCAAGATGATGGCCGACTACTATCGTTGAGCTCGGCGCCGCTCAGCCTATCTCGACCTCGACCCGGTGCTCGCGACGGTCGTCGACCAGGGGGACCAGGCCGTCCGGCTGGTCGCGCCCGTCGAAGACCACGCGCTTGACGCTGGTACCGGCGCCGCCATTCTTGAACACCATGTGATACAGCGTGTCCCGGTAGCGGTAGTGGATCTTGAAGCCGGGCCACTCCGGGGGCAGGCAGGGCGCAAAGCGCAGGTGGTCGATCTCGAGGTGCAGCCCCAGCAATGACTCGGTGATGAGACGGTACATCCAGCCCGCCGAGCCCGTGTACCAGGTCCAGCCGCCCCGTCCCGTGTGCGGCGGCACAGCGTAGACATCGGCCGCGGCGACGTAAGGCTCGACCCGGTATCGGGCGACCTCCTCGGGGTTGGTGGCGTGCGAGACGGGGTTGATCATGCGAAAGAGCTCCCACGCGCGCCCCGGATCCCCCATCGCGGCATAGGCCATGGCGGTCCAGACCGCCGCGTGTGTGTACTGCCCTCCGTTCTCGCGCACGCCGGGCACGTAACCTTTGATATAGCCGGGGTCGAGCGCGGACTTGTCGAAGGGCGGCTCGAGCACCTGGATCAGCCGGGCGTCGCGGCGAACCAGGAACCGGTCCACGCTCTGCATGGCGATCGCTGCACGGGCCCGCGGACCGGCCCCCGACAGCACGGCCCAGCTCTGCGGCAAGGCATCGATCTGGCACTCGGGGTTGGACGCAGAGCCGAGCGGCTCGCCGTTGTCGAAGAAGGCCCGCAGGTACCACTGCCCATCCCACCCGTGCTCCTCGATGCTGGCCTGCAGGCGGGACGCCTCCGCCGTGTAGCGATCGGCGTGAGGTGCGTCGCCGCGTCGTCGCGCCAGGGCGGCGAACCGGGTCAAGACGTCGAACAGGAAGAAGGCGAGCCAGACACTCTCCCCCCGCCCTTCGGCGCCCACCAGGTTCATGCCGTCGTTCCAGTCGCCACAGCCCATCAGGGGCAACCCATGCAGGCCGAAGCGCAAGCCGTTGTCGACGGCGCGCAGGCAGTGCTCGTACAGTGAGCCGGTCTCGTCGGAGATCTGGGGCAAATCGTAGTACGACTCCTCCTCGGGCCGGACGGCCCGGCCGGTGAGGAAGGGCGCCCGCTCGTCGAGCACCCCGGTGTCGCCGGTGGTCTCGACATACCGGCAGACCGCATAAGGCAGCCACAGGTAGTCGTCCGAGAAGTGCGTCCGCACGCCACGTCCCACGGGGGGATGCCACCAGTGCTGAACGTCGCCCTCACGAAACTGCCGCGCGCAGGCCCGGAGCAGGTGTTGTCGCAGCACGACCGGCTCCGCGTGGATCACGGCCATCGCGTCCTGGAGTTGGTCGCGAAAGCCGTACGCGCCGCCCGATTGATAAAAGCCCGTCCGGCCCCACATGCGGGAGGAGAGAACCTGGTACAGCAACCAGCCGTTGGCCAGAAAGTTCACGGCGGGGTCGGGAGTCTCGCAGTGGACCATGCCCAGGGTGCGGGCCCAGTAGCTCCACACCCCCTCCAGCGTTCCCTGCGCCCGGGCCGCCCCCCGGAATCGTTGCACGAGCTGACGGGCCTGGCCCTCGTCGCGGGCTGCCCCCAGCGTGAAGACGACATCCTTTTCCTGCCCGTCGGCCAGCTCGAGCTGGACCTGGATGGCGGCGCAGGGATCGAGGCCCGCGCCCACCTGACCGGACAATCGCACCCGGTGAAGCGCCGCCGGATCCGCGAGGGTGCCATTGCGGCCGATGAATTCCAGCCGGTCGCCAGTGACAGTACGCGCGGTTTCGCTGCAATCGACGAAGGCCACCCTTCCGGCCATCTCGCTGTTGTAGGCGTTGCGCACGAAGATCGCGCCGGTGGTGGGGTCGACGCCCGTCACCACGTGCAGCAGGGTCTTGTCCCGCAGATCGCCGAGCACCCACTCCCAGTACCCGGTGGCCGACAGCCGGCGCGCGCGGCCGGAGCGATTGGAGACGCGCAGCCGGGCGAACTTCATGGGCTCGTCGGTGGCCACGAACACACACAGCTCACTGAAGATGCCACCCTCGGTGTGCTCGAAGATGCTGTAGCCGAACCCGTGGCGCGCGGTGTACAGGGAATCGCCGCGCGCGGGCCACGACGAGGGTGACCAGAAGTGTCCGCTCAGCTCGTCGCGGAGGTAGAGAGCCTCGCCGCTGCCGTCGGAGACGGGATCGTTGGTCCAGGGCGTGAGGCGAAACTCGTGGCTGTTCTCCGACCAGGTGTAGGAGCTTCCCGCCTCCGAGACCACGGTTCCGAACTGGGGGTTGGCGATGACGTTGACCCAGGGGGCCGGGGTCCTCTGGGCCGGGGACAGGTGCGTGACGTACTCGCGTCCGTCGTGGCTGAACCCCCCGAGGCCATTGAAGAAGGCCAGATCGCGAGACGGCGTCGTCGCCCCGGCCGCCTTGTCGGCCTCGGGAGCGACGGGCTCCAGCCACCGGCGGGTGGGCCGCAGCGGCGGGATGGAGACCTCGCCGCGCCCGCGACGCTCGACCTGCTCGCCGAGCGAGCCGGCGTCGTCGAACAGCACCACCCGCGCCACCGTCTGCAAGAGCGTCCGATCCTCGTCGGAGATGGCCTCTCCGCGGCGCACGAAGATGCCACCCGGTCGATCCACGAGGGCGGCCTCCGGGCTGGCGGCGATGAGATCCATGATCGCGTCCTGCAACGTCTGACGGTAGACCGAGTCGTCCTCGTTCCAGATCACCAGATCGACGGCGATGCCCTTGATGCGCCAGTAGGCGTGGGCCTGCACCGCCTGACGGGCGAGCTCGATCTTGGCGCGATCGCTGATCCGCACCAGCACGATGGGCAGATCTCCCGAGATGCCATAGCCCCACAGCCCGGACTGCCCGCGCCGATTGCGCGACAGGATGCTGGCCTTGGCGCGGTGCACGTCCGACGCGAAGACCACGGCCCCGGCCAGGCGCGCGTAGATCTGGGCGTCCGCCTCGGTGGCGTTGATCTGTTGCAGCAGGATGTGGCTGTGGGTCCAGGCCAGCTCGAACACCCGATCGGCCAGATGGGGATCGTGGTACTTGTCCATCATCCCCGTCACGATCTCACGCGTCTCGCCCACCCCCGTCACGACGTCCAGCTTCACCGTCTCGTTCGGCCGCACCAGCACCACCCGCCGGATGCAGACCACGGGATCCAGCACCGGACCTTGGCTGTCGGACAGCGGCTGACGTCCCTGCATGGCCGCCGGCGCCGCCAGGGTGTTGCCCCGGCCGATGAACTTCATCCGATCGGTCTCGAAGGACGCCTCGCCGACGGTGGTGCCCTGGACCGCCATCAGGTGCATCATCCAGGGAGGACGCTCGCCGGCGGAGCGCGGACGGCGCGAGCAAATGATGGCCTGTCGGGCCCGCACCAGCTCCGTCTGCACGAACAGGTTGCTGAAGGCCGGGTGGGCCAGGTCCTGCCCTTGCGGGGCCAGCACCACCTCGGCGTAGCTCGTCACCTCGATGGTGCGGGCCGACTCCGAGCGATTGGTCAGGGTGATACGCCGCAGCTCCACGTCGTCCTCGGGCGAGACGCTGATCTCCATGTGGCTGTCGATCCGACCGTCTCGCCGGCGAAACTCGGCGCGGGCCTGCGTGAACACCGCCTGATAGCGGGTCGTGTACGCCAGCGTCGGCTGCCAGGCCGTCGACCAGGTGGCCCCGCTGTCGAGATCGCGCAGATAGCAAAACGAGCCCCAGCAATCACGCGTCGGATCCTCACGCCAGCGGGTGACCTGCAGATCCCGCCACCGACTGTAGCCGCCCCCGCCGTGGGTCAGGACCGTGTGGTAGCGCCCGTTCGACAGCAACGTGACCTCGGGTGTCGAGCCGCCGGGATCCGTGAAGATCCTCATGGTCCCTTCCTCGGCCTCGGCGATGGCCCGGGTCGCGCCCGCCTCTGCGATGTGCGGAAACAGAGGGGACGCCGCCTTGGGCACCCGCTCCTGCAGCAGGAGATCATCGGCCCGGAGCATGGGATCGGCCTCGAACCGGCGCTGCATGGGGCGGTCGAGCAACAAGTACCCGAGAGATAGCAGGGCCATTCCCTGATGATGGGCCATGAACTGCCGCACGATCGCGTGGGAGCTGCCGCGCGGGAGGCGCGAAGGGGTAAAATCGATGGCCTCGTAGAAGCCGAAGGCGCCGGCGTAGCCGCTGTCGGCCAGGCGCTCCAGGTTGCGGCAGGCGGCTTCGGGCTCGACCATGAGCGCCAGCGCGGTGGCATAAGGGGCAATGACCAGGTCCTCCGCCAGGCCGCGCTTGAGACCGAGCCCAGGAACCCCGAAGGCGCGATACTGATAGTTCATTTGCTGATCGACGGTGTTGTACCCGGACTCCGAGATGCCCCAGGGAACGCCGCGTTGATTGCCGTACTCGATCTGCCTGCGCACCACCGCCTTGCAGGTGCGGTCGAGCAAGGTGTTCTCGTAGTTGGGCATGATGAGCTGGGGCATCAGGTACTCGAACATCGATCCGCTCCAGCTCAGCAGCGTGGGGGCCCCGCCCGTCGTGGTCAGCATGCGGCCGAGCGCGAACCAGTGCTCCTGTTCGACCTTGCCCTGAGCAATCGCGATGAAGCTGGCCAGGCGAGCCTCGGAGGCCAGCAGATCGTAGAAGCTGCCGTCGAGGCGACGGTCGTCGACGTTGTATCCGATCGCGAACAGGTCCCGCGACCGGTCGAACAGGAACGTATAGTCGACCTCGGTCAGGCCCTGGCACTCGACCACCAGCTGCTCGATCTCCGCGACGCGGATTCCGGCGCGCTCGGCCGCGAGAACGAGCGCGCTCCGGAACGCCCCACACCATTCGAGCAAGGGCGCGGGCGGCGCCGGGTCCAGGTTCGCGCTCGGGTTCGGGCCTCCGAGCGGGCGTCGCAATGACTCGATGATGTCGTCCAGCGCCGGGATCACGGTGCGTGGCAAGGCCGAGAGCTCGCGCAAGCTGGGACCGGCCTCGATCACGGCCTCGAGCGCGTAGAGCTGATTGAGGGCGACCAGCCGATCGGGTGCGGCCCCATGCCGAAGATTCGGTTCCAGCGGGGTCAGCGCGGCCCAGGGCGCCATGTGCAGAAGATCGTCGCGGTGCTCGCGGCAGGTGCGCTCGAGCGCGAGTGCCCACCATCGACGCTCCTCGTCAGCGTCGCGCTCGCCGTCGCCGTCGCCGTCGTCGGCGATGGCGTCGGCAGGTGCGGCGGCGGCGGATACTCCGGCCGCCGCGATGGTGAGCTCGGACAAGAGAGCCAAGGAAGGTGTCACGCGGTGAGGCCGGGGCCAATGCTGCAACAGCTCTTGTACCTGGCGAACCCCATCGAGAAAGTCGGAGACCCCGCGCACGGCTCCACGCGGGCCTTCCGCGCCTCGGGCGACCACCTGAGCGACCTCGCGCAGGACCTGCACGGCATCCCGAACGCCGTCCAGGGCCTGCGCCGTCGACAGAGGAGCGTCGCACAGCTCCAGCAGGCCGCTGCGCAAGACCAGCAGGTGACCGATCAGGTTCCCGCTGTCCACCGTCGACACGTAGTGGGGAGGCAGGGGCTTCAGGGTGCGGGTGTCGTACCAGTTGAAGAAATGCCCCCGGTATCGATCCATCCGCAGCAGCGTGGTGATGGTGTTCCGGGTCCGACCGAGCAGGCCCTGCAGCGACGTGTACCCGAAATCCCAGGCGTTGAGATTGGCGAGCAAGGCCATGCCGATATTGGTCGGGCTGGTCCGCGACGCGACGGCCAGCCTCGTGTGCTCCTGAACGTTGTCCGGCGGCAACCAGTTGTCTCGCTCGGTCACGAAGGCTTCGAAGAAGCGCCAGGTCTTCCGGGAGACAGAATGCAAGAAGCGGCGCTGCCGCCGGGAGATCCGCACCGGAGGGGGCGGCAGCGTGCGGCTCAGCCACCAGCTGAGGGCAGGCGAGACCAGCCAGAGCACGATCAAGGGCATGGCAGGCACCAGGGAGCCCGGTCGGTTCAGGATCACGAATGACATCGACTCGATGGCCAGCGCGGGCGCCACCGCCATGGCCATCCAGACGCGCAGGAGGGTGATACGACTCCCGCCCTGCCCCAGACTGGCGGGGGTCCATTCCAGAAGCCGCTTCCGCGTGACGAGCAATCGGACGGCGGTGCGCGCGATGGCGTCGAAGCTGACGTAGGCGTCGAAGGGGATCAGAGCCAGCGTGAAAGCCAGTCGCCCCACCTGCATGGCAGCGCCATCCAACACGACGCGCAGGTGGGCGGAAAAGGGGAAATCGCGCGGCTTGCGCACCAGATCTCCGAGCAGCGATAGCGCGGGCACGGCGCCGAAGATGCCGACGACAAACCACACCACCGCCAGGGCTTCGGATGGCCTGAGCGACAGCCAGGATCCGAGCAAAAGCGTGAAGACCGCGATCGGGACCAGGCTCCGCCGCAGGTTGTCCAGGATCTTCCACCACGAGACGGCCGCGATGCGGTTGGGCGCGTGCCCACCCCCCAGCCGCGGGACCCGGGGCAACAACCAGCGCGCGATCTGCCAGTCGCCGCGCATCCATCGGTGCCGGCGGCTGACGTCGACCAGATAGCGAGACGGATATGCCTCGTACAGCTCCACGTCGCTCAACAACGCGGAACGCGCGTGGGCGCCTTCGAGGAGATCGTGGCTGAGGACCGTATTCTCCGGGAAGTCCCCGCAGGTCCTCCGGAAGGCGTCCACGTCGTAAATGCCTTTTCCCACGAACGAACCCTCGCCAAACAGGTCCTGGTACACGTCCGACACGACCCGGGTGTAGGGATCCACACCCGGATCGCCGGCGAAGAGCCGGACGAACCAGGAGCGCTGCGCGCTCGGCAGGCTCACGCTCACGCGTGGCTGCATGATGCCATAGCCCTCCACCACCCGCCGCCCCCCGGGGGCATCGAGCACGGGGCGGTTCAGCGCGTGGGCCATCGCTCCCACCATGGCGCGCGCAGCGTCGCGCGGAAGCTGGGTATCGGTGTCCAGGGTGATGACGTAACGGACGCTGGCGAGGTCGGTGGTCTCGCCCACCACCTCGGCGAAGTCATGCCCCCGGGCGCCGCGTAGAAAGTCGTTCAGAGCTGCCAGCTTGCCGCGTTTGCGCTCGTGGCCCATCCAGACCCCCTCACGGGGATTCCACTGCCGCGCGCGATGAAACAGCAGGAAGATGTCCTGACGTCGGGCCGCGTACTTGCGGTTGAGCGCCGACACGCCCGAGCGGGCCAGGCGCAGCAGCTCATCATCCGTGGGAAGTGCCTCTTGCGTGGCGTCGGTGAGGTCGGTGAGCAGCGCAAAGTGAAGATTGTCGTCCCGGTTGGCCAGGTACCTCACCTCCAGCCCCTCCAGGAGCTCCTTGACGCCGTCCGCGCTGCCGAGCATGGTCGGCACCACGATCATGGTTCGGCAATCCGCGGGGATGCCGGCGCTGAAGTCCAGCCGGGCCAGCCGCCGGGCCGGCACCACCAGCGTGACCAGCCAGTTGATGAACCCCACCGCCAGGTGCGTGGCGCACAACCCGAGCAGCGGCGCCAGCAGGGCCAGAGCCAGGCTCGAGGGCAAGGCGCGCCGGGGCGGCCCCAGGCGCCACAGGCGGTCGAGCGAGAGATCGACGAAGCCGATCGTCGCTCCCAGCGTCACCACGCAGATGCCAAGGACGTAGAAGAAGAGCGGTGACCGGCGTCCGAGGAGCGCCAGGAATCCCCCCCAGGTCGCCCGCATGCGGGCGCGCAGCTCCAAGGTCCGCCGCCCCTGATCGATCAAGTAGTAGCCCACGTGCGCGTCGCGCGACACGGGGCTGGGCTCGGGGACCGCCGGGATCTCCGGGACCTCCGAGACCTCCGAGCTTTTGGCGGCCGCCGAGCTCGCGGAACCCGCGGGGATCTCGGCGCCCAGCGTGTCGGTGGGGACCGTCGCGACCTCGCCCTCGACCGCCCGCACGGCAGCCGGAAGCGCGGCGCGCGCCAGATCGATGGCCTCGCCGGCGATCTGGTACTCCTCCAGCGGACTCCGCTTGGCGATCTCCTCTATGGCGTGGCGGTAACGATCCCGGGTGGCGAAATCCATCCTGGCGTAGACCCGAGCCGGATCCGTCCGGAGCACTTGCTCCACCTGGCTGTGCGCCTCGACGAACTCCCGCCAGTCGTTGGCTCCCAGGAAGCGCAGGCTGGTGATGCAGTTTCCCATCGAGATCTGGTCAGCCGCCTGCGCCTGACCCTCCGCCAGGATCAACCGCTCCGTGGTCTGACCGTGCTCCGAGAGCCTGTGCTCGAGCCAGCTGTTGGCGAAGGTGAAGTGAGCGCTTTGACCCTGGAGATGCCGGGTCAATTGACTGAGAAATGCTCCCGTCAGCGGTGGGTCGGCGCGGGCCATGTCCGCCAGGACCAGCACCAGATCGCTCGGATTTCGTTCCACCACCTCGACCATCCGCTCCGCCCAGTCGTCGGCCCGATCGCGATCGCGGCGACCGGCCGCCACGCGCGCCGAAACCCGACGCAGATTCTCGATCAGCGCCAACCCGAGCATGATCGGGATGGCCCACAGCTCCCCCAGGTGCAGGGGATGGGCAGGTTTGTAGGCCGCGATGAAGCTGTTCAGGCTGTCGAGATCGAAGCGGCCGTCGACGTGGGCAATGAGCTCGAGCGCGATGGCATACGCGCGCGGGTAGCCGGCGTCGGGACCAATGGCCAGGCGCGGGAGCTCGCGGCTGTACGAGCGGGGCAAGTTCCGGCGCGTCAGTCGGATCTGGTCCTCGATCAGATAGAAGTTGTCGAGCAACCACTCGGCGGCAGGTGAGATGTGCCGGGTGCCTCCGGCTGCCGCGGTCACGAGGTGGTAGGTCTCGACCAGGATCCTCTCATTCTCATCCAGCCGCGGAATGAGCCGATCGGAGCCCACCCCGCGGGCCAGTTGATGCGTCATCGCCAGCTCGGCGGCGTGCCGGGCCAGTTGATCCACGCTGAAGAGCTCCGCCCGCAAGGGTTGCTCTTCTCCAGTCGGAGAGGGCAATCCATCGGAGCCGGGGGACCGACGGCGAGTGGCGATTACGCGTCCGAGGAACGCGCGCAGCGGGTGACTGGCCAAACTCTCAATGGTGATAAGCGTGGTCGCACAGCTGCGCCAGTTCTAGGTCGAGCGAAGTGATGCCCGCGGCGTCATGAGTCGTCCATCGAACCTGAACCTTGCCCCATGAGATATTGAGGTCGGGATGGTGATCGCGCTTGTCGGCCGCGAAACCGACGTGCACGGCGAAGGCCACCCCGGCCCCGTAGTACTGGAAGGCGTAGGTCTTCTCCAGAGCATCGCCGACGATCTTCCACCCTTCATGCGTCGAGACGAACGTCTCGACCGCACTGTTCGAAAGCTTCACGGGTCTTTCCATGGTCCCCCCTTCGGGCACACAACGCTGCGCGCCGCGCGCTGGTCAATAACACGCCCCGGGGACGCGCGGCCAGTGGCCGGGGCGTGAATGTGCGTCCTGGCACGATCAGAGAACCGGGCTTTACGGTCGCAATCTCCCGCGTCTGCGCGCCTGTCTTCCCCGCGCCTGCGGGCTATTTCCCCGGCCCTTCGCGCCCGGTCCACGAGTTGCTGCGTCGGCAAGTGGGCCATAAGGTAGAGCTGCACAATGGAGGGTCCCGGTAGCATCGGCGACGAGTCGCAGGATCGACTGGGCTCGGGCACCCGTCTGGGTAAGTACGAGATCGTTCGCCTGCTGGGGGCCGGGGGCATGGGAGCGGTGTACGAGGCCGTTCACACCGAAATTGGCAAGCGCGTCGCAGTCAAGGTCCTGTCGCCCGCCATCGCCTCGGGGCCGGGGGCGCGCGCCCGCTTTCTGCGCGAGGCTCAGCTGACGTCGCGCGTCCGTCACCCCAACATCGTCGACGTCACTGACATGGGCAGTGAGGGAGGGCAGACCTACCTGGTCATGGAGCTCCTGCGCGGCGAGGACCTGGCCCAGCGGCTGTCCAGAACCGGACCTTTGCCCCCGCAGCAACTGGTGGACATCATGCTGCCCGTGTGCTCGGCGGTCGTGGAGGCGCACCACGCCGGCGTCACCCATCGAGACTTGAAGCCTCAGAACATCTTCCTGGCGGTCGGGCCTCATACCACTCAGCCCAAGGTTCTGGATTTCGGGATCTCGAAGGGAAACGAGCCCGGGGCGGTTGGACCCCTGACCGGCACCGGCACCATGATCGGAACGCCGTTTTACCTGGCACCGGAGCAAATCATGGATGCCCGCGCCGCCGGTCCCAGCAGCGACCAGTACGCGCTCGGCGTGATCATGTATGAATGCCTGACGGGCCATCGTCCCTTCGAGGCCGAGAGCGTGTTCGTCGTGTTTCAGGAGATCGTCGCCAGCAAGCCAGTCCCCATCCACGAGCGCAGGGTGGGCATACCAGCAGCGCTGGAAATGATCGTGATGCGCGCCATGAGCCCCGCCCCCAGCGACCGGTTTGCATCGACGTCGGGGCTCGGGCGGGCCCTGCTGCCGTTTTCATCGACCCGGGTGCGATCGATCTGGGAAGACACCTTCTCGGAGGGCCCAGGCGGGTTCGCGCCCTCGATTCCTGTACCGTTTGACTCTGGCTCCTTGCTCGCCCCGGGGACCTCGCCGCAGTCGCCCCATGAATCTCCAACGACCTTCGATCGGCCCGAAACGCCGAGCGGACCGGCGCCCGGACCGGCGCCAGGACCGACGACCGGACCGACGGGCATCGGTCCGTTACCGGTCAGCGAGCGAGGGACCTGGCAACCCGGAACCTCGCCAGGCGCGCGGGTCTCGCGCCGGCGCAAGATGATAGTGTTCGTCGGGATCGTCGCGCTCGTCGGACTGGGTATCGGTGTCGGCCTGCAGCGCCTGCGCCCGCGACCGGAAACCAAGCCGGGCCCGGGCGTGGCGATCCACTCCTTGGGCGTCGGCGCGGTCGGCATCGTCGACTCGATTCCACCCGTCAAGGTACGGGATATCGTCGAGAAGGCGACGTCTCGGACGTTTCGGGTGACGGTCACCGTGGAGCCCGACCGGGCATCGATCGAGCTCGATGGCCGGCCGGTCGGCCATGGACACTTCGAGGGCGTCCTGCCGGTTGATCAAGTGCCCAACCGACTTCGGGTTGCGGCCGACGGGTACGACGAGCAGAGCTTCGAGATAACCGACCAGACCCCCCCACCCCCGACGATCGTGCTGGTCCCCTCCCGGCGTGGCACCGTGGCCCGTGGCGCCTCGATGCACGAGGATCCACCGGGCGAGCCCACGCCGCGGCCTTCCTACCGCCCGGTACGTCGCCCTCGCCCGGTTCCGCCGGTGTCGCCTCTACGAGCCTTGAACCCCAACGGCGCGCCCGTAATCGAGTAGTAAGGAACCGCTCAACGGCGCGCGGCTTCACCGACGGGGGCGCCGGCCTCGATCCAGACCCGGATGGTCTTCACGTCCCCGGGGGTGACGCACGATCGACGTTCCGGGCAGCGATGCGGCATCCTCTCGGCGCAATCGCCTCGCGGTCGGTCCGGCTTCTCGATCATGGCCACCAAGAGGCTGCGGTCCGGTTTGCCGGGAACGACCAGGGACCGATTCTGGCACGCCGCCGGCACCGTCGCCGGCAAGGGCGCCAAGAGCCGCTCGTAAAGATCGCCCCGGTCGTCCTTGAAGACGAATTCATCCAGCGAATTGGACTGGCCGTCATGACAAGAAGCCGTGCAATTCTTTAGCAAGATTGGCCTCACCTCGACGAAGGTCACGGCCGACCTCACGTTCGGCGAGGCGCTTGCTCCCGGTGTTGTCTCCGTGTTCGTCGCCGTCCCACTCGACCGACACCCGGGAAACGCCATGGCCGCAATCCACAAGAGGATGCCGGATCGGTAGGGTGTCCTCATATCTCCTAACGCGCGCCGACCCGCTCTGGCCAGCGCCCCAGTGCCTTGGCCACGAAGAAAAGCGGCCCCACCAGCGCGTGCAGGAGATTGTGAAGGAAGGCCGGTCGTTGCCCTTCCCAGACCGAATGCCCGGCTAGCTGCAACGTCCAGGCGACCACCGCCACGCAAACGACGGCGACCCTTGGAGCGACCCATCCAATCGGAAAGCACACCGCGAAAAGGCCTGCCATCCACACCGCCAGGCCCGCGTCGAGGCTCAAATACCACCCGATGACCGCCACATAAGCCACATGAGCCAGGGTCACGTGTAAAGCGGTGCCTGGAATTCGAAACAGGCCCACCCAGTCGAGCATGGCAACGATGTGAAACACGATCAGCGGGATCGCCACCTGGTGTAAGCGCACGTTGACCGGATGTCGATGACTCCGCTCGTAGTCACGAAACAGGCCAGCCAGGGCTGGATTCAGCGCCACCACGCCCCCTTATACCGCGCGACCGACCGTCGAGCACAGTCCCGTGGCGGCTGGCCTACCACCGGTCGCCATCGCTCGTTACCGCGATTGGCCGGACCGCGGGGAGAAGATCTCCGCGAGCGCGAAGGGCACGGTGGTCTGCAACTGATCGTAGCGGCAGTCCCCGGGCGATCTGTCAGGTCGCCAGCGACGGAACTGAGTGGCGTGGCGGAAGCGTTCGCCCTGCATGTGATCGTACCCGACCTCACAGACACGCTCGAGCCGCAATGGCTCCCACGACAGATCTTTGCCCCGGTTCCAGCGGCTGGAGGCGCCGGGCCTCCGCTGGCCGGCCTCGCCGCCGGAGCCAACCTCGGACTCTCCCAGACGCCACGCCCGCCAGGGGTGATCGGCGAGAGCCCCCTCGCGCAGCGGGGCGAGCTCTTCGACCAAATGCTTGCGCATGACGGTCGTGAAGCTGGCGGTGATGCCCACGTGATGGAGCACGCCGGCGTCATCGAAGAGGCCCAGCAACAGCGATCCCACCATCGTGCCCGGTCCGTTCTTGTGCCAGCGAAATCCGCCCACCACGCAGTCCGCCGTGCGCACGTGCTTGACCTTGACCATGGCCCGCACGTCGGGCTGGTAGCTGCCCTCCAGCCGCTTGGCCACCACGCCATCCAGGCCCGCTCCCTCGAAAAGCGAGAACCATTCTCGGGCGGTCTGGACGCTGGTGGTGGCGGGGGTCAGGTGCACCGGTGGCCGGGCGTTCCCGAGGCCGCGTTCCAGAGCCTGCCGCCGCTCGGCGAAGGCCACGCCACGCAGATCCTGGTCTCCGAGCGCCAGCAGATCCCAGGCCACGAACGACGCCGGCGTCTGCGATGCTAGCAGAGCCACCCGCGAGGCCGCG
>Ga0066788_10000072_pt1 | contig 17237 bp, 14 predicted proteins | sample OrgsoiDNA2013048_FD_70943 | JGI IMG/M metagenome (GOLD analysis project Ga0066788, IMG submission 70943) | Permafrost soil microbial communities from the Arctic, to analyse light accelerated degradation of dissolved organic matter (DOM) -... | ecosystem: Environmental > Terrestrial > Soil >... | reverse complement strand
CTTCTCCGGTTCGGTCTAGATGCCTTACTCGATCAGAATGTTGACGTTTGAAGCAAGTTTTTTCCGACGAATGCGTAGCCAGCCCAAGCACGGGAAGGTCCAGCTTTGCTGGACCGGCCACGCCGTCGAGCAACTCCGTGGGGGTCTCGCAGGGGTCGTGCTGGGTCTTGCCAGGCCCCTTGCGGCGGCGAAGCCGCTCTCTACCGGATCACGCGGCGTTTCTGCTCGCGCCGGCGTCGCTTGCGGGCCTCACGCATCTTGCGCTTGCGCTTCACCGAGGGCTTCTCGTAGTAGCGACGGCGCTTGATCTCCTGAAGGATGCCTTCCTTCGACATCTTCTGCTTCAAAATCTTCATAGCCTTTTCGATCGAGTCACGAACCTCGACTTCGAGGGGGCGGCCAAGCAGTGTCTCCAAGCGATCTTCCTCCGTGAACGGAAAAGGGAAAGGGGCCGGTAGTCAACACCGCCCAGGCTCCCACGTCAAGCCGCTCTCGGCGCGGGGCGGCGCGCGTCCCTTCGCGGGGCCCAATCCAGACGGGCCGACAAGGCCAGCAGCGCGGCCGTAATTGGCCATTTTCCAGCTAGACAATAGTTGAAATTCCAGATATCAAATCTTTTGATATCAGGTCCATTCCGTAAGGTTTGCGACGGCAACCCCCATAAAAAATGCGACATTCCGTTGGTTTATCCCTTGTAAGTCGATCACATTTTGTATGAGGATGCCCGGCCATCCGCCGTCATTCAAACGACGGGTTGCGCCGAACCTGGAAACAAAACCGAAACGCAAGTCCGCCCTTCATCGAAATGGGGAAGGGCGATTTGTCAGCGAACGGAAAAAGGAGCCTACGACATGTTCACGGGGGCGAAGGTTTTCACGGCCACCAAGGCCAAGGATCGGGAGGAACTGGGTGAGGTGCTTACCAGGTGGCTGCGGGACAACCCCCGCGCGAAGGTACTCGACAAGATCGTGACCCAAAGCTCCGACAACGAGTTTCACTGCCTGTCGATCACCATCTTTTACGAGCTTCAAGCCGCGCAATAACGCCGGTCCGGCGTCGGTCCACGCCCGCCGCGCGTATACTGCCGGCCATGCGATTCGGGTTTCTGCTCAAGCGAGGAAAGCCCGAGGCCCGCGAGCTCGCGACCGAGCTGGGAGAAATCCTGAAGCGACGGAGCTGCGCGGTCCTGGCCTCGGGAGAGGACGTCGACGCGCTTCCGGGTGCGCGCCTGGTGGATCCGAGCGTCATCGGGACCTGCATCGACGCTCTGGTGGTGCTGGGCGGGGATGGTACGTTCCTTTTTGGGGCGGGGCTGGTGGCTGACCACGGGGTGCCCCTGTTCGGGGTCAACCTGGGCAGCATGGGGTTCATCACGCACTTCACGCGGGCGCAGTCGGCCGCCGCTCTCGAGGCCGCCTGCCTGGGACGGTTGCCCATCGACGAGCGAATGCGGCTGTCCGTGACGGTGCGCTCACGAGACGGCGAGGTGGTGGAGACCCGGAACGCCGTCAACGATGCCGTCATCAGCCAGACGTCGATGGCGCGGCTGCTCGACTTCGAGGCGCGCCTCGATGGCGAGATCGTCACGACCTACAAGGGGGACGGCCTGATCCTGTCGACTCCCACCGGCTCGACCGCCTACAACCTGGCGGCCGGCGGTCCCATCTTGACGCCCAATCTGGAAGCCATCGTCGTCACCCCGATCTGTCCCCACATGTTGACGAATCGGCCCCTGGTCGTCCGACCGGACAGCCAGCTTGTGGTGACCAACGTTTCGGAGGGAGGTGCCCAGCTCACGATTGACGGGCAGTGGGGGCGAGCGCTCGGCCCGGGCGAATCCATCGAGGTCCGGAAGACCAACCGTCCCTTGCGGATCTATCGGGGTGCCGCCTCCTTCTTCGCGATCCTTCACGACAAGCTATCCTGGGGCGAGCGGCAAGGGGATGCGGCGGGAGTGGCAACCGGCCGTTCGGCCCGTCGATGAACCGACAGGCAGAACAGCCAGAACAGCCAGAACGGCCGGAACGGCGACGACTACTGCAACGACGGAAGGGATCTCCTTGATCACGCTGCTCCGCATCTCGGGATTCGCCCTGATCGATGAGCTCGAGCTCAGGCTCGAGCCGGGCTTGACCGTGGTGACCGGCGAGACCGGCGCCGGCAAGAGCATCATCGTGGACGCATTGAGCTTGCTGCGCGGGGGCCGTTCGAGCACGGAGGTCATCCGCGCGGGGCGGGACGAGGCCCGCGTCGAGGCTGCCATCGAGCTGCCAGCCTCCGGGGCCGTCTGCGCCAGACTGGCGCTCGATGGACGTGACGTCGAGGGAGAGTTGCTGGTTCGTCGAACCGTGGCGCGTTCCGGGCGCGGCCGGATTCACCTGGGCGGGACCCTCGCCAGCGTCGGCGATCTGGCGGTCACGGTGGGGGGATTGATCGACATCGCCTCGCAACATGACCAGCAGACGCTGACGGAGCCCGAAAATCAGCTGGCGATCCTGGACGACTTCGCGGCCAACGGCCCGCTGCGCGCCGAGATGGCGGCCGCCCACGCCGCCCTGGTCTCGGCGCGGGGGGAGCTCGAGCGCTTCGACGCCGATGCCCGTACGCGCATCGAGCGCGAGGATCTCCTGCGCTACCAGCTCTCCGAGATCGAGGCCGCCCGCCTCGCGGCACCGGACGAGGAGAGCCACCTGAGGGCGGAGCGCGAGCGGCTGCGGGGGGCCGAGAAGTTTCAGGCCGCCGTCGCGCGGGGCGAGGAGGTTCTCTACGCGGGGGAGCAGGCGGTGAGCGGCCAGGTCGCGAGCGTGACGCGCGAGCTGGCGGGACTCGCTGGCCTCGATCCGGCGCTCGGTCCCTTCGTCGAGAGGCTGCGGGAGGCCCAGGCCCAGCTCGAGGAGGTGGCTCGCGATCTCTCCCGCTACGGGCAAGCCATCCGTTCGGATCCGGCGCGTCTGGCCGAGGTCGAGGAGCGCCTGTTCCTGCTGTCTCGGCTGGCCCGGAAGCACGGAGGCTCCCTGGTCGACGTCATCGCGCGGGGCGCTCAGATGAGGCGGGAGCTCGCCGAGATCGGCTCCTTCGAGGAGGGCCTGGTCTTCCGCAAGAACGCCGTCGCCGCGGCCGAGGAGCGTGCGGGGAGGGCGGCCGCGGCGCTGTCGGTCTCGCGTCGGTCGGCGGCCGGAGGCCTCGAAGACCGTGTCAATCAGGTGCTGGGGGAGCTGGCGCTCGGGTCGGCCCGCCTGCCGATCGTGATCGAGCCGCGCGAGACGACGGGCCCCCAGGGAGCCGATCGGGTGCGTTTCCTGTTCGCGCCCAATCCGGGCGAGCCGCCCCGGCCACTGGCCAGGATCGCCTCGGGAGGCGAGCTGTCCCGCGTGATGCTGGCGATGAAGCAGGCGCTGTCCAAGTCCGATCAGGTGGCGACCTACGTGTTCGACGAGGTCGACGCGGGCGTCGGCGGCGCCGTCGCCGAGAGCATCGGGCGCAAGCTCAAGACCATCTCCCTTGATCGCCAGGTCATCGCCATCACCCACTTGCCCCAGATTGCCGTCTTCGCGGACACTCACCTGCGCGTCACCAAGACCGTGGAGGAAGACGGCACCGCCGGCGCGCGCACGACCGTGACGATAGACAGCCTGGATGGTCGTCAGCGTTCGGCCGAGATCGCACGCATGCTGTCGGGGGCGACGCCCACCAAGCATGCGACCGCTCACGCCGACGACATGCTCCGGCGGGCACAACGGGCGGCTGCGCCGCCGCAAGGGGCCTCGGCAAAGACCCAGGCATGACCCCTGCGAGACCCCCACGGAGTTGCTCGACGGCGAACGCGGCTTCGCCGCCGCAAGGGGCCTGGGAAGGCCCCCTGCGAGACCCCCACGGAGTTGCTTGCGGCGAGGCCGGTCCAGCACAGCTGGACCTCCCGGTGCTTGGATGACTACGCGATCGTCGGAACGGGTGCGCGGCCGCGAGGGGCCTGGGAAGCTAGAGCACTTCGGCGCAGCGGAGGGCGAAGAGGGCACAACGTTGACCACGCCGGCAGAGCGTGTTACCCAAATGGACGCGGTTTCGCGGGTTTGCCCGGTTTCCGCGAGCGCAAATCAAGATTCCCCCGTGCCACCCCGCCGCAAGAGACGATCAGCCGAGGTGCGGAATTCCCTGCGCCTGTTCGGGTTGCTGGCCGTCCTGGCGGGCGTGAACGTTTACGTGTTCTTCTTCAACCACGGGACAGCCCCGCGCGAGGTGCTCAAGCCTTCGTCAACGGTCAAGGGCGGTGCCGGTGAAGGCCAGGGGAAGGCCGAGATGCTCAGGGAGGCCACCCTGCAAGCCAACGCGGCCCTGGCGCCAGCGGCGATCCCCGCGGAGCCCGTTCCGGCCTCGAGCGCGCGCGAGGGAGCGAGCCGGCCGCCCGTGCCACTGGGCCCGGCTTCCGGTTCACCCGGGGCGAAAACCGCCGCCCGGGTGGCGGTCGCACCGGGTGGTGCCCCCCCAAAAGCATCGCCCGGGGGGAGCCCGGGGCAGGACCACGAGACGCCCCGGAATCAGGCAGGCAGTCCGTCGGCAAGACCAGAGGTAAGCCGCTCCGCAAGCCAGTCGGCAAGTCAGTCGGAAAGCCAGTCCGCAAGTCAGTCGGCAAGTCCGGAGCACTGCTCCGAAAAGAAGTTCAGTGACTCCGACACCCTGGGCCAGGTCCTGGCCCGGGAAGGATTCGACAAGCAAGCCGGGAAGGTCGTGGCCGCGCTGTCGCGCCTCCTCGACCCGAAATCGATTAGGGGCGGCCAGAGCTATACTGTTCGGCTGGATGAGCTGGGAGACCCGGTTTCCTTCGAGTATCGACCGAGCCCGGTGACGCGCTTCGTGGCCACGCCCGCGCCCGATGGGGGGGGCTCCTGGATCGCCACGCGGGTCGATCATGCCGTCGAGACCAGGATCGTCGCCGTGGCCGGAACCGTGGACGCCACGCTTTATGAATCGATTCAGGGTGCCGGCGAGGGCAGCGCGCTCGCCGGTTTGCTGGTGGAGCTCCTGGCCTGGGACGTGAACTTCTACATCGACTCCCATCCGGGCGATCACTGGAAGGTGATCGTCGAGAAGCAGTACCTGGGTGAGCAATTTTACCGGTACGGGCACGTCCTTGCCGCCGAGTACGGCGGAAGCGTGGGGACCTTTCGATCCTTTTACTGGAAGCCCTGCTGCTCGACCGGCGAGGGTCGGTACTTCGACGAGAAGGGACAGGCCATCAGCAAGACGATGTTGAAGACGCCGCTGCGATACGTGCGCGTCAGCTCCAGGTTCGACCGGCACCGGTTTCATCCGATCCTTCATCGCGAGAAGGCCCACCTGGGAATCGACTATGCGGCGCCGGTCGGGACTCCCGTGTGGGCCTCATCGAGCGGCAAGGTGCTCGAGTGCGAGATGAAGCGTGGCTCGGGTAATACCGTCGTGATTGCTCACGGAAATGGAATGACCACCCGCTACTACCACCTGTCCCGCTTCGCGCGCGGCCTGAAGGCCGGCCAGTCGGTTCGCCAGAAGGAGGTCATCGGTTTCGTGGGGACGACGGGCCTTTCGACCGGGCCTCATCTTCATTTCAGCGTCACCAAGGGCGGAGCCTTCGTGGACCCGAGCAAGGTGCAGGTCAACCGCGACGCTCCGGTGTCCGACCGCAGCGCCTACCTGGCCGCCATTCGATCGAGGCTGACGACCCTGCGAGCGCTGGAACCCGGCACCCTCGCTCGAAACTGACGAATCTTCCAGCCGGTCCTGCGACAGCACTGCGACAGGTTTGGACGAGTCGTCCGTGGCGGCGGCCGGGTGGCAAGCGCCTGCTATACTCGAACGCAAATGGTTCGGCTTTTTCTCGGGATCGTGAAGGGTGGCGTCATTGGTGCGGCCCTCGGCTATCTGGCGGGCCAGACGGGCCTGGCGGCGGGCCCGCTGGGGATCGTCATGTATGGCGTCATTGGCGCCGTGGTTGGTGTCTTTTGTGGTCGCCCCCTGTGGCGCCAAGACACCATGTGGACGTCGATCTTGAAGGCCGTCTTCGGTTTCGTGCTGGGTGTCGGCGCCACATTCGCCGGGCGCAGATGGCTCGGGGGAGTGCACCTCCCGCTGTCCTTCGTTCCTGGCTCGGCCGATCACGCCCTGCCCGACGTGCCCGCCCTGTTCGGAACCGTGATCGGTGTGGTCTACGGGATGCTGGTCGAGCTGGACGACGCGGGTGGCACGCCGCCCACTGCAGCCCCACGCCCGCTAAAGGGCCGCTGACACACCGTCGGAGGAGCAGCCCGCTCAGGCCCCCGCTCAGGCCCGTTTGGGGCCGTTCACCACGGGTGTGCCCACGACCTTGGCGGGCTCCCGATCCGCGGAATCGTCATCCGCCAAATTGGCGGCTTTGATGTTGTCGTCGTCGTTCTCGTCCTGTGAGTCGAAGGCGCCCAACTCGGCCAGGACCTCCTCGTCCCGGGGGATGTCCTCGGCCGTCGGCACCAGGCCACCCGTCTGCTGCGCGCGTCGCTCCGCGATACGACGTCGAAAGAACACGACCTCCTCGCACAGCCCGAGGACGATGTAGGCAGCGATCAGCGACAGGAAGATGAAGGCATCGTGGACCCGGTTCATGCGCATCGCGATCCAGCAGCCGGCCACCAGCAGCACCACCCCCAGGGTCTTCTTGGTCGGCCGGACGTCCTTGAACGACCGGAAGCGGATGCGCGACACCATGAGATAGGACAGCGCGATGACCACCGCCGCGACCAGCCTCTGACTGATGTCCCGGAACTGCCCGGCGTTATGCGTGACGAGCACCATGAACACCACCACGCTGGCGGCGGCCGGGATGGTCAACCCGAGCGTGTACTTGCCCGGGTGCTTCAGGCCCGCCAGCTCCTCGCGACGCGACAGCACGTTGAAGCGGGCCAGCCGCAACGCTCCGCCACAGACGAAGAGGCCCGCGATCAGGATACCCAGGCGACCAAAGCTGGTCAGGCCCCACTTGTAAACCAGCAGCGCGGGGGCGGCGCCGAACGTGATGAGGTCGGAGAGCGAATCGAGATCCCGTCCCAGATCGGTCTGGGTCTTGGTCAGGCGGGCCACCCGGCCGTCGAAGGTATCGAAGAAGAAACCGAAGCAGATCGCCAGGGCCGCGAGGTATAGATCCGTCCCTCCCTGTCCCGAGGCCGACAGTGAGATCGAGATGAACCCCGAGAGCACGTTCGACAGCGTGAACAGATTCGGAAGAATGTAGTAGGTCTTCCGGAAATCCACTGCGTTCCGATGATAGCACCCGCCCAATTTGGTCCCAAGCCGTGATTCGCCGTGTCTTCACACTGTTGCATTCGCTGCTGCATCTGCTGCTGCTGGCGCTGCTGAGCGTGATTGGCGCGCTGCTGTCGCTGGCGAGCGCTCCCTTCGATCGTTCCGGCGACACCGTGGTGGCTCTGGCCCGCATCTGGTCGCGTCTCCTCTTGTGGACGGCCAGGGTCCCCCTGCAGGTGACGATCCACGCGCCGCTCGATCCGCGGCAGCCCTACATATTCATGGCCAATCACCTGTCGACCGTCGACATCTGGGCGCTGTTCGTGGCCTTGCCGCTCAAGGTGCGCTTCATCGCCAAGAAGCAGCTCAAGTGGATCCCGCTCTTCGGGTGGGCCATGGCGGTGGGACGATTCATCTTCATCGATCGACAGAACCCGCTCGCGGCCCGTCGCATCATCGATCAGGCCGCCACCCAGATCCGGGCCGGCAGCTCCGTGGCGATCTTTCCCGAGGGCACCCGCTCGCGCGATGGACGGCTCGGCCCGTTCAAGAAGGGCGGCTTTCACATGGCCATCACGGCCGGTGTGCCCATCGTGCCCATCGGCATCCGGGGCGCCCACGAGGTCATGCCCCGGGGCAGCCTGATCCTGCGCCGCGGTCCCGTCGCCCTGGAGATCGGCGCGCCCATCCCCACTTCCGACCTCACGGTCCGTGACCTCGGCGGGCTGCTCGAGCAGGTGCGCGCCCAGATCGCGCAAATGTCGGGACAGGAGCAGCGCCGCGAGCCCGCCGAGCCGACCGCCAGCCTCGTCGTCAGATGACTCCGACCCCAACCGAAGCAGTTCAGGCTCAGACGCCTTGCCCGATCCAATGTTGACGTCTTGAAGCTAGCTTTCATCTCCGACGACCGCGTAGTCAATCCAAGCACGGGGAGGTCCAGCTTTGCTGGACCGGCTACGCCGTCAAGCAACTCCGTGGGGGTCTCGCAGGGGGCCTTCCGAGGCCCCTTGCGGCGGCGAAGCCGCGTTAGTACACGACGCGGATCAGGCTGAGGCCCCAGGCGGGGGCGGTGACGCCGCTGGCGGTGCGATCGCCGCTCTCGAGGACCTCCCGCACGCGCGCGACATCCATCCGGCCGCGGCCCACGTCCGCCAGCGTGCCGACCAGGATGCGCACCATGTTCTTCAGGAAGGCCGTCGCCTCGACCTCGAGCTCGACCAGCGCGCCCTGTCGGAAGATGTCGAAGCGGCGAATCAGGCGAACGGTGTTGCGTCGATCGCAGTCGGAGGCGCGAAATCCCCGGAAGTCGTGCTGGCCGCACAGCGCGCCCGCCGCGATCCGCATCTCGTGCAGATCGAGAGGCGACCGGACGTGCCAGCTTGCGCGGGCGTGCTTGGGCGAGCGAACGAAGTGGTTCCAGATCCGATACCGATAGACCTTGCCGCGCGCCGAGAAGCGCGCATCGAACGCGGCCGGCACCTCCGTCACCTCGACCAGCGCCACGTCGGCCGGCAAGATGGTGTTGAGCCCTCGCAAGAGGCCCCCCACCGGGATGCGCGACGACAGCATCAGGTTCGCCACCTGCCCCTCGGCGTGAACCCCGGCGTCGGTGCGGCCGGCTCCTCGCACCTCGACCGTCTCCCCGAGCAACTCGTGGACCTTCTCTTCCAGGATCCCCTGCACCGTGCGCCGGGCGAGCTGGCGCTGCCATCCCGAGAAATCAGTCCCGTCGTACTCGATGACCAGCTTCAGGTTGCGGAGCTCGGGCCCGGCCCCAGCCCCAGCGGCGGCCCCGGCCGACGACGAAGACGAAGACGACACGTGATCGCGCCGTCCCGGCTAGAACTCGAACATCATGCCGCCGAGCCACGTCGTGTCGCCGACGTGCAGCTTGTCGGAGGCGCCGAGGCCGCTGATGTCCCAGTGACCGAGCTCGACGAAAAGGTGGGTGTGGTTGACGCCCATCTCCACGTCGAACTGGTGAGCGGCCACCGAATCGAAGACGTCCAGCACCAGCGACAGCCCGACCGCCAGGTGCCATCCCCAGGTGCCCCCCTGTCCGGTTCCCCCGGAAGGGTCCGAAGGAACATCACCGTTGCCGTTGTGGATGGACCAGATCGCGTAGTCGAGCCCAGCCTTACCGTAGGGGACCAGCGGGAACTTCCAGCGCTCGAGGGGCAGGTCGAACCGGTAGACCGCCGACAGTGAAAACGGAAACAGCTTGAGGTTGGAGGTGTCCGCCGTCAGCTCTCCCGATCCCTCGGCGCGATTGTTACCCGTCGCCGACAGGTAGCCCATGCCCAGGCCAACCCCCAGCGAGCCCACGTGCCGGATGATCTGGTAGTCGAATTCAATCTGGGTCATGAGGTGACTGCCCGAGCCGAAGAAGTCGCGATAGGGCGTGCGCTTGCCGCCGAACTCGCTGTCGATGGCGGGCGTGTAGGGGCCGAAGCGCAGCTCGAAGGCGAAGTGCTGGGGACTCCGGTAGCGATCGTTCTGGTCCTGGATGACCTGCGCGAAGGCGCGCGATCCGGCGAGCGTCCAGAGCAGCATGGAGAACAGCACGACGCAGCCCGCGCCGACGCCCCCTCGAAAGAGTGAAGAGAATCGATCGCCTGGCTCCGGCCGTTTCTGATTCACCTCGCGGGAAGAGAATCGATCACCTGGCTCCGGCCGTTTCTGATTCACCTCGCCCCGCTTGCGGGGAGAGGTCGGCGGCGTAGCCGCCGGGAGAGGGGCGCGGCGCTGCGCTATTGGGAGTTGGTGTGAATCGCACGTGGCCGATCGCAGCGTCAGATGCACGTCCGCGGCGTCGAGAGGTTTTGCCGCTGATTGCCGCGCCGTTCCCCTCTCCCGGCGCCTTCGGCGCTGACCTCTCCCCGCAAGCGGGGCGAGGTGGGGAGCTGACAGGGCCAGCGGATCTGACGGTGCTGGCAGAGCTGACAGGGCCAGCGGATCTGACGGCGCTGGCGGATCTGACGGCTCCAGTGGAGCTGATGGCGCCCGGGGGGCGCGCTCGGTCGTGCTTTCGTGGGGATCCTTGGCCATGGCGGTCACCCACGTTCCACATTCGTGGGACACGGGACCGACCGAATTTGCCCCCGGCCGCCGTGGCGCGTGGATTTCGGTCAAGCGCATCGCCCCGCGACTCCCGAGCTCCTCGCCGCTTCCCTTCACCGGCGTCTCCGCTTGCGAGAGCGCCAACCGGCCCACGCCAGCATCCCCGTCAATCCGGCGGCGATGGCGCCCATCCCGATGGCGGTCAGCCCCCCTGAAGCTGTCGGCGGGATCTCGCAGAAGCCTCCCGGGGAGGCCCCCTGAGGATCCCCGTGACGGTACTCGTAATAGAAGTCCTTGGTCAGGATGGGAGTCCCCTGCTGGGGGGTCACCAGGCTGGCGTTTCTCTGTCGGTCGACGGCGGCGATTCCGACCAGGTAGGTGACGCCGTTTTCCAGGATCTTGATGCGCGCCGAGCTGGACGAGGTGGGTATCACGTCCGAGCAGACGTAGGCACCCTCGCCCAGCACGGTGTCGACGGGAGGCCACCCCGCCCCCATGCTCGTCGGGCAAGAATCGAACGTCGCCGTGAAGGTCCCCGTCTTGAAGACGGGGGTGCTGAGGCCCCGGGAGCACAAGGCCTGGTAGCCGAGGATATCGCTGGCGTCGGAGGTGGCGATGCCGGTCCAGCTGACCTGCAAGGCCTCATTGACAGGTGCGACGACGATGTCGCTCGGGGGATCGGGAGGCAGGGTGTCCACGCTGAAGCCAAGGTTCTTGGTGACCAGATCATGGCTGCCGTCGCCCTCGGTCCCGATGAAGAGGTTGAGGGCCTGGGTGAACGTGTTGTTGTAGCAAGCGCCGTGCACCGTGGTGTCATCCAAGCCCGTGGTTCCGCCGGTGCTTCCGGTGTCCCCGCCCGCCCCGCCGGCGCCGCCGGTACCAGCGCCGCCCGTGCCCGACGTTCCGCCAGTCCCGACGACAGGAACGTAGTCCGAGGGCAGGGTGGCCGGGCCGATCGTGTTCTGGCAGCTCCCGCTCGTCACCGTCCACTGGCGCACCAGCTGATCGACGGTGGTCTGGGCCGTGATCCCGGACAGCCGGAACTCCGAGAACGGCACGGTGGCCAGCCGGTGGCAGCAAGAGGTGCTGACCGTCGGATCGCAGGCATTGCCCACGTACATCGACACGCTGGCGGACGAAGGGACCGCCGCCGCGCGAACCGACGCCGAGGGCAGGATCACGGCCTTGACCCAAACGATGGACGAACACTCGCAGTTGGCCTTGTTGAGGAACAGGCTGCGATCCAGATCGGTGAGGTTCTCATCCTGGGTCCTCTGGAAGCTCACATAGATGTCGGCGTCCGTCAGGGCGCCGCCGGTGGTCGTGCCGATGACTCCACCCGTGCCGAGGAGTTGAGCGCGCGCGACCCCAGGCATGCCGGTCGGGGCCAAGACGACGGCCAATCCGGCCAAGCGGACGGCCAGGTCCAGGGGGGAGCAACGGCGCACCAGCGATTTCATCAGGGCCTCGGGTGTGCAAGCGCAATGCCTTGCGAATCAGCACGGCTGCCCGCCCGGATCACCGACAATCGTGTCCCCGTGGCGAGCGGGTCTTGCTCCGCGCGCCATTTTGGCAGCGATCTCATGCCGCCCGGCCGGGCCGCGCCTCGGAGCCCGGCCGCCCGAGGATCGCCACCTGCCGCGCCAGCTCGTTGACCACGGCCTCGTCGATCTGCTTGCGCCCGAAACGTGCCTGGACATACACATCCGTGAGTCTACTGAACCCGGGCAGTCCTTGCAGATCGGCCGCCGCCGCCGACAGTCGGTCAGCGTATTCGCGCGGCGTCTCCGCGGGACGTCGCGGGAGACCGAGGTCGGACAGGCGCTCCAGACATCGGCGGTAGAGCCGCCCCACCGCCTGGTGCGTGAGACCGCCAAGGACGGCACTTCCGCCCGCCTGTTCGCGACGGCGGCGGCGCCGCCGTCGCCAGCCGGCCGCGGTGATCCCGCCCGCCATCAGCAAGATCGCCACCAGGCCCACCACCCGCTTGCCGGGCCAGCGCGCGCCGGTTTCGGACGGCGCCCCGGCGGGCACCCCCACGCCCTTGCCGAGATCGCGCACGATGTCGATCTGGCGGCCGAGGTCGTAGCCCACCACCCAGCGACCCCAGAAAAATTCCAGCGAATCCTGGAGCTGTCGCCACTTGTTCATGCGCCCGGGCGGGCGTATGGCCGGGGTGGCGTCCACGCGCATCCAGCCAAACTCCCCCAGGTAGGCCTCGACCCAGGCGTGAGCCCGGTTCTGGCGGACCGTCACGTGCTGGCCGACGGCGTTCCATTCGCCGCCGAGAAACCCGTTCACGTAACGGGTGGGCACGCCCACCGTGCGCAGCAGCACCGCGGCCGATGTCGCGAAGTATTCACAGTGACCAGCCTTGTGGTCGAACAGGAAGGCCTCGACGGGATCCTGCTCGGGGGAGCGCAGGGCCCCGAGGTTCATGCTGTATTCGTGGGTGCGCTGCAGCCAGGCCGTCACGGCCAGGACCTTGGAGAGGGCGGTGGATTTTCCCGCCACGATTTCATCGGCGAGGTGCCTGACCCGGGGTGACAGGCCTGCCGGCACCGCCAGATAGGGCGCCATGATCTGCGGCGGGAGCTGCGCCAGAGGGAGGCCGCTGGCGGCGGTGGTCATCAGGAAGGGATCGCGCGAGTACGCGACGTAGCGGGCACCGCTGAAGGTCGCAAGCTCGCTCGGAACCGTGACCGCCGACCCTGTCCCCGACCCTGTCCCCGACCCTGCTCCCGAGCCTGCTGCCGAACCCGGCGTGAGTCCTTCTTCGGACACATTTTGAAAGCCCACCTCCCCCGACCACCGGGGCACGAGGCGAAGGTCCGGCGCCAGGCCGAGCTGGGGCGGCGGCATCTCGAAGGCCACTGGTCGGTCGAGCGCGAAGGCGACCGGAGCCGACACACCGACGATGTCGATCTCCTGGCGGTCGGTCGCCGCGAGCGGTGAATGCGGCGCCAGCGGATCGACCTTGGGACGCGTGTGGGGCTCCCGGATGAGCGAGGGCCCATTCGTGTCGTCGAGCTGCGTGCGCAGGGCCTCGCTCCGCGACCGCAGCCAGTGGCCCCGCTGGTAAGTGTCGTAGACCGTGCCGCGCCAGTAGAGGCCGTCGAGCTCCATTTCCCTGGCCTGATTCGTGTGAAGCCGCGCCAGGCGCGGCAACACTGCGCGAAAGGCCACGGTTTCATCCTCGGCCGAAAGGAAGCCGGAGGTTCCGAGGGTCACCTCGTCGGCGAACCCCACCAGGCTCTTGCGTGCGTGTGGCCCCCCCAGCGTGAACCCGGAGCCCACGCGCGGGACCAGGGCAAACGTGACCACCGATCCCGCGCAGATCGCCAGCGCCACGGCAGCCGTGATGGCCAGAAAGGCCGCGCCCACCACCCGCCGCGAATTGAGGATGCGCGCGACGCCGACCTTGTGAGGGGTGGGCTGGCCGGAGTGCTTGACCAGGTAGTTCTCCTCCATCTCCCGCCGCAGGTGCAAGAGGATCAGGGTCCAGACGGTCAGGATCACGTAGGCCGTGAACCCGGCGGCGAACAGAAAGCTCTGCGCATAGGCTGCCGCCGCCAGGACCAGCAGGAAGGCCAGCACGTAGATCTGCAAGTAGTCGCGGTTGACCCCGCGTCCGAAGAGCTTGTAGACCGTCAGGAACAGCACCAGGTTCAGCACGGGGACCAGATCGGGATCGGGAAGGCGTGACCACACCTGGAAAGCGCAGGCCGCGAAGAAGGCGACCGCGCACACGCGGGTCAAGAGCGCCGCCCGGCCGAGCATGGCCGCCACGCGGGTACCGGGATCCGCGAACCACGAGACCGCCCCGAATCCCAGGGTGAGGGCGACCGCCATGGCCGAGACCAGGTTCGCCGACATCAGGGTGCCGAGCGCCGCCAGCACGAGCAGGTACGTCGTGAGCTTGTGCGTGAGCTGGAATCTCATGCGATCCTGCGCGGGGCGGCCGGGGCTCCGCCGGAGCCGATCCTGAATCCGAGCCGGGGCTCGTGGCCGGGCAGCAGGTGGATGGTGGCGCCCGTCCGTCCCATTGCCGCCTCGCTGAGGGGAGCGTCGGTGTGGCACGGCTCGACCAGGGCCAAGAACCGCAATAGCCGCGTGGCCTGAGCCGGCCCGCCCTCGGGGGTGATCTGCTGGCCGCGCGCGGCGAGGCCCACCCGATAGCCGCGGTTCAGCAGCTCGCAGGCCAGCGACGCCCCCAGCGACACCATGTGCTCGAAGTCGGCCTCGGCCTTGAGCAGCGCCGTCACGCTCGGAGCTCCCGGGGCCCCTGGCCGTCGCGGCGTTCTCACCGTCGAGTCGGGCGACCGGTTGTCGATCAGCAGGCAGACCTCCTGTCCCTCGTCGTCCTCGGTCTCGCGGATGAACGGCGCCCCGCGGCGGGCCGAGGTCCGCCAGTGAATGTCGCGAGGATCGTCGCCCTGGCGGAACTCGCGCAGGCCGAAGAGCTCGCCGCGCCGGCTGCGCCACTTGTGCAGGCCTCGCCCGTGGTGGGACGCGAAGCCGCGCAGCAGATCGCGCGGCACCGGGCACAGCGCCGGGTACACCAGCAGCTCGGCCGGCGCCACCACGTCCTTCGATTTATGAATCAGGCCAAAAGGAAAGCGCGTCGACAGCCGAAAGCCCGAGAGGCGCAGGCGCCCGCGCCGCTGGGCCACGTGTCGGTAGGCCGTCTCCTGGGTGCGCCCGGCCGGCAGCTTCAGGAAGTAGCAGCGCTTGTCCATGGGCTTGCCGTCGACCAGGTCCTCCACCTCGATGGAGAACGACGGCAGCCGCTTCTTGTCGTTGGTGAGCGCGATGCCCATCAACGACGTGGCACCGGCGTGAACCGCCACGGGAGGCGAGCGCCGCACCTCCAGCTTGCGCAGGCACAGCTCGGACATCACACCGCTGGCCAGGATCAGAAACAGCATCATCCCCCATACCAGGAACAGCAGGTTCAGCCCGGCGTTGATGGCCCCGAGGCCGACGAGCAGCGTGGCGGTCAGGAAGTACCACCCCTCGCGCGTGGGAGGGAACCGCCGCCGCGGGCGGATCCACTTCCAGATGAAGGCGTAGATGGATGACAGCAACGGTGACAAGGTCGTGGACCCCGCGCGCGGGCTAACTAGGTGGGGGAGGGCACCCGCTCGAGAAGATCGAGCAGGATGCGCTCGGCGTCCTGCCGCGAGCGACCGAGCGAATCGGCGTGCGCGGCGACCACGACCCGGTGGGCCAGCACCGGCAGCGCCAGCGATTTGAGATCGTCGGGCGTCACGAAGTCGCGTCCCTGGATCAGCGCCGAGGCGCGGGCGGCGTTGCGCCAGGCCAGGTAGCCGCGCGGCGAGACGCCGAGCGCCAGGTGCGGCGAGCGCCGCGTCTCGCGCGCGACCGCCACCATGTACTCCGCCAGGTCCGGCTCGAGGTGAACCCGCTCCGCCCCGTCCTGGAGCGCGCGGATGTCCGCCACCCGCAGCACCGGCTCCAGCTCCGCCAGCGCGTCACCCGAGCGGCCGGGCGATTCGAGGAGGATCAACTTTTCATCCTCGGCCGACGGGTAGTCGATGCGGATGCGCAGCAGGAAGCGATCCATCTGCGACTCCGGCAGCGGGTAGGTGCCGTAGTGCTCCTCGGGGTTCTGGGTGGCGATCACCATGAAGGGTGTGTCGAGGGGATAGGTATGCCCGTCGACAGAGACCTGGCCATCGCTCATGGCCTCGAGCAGCGCGCTCTGGGTGCGGGGGGTCGTCCGGTTGATCTCGTCGGCCAGCACCAGGTTGGCGAAGATGGCCCCCGGGTGGAACGCGAACTGACCCGAGCTCGCGTCCAGCACCGAGACCCCCACGATGTCCGACGGCAGCAGATCGCTCGTGAACTGGATGCGATGAAACGACCCGCCGATCGACGTCGCCAGCGCCCGCACCAGCGTGGTCTTGCCCACCCCCGGAACGTCCTCAATGAGCAGATGCCCCCGCCCCATGAGCGCGATCACCGTGTGACGGATGGCGAGCGGCTTCCCCCGTATGACGCGGGCCACGTTGGCCTCCAGCGCCGTGACGAGCTCAGCGTAGGAAGCCGCTCGCTCGCGAGGGAGAGCAGTGCTCATTCGCATACAGTAGCTCAACTCCGCCCCCCACGGGAAGTCAGGCCTCGACCCGACCCCGACGAGACAAGGAGAAAAAATTCCCCCCCCGCCCCGCGTCCATTCCCTTCGCCCCGCGGCGGGCCCCAGAGGGTCCCCCCCCCGTCCGGTCCCGTCGCCCCGCGAAAGCGGGGAGAGGGCGAGGGAGAGGGGTCCCCGCTGGTAAGCAACCGCAACGACTCCGCAGCGAAAACGCCGACGTGGATCTCTCGCTCGCCCGTCGCCGCTCCCTTCGCCGCAACTGCACGGACGCCGAGTCCACACTATGGGCCCACCTCCGCAACACTCGTCGGCTTCAAGTTTCGAAGGCAGCATCCCTGCGGCCCATACATCCTGGACTTCTACTGTTCCGAAAGGCACCTCGCGGTCGAGCTCGACGGCGGCCAACACTTCGACCCAGCCGCGCAGAGCCACGATCAACGTAGGACCGCTTTCCTCGTTCGTCAGGGCATCCGGGTCATCCGGTTCCCGACCGACCTCGTCTTCCGCGAACCGATCGCCGTGCTCGAAGCGATCCTTCTCGTCCTTGTCGGAGAGGGCGAGGGTGAGGGGTCCCCGACAGCAAGCAACCGCAACGACTCCCAGGCGTCAGCCCCCGTCCGTTCCCCTCGCCCCGCGGAAGCGGGGAGAGGGTTAGGGTGAGGGGTCCCCGACAGCAAGCAACCGCAACGACTCCCCGGCGAAAACGCCGACGTGGATCTCTCGCTCGCCCGTCGCCGCTCTCTGCGCCGCAACTGCATGACGCACAGAGACTAGCAGCTTGAAAGGCCTGTCCGCCTTCGAGCCGCCG